>Ga0302325_10032654_pt1 | contig 10683 bp, 11 predicted proteins | sample Palsa_T0_2_FD_201948 | JGI IMG/M metagenome (GOLD analysis project Ga0302325, IMG submission 201948) | Peat permafrost microbial communities from Stordalen Mire near Abisko, Sweden - Palsa_T0_2 | ecosystem: Environmental > Terrestrial > Soil > Palsa > Peat permafrost | place: Sweden: Abisko...
AGCAGGATCAGGATGGCAACCGTCGAGGACCACAACCACCACTGCCGGCGATCCAGCTTCCGCCAATGATCGCGAATAGCTTCCGGCCGCAGGGGATCCGCGCCAGGGATGTTTTGCCGGTTCATTTGTGTTGTCCAGGCCAGCGTTTGATACATTTAATTATCGTGTATCAGATGCGGACGCGATATGTATCTTCCGATGAGTTTCCCATAATGAACCCGTAGTGCCGCAGCCTGAGAAGGGCGCAACTCTCACCCGGCCCCGCCGACATCTTCTAAACCACCTGTTGACTACAAATTAACCTGCGTTTCGTGCTTCGTCGCCGGAGCGGCTGGGATCGCTTCGTTTGGGAACTCTCGGGGGGCCGCTACTCTGCGGGCCGTGAAGGGGTTCACTTCCCTCTCGGAGGATAAAAACATGAAGATCGTAAAGTTCGCGTTTTGCCTGCTGTCGTTTGCTGCTCTGGCGTTGCCCGTGCTCCGCCCTCAAGATATCGTGAATCCCATTCCGGGCAAAGATATCGTAAATCCCATTCCTGGCAAAGACATCGTGAATCCCATACCAGGCGTCATGGTTCACGTAGCCGCATCCAAGTAGGCTGGCCTCGCATCGGCGATTTTGGATGCTAGGGGGAGAGAAAGAAGAACTCCCCCCTTGGTATTTTATGGTACGTTGCTCCTAATGTTGCAGTTGATCATTTTTTGGGTAGGCGTGTCTCTCGGCGCCTTGGTTCTATTTCGGGGATTGCGCACTAGGGTTATCTCGAAATACCCCTTCTTTTACTCTTTCATCGCTGGCGGGCTGGCGCTCGAAGGCCTCGTATTTTACATTGGTGCGAGGTTTCCGAGCCTTTACCGAACCTTCTACTGGAGTGCCGAGTTCCTAAGCCTTGTTCTCGCCTGCGGGATTGTCCTGGAAATCTTTCGGCATGTTCTTTCGCCTTATCCCGGAGCGGAGAGGATTGCCCGGGTCACTGGCATCATCGCCTTCGTCGCGGTTTTGTGCTCATCGGGAGTTTATCCGCTGTTGGCGCGACTCGGTTCGGTGAGCGGCACGATGGAAGACTTGGAGGTAAACGTCCGATCCGTCCAAGCGATCTTCCTGTTTGCCGTACTGGCGCTGATTTCGTACTACCGGATTCAAATCGGTAAGAATATGAAGGGAATGATCGTTGGGTATGGATTTTCGATAGCGGCCGCTCTGGTGAACTTGTCCGCATATTCCTATGCTGGCGGTCGGCTTGCAGCCACTCTTGGTATTGCGCGGCAAATTGGTTATACGGTGCCGATTGCCGTATGGGCAGTGACGTTATGGTCTTATGCTCCGAATCCTGTGGATGCGCCCGTTATCCAGCTCGAAGAGGACTATGAGCATCTGGTTGTCAGGACGCGGGCAGCTATGGGGACCATGCGGTCTTATCTGGGTAGAGCGGTGCGGCCCTAATCATGAATCGTGGCCTTTTTCTGTCAATACAAAGGCACGATTTAATCTTACTATCCCTTGGAACATGGGAAATAAACGGTGCTTATGGAGAAACTCGTACCTTGCACGATGTGGTATTACATGAGAAGTTTCTATATTATGCGCCCAGTGGATGGGGGTGCTGAGAACTGCCATGGCACCGATCACTCATGCGAATATCGGCAACTTGGCATTCATCTTGCGGGGAGCAAACCTTGACATGGACAAGGCGAAAGCTTGTAAAGGCTTGATGCGTATTTGTTGTCTGGGGGGAAGCGGAGCGTGATTCCGCTTATCATATATCTGACGATCGGAGCTCTGCTGTTTCTGGCACTGCTCTACGTTGTGGCGCGCTCTTCCAACGGCGAAAGAGCCGGCAACGATCCCCTGCGAGAAGCACGGCAGGCCGTACAGACCCTGGAGTCGGGACTGCTCCCGCGCGAGCTGATCGGGCGAATCTTCGCTCGCGAAGATTTCGACTACGTTGCGTCCTGCGGTTCCGAAGAGATTTGCCGCACGTTCCTTCGCGAGCGCCAAAGGGTCGCACGCTCCTGGGTGGGCATGATCGAAAAGCAGATCGGTTCGCTGCGGCGCTTTCACCGTGTCGTGGCGCGCCAGCATTCCGGTCTCAGCATGCGAACGGAAGCTGGGCTGGCGTTCGACTTTGCGGCGTTGCTATTGGCATGCCGCGCTCTTCGGGTTCTGTTGTACGTACGGGGTCCGCTCGCGGCTCCCCGCGCTGTGGGAGCGACGGTGGCCGTCGCCACGCGAATCTGCGAAGCTTCCAAGCAATCTATGGCGTTTCTGAATCCAGCTTCGATCGCCGCGATGGGAACGGGTCCGGGTGGCGCACCGGTCCTATAAAGGAATTATGACCTGGAGAACAAAACGCGAGAATGTCGAGCGGGCCGCCGAGGATCTGCGACGCCGGACGCTTTCCGAGATTCCGCGATCGCTCGACCGGCTCATCTACCTTGCCTCCATGCGGGACTACAATACGGGCCTCTACTGTCATGACGGCTTGGCGGAGCGCTTCTCCCAGGAGGCGGCGTGCGAGGCCCTGGCAGACTGTCACCGGGAGGCTTTCCGGGAGCTTCTAGGGACGCCCCTCGAAGAGCTGGTGGCTCAGATCGAGGCCTACGTTCGGGCCACGCGCACTAGCCCGTTTGATTTTATTACCGCTTGGAAAAAGCTGGAGCCTTACCGCGTGGCGGTTCCGGTACAGACGGATTCACTGTCGTCCGAGTTCTTGTTCTCGAATTTCAAGGTCGCTTTGGCAATCTTGGAGGCTCGTCTGCGTCCCGGTCAGCCGGCAGCAGCCGCATAGCCACCCCGGTTACCTGGCCGACGATTTCCGCTTCCGAGGGGTAGGCGAATTGCCGGATCGAGCATCCGGAAAGCGGGTGAGGGACTAGGGTTAACTGCGATCCGCGCACTTCGCACCACGAGCATACGTAGGCATCCCGCAACTCCACAAAATAGATCGGCCGGTCGAATTCCGTGCGCCACTCCGCCGGCTGCGTGCGGGCGGCTTGGCCGTCGATTTGTACGAATGAACCGGGCCGCAGCAATGGATACATGGTGTAGTCCTGCATGCCAATGAATCCGTACTGGCAATGCCGGACGTCCAGTTTCTGAAGAAGCGCAATTGGTATTTCGCCCCAAACCTCGACCATGCGGGAAATCAGGCTCGTGGTTTCCAGCGAAAAACTCTTATCAAAGCGCACCGGGAAAGTAATAGCCTTCTCCGCGTCGGGAACTTCGTAGGAGGCCAAGTGGGTCTTCTGCAGGGGCAGCGCCAGCTGATAGCGGGAGCTGGCGTTCAGGTCAATGCCGAAAATCGCCAGGAGGTCGTGAAACTTGGTGCGGTAGATGACGCTTAGGCTGTAAAGCTTGTAAATGCTGGGAACCGAGTTCTTATTTTCGAGCTGCGTAAGCCAGGCGTTCGAGATGTAAAACTCTTCATTTTGACGGTCTTCGGCGATCGTGCGGCTGAACTCCTCAACCTCCCGCGTGGTGACACCAAGACGGTTACGAAGCTCTCGGAGCTGATCCCCAGGACGCATCATTGACCCACTGAAGCTGGCCCACTTTGGAACACTTGCGACCGGAGTACAATAAGCCTTTTAGGCTCATAGATTCAACTGATTTCCCCGGACGTGGTGCGACAATCCATCCATCGAAGGAGCCCTCCTAGTACCCTTATGCTCACAATTGAAAGCAATTGCAAAATCGCTATGGCAAAATCATGGACCGACCAAAAATCGACGACTTTTGCCAAAATGACCGTTTCCAAGGTTTCAAGTGGTTTCCATATATAGCTTTTGGCGATTTCTTGGGTTGGATACGGGCCGATCGGGAGAGGTTCCACTTTCGTAACACGCTGCGCCGAGGACGACTCTATGTACTTCGGGCTGTGCGATTCTGGAATTACGGGGGCTGAGAAACTTGGGCGAGTCGGGGGGCCAAATGACTGACTACGCAGAGAAGCGCGTGGTGCCGCGCTTCACATTTATCGCTACCGTTGACATCAGTGATCCCGAAAGCGGAATTCGCCTTGCCGGCCGGATTTCGGAAATCAGCCGGAGGGGGTGCTACATCGACGTGCTGAACACCTTGCCAAAGAACACTCCCATTCAGTTGTGTATTACACGAGATAGCGGAACGTTTTCCACGCCGGGAAGCGTCATCTACGTCCTGGAACGGATGGGGATGGGCGTGGCATTTTTGGATACAGCGCCCGACCAACTGAGCATCCTAGATTCGTGGCTGGCAGAGTTTTCTCATTAGGTGGGCGCCTCAGCACCGACGACCCATCAGGCTGAGCGAATCATCCCTCATACTTACCGCCTAGCCCACCCGGCTTCCTTACAACACAGCCCACCCGAGTCGATTAGGCGCCAAGCCAACTGGCCGGGGCGTCAACGGGCCAAAATCCTGGCGATGGCTCGAGGAATTCCAATCCCACCTGCGCTAGACCGGCGTGATCGCGGCCTCTGAACGCGATCCGGCAGTCGCGTTCCGCCAAGTCATTCAGTCTCACCAGCGTGATGGACTGTCCCAGCGCCACGTTCGCGGCCAGCATTACCATGGCGCCGTGAGCGTTCACCGTGACCGTAAACGTTTCTTCCTGAAAGCTGCCTTCGCCGGCTGACTGGCCGCGAACCATCACTGGCACGTCCGCGAGCACTCGTTCGCTGCGCCGCTCCGTAGCAGGTGCCATGTTTTTCAGTCCCCCTGACGACTATCGCTGAAAACCGGGCTATCGGCACGCCTAAATCCCGTGAAACACCGGCCAAGTAAACCCGCGAGCGCGCGCCGCGGTCCGTCTGCCTTGACGACTTGACATTAGACAAGATATCTGACAAGACAGATAGTATGAAGAGTGCCCGTCTATCGCAAAAGCCGTCAGCAGCGGCGCGGCCCGAGGAGGCCTGCGCCCGCCGTCGGCAGATCGTCGAATGGATGCGCACGCGCGGCGGCCCGGTGCGCGGCGGCGAATTGGCAAAGCACTTTCGCGTGAGCCGGCAATGCCTGGTGCAGGATGTGGCCATTCTGCGCGCCGGCGGCGAGGAGATTGTGGCCACTCCGCGCGGTTATCGCCTGCCAGTTGAAGCGCCCCATGCCCACCGCGCCATCCTGGCCTGCAAGCATGCGCCCGAGCGCACCAAGGAGGAATTGCAGATTCTGGTCGACCACGGTGTGAAGGTGCTGGATGTCGTTGTCGAACATCCTGTGTATGGCGAGTTGCGCGGCTCGCTGATGCTTGAATCGCGCTCCGACGTGGACGATTTCCTTCAGCAAGTAGCCGAATCGAAGGCCGCACTTTTATCTTCGCTCACCGATGGCGTGCATTTGCACACAGTCGAAGCGGCCCGGCCGGATGCGATTTCACGCGCCAGGGCAGCGCTACGCGCGCGAGGATTCTTGCTGAAATGAGCGCAACACGCGAGCAACGAATCGAGCGGGCGCTTTTTCGGGGCGCGCAGTTGACCCTCGAGAATGCGTCGTACCGCCGTGCTCTTCACTCGCTGGCGGAGGCGCTGGTCGAGGCCGATCGTGAGCGGGGGGATTTAACGGTTCGGGCGCTCGGGATTTCCACAGGCCATTCGTCGGCAGCCATTGTGGCGCGCCAGGCTGGGATCGCCGCCGGCTTGCAGGAAATCGGATCTTTGCTCGAAGGCAGCGGCGTGGCTGTCTCCTTCAACAAGCGGGACGGCGACACGATCCGTCCGGGCGATACGCTCGTGCGCATCGAGGGCGAGGAATCGAAGTTGCTGTCGCTCGAGCGCGTGGGATTGAATCTACTGCAGAGAATGTGCGGCATCGCGACGATGGCGCACTGCCTGCAAGATCGAGCCCGCAAGCATTCCGCGGCGCGCGTCGTGGGAACGCGCAAGACTCCGTGGGGATTACTCGATAAGCGCGCGCTTCACGTGGGCGGGTGCGGGACGCACCGGTTGGGACTGGGCGATGCGATTCTCATCAAGAACAATCATCTGGCGCTGCTTGCTCCGCGCGAAGAAGACGCGGCACCGCTGGCTATCGAAAGAGCGTGGGAATTCCGCGGCGACTCGGCCTTTATTGAAGTCGAAGTGAGAAGTGAAGCGGCCGCGCGCGCGGCGGCGCAAAGCTTCCGCCGGCAGCGCGAGGCGACGTCGGAGGATTATCCGTGCCTGCTGATGCTGGATAATCTCGTGCCCGCCGCCATTGCCGCCATTCTGCAAATGCTGCGTATCGAAGGGTTGTTGGACGACACCCTGGTAGAAGCGAGCGGCGGCGTTTCGGAAGCAACGGTGGAAAGCTATGCGTCCACCGGCGTGGATGCAATTTCCATCGGCGCGCTCACTCATTCGGCGCGCGCGCTCGATCTGGGTCAGACGATTTCATAGCGACTACATTTCTCTTGGGAGAGGCGGCACACGGCAATGTCCAGCACAGTCGAACAAACAACAGCTTTTGAGGGGCGCTACACGCTTCCTTTAGTTGAAAATATCACCGATAGCGCGACGGAAATTCGCAGGAAGCAAGAGCGCGTGCGCGAGCTCTGCAAGGAGCGCAACGCCATTTTACTGGCGCATCACTACCAGCGCGCCGAGGTACAAGAGGTTGCCGATGCGGTAGCCGATTCGCTCAAGCTGTCGCAGGCAGCGGCCAAGACCGACGCGGACGTTATCGTTTTTTGCGGTGTCCATTTTATGGCTGAGACGGCGGCGATCTTGCTGCCGGAGAAGATCGTGCTGTTGCCCGATCTCCGCGCCGGATGTTCCCTGGCGGCATCAATTACGCCCGAAGAGTTGCGCGAGTGGAAGGCTAAGCTGCCCGACGCCGTGGTGGTCGCATACATCAACACTTCCGCGGCGGTGAAAGCGGAAAGCGACTATTGCTGCACATCGGCGAACGCCGCGAAAGTTGTCTCGGCCATTCCCGCCGATCGTCCGATTCTCTTCTTGCCGGATAAATTCCTGGCCAGCGTTGTGGCGCGGCAGACGGGTCGCAGCAACATCATTGCCTATCCGGGTTACTGCCACGTGCACAAGACAATTCGTCCCGAGCAGGTAGTGGAGCTTTTGGACGAACATCCCGATATCGAGCTGCTGCTGCATCCGGAATGCGGATGCGTCAGTTCCTGCATGGCCAAGGCGATGGATGGCACGCTGCCGCAGGATCGCACCTTCTTTCTTTCCACCGAGGGGATGCTGCGCCACATCGGCACCTCCGACGCCAGCGAATTTGCCGTAGGCACGGAGATGGGCATCATGCATCAGCTCAATAAGAAATTTCCGGAGAAGACTTTCTATCCCGTGAATCCGAACGCCGTCTGCTCGTTCATGAAGACCATCACGCTCGACAAAGTGATCGCCTCGCTCGAAACCCTGACGCCGCGCATCACCGTGCCGGAAGACATCGCTCGCAAGGCCAAGCGCGCCATCGACCGCATGCTGGAACTCGCGTAGGCCGCCGCATGCTGAAAATTGCACTCCTGGGTGTAGGCGCCATCGGTAGAACCATCGCCACAGCGATCGATCGGCACGAGGTCGACGCCACGCTTGTGGCGCTCTGCGATCAGGATCGCGAACGCGCCGAAGCGCTATCTAGGGAACTCGCCAGCCATCCACCGGTTGTCTCGCTCGAAGAAATGATCGAGCGGTCGAACCTTGCAGTCGAAGCCGCCGGTCAGTCGGCTCTTGCCGAATTCGTTCCCAAAGCTCTCGATCGGGGGCGCGACATTCTGGTGATGAGTGTGGGCGGGCTGCTGGGACGCGATGACTGGTTTCGTCAAGCGGAGCAAAAGGGTAGTCGCATCTACGTTCCGTCGGGAGCTATCGTGGGGCTCGATGGAATCAAGTCTGCATCCATCGGCAAAATCGAATCGGCCACGCTGACGAGCCGCAAGCCAGTGGCGGCGCTGCGCGGATCGCAATTTGTCGTCGAACGCGGAATTCAGCTCGATCAATTGAAAGAGGATACAGTCATCTTTGAGGGCCTGGCTGAGGAGGCCGCGCGAGCTTTTCCGGCCACCTCGAACGTGGCCGCATCACTACGCTTGGCAGTCGAGCCTTCGGCGCCAGTGCACGTTCGCATCGTCGCCGTGCCAGAGGGAAATGAGAACGTCCACGAAATTCGCGTGCAGGGTGAATTCGGGCGGCTTACGGTGAAAGTCGAAAACGTCCCGTCGAAATCCAATCCGAAGACTTCTCAACTCGCCGCATTTTCCGCTATCGCCACACTGAAAAATCTTACGCGCTCTCTGCGCGTGGGAACTTAACTCCGTCCACCAGAAAATAAGAAGCGACTAAGACTGACCTGGTTCGGGCGAGGGCCACGATTCCGCGGGTCCCTTCACAGTCTGACGCTGCGGTCCCTTCAGATACAGACGGAGCCGATCCATGTAGATATAAACCACGGGCGTGGTAAACAAGGTCAGGAGTTGGCTGACGATGAGTCCGCCGACGATGCTAATACCCAGAGGCCGGCGCAGTTCCGAACCCATTCCCGTTCCGAGGGCCAGCGGCAGACCACCCAGCAGAGCAGCCATGGTGGTCATCATGATGGGACGGAACCGCAGCATGCAGGCCTCGTAGATCGACTCTTCCGGCGTCTTGCCTTCTCTCCGCTGCACGTCCACTGCGAAGTCAACCATCATGATCGCGTTCTTTTTGACGATTCCAATCAGAAGGATGATGCCCACCAGGGCGATGACGCTGAGTTCGGTATGACAAATGAGCAAAGCCAGCAAGGCTCCGACCCCCGCCGAAGGCAAAGTCGAAAGGATGGTGATGGGATGAATGTAGCTCTCATATAACATTCCGAGCACGATATAGACGGTGCCAAGAGCCGCCAGGATTAGTATTGGCTCATTCTTCAGAGAAGATTGAAACGCCTGCGCAGTACCCTGAAAACTCGCCTGCATGACGGCCGGGAGGCCGACGTCCCGCTGAGCTACTTCCACGGCTGTTACCGCGTCTCCCAGAGCCACATTTGGCGCCAAATTGAACGAAAGCGTGATGGCCGGAAACTGCCCTTGGTGATTCACGGCGAGAGACGTGTTCTTCTGCTCGTAATGCGTGAACGCGCTCAACGGAACTTGAGTGCCGTTGGAGGATTGCACGTAAATGCTTTTCAAAGCGTCGGGGTCCTGCCGGAACGAGTCCGCGACTTCCATCACCACATGGTATTCGTTCATCTGAGAGAAAACGGTTGAGACCTGGCGTTGCCCGAAGGCGTCGTAGAGAGTGCTGTCGATTACCTGAGCCGGCACACCCAACCGATAAGCGGTATCCCGGTCGATCACGAGATCTGCCGACAAGCCGGTCACCTGCTGGTCGGTCGAAACGTCGCGCAGCTCGGGAAGCGTCTCCAGCTTTTGCAGCATGATCGGAGCCCAATGATTCAGCTCGGCCAAATCTTCGCTCTCTAATGTGAACTGATATTGCGAATTGCTTTGCCGCCCTCCCACGCGAATATCTTGATCCGCTTGCAGGAACAGTCTGGCTCCGGGGATGGCGTTTAACTTTTGCCGAAGCCGCTGAATGACTTGGTCCGCGGTGACGTTTCGCTGAGAGAGGGGTTTGAGATGGATGTGGAGTTGGCCGGTGTTCATCGCTCCGCCACCGACTGAAGACGTGGCGGCTCTCACGGCCGGGTCTGCCAGCACGATGGCGTTAAATTGCCACTGTTTGTCGCGCATCGAGTCAAAGGAGGTATCCTGCGCGGCTTGCATGGAGCCATTTAACGAGCCGATATCCACCTGCGGGAAAAAGCCTTTCGGAATGTAGTAATAGAGCAGAACGCTCAGGCACACCATTCCGATTGTGGTTGCGAGCGTGAAGCGCTGGTGCGAGAGCACCCACCGGATGCCGCGGTCGTATGCCGACAAGAGCGCTTTGAAGCCCCGCTCGCTCAAGCGGTAGAGCCAGTTATGCCCCTCCGTTTTAATGGAGCCAAGTATCTGCGCGCACATCATGGGTGTCGCCGTCAGCGACACAATCAACGACATACCGATCGCCACGCTGAGGGTAATCGCGAATTCCCGGAATAAGCGGCCCACGATCCCGCCCATAAACAAAATTGGAATGAATACTGCGACAAGGGACGTGCTCATGGAAAGAACGGTGAATCCGATCTCGCGGGATCCCTTCAATGCGGCCTCATAAGGCGAAAGCCCCATCTCCAGGTATCGAGTGATGTTTTCAATTACGACGATGGCGTCGTCGACAACGAACCCGGTTACGATCGTCAGCGCCATTAGCGACAAATTATCAATGGAGTATCCCGCCAGATACATCACCCCGAACGTTCCGACCAATGACACCGGCACGGCTACTGCAGGAATCAAAGTGGCCCGTACGCTGCGCAGGAATACGAAAATTACCAAGATGACCAGTACGACGGTGATCAGCAGAGTTACTTGAATATCGTGAACGGAAGCCCGAATGGACACCGTGCGGTCGTGTTCGATGTCCAGGGTCGCCGCGGCTGGGATCGACGGCCGCAACGAAGGAAGCATTGCCAAGATTCTATCCGTCGTCCCAACGATGTTGGCGCCCGGCTGCCGGAAGATGAAGATGATGATGCCGGGCTTGCCGCTGACAAGACCCGCCTGGTGGATGTCCTCAACGGAATCTTCCACCGTGGCGATATCGCCCAACCGCACAGGAGCGCCGTTCTTGTAAGCGATGACGAGCGGACGGTAGCGATCCGCATTGAACAACTGATCGT
>Ga0302325_10032655_pt1 | contig 10683 bp, 8 predicted proteins | sample Palsa_T0_2_FD_201948 | JGI IMG/M metagenome (GOLD analysis project Ga0302325, IMG submission 201948) | Peat permafrost microbial communities from Stordalen Mire near Abisko, Sweden - Palsa_T0_2 | ecosystem: Environmental > Terrestrial > Soil > Palsa > Peat permafrost | place: Sweden: Abisko...
TGGGCCGATTTGGTCAGCACATGCGGAAAACAAAGCAGTCATCAGGAAATACCGGAACCAGTCCCGAAGGGACGGCTGAAAATAGCCCAGCACGCAGTGCTGGGTACACGTGCCAGCAAGACTAGTCCCGGAGGGACGGCTGAAGATTGTCAAACACTTCAACCTTGGGTAAGCCGACACCTCACGCGAATGCCTACAGCGGATCATCGACACCACCCCGTTCTCTGGTAGGCCAACGCCGTCCCACAGACTCAGCGGATGGCCTGCACACCAGGTGTTGTTCTTCGCTAAGTTAGACAACACTGTCATTGACTCGCCGCCTGCAGGAATGGCTGCAGGTCGCCGCGAATCGCCTGTAAATGCAGAAAGGCGCGCCACACGTTGAGCCGCGCGATCGAGTCGTCGATTTGTGCCTGCACCAAAAGCCGCTGTGCCTGGGCCACGTCGTCGATCGGGGAAAGGCCGGCCTTATACCGTGCATTGGCTTGCGCAAAACTGGTCTGCGCAGACGACAATGCGATCGGTGTGTTCTCGGCCACGGCGCGGGTCGCTCGCAAGGCCGCTTCGGCCTGCGCAAATTGTTCCTGCAACTCGCGGCCCGCGAGCTGTTCATGGGCTTGGGCAGCGATCAGGGTTGAAGCCTGCGCGGCCTCGCGCGCATGGATACTCGCGAAGTCCATGAACGCAAAGGTGATATTGAGTCCTACAGCATAGTCGCCAACATTAGGCGCCAGGCCGTTCGCACCGGAAAGTCTTTCACCATTCAGCTCCGCGCCTGTGCCCCGGCCATAGCCCGCCGCCTCCAGATTGAACTGTGGCACCCAACTTCGCTCGGTAGCGTGCAGTTGTGCCGCCGATTGCGTGACGGCTGCCTTCTGCTCCGCCATGATCGGGTTTGCCGCGGGTTGAAAGGGAACCGTCTCATCCACCATCACGGGCAGCCGTGAGAGGACTTGTGATGACGCGAGTTCCGAGCCGCTGTCATTCGTCTTCACCAGGAATGTGGCTAAGGTCGCACGGCTCACCTCCACCGCCTCCTGCGCAAGTGCGAGCTGCGTCCTGGCTACTGCTTTCTCGGCGTCAATACGCGATTCATCGGCGCCTGGACGCAACTCTGCCGAAGTGAGCGCATGAACACTTTGACCAAGAGTCTCCCAGTTATCCACTGCCGCCTGGGCTGCTTGTTTCGTCTGCCCTGCGACCAGAACAGTGAGGTAGGCGTCCGCAGCGGCAGTTGACACCTCCAGCTGCGTTCTCCTGACGGTCGCGTCTGCCTTGTCCCTGCCGGCAACCGCAGTCTGCACATTCGCGCGGCGCAAGCCAAAATCAAATGGCTGCCAGTTAACCAGCAGCCCGGTCGCACTCCCCCAAACAGATCCACCATTGTTGCTATTAATCACCGGGCCAGACATCGACGGCACGATGCTCTGGGGCAGGAGTGCTCCGAAAACGTTGTTGCGGGTCGCCCGGTTGAACTGGGCCAAACCATCCACACGCGGGAGATACGCTGTACGCGAAAGCCGAATGTTTGCGATGGAAGCGTTAAGCTCGGCTTCCGTTACGTGGATCAGCGGGTAGTCACGTTCTGCATCCTGAACCACGCTGGCGATCGAGAGTCTCTGCGTCCACGCAACAGTCGACGCAAAGAGCACGGCGGCGGTCACCATTTGAGCGCCCCTGCGGATTGGCCTATTTACCTTCAATCAGCTCTCCGAAGAGTTCTCGCACTCGCCGTTTGGCCTTCTTGAGGGCTCGTCGTCCGGAGGCGGTAATCCCATACACGCGCCGAACACTCTTTCCCGATCGTTCTTTACTGGAACGTAAGTAGCCGCGCTGTTCGAGACCATGAAGGATCGGATACAACGTTCCGGGGCTGATCTTGTATCCATGACGGGCCAGCTCTTCGGCCATCCCCGCGCCAAAGATCAACTCCTGTTCCGCGTGATGCAGGATGTGGAGACGAATCATGCCGGAATAAAGGTCGCGGTCGTCGTTCATAATCGAATCTCGTTATCGAACTACGATAACACAATTCTTAATATGTTAAGAAATAGGGCCCCAGATACAGCTGTAGTCAAGCGCACAGGACAAGCCTTAGCCTTCGACGACCTCGAACGGCCGCATCATTTCGTTGTCTTCGTGCTCCAGAATGTGGCAATGCCACACGTACCGGCCGGCGAAGCCCTCAAAGGGAATAATGATGCGCGTGATCAGGCCAGGATCCGCGCGGACCGTATCCTTCCAACCGCTCTCAATCGGCGCCGGGGAAATTGCCGGCCCGGTAAAGCGGACGGTTCCCTTGTCCTGAAATTCAAACGTATCGAAAGGCCGGCGGTCGAGTATTTGAAACCGGACCAGGTGAAGATGAATCGGGTGCGCATCTTCTGTAAGGTTCACCAGCTCCCAGATTTCCGTGGTGTTGAGTACCGGCCTCTCCGTAACGGGCATGTGCCACGGCGTATTGTTCAGCAGCATTCCCATCGATTGCTGTACCGGGTCCATTCGTTCATCCAGCGTCAGGCGGCGCGTCTTGACGGCTCGGCTTTCCGGAATCTTGGCATAGGTCCGCAGGGCCGGAGGAAGAGAAGCAGTATCGCTTACCCCTTTGGCCGCAACGCGGAATTGCATGATGTCGAACGCGTCACTGCGCAGCAGAATGTTTTCCCCAGCGTGGGCACTGAAGTCGAAAACAAAATCAATCCGTTCCCCCGGAGCCATCACCACCCGCTGCGTGGTAACCGGCGCGGGCAGAAGCCCCTGTTCGGTGCCGATCTGCTGAAAAGGCAGTAGTTTGCCCAGCGAAAACCGATAGAATCGGCCATTAGATCCATTCATCAGACGGAAGCGATACTTGCGCGGTTCAACTTCCAGGTAAGGGAAGAGTTTCCCATTCACCAGGATGGCATTGCCAAAAACCTCCGGAACCCACGGCGCTCCGGGCTTGGCGGAGACGGGGTATTCGAGCTGCCCGTCCGGCAAAAGAAAGCGATCATAGACCAGCAACGGAATTTCGTATTTTCCCTGGGGAAGTTTGAGCGCATCCTCCGCATCGTCCCGGATGAAATACATACCCTGCAAACCGGCATAGATATTCAAGCGATTGATGCCCATGGTGTGGTCGTGGTAGAAGAGCATCGCCGCATCCTGCCGGTTGGGGTAGTGGAAGGTCGCAGACTTACCCGGGACGCACCAATGTTCGGGGTACCCGTCGCTGCCCGGCGGCGTTTTGCCTCCGTGCAGGTGAATCACACTGCGAACCTCCGGCAGGTTCGCTTCGGCGCCGTGCAGCGTGTGGTCAATGGGCAGAAAGTGGCGCCGCGGCAGTTCGTTCACCCATTCCACAATCAATCCCTGGTTGCTGCGCGCTTCGAACGTCGGCCCAGGGGAGCTCGAGCCGAAACCCCACACCCGCGTCGCAGGCAAATCCCTGTGAACTTTACATTCCATCGCCCGCATAGCCATGCGGTAGTAGGGAAGCTGCAGTGATGCATCTTCCGGGCTGGGCCCCAGGCCGCTTGGTCTCGCGATCTCCGGGATGGGAAGCGAATCGACATAGGGACTCAGCTTGTCGGGATCGAGAGTAATCTGCTGCGAAGCCGGCAAGTTGCTGACGGTTATCCCGGCGGCCAATATGCCGGTCCGCTCCAGGAGCCTGCGACGCGTAATCAAATCAAAGCCTCAGGGAAAACATAAATGAAGCAGGGCATCGGGAGGAAACTCCCTTTGCCCTGCGGGTGCTGCAGTTTGCGAAAATGGTTAGTTGGTGGGTTCAGCAGTCGAGGTGTTCAGAATGTAGGGAGTGGTGTCCGGCGCCGCCTTGAAATTGAACATGACGTTCAGTTTTCCGGCGAGGGCATCGAACGAACCTGTAATGCGTTGACTATCGAGCCAGTTGTCTTCGATGAAGCGGAGAATCGAGGTCTGGCCGGTGACCGAGTGGTCGACGTAGTTCTTTTTGGCGTACGGAGAGATCACTAGCAGCGGAAGACGCGGACCATATCCGCATCGGCCCTGTGCATGGTCGACCGTCACACCCGCCAGTGCAGCCGTGCCCGTGCCGCATTGGCCGGCACATCAACGTGCAGGCTAACGACGTTGCAACGAGCTTTTGCATCAGTACGCCCTTCAAGGCCGGCTTTTCGACCGCCCTCCAGCTTTAATTCGGGATGTTAAGAGCTGGTAATCAGGGAGTAACAAGATGGTAAATTCGGCTTTCACCCGACGAGAATGTCAAACCGTCCAGGTTCTGTCCCTTTTGAACGGCGGCAAAATGCCAGTTCGAGACTACGTCTAATCGAGGCGAGTGAGACCTGCGTTGCGCAGGCGCGAGTTGCTCCGAAGCAGAAACTAAATTAGTTCCTTCCTTGTCGCGCAACTTCACCCACAAGATTTGCGAGTTGGGGAAACTATAACGCCATCGATCTGGCACAATAAATGTTTTCTGCAACGACCGCGTGCTGCGGGATGAACTACTTACCCATCGCTTCCCCGGCTCTCGCCGAAGATGCATTGTAGTTATAACCAAACCCTTTTAGGCCAGTGAGTTGCAGTAAGGTAAACCAGGCAAATCGTGGGTTGTTGATCAAGTAACGCCGCCACAACCGCTTGGGTTCCTTAAAGAGCCGGTAGAGCCACTGTAGCCCGGCCCTCTTCATCCAGTCCGGTGCTTCGCTCAGATTTCCGCTCAACAAATCGAAGGCAGCGCCCACTCCCACCATCAGTTTCACGGGCATGCGGCCAGAGTACGCCGCCATGAACCGTTCCTGTTTTGGAGTACTCAACCCGCACCATAATATGTCCGCCTGCGACGACTCTAACTGTGAGCGTAAGTCGTCCTCCTCTTCACGGCTTAACGGGCGGAAGGGCGGAGTATAAGTGCCCACGATCTTGAGTCCCGGGAATCTGCGTGTGAGTTCTGCACTTAATTCCTCTGCCACTCCCGGCTTCCCGCCATAGAGAAAATGCCTGTATCCCTTTGCCGCCGAACGTCGGCAAAGAGCAAGCATGTAGTCCGGACCGTAGACCCGGCTCATGTGCTTGAATCCATGTATACGGCCAAGCCACACAGTAGGCATGCCGTCTGGCGTGGTCAGAAAAGAGCGGTTGAGAATCTCACGGAATGGTTCGTCCGATTGCGCTTCCATGATTCCATGTACACCGGTCACACATACGTACCCTTGCTCACCCCGGTCCAGCAACAATTCCGTCTGGTGTAGAGCCGTGTCCATATTCAGGACGCTTACTCCCACGCCAAGAATATTTACGCGCGCCGCCCCGGGAGACCAAGGTACGATGCCTTCACTAAACTCTTCATTCGTTGCTGAAAGCAAGAGGGAACCTCCCCACGGCTGTGCCGTTTTATAGCGGTGGAATCAGAAGTATACTTTGCGATTGCATGAGCCCCATTGCATATCCTCCACAATGCTGAGTTGCAGTAATGCTGATTGAGGTTACCTCCAGATGAAATATTTTAATGCGAGGCTGATTAAACGGCCCGATTATTGCATCCCTTCTGCGTCTATTGCCTCCCGTTGATCGGGTCCGGCGCGTTGCCGGCGATATCGAAGTCCTGCTGCGCCGGCTCCGCATTCGGATGGAGTGGGCCGTTGCCTCCCACTTTGGCGGTGCTGGATACGGTTTGCTTGCCAGACACGGCGAGCAAACCGACGGCGTCTACTACTGTCGCCGTGACGGTGTGCGAGCCACTGGGAAGACCTCCAGCGCCGAAATTCAGATCGTACGGCCCATCACCCATCACTGCGCTTACATACCGGCCATCAATGGCGAAGACGACACCCTGCATTCCGTACTCGACCGTCGTTACCGTGGCCGTGGCAGTCAAAACTCCGGCGGTATTCGTGACCTTTCCTAAAGACACTGCTAACGAGGGGAGGCCCGGCGGGCAGCTGCCGGCCGTTTGATTGCGCCGGTAGGTGACTGTGGTCTTGCCATTGGAATCGCCAAAATATGCGTTCTTGGCCCATGACGGAGTGATCAGGCACGCATAATTGTCCTGCATGTATCCGCCGGCAGTGCCACTAAATCCATAACCGGCGGTTGGCCATTGAGACATGATCGTGTTGTGATAAATGTTCATGTTTTCGGCGCCTACTTCGATGCCGATGCCGACGTACTGACTATTGTTTGCCACGCCTTTAAGCAGATTGTTGTACCACGCCACTCCGCCCATCGGAATCGTCGTGTAATCCTTGCTCCCAGGCTGAATGGCCTGGGCGAACGGTGCCGAGAAGCCAAAGGTATCCCACATGGGAAATCGACCGCCCGCGTTGAGATCGTAATTATCATAGACCTGGAAGTTAGCAATTCCTGCGTTATACGTCGCGTTGCCGCACCCCGCCCCGGAGTTGATTTCCATGAACATCCGATGGTGCCCGTCCGAGAAGTTGTGATGGATCAGTATGTTTTCTGCCTGAAACTGCTGACCCTGGCAGGCCTTGATGTTCTGGTAATCATGCAGGAAGGTGTTGTGGTCAATGGAATAATTTGAGCCGCCATAAAACCAGATGGCCGCGCGGGCGGCAGCGCCGTCCGGGTCGTATTGCTGGGCGAAGCCGGCACCCGCAGCATTGTATCCGTCGCTGTATGGTGTGATGTTGGAGAAGGTGTTGTGCCGGATGACTACGTGATTGGAACCGCCCCCGATGAAAATCCCACCATTCGAGCGGAAGTTATTTGGACCGTAAGTCATGTTTTCAAAGGTGTTGTAGGTGAAGGTCAGGTTGGTGACCGCCTGGTTTCGCGTTTGCCCCCCGTCACCGCCTTCTCCGTAAGCCTGAATGCCGCCGCCGTTGAAGATGCATCCTGTGGTGGCCGAGCCCCCGATGGCCGTGTTCGACTTAAGATCCGCGAAGATGTCGGTGCCATGGTTGGGGCCAGCCAGCGAAACGCCGGCCTGGCATTTGACCCTGATCCCAGGAGCCTTGAAGTGAACGGTCGATGCCGTGAAGTAGACACCGGGGGCAGGGAAGACGACCGTGTCCCCGCTGGCCATTCTCTCCACGCCGCGCTGGAGGGCTCCGGAATCGTCGGTTTTTCCGTCGCCTCTCGCGCCCCAGTCTTTTTTTGCATTCCATGTTCGAGCGCAGGCAGGGATTGAGAGGCAGACGATTAGAAATGCAAAACTGGTTCTCAGCGTGTATTTCCTCCCCGCCATGGTAGACGATGGCGGACTGTCTAAAGGCTGCACCAGGGTCTTGCCCACCGTCTACAGTTCTTGGCAATTCATACCTGCTGGTTGAAGGTCCCGTCCCACGAGCGGAAAGTTCTCCTCCCGTTCCGGGATCGGTGGCAGTTTCAAATCCACCAATGCGGCAATGATGAGCACAGCTGAGGATGCACCCCAAAATTGCAAACACAAGCCTGGCAGGGTTACCGATCCTGAACCCTGAACCCTGAACCTGGATTACCCAATAAATCTAGGCCACTGCCCGGTAATATCCCGGTCAACGACAAGTTCAGGTTTCTAAGGAAGATAAAGCAGATAGGCGCATAGGACACGGTGCAACCATGCGATGAACTGATTGTATTTCCGAACCATCGTTGACGAAGAGGAAATTGACCAGTGGTCTTGCGCCAGGAATTCGGAAAAACATTGAGCCTGCACGCGTCCTGCTCCGTTATAGCAGGGCACGGCTACGACACATCCCTCCGTAAGCGCCATGTTCGCAGCCTGTGCTTACCTGTCCGCCATGCTAAGGCCCCGTGGCGCCGGGCGGATTAGACGAGTTCGGCGACATGAGCAGGCACCGGTTGCTCGTCGTCGTAAACCTGATCGGTCTGCCGGAAAATCGGACCTATGGCCATACCGCACAAAATATATAACGGTATAGCAGCTTGAGGCGTTTCAATTAAATTGCCGAAAAATGATCCGATCAATGAGTAAAGAAAAAAAATCAAGCCGAATGCCTCTCCGCTCACTCTGAAAACTTTCCACAGGAGAAGCAGAAGGCAGATCTCCAGCCAGCAGAATATTGCAAAGCCCACGATACCCGAATAGGCGAATGTGAAGTAAAAAACACTGTGGGGGGATCGGGTGCCCTCCTTCTCGACATCGCGACTGGCAAGTCTGCCGAGCGGGTAACCATAGCCCAGTCCAAAAATCATCGTCTTGTTCTCTTTGGAGACCTCGGCGCGAATCGCCGCCCACCAATGTTTTCTCCAATAGACAGTCCCATAATCAAAGCGTGCTGCGCTGGGATCGTCGCCGAATTCGGCACCCATTTGCGGGCTTATCGATCCCGCCAAGCGCGCGATCGTCCCGCGAGCCGAAAGTTCGCCGCCTCGTCCCAGGAGAGGCGGAAGCCTCAGATCTATCAAGCTAGCGATCAGAAGGATCCCGAATACGCACCCTACAATGGCCATAAGACGGCCTATCTTGTTGGTTATTTTCCCCCAGACTACCAACGATAGCCCTAGCGCTACCCAGTCAGCCCTCTCCTGAAATGCGATTGTCAAACAGATAAGCACCAGAATGGGAAGCCAGAATTGAGCAAGAGAAGTCTCTAAAGTAAGCAGGCCCAGCAGAACTACCGATCCTGTGCCCGGACTACCCAATAGCTCCAAACCAGTCCCGGGGATTATCCCGGTCAACGTGATGTTCAGGTTCTTAAAAAAGAGAAAGTAGAGAGGGACATAAATCACTGTGAACCAGGCCAGAAATCTATAGTATTTTCGGATGGCTCCCGGATGGCGAAAACCAACCCACAGGCCGAGAAACAGGTAAATGGGACATATACTGAAGACCAGAATCTGTAGGGCGGTGAAAACAGGATAACCCTGCAAAACCCCATAAATCGTCTCGCCAAAACCATAAAGCAAGGAGACCAGGAGGGCCCAAGCCACTCGATTCAAAGGGTCACTACGTCGGGTCAGAGCGAGGTACCAACGATCCCAGAGAACCCCCGTACTAAAGAGGAGCACCCCGCCCATGGCAAGGCCAAGATAAGCAGATGCTTTACCGATAAACTCCTGGCCCCAAAGGAAAAGCACAACCAGCTTGGACCAGTTGTCTAGACTTAGGAACTTCTTCAGCATTGGCTTTTCTCGGGCGAGAACTTCAAAGCCCGTAGGCGCCCACTCGCGCGCCTGGGCAACTTGCAAGGAACCTGGATCATAAAAAACACGTTGCTTCGGATGGTATTCATTTGTTGCCCTTGTACGCACGATAAACCATATTCTAAGGAGCGTGTGTAACCCAAAGGTGGGGAGGTTCAAATCTATACACTTCGGAGACGTGTATAGATCCTGCAGTCATCCCAACCCGGGAATTCCGACTCGGAACACGGGTCAATTCGACCAAAGAGCGCCCGTCTGGCAGACCTCGTTCGATAAGCAAAGCACAATCGGCATCCCCGGAACATCACGCCCAGGTTGTACGCGCTCCAGCCTGGGGCGTTTTGCCACGCCTGCCGTTCCCATCGCTCCCCTGAAAGGACTTAACCCGGCCCGTCCGAGCACCAGGGAGAAGGCGATCACAGTATATATAGATCTGGGCCGCGACTGCCGGCCATGCGATTCCAACGGCCCCAAATTTGGGGCAAGCAGCAAAGCACCAGCAACACCGAGCAAGCAAACAGTTAACGTTACAAGATTTCAGCCCGGTTTCCCGGCAGGCTTCGCCTGACGGGGAACCGGGCTGCTTCGCGAGCAACGTTCAGCCTGCAGCAATTCGAATGATGCTCTGGTCGTGCGCTTCTCCTTTAATTAATGTGGCTGATTAGAAACTAGGACCTACGGCAATGCCCGCCGAAGCCATCTTGTTCAGCCACACTTGGTACTCATTGTTCTGCATGTCAAGCGTGATCGGTCGTGCTGCTACGACAGAGTTGGTGGAATAGTCTGCAGGCGCCGCGGGGAAGAATTGATCCTTGCGGTAGCCCTGCTGTGCGCATGAGGATTGCCAGCACGTCCACCCGATGAGGTTGTCGCGCATGGTGTTGTTGTACATGCTTCCATTGGCCACACCTGCACCGCTGGCATCCACGTCGGCCATGCCCACCTGTTGAGCTGCGATTTTCGTTCCATCCGCCAGTAAACCGCTGGAGATGACCCGATTGTTGGCCGCGACATTGTCGTGACCGGCCGCGAACTTGATGCCATAGTTCACGGTTCCGATCACCTGGTTGTCGTGGATGCTGTTGAAAGCAGATGCGTCCTGTGCGTTATCGTCGGGGCTCCCCGCCGTTTTGATCCCGCCACCTGTGTACGCATCCTGAGCAACCTTATAAGGATAGGCCCCTTGGATATACGTGTCGTGGATCTCGATCGGCTGGTTGGGCGTTCCGCTTGACCGGTAAACGTCGATATTATCTTCGACCAGGCTGTGGCCGGGATAATTGATGACCTCATTCCAGCCCACGTCGATGCCGGGAACAGATTGCACGCTATCGAACTGGATAAAGCGCGCCTGGCTGCGGTTCGCACCTTCTCCTGGCAGATAACCACCGTTGCTGTCGCTGAGCAAACCATTCATGTTGCGTGCCCGATTGGCGCGGATCACGATCGTCTGTTGTCCGTCCCGGTTGCCCGCATACCCGTGCACGATGACGCCACCCCGCGCATTCTCGATGTAGTTGTTCTCTACATCCAGCCGCGCTGGCGAATTCACCTCCAGGAAATTACCGTTCGCCTGACCCTTTACCGCAGCATTCAAGGCCACAGCGA
>Ga0302325_10032656_pt1 | contig 10682 bp, 8 predicted proteins | sample Palsa_T0_2_FD_201948 | JGI IMG/M metagenome (GOLD analysis project Ga0302325, IMG submission 201948) | Peat permafrost microbial communities from Stordalen Mire near Abisko, Sweden - Palsa_T0_2 | ecosystem: Environmental > Terrestrial > Soil > Palsa > Peat permafrost | place: Sweden: Abisko...
GGAGACCGCTAGCCAGCTCATGGCCGGTGCGGGCATCGCCGCGGACCAGCAGGTACGTGCACGCGTTGCAGGCCAGCTGACGCAGGGCGGGGTTGTCAGCGGAGGCGAGGTCGGCGGCCAGCACGTGTGGCATCAGCCGCGCCCACCTGGGCCAGGTGGCGGGATTACCCGGATCGGCAGGGTCACTGGCGGCCAGAATCGCCTCGGTGCACTTGCGGGTGGCGGCGGCATGGCCGGGGGTGAGCCGGTCGCGCAGGATGGCCTGGGTCAGCCGATGCATCTGCAGCCCGCGCTTTTGATCGATGCGGGCCAGCGACTGCCGGGTCAGGTGGGCCAGAGTCTGCCGCCAGGCCAGCGCGTCGGTAGCCCTGGCCGCCAGTCCGCCCGGCAGGTCGCTGGCGGCGCCGGAGAACAGTTCCTCTGGGATCGGCTCGGGGGCCAAGAACGCGCACAGGCTGGCCAGCTCCGCAGCGGCCGGGTCCTCCGCGGCAAGCCGGTCCGCGATCAGCTGGGTGGCAGCCGCCAGCGACCGCGGATAGGCAGACCCCGGCGCCTCCTGGTCCAGCAGCTGCCCGGCCCGGGTCTGCAGCAGCTCCAAGTACGTCGAGGCCGCCATGCCAGTCTCGGCCATGAACCCGGCGGCCTGGGCGATAGCCAGCGGCAGGTCGCCGAGTTCCGCGGCGAGCCGGTCCGCATCTGCCCCGCTGAACCCTGACACGCGGTTCTGCAAGATCACCACCGATTCGGCCCGGGCCAGCACGTCCACCTCAACCCGGACGGCGACCTCGGCCCAGCCCCCTTCCCGGGAGGTGATCAGTACATGCCCATTCCCGCCGGGAAGCCAAGGTGTCACGTCGGCGGGGTTGGCGGCGTTGTCGAAGACCAGCAGCCACCGGCCCCGCTCCCGCAGCTCGGCCAGGACCGCCGCCCGCACCACCTCGGTGGCTGCTCTGGCCGGGACGCATCCCAGTGCGATCCCGAGGCCGGCGATCTGGTCCCCGATCAGCCCGGCCTGCTCGGAGTGGATCCACCAGGCCAGGTCATAGGACTCGGCGAACCGGTACGCGTACTCGGCCGCCAGCTGGGTCTTGCCCACCCCGCCCATTCCGTGCAGGGCCTGCACCGCCGCGTTATCCCCGGCCAGCAGCCGCTCCCGCACCGCCTCCAGCAGATCGCCCCGGCCGGTGAACCCAGGGTTACGGGGCGGGATGTTCCACACCCGCGGTACGCTGCCCGGCACCCGCGGACCAGCCGCCACCTGCCCGGCGACAGGGACAGGGGGCGGCTGGATCACCTGTGTCTCGATGTAGGTCTGAATGTATTTGTTGTCCTGGGTGCCGTAGTCACCGACCTGAACACCTTGCCCGCCCGATATGTCCGGCCGGCTTGGGGGATCCTCAGCACCAGGACCGCTGCTCACATCAGTCGGGTCTTCCCTGAGTCGGCCGCGGCCCGAAGGTGTTGGTCTGCGTGTTGTGGTCACCGACCTGCACGCCCTGAGACTCACGGACCACGACGAGGTACTTCCCGGACCGCGACCCTGCCTCATCCACCAGGCTCATCAGTACCCGTGCCGCAGCCACCAGACCAGCATCATCCTCAGCGCCCGCTGCGGACAGCTCAGCAGCCAGCGGCGCTTCCCATGTCTGCGGAGCAGCCCCATGCTCGGCCAGCACCAGTTCCCCAGCGGGGCGGCCAGCCAACCGCTTCATCACCAGAGCCTTCAACCGCGCGTACGCATCCTTCACCGCTGACGACGTCCCGTCCTGCAGCGCGGAGGCCGCGCCTGCGGCAAGCGCAGTCACAACCAACGTGACCGGATCCATCCGCCCGGACTCCCACCTCTCGGTAACGGACATATGCTCTCACGCTCAGTGTCCAGTGGCCACAAGCTGCGGATCACAAGATCCGTGCCCGCCGCGTGCCCGGCTACGGGTAGTCACGGTCACCCGCAAGCAAAACCAGCGCGCACGACCGTGGAAGGTGCCCAGGGCGCCGCGCCCCGCGCGGCAGGCGCACATACCGGTAAGTGCCAGGTGATCATGGAAGTTGCCGCGCTTCGCGTGGCCCCCGCGCATAACGTGTCGCGTCTGCTGCCCGCAGAAGTCTGTAAGCAGCGCGGGAGGAGTTCGTCAGAGCCGGGCGCCGAGTTCGAGCACGCTGGTGTCGAACTCGAGGTAGGACTCCTCTGGGCCGGGTTTCAGGCCTGCCTGCTGGAACGCCGGCATGAGCCGCTCGGCTGCGAAGAGGTCGGCGTGAGCTGTGCTGTCCCAGACATCCACGATGTGCAAGGCGCCGTCGGTCTCTCCGACGATGAGGGCGAGACGGCCGGCCGGGGGTTCGGGACCGAGCACATCGGCGACCGCTTGGTAATCGCTGAGGCTGTGGCCGGGGACGTGACTGATGTGGGTGTACGGCATCGTGTTCTCCTTTTTGGTTGTGGCTGTTCAAGGAGAACGATGACAGGAGACGGCACGGCGTTCGTCCGCCGAATTACTCAATCGCGGTACTCATCTGGCGGGCGATGACCCATGACGTGATCTGGCTGCGGTTCGCCAAGCCGAGCTTGGTGAGGATGTGCTGCACGTGGTTCTGGGCGGTCCGCTCCGAAAGGAACAGGGCCGAGGCGATCTCGCGGTTGGACTTGCCCGCGGCGACCAGCCCGGCGACCTCTAGCTCCCGTGCTGTCAGCGTTGATGCCGTCGGCTGACGAGGGGATGGCCCCTGGGCTAGGGCTCGGGCCCGCTGCAGCCAGGGTCGCATCCCGAGTTCGGACGCGGCGGCTGCGGCACGCCGGGCAAGCTGGCGGGACCGTTCGGCATCGTCGTCGCTGCCTCGCTGGGCGAGCGCGGCGGCCAGCTCACAGTCCGCCTCGACGGCGAATGCGGCGGCGCCGGTGGCCCGGCACGTGCCGGCCGCGGCGGTAAGCTCCGATTCGGCCTCGTCCCAACGCCCGAGGTGGGCCGCGGCGCGGCCGCTGTGCAGCTCAACCGGACCGAAGTAGCTGGCGTTGCCTGCCCCTGTGACGGCGTGACGTCCCTGGTCGGCCAGCAGCCGGTCGCGCAGCACGGCGACATCGTCGTCCTCGCCGAGGGCAGCCGCCACCAGCGACCCGACAACCCAGGCCGGGATCCGGAAGTAGGGCGGCGGCCGCCACGAGGACACCGGGCCGGCCCGCCGGTAGGCCACCGCCGCATCCTCCAGCCGGCCGGATTCCGCCAGTACCAGGGCGGGACCGATGTGGCCGAAGAGCTCGTTACGTACCTCGGTGGTGTCGGGAGGCGTGTCGGCCAGCACAGTGAGTGCACCGGTTCGGTCGTGACCGATGTGGTGGCCAAGTGCCGTGGCCAGGCTCATGTAGGCGCCCATTGCTCCTGGGTGGCCGACGGCGCGGAGGGTGTCGAACGCGGCCCGGCCCAGCTCAAGGGCCGGGGTGAACTCACCGCGTGCCTGCGCCAGCGCGGCCTTGGTACGCAGCAGATGCCACCGGGGAAAGGGGCCGTCGGCCTGCTTGACGCACCATTCGAGCCGCCCGAGCGCCGCGGCGATTCCGGCCAGATCGCCGCGTTCCCACAAGGCGTCGATGACCCAGAGCCGGCCCCGCATTTCTGTCGTTGTGCGGCGCAGGCCAAGACCCATCTCAACCATCCGCGCGGCGATGGTGTCGCGCTCCGCCAGGTTTTCCGGGCCGCTGCACGCCAGCTGGCGGGCGCCCAGGGCGGCGATGACTGCGATGCCGTCGGCCGACCGGTCGGCGAGTTCCAGCGCTGTCCGGCTGGCCTGGTCGGCAGCGGCGTGCTCACCGAGATAAACCGATGCCTCGGTGGCCCGAGCCAGCAGCCGCGCCCGATACGCCGCCTCGGGTTGGGGGGCTGCCGACAGGGCGTCGTCGCACCAGCGGCGCACATTGAGATCCCAGGCCAGGTCGCCGATCGGCTCGACGGTGAGGGCAGCGTCACCGATCAGATCGGGCCGCCCGATGCGCTGCGCGATGGCGACGGCCTTCTCGCATGCCGCCCGGCAGCCTTCCAGGTCGCTCGACCGCCACTGGGCGTCGGCGAGGTCGATCAGCAACCGGCAGCGTTGCTCGTCGCCCGGATCCGGGTCGCCAATATCCAGCGCCATCTGAAACAGGCGGGCCCCTTCCTCGTAAGCCAGGCTCCGCACCGCTTCGTGCCCGGCCCTGACGGCCCACTCGACGGCGTTGGCCCGCTCGCCCGTGACTGCCACCACGGCCCAGTGCCGGGCTAGATCGGCCAGCCGGGGGGCCAGGTGGCCGGCATACCTGCGCTCGATCGCCTGCGCGGCCATCCGGTGCAGGTCAGCTTTCTCCGCTATCGGCAGGCCAGCCTCCACAGCGTCGCGTATCAGGCCGTGGCCGAAGCGCCACTCGCCCGCCGTGGCGGTCGCTTCCAGCAGACCGGAGTCCCTGGCCTCTTCCAATGACTGCATGCAGGCCATGACCGGGTAATCGATAAGGGAGGCGGCGATCGCGACCGCGAACTGCTCGCCCAGCACAGCGGCTGCCCCCAGCAGCCGGCGGGTCAGCGGCGAGAGCCGCTCGACGCGAGCGCTGATCAGCTCGATCACCGAGGCCGGTACGGTGACATCGCTCCCGGCCCAAGCCGGCAGAGTCCGCGCCACCTCCCGCACGTAGAACGGATTTCCGCCGGTCATGCTGTGCAGCGCGGCCCCGGCTGCGGCGGACAGGGGCATGTCCGAGACGGCCTCGGCGCAGCGGGTCGTGTCAGCCGCCGACAGCCCGCTCAGCTCGACCTGCTCGGTGAGCGGCTCGCGAATGAGGTCTGCCAGAACTGCCCGCCAGCCAGCGGTGGTGTCGGCTCTCGTCGTCCGGTGGGTCGCCAGCACGAGCAACCGCACCTCGCGCAGCTCTCGGGCCAGGTGCCGCAGCAGAAGCAGCGACGGCTGATCCGCCCAGTGCACATCGTCCAGGACCAGCAAAACCGCCCTGCCGACCGCCGAAGCGAACAACTGCCGGGTCGCGTCCTCAAAGAACGCGAAGCGCTCCGTCTCCTGATCCGGCTCGTACCGGCCGATGCCATGAGCGGAGAGGACTTCAGGAGAAGGCAACGCCTGCCGCCACAGCCAGAACGGCGGAGCACCGCGGTCCTCTGACGCCCTCGCCCACACCACGCCCGCGCCGTAACTCGCCGAGGCCATCTTCGCCAGCTCCGACGCCAGGCGGGTCTTGCCGATCCCCGGCTCACCACCGCACAACACCAACCTGGGCTGCCCTTCGACCGCCGCCATGAGCCAGCCGCGCAAATACGCCAGCTCCCGGCGCCGACCAACGAACTCGCCTTGGACCACAGCTCCGACCTTAGTGCCTGCAACCCTCAGGTCAGGACCCATCAGGTCGCCCTCGGGGCCGCGGTCGAGCCGGGTGGCGCATGAAGTGACACCGGATCCGACGCGGGAACATATCGCAGCTGATCCTGACAGTTAGGTGCCTGCAGCCTTGCCAGACCGGAGGCCAGGCGCAGGATAATCGTTGCGGGCCTGGCGAAGGAGAAAACACGATGGGTGACAGCGACCCCGGCTACCAGTTCGGCGGTGGTATCGGTGACGACGAGCTGGGCCGCCTTGAGGCGCAGAGCGCGGCGCTGGCCCCGGCGACGCGGATGATCTTCGCCGAGGCGGGCATCCAGCCCGGCATGCGGGTGCTGGATCTGGGCTGCGGGGCCGGAGACGTGGCTTTCGTGGCCGCCGACCTGGTGGGACCCGACGGCTCCGTGGTCGGCGTCGACCGCTCTCCGGAGGCGCTGGCCCGGGCTCGGCTGCGGGCAGGACAACGCGGCCTGAAGCAGGTGCGTTTCCTGGAGGGCGACCTCCAGGATCCAGCCCCAGGCGGGCCTTTCGACGCGATCGTCGAGCGGCTGGTCCTGATGTGGATTCCCGACCCGGCCGCGCTGCTGCGACAGCAGGCAACGGTGCTGCGCCCTGGCGGCCTCGTCGTGCCAATCGAAATGGATCTCGCCACGATCCGGTGGCTGCCACAGACCCCGTTTGCCACCCAGGTCAAGTCCTGGCTGGTCCAAGCGTTCGCCAAGGCCGGGATCTCCACGCTTGGCCCACGGCTGTGGACCATTGTCCAAGAGGCCGGGCTGCACCCGCTAGGGATGATCGGGATTCAGGCGCACTTCGGACCCGGCGATCCCGTCGGCATCGCCACAGCAGTGGAGAACATGCGTCTCGCCGCGCCGCTGATCGTGGGCACCGGAGTCGCCACTGCCGAGGAGATCGGCATGGATACGTTTGAGCAACGGCTGAGGGACGAACAACAGCAAAGCCAGGCAGTAGCCGCTAACCCCATCCTGCTCAGCGCGTGGGCGACAACCGGCCCGGAGTAACGGCGGCGACCTGCTCACCGGTCAGCTGCTCGTCTCTCCGCCGGCCTTTCCGCCGAGCGGCATCCCCGCTGGAGATTTGGACGAGTGTAACGCTGGACCCCATCCCGGGTCAGCGTACTGCCGCGCCGACGCCGCCATCGGACGGGGCGCGCAGAGGAGCATCAGCGCAACCGGTGTACTCCCGTGCACCGGATCAACCACCAAGCCCGGATCCACCACCGGAACCCGCCGTCAAATAGGGTAAACCGGACATTAGGGGATGCGCGGTGGCCGGTGAGGAGAATGGGCCGGGTGGAGATCATCACCGAGGCCGGAGTCGCGCGCGCTGAGCTCGACGGAGACGGCGCTACGGCGCGTTTCCTGCTCGCGCTCACCCATGGTGCGGGAGGCAGCGTCGAGGCGCCGGATGTGCTGGCTGTGCGCGATGCCGCGCTGCGCCTGGACGGGATGGTGGCACGAGTCACGCAGCCGTATCGGGTCAGGGGCGCCCGCGCGCCTGGCCCTGCCGTCCGGCAGGACGCCGCCTGGGTCGAGATCGTGACCGCGCTGCGCGAACTGGCCCCGGGCGTCCCGTTCGTGCAAGGCGGCCGGAGCAACGGCGCGCGGGTAGCCTGCCGTACCGCAGTCGCGGTAGGCGCTCGCGCCGTGATCGCCCTGGCGTTCCCGCTGCACCCGCCGGGCCGAGCGGATGCACCGCGGCCGACCCGGGTCGCAGAACTCCGCGCGGCGCGCGCGAGCGGGGCCGCGGTGCTCGTGGTGAACGGCGAGCGAGATGCGTTCGGGATCCCGGATTCCGGCGATGCAGATCGGGTGGTCATCGTGCCGGGAGAGACTCATGCGCTGAAGGGCCATCGCGCGGAGATCGCCGAGGCTGTCGCCGAGTGGCTGCCCACCGTGCTCTGGGGGTAGCAGCAGGGCGAAGGGGCGGCGAATTCATGGGTCGCCGGACCAAGCATCCGGCGACGACCTCGCAGGAGGTCGTCGCGGCGGATCAGGCCGCCGGGGCTTGCCCGTCGTGCCGCGAGGCCAGGTCGGCCGGGCGGTCGAAGTGTGTGCCGATCGGGCGGTCGAAGGCCGAGAGGTCAGTGGGCCGGTGCGGCGCGATGGCCGCGCCGTCTGGGAGGAGTTCCCCGGTGTCCTCGAAGATCACCACACCGTTGCAGAGCAGGCTCCAGCCTTGCTCCGGGTGGCTGACCACGGTGTGTGCCGCTTCACGGTCCGGTGCTGACGGCGCCGGACAGGGCGGCGAGTGTGGGCACATATCAGTGCCTCCTGGCTGTTTCATTTCGCGCATTCATGTCGATTCCAGTGTGCCGCGGCTCATGGGAACGCTTCCATGGTTCATGCTGACCGTTTTCCGGCTAGCCATGCGTAGCTTTCCTCTAGTTTCTGCCCGGCACTGATTGACTACTATTTGTAATTATCTGTTTTCTACTACCGTGCTGAGAAAAATTGGCCTAGACCAACTGTGCTCTCTCACAGTGTACGCCGCAAGCGACACGCTCAACTGCGGACAATCGATTGCTACCTATATGCAACCCCCCCAGGTCGCCGAGCCACGGTTGATCCCCCCTATAGCTGGAGACGTCGAACCCTCCCGGATGGTTCACACGAGATCGCCAGAATCCGGAAAGGCGCGTCCGGCCGATCGCTCAACCAGGGGACGTGAGGCGTACGGGGCGGGGGAGGTCAGGCATGCGGGCGGGGACGTCAGGCGTGGAGGGCCGGGGACGTCAGGCGTGGGAGGCGGGGGGCGCCGACGGGCTGACCGCGAACGGTACGGCCGGGATGCCGTTGAGGCGGTGGGTTTCCCGCAGCGTGAGCAGGTGCTCGGCTACCGCGGTGAGCGCGTGCACTGGCGGCGTGGCCATCGCCTTCCGCCGGTAGATGCGGTCGTCGTAGCCAAGCGCGCCGATCGCTACGCGCTGGGCGGCGTAGGCGGCCCGCATAGCCTCGGTGAGCGCGGCGTCAAGGTCGTCCGCGAGGCGGCGTATCTCCTGCACCGGGGCCCGCCGGGCCTGTGCCTTCCTGAGCTGGCTCTCCGCTTCGCGGGCCACGTCGAGAAGATCCGCTCGCCTCGCGGCGAAGGCTACGTCGGCCTTGTGCTTCTGCTCTGCGTCGCTGCTCGGCTTCTGCCGGCCGATGACCCCGCGCTTCATGACCACCTAGGGTACGCGCGCGCTGGTGGCCGTCGCACGCCGACCCGGGGCACCACGGGCTGTCGTGCGCCGGATCTCCGCCACGTTGCCCTCTCGCCGGGCCGTCAGGCCAGGCTGGCGGCCCAGCTGGAGTACAGGGCGGCGTATTCGCCGTCGCCGGACATCAGCTCGGCAGGCGATCCGTCCTCGATGATCCGCCCCTGGTCCAGGACGAGCACCCGGTCCGCGATCGCCACCGTGGACAGCCGGTGCGCGATGATGACGGCGGTCCGGCCGGCCAGCACGGTGCGCAGCGCGCCCTGGACCAGCCGCTCACTCGGGATGTCGAGCAGCGAGGTGGCCTCGTCGAGCACGAGCACGGCCGGGGCGGCGAGGAACGCCCGGGCGAAGGAGATGAGCTGGCGCTGCCCCGCCGACAACCGGCCGCCGCGCTTGCCGACCGACGTGTCGTAGCCCTCGGGCAGCGCGGCGATGAAGTCGTGCGCGCCGATCATCCGGGCCGCGGTCTCGACGTCGGCGGCGGACGCGTCAGGTCGGCCGAGCCTGATGTTGTCCGCGACCGACCCGTCGAACAGGAAGTTCTCCTGGGTGATGACGATAATCTCGCTGCGCAGCGTCGCGTCGGGCAGCTGCCGGAGGTCGATCCCGTCCAGCGTGATCCGGCCTGAGCGCGGGTCGTAGAACCGGCCGAGCAGCCGGGCGATCGTCGTCTTGCCCGCCCCGGTCTCGCCGACCAGGGCGACCGTCTGCCCGGCCGGGATATCCAGATCGAGCCCGGGCAGGACGAGGTTGTCCCGGTAGCCGAAGGTCACCGATTCGAAGCGCATCCGCCGGCCCGCCACGGCCGCGGCCCGGGCCGGCAACGGCTGCGGCGCCGACGGCTCAGGTACCGCGGCGTCCTGCTCGAGGACGCCGGAGATCTTCTCCAGGCCGGACGCCGCCGACTGGAACGTGTTGTAGAACTGGGACACGTCCTGCAGCGGGTCGAAGAAACGCTGCAGGTAGAGCAGGAAGCTGGCGAGCACGCCGACCTTGATGTTCCCCTCGATGACGAGCAGCCCGCCGTAGCCGAGAATCACGCCGGTGATGACGTTGCCGACCAGCGAGATACACGGGCCGTAGACCGCGATGAGCCGCGAGGCGTGCGCGCTGGCTTGCGAGTAATCCTCTCCCAGCCCGGAGAAGATGTCGGAGTTCCGCTGCTCCCTGCGGAAGGCCTGGACGGCGCGTATCCCGCCGAACGTCTCGACGAAATGCACGATGACCAGTGCGATCGTTTCCCTGGTCTGCCGGTACGCCCGGGTCGACTCGCCCCGGAACCAGGCCGTAAGCCAGATCAGCGGGACGAAGCCCGCCAGCACCACCAGGCCGAGCTTCCAGTCGAGCAGCAGCATGCCGGTGCCGACCAGGAGCAGGCTCAAGATGGCCGCGATCAGCGAGTCGAGCCCTTCCTCGAACAGGTCGGAGATCGAATCGATGTCGGAGGTCTGCCGGGAGATGACGCGTCCTGAGGTGTAGTCCTCGTGGAACGCCACGTCCAGGTCACCGAAGTGCGCGAACAGGCGGCAGCGGAGCTCGAGGACCACTTTCTGGCCGACGCGGCCGGTCATGGCGACGAACATGCGGGTCGTGACCGCCTGCACCGCGACGGCGACGGCGAAGGCGGCCGCGATGCCGAGCAGCGGCGCCGCGTCGTGGGCGTGCAGCAGCGGCGGGAGCCCGGTGTCGATGGCCACGCCGACCAGCCACGGGCCGGCCAGCACAGCCAGGCTCTCCACCACGATCAGCGACACGGTGGCGTACACCGCGCGCCTGTGAGGCCGCAGCAGATCACCGAGCAGCCGCCTGCTCCGGTCGCGCAGCAGCGCGGCCAGGCCGGCGCTGACCTCCTCGGCCTTCTCCGTGGCGACCCCGCGCCAGGCGCTGGTTCCCCCCGACGACACGGTCACGCGCTTGCCTCCAGACCGTCGGTATCCATGAGCGCGGCGTACTCCGCGCTGGAGGCCAGCAGCTCCCGGTGGCTGCCGCTGGCCGCGATCACCCCGCCGGACAGCAGCGCCACCGTGTCGGCCAGCGCGACCGTGGAGGGCCGGTGCGCCACCACCAGGGCCGTCGAGCCGGCCAGGATCTCGTGCAGCGCCCTGGTCACCCG
>Ga0302325_10032658_pt1 | contig 10682 bp, 10 predicted proteins | sample Palsa_T0_2_FD_201948 | JGI IMG/M metagenome (GOLD analysis project Ga0302325, IMG submission 201948) | Peat permafrost microbial communities from Stordalen Mire near Abisko, Sweden - Palsa_T0_2 | ecosystem: Environmental > Terrestrial > Soil > Palsa > Peat permafrost | place: Sweden: Abisko...
CCCACAGCTTGTTAGTTTTGGCGTTGCCGACAGGCAGTATCCAGATCAATATGTGGTGGAATCTCTTTGACGCCGCGGACGGCACGAGTGCGGGCTCCAGTCAGTCCTTTGGCGCGCGCTTTCAATTTGTCGGCTAACTTAGTGCGCCGTTTCGGAGCCGCGACCGTGAGGGAGCGGAATCCTTGGATACGCGACCGCATCTCTGAAACCACTTACTTAGCGATAGCTTAGCTACTTCGCGGCGCCAATTTTCGATCTCGCGCGCGTTGCCAGAGTTGCCCGGTGCGCCGCGCCGCGCCGCGCGACCAGCGCTCTCTAATCTTTCTACTTATTTCGCCGCGATTTCAAGATTCTGCCTGATCTTTGAGAGGATGACGGAGACGGTGTACGGCTTCTGCAGAAAGCCGGAGATGCCGGAGGAGACAAAACGGCGGGACAGTTCGGCTTCGCTGTAGCCGCTTGAAAGAATAATTGGAACATCGGGCCGCAATGCTTTAATCAACGGAATCGCCCGCTCACCATTCATGACCGGCATGGTGAGATCGAGAATTACTAGCGAGATTTCGGGATTGGAGCGCAGCATTTCGAGCCCCTCAGCGCCATTGGTTGCCACCAATATCCGAAAGCCGGCGCCTTTGAGGGCGGCGGTCGCGATTTTGCGGACGATCTCCTCGTCATCCACAACCAGGATCGTTGTGCCGGTTCGCTTGACGACCGTGTTGAAATCCGGTTCCTTAAGCGACAGAACAGCGCGCTCCGAAACAGGCATAAGTATCCGGAACGTAGTGCCGAGCCCCTCCCGCGTTTCAAGCTCGATGTCGCCGCGATGTCCTTTTACGATTCCGAGCACGGCGGCCAGTCCTAATCCACGCCCGGTGAATTTGGTGGTAAAGAACGGATCGAAGATCCGCTTCGCCGTCTCGGTCGCCATGCCGCACCCGTTGTCGCGGACCTCGAAAAAAGCGTAGCGTCCGGGAGGTACGACAGCTCGCAGGAGGGCGCTGGGCCGCGAACCGGTGCGCTCGATAAATGCAGTCCGTATCTCAATCTTTCCCGAATTCGCGCCGATGGCCTCCGCCGCATTGATCAGCACATTCATTACAATCTGTTGCATCTGCCCGCGATCGGCTTCGATAATACAAGCCGTGTCGACAAGCTGCAGCTCAACGGCGATGCTCCGCGAGAGGGAAGCGCGCAGGAGTGTGAAGTTTTCGAGAACCAGGACATTCAGGTCGATCGGCTCTACGGCGAAAGTGCCTCTGCCGGAAAACGCGAGCATCTGCCTCGTAAGGTCCGCCGCGCGTTGCGACGCAAGCACAATCTGCTCCGCGAGGTCACGGGTATTGCCGGACGAAAACTCGACAAGCAGACTCGCGTTGCCCAGGATGGCCGTCAGCAAATTGTTAAAATCGTGGGCAATGCCGCCCGCCATCAGGCCCAGACTTTCCAGCCGGGCGCTCTCGCGAATTTGTTCCTGATTCTGCCGGTCCTGTTCTTCGGCCTTCTTTTGCTCCGAAATGTCGCGAAAGTAAATGGAAAGGCCGCCATGGTGGGTGGGATATGCCTTGAGGGCGAACCACCGCTGCCAAGCCTCGAAGAACCATTCAAAACTCGTCGGCTTCTGATCTCGGATGGCCCGCTCGTACTCATGCTGCACCTGCGTCCCGCGCGCTTCCGGGTAGGCGTCCCAAATATTTGTCCCCAGCATCTCCTCTCGTCGCGCTCCCAGGATTTGCTCGGCTGCCTGATTCATGTAACTGAAGCAGAAGTTGCGATCCAGCGCGAAAAAACCGTCCGTGATGCTCTCAAGGATCGTCTGCGCCTGATCGCGCGCAATCTTCAGCTCGACTTCCATATGCTTTCGTTGCGTGATATCCATCGCGGCGCCGGGAAAACGGGATGGATTGCCTTCATCGTCGAGGTAAGCGTGGCCGAGGGCGTATATCCACAGATCCGGACCATTCTTCTGCGGAAGGCGAAACTCGACGACATACGGGCCGGCCGTGGCGATGGCCTGTTGAGTGTTCTCCACAACGATGTGTTGATCCTCCGGATGGATGGCCGCGATGTAGTCAGCCGAGGGTACGCCATTCGTGGCGGCAATTACTGGATCGACACAGAACAGATTTGCGAAACGCTCGTTGCAGTAAATCAGGTCGGTTTTCAGGTCCCAATCCCAGGTGCCCACGCCGCCAGCGATTTCCAGCGCTAAGGCCAGTTGCGCCTCGCTTCTCCATAGGGCTTCTCGTATTTTCTCTTGCGTGGGATCGAGCGAACCTGATCGGGCCGGCATAGGAGTGACTTATATTATGACCTAAGCAGCCCGCTTCCTCACGGTTGCACCTCGGTACGCGCATTTAACAGAGCCGCGACCGTAAGGGAGCGGTTGCGCACCTTCGAAACATTTAGTCACCTTATTGTTTCGCGGCCCCTAAGCTGGTTTCGAGGCGCAGATCACCGGGCGCCCGAGACGCCGGGGGATTGAACGCTGCCGCCCGCCCCGTAGCAAAAGGAGCGCGATGCACGCCCGATATCGCGGTCCGGGCGGTAGCGCCGTATCTGCGATATGATGTCACGCAATCGACATGCAACGATTTCCGATCTGTTTCCTATTCGCGGCCGGGCTCTATGGTCAGACTCACCCGCTGCAGGAATTGATTGACGCCGCGCGCGCGGATTCTCCCAGGCTGAAGGAACTCCTCGACCGGAAGGACGAGTGGGGTAACCGCATTCCCGAACTGAACGGACGCGACGGTGTCGCCGTGTGGGGCCAGGAATTCCTTTTCGCAGTGCAGAGTGCGTCCGCCGCGACGGTAGTCATCGACGGAGAACCGCCGGTCCCCTTGAAGCAAGTGACAGGCACGAATTACTGGTATCTGCTGAAGCGGCTTCGGCTTGGTACGACGCATCAGTATCACTATTTCGGCGGCGGAAGGGAGATCGGCGCCTATCAGGTGGCCGGCTATAACCCGGATTCCTATCCGATTGCCGGGATCCCGCCGGGCAAGCTGAGTGAGCGGAAAACACTCAAGAGCACGGTGTATCCGGGCATGTCGTCCAACTACTGGGTGTATGTGAACCCGGGCGCCGATCTTATCAATGGCGCGCCGCTGATGGTGTGGCAGGACGGCGAAACCATCGTCGGCAATCAGGATCTGATGCGCCTCCGGCTCCAGATCGTATCGGACAATCTGGTGGCGAAGAAGCAGATTCCGCCTATGGTCCATGTGCTGATCCAGCCCGGCACGGGGGGTGAAGCGCAGATGATGCGCAGCATCGAGTACGACACCGTCTCCGACCGTTACGGTAAGTATCTCGAAGAGGTACTGGCGGATGTCGAGAAGACTTACAAAATCCGGCATGACGCATATTCGCGAGCTATCGCCGGGGCCTCGTCGGGCGCGATCTGCGCCTTCAACGCCGCCTGGTTTTATCCGGATCGGTTCAGCCGCGTGCTGTCGCACATCGGCAGTTACAGCGGAATTCAGTGGCGCCCGGAAAGGAATCAGGACGGCGGTTATATCGTGCCGTACAATGTCCGGCGCGGGGCCAAAAAGAACCTGCGTGTGTGGATGTCCGACGGCGCCGACGATCAGGAGGCTAACTCCGGAAGCTGGCCCCTGAATAACATTCAGCTCGCCAACAGCCTGAAGCTGAAAGACTATGATTTCCACTTTCGTTTTGGCGTCAGCCTGCATGCCATCGCGCAAGGTGCGATGGACCTGCCGGAATCGCTCACTTGGCTGTGGCGCGATTACGATCCCGCCAAAACACAGCAGAACTATCAGATGGAGGAATCCGAGCGTGCCCGGCCCCTATTCCGCGTGAGCATTACGAATCGCGACGCGTGGTAGTGGCAGGCATCGCACCGCGCAAAAGAAACCGGGCATCCAGTGAATTCAGCACCTCCACGTGTTTTTCCAGGAGTTTCTGTTACGCCTTCTTCGACTCGCAATCGGCTTCACAATCGTTGGCCAGCGCTCCCTACGAACTTAGCGCCTCAAAGCCGGAGACGACGTCGAAAAGCTCCTCGTCGATGCTACTCTGACGCAATCGGCGCGTTGTGTTGTGGAGATTCGAGAGCAATTCGTCTATGTTTCTATCCGCGCGTTCCATGGCCGCCAGGCGGCTGGCGTTCTCGCTAGCCAGGGATTCGGCGCACGCACGGAATAGCGAGATAAAGAGATATTCGCGGATGAGTGCGCGCAGGGTGGCAGTTCTGGCGCCCATAACTTCAGGCAAGTTCCCGGTGGGCCATTTCATCTTGACCAGCCCTTGTTGCCATTGTGCGTCGAGCGGTAACAAGCGCTGGCTGACCGGTTCGTAGAGCGCTCCAGACTGCGGGCGGTTATGAAAAATGTAAAGACGGGCATACTCGCCTTTTTCCCGATGCTCTTCGCTTTCGATTTGGATCTTTCCCACAAGCGGAGTGATGGCCTTGACGGAATTCGGCACACTCAAGAGTCCTATGGGCGGCAGCCCTCCATCAGTCAGGCGCGCGTGAACACGCTCACCGACGGCCCAGACTTTGGGCTTGCCGGGAAATGCTGCGAGTGTCTTGATCGTATAGTCGGCCACCACCTCATTGAACTGGCCCACCAGTCCCTGGTCCGAACCGAATACCACCGCGCCCACCGCGCCCGCAGCGGCTTGACCTTTCCGTTCCGTAATCAGGGCCGCTGATTCGCTTTCCCGAAAGCATGCGCCCAACCCTAACTCTACGGCCCGGTAATAGTCGGCCAAGGCAAGGACTGATTTCTCGTATTGGCCGATACTGGCGGCAGCCAAGGCTTTCATGGTGCGGACGACCGATTGGAGGTCACCGGCGCTGTCGATCTGTCGAGCCAGACTGGCGGCCGTGTCACTCATGGCTTGGCCTTGAGCGCCGCATCGGGCTCCGGTTTGACCTCCGGTTGGTCCTTCGGCTGGTTTTCAGGTTTCGACTCGGGATCGGGCTTGGGTTGGAATGGTTCGAGCGATTTACTTGCAATTTGAATAACAGCGTTACGATCTTCGTCACTCAGTGTGTCGGCGGTTTCAAATCGCGCATTCACCTCCGGCGGAATTTCCGCCACTGCCTCGCGCAGAGCATGCTCGGCGTCCGGCATCCGTTCCAGCGGCACGCGATCGAAGAGTCCGGCGGTCAATGCCAGCAGCATAGCGATTTGCGCTGGAACCTGGACCGGTTGGAACTCCGGCTGCTTCAGGCACGCGCGAATGCGGCGTCCGTGTTCGATGGTCTTGCGGGTCTCTTCATCCAGGCGAGCTCCGAATCGGGAAAATGTTTCCAGCTCCGAAAACTGTGCATAGGCGAGCTTGAGGTCGCCCGCCACGGCGCGGTAAGCCGCCCGCTGCGCTTTGCCGCCGACGCGCGAAACGGATTTGCCCACATCGACCGCCGGCAGTACGCCCAATTCGAACAGCGATGGCGAGAGGTAGATCTGTCCGTCCGTGATGGAAATCAAGTTAGTCGGAATGTAGGCGGAAATGTCCTGGGCTTCGGTCTCAATGATGGGCAGGGCGGTCAGCGATCCGTTGCCGCGCTCCTTGCTCAAGTGGGTGGCGCGCTCGAGCAGGCGCGAGTGGATGTAGAATATGTCGCCGGGGAAGGCTTCGCGTCCGGGCGGCCGGCGGAGCAAGAGGGAAATCTCGCGGTAGGCGCGCGCGTGTTGCGTAAGGTCGTCATAGACAATCAACACATCGCGACCCGCTTCCATAAAATGCTCGGCGATGCTGGTGGCGGCGTAGGGCGTGATGTAGAGAAGGCCAGGCGCATCGTCGCCTTCGGCGACAACCACCACGGTATAATCCATCGCGCCTTTTTCGCGGAGGCTGGCCACGAGTTTGGCGACGGCGGACGCGCGCTGGCCGATGGAACAGTAGACACAGAGCACGTTCTTCCCACGCTGATTCACGATGGCGTCGAGCGCGATGGCCGTCTTGCCCGTCTGGCGGTCGCCCAGGATCAATTCGCGCTGGCCGCGCCCGACTGGAATTAGCGCATCGACCACCTTCAGGCCGGTCTGCAGCGGCACGCTGACCGGCGCGCGGTCCATGATGGGCGCGGCGGGGCGCTCAATGGGCAGGCGTCCGCTGCAGGTTACCGGCCCGTTGCCATCGAGTGGCTGGCCGAGCGGGTCGATGACGCGTCCCAGCAATCCGTCGCCCACGGCCACGTCCGTGACGCGCCCGGTGCGCTCCACTTCGTCGCCCACGTGCAGATGCGAGTATTCGCCGAGCAGCACGACGCCGATTTCGCGCTCGTCCAGGTTGAACGCAATGCCGAACACGCCGCCCGGAAACGCGAGAAGCTCCTCGAAGCCGGCGCCCGGCAGGCCGGCGACCCTGGCGATGCCGGTGGAAACGTCTGTGATTGTGCCTACTTCACGCGGCGTCAGTTCGGGAGCGTAGGCTTCCCGCGCCTGACTGATTCCGGCAAACGTGCGGTCGAAAACACTCTGTAAGTTGTCCGTCGTAGCGCTCATTTGGCCTGCTTCGCTGTCAGTTCACCGACGCCCTTTTCCATCGATGTGAGGTAATCCGCGATGCTCCAAGCCACTTTTTCTCCATTGGTGGTAAGTTCGATCCCGCTGATCAGGTCAGGAGCGGTCTCGAAGCGGACGCGGACTTCAGCCGAGAAGGTTTCGTTAAGCGAGTTTTGTATCGCTGCGCGTTGTTCCGCGGGCACTTCAAACGTGCTGCGCACCAGCGCCGGATCGGATGATGTCTTGAGCGCATCGGCGAGGCAGATCTTCGCCTTGCCATTCAGCTCCCGCAAACGGCGCGTGAATACTTCGCCGATGCGTTCTTCGAGACTAACGGTGGCCAGATCCCCCAGCGCCTTTCGAGCCACGGCAAACACTTCCTCGCGGGTCCGGCGAGCGATGGCTTGATCGAGGTTATGCGCGTCGTTTTTCAGTGTTTCCTGCCGCTTGGCGCTCAAGGCGTCGGCTGCCTTCCGGGCTTCGTCGAGCAGCCGCTCCCGTTCGGCTTTCGCTTCGTCTGTGGCCTTGCTCAGAAGGGCGGCGCGTTGCTGGTCGAACTCCTCGTTCTTGTGCTGAAACTCATCGCGATCCTTTTGGGCTTCGGCCTTTTTCGCGGCGGCGTCGGCAAGCTCGGCCGCGATAAGCTTTTCTCGCGCGGCTATGGCGTCGAGGACCGGCTTATAGAGAAAGCGCTTCATCAACCACGCCAGGATGAGGAAGTTTATCGCTTGCGCACAGACGGTGAACCAGTCGATCAGCATACGTTCACTTTCCAGGCGCCTGGGCGATGAAGTGGCTCCAGAACGGGTTGGCGAAAATCAGAATCATTGAAACGACGAAGCAATAGATGGCCGTGGATTCGATCATCGCCAGACCCACGAATAAGGTCCGTGTGATTGTGGCGGAGGCGTCCGGCTGTTGCGCCAGCGCAGTTAGCGCCGTGGAGACCGACCGGCCTTCACCCAACGCAGGGCACATACAGCCCACTCCGGTAGTAAGACCGGCGGTGACAATTGAGGCAACTGCTACAAGAGTATTGTTATCCATGAATGTGTCCTTATAGTTGTTTCATTGTTAGCTCAGGTGTTGGGCGCCAGCTCAGGCTTGGGCGTGCGAGAGCGCGTGGCGGCCGCAATGTAAACCGCTGCCAGTATGCTGAAGATATAGGCTTGCACCATGCCGGTAAGCAGGCCGAGCATCGTCATGAAGATGGGAAAGATGAAGGGAGTAATGGTGAGTAGGATGGCGATAATCATGGTTCCGCTCATCATGTTGCCGAACAGGCGGACGGCCAGGGCCAGCGTGCGCGAAAATTCACCGATGATGTTAAACGGCAACATGATCACCGTTGGCTTCACATAGGATTTGAGATAGCCACCCATCCCCTGGTCCTCAATGCCGAAAAGCGGCACAGCCACAAACACGCACAGCGCAAGCGCCGCGGTAGTGGAGAGCGAACTTGTGGGCGGCTGGTAGCCGGGGATGACCGTACAGAGGCTGGCGGTTGCGACAAACAGAAAAAGCGTTCCCAGAAACCAGACATACTTCCGCGCGGGAGTTAGTCCGACGTCCTCGATTTGTTTCTCGATGGCAGTGACAACGATTTCCAGCAGGTTCTGCCAGCGGGAGCGTGTAAGATCTGTCGAAAGCCTGCGCGTGATGAGTCTCGATCCGGCTGCCAGCAGGAGCATCAAACCCCACGTGAACACGATGGTGGCGTTGAGTTTGAAAAACCCGTGTTGCCAGAAGATCATCTGGTCGGGGCTAAGGCGCATGGCTCACCTGCTTCGCCTGAAGGGTCTGATTCTCGCCCGGCGGCCGGGTGCGCCAAGTCACGACCAGGCGCGCCATCAAAAAGCCAAACGAACACGCCAGCAGCCGCTCCCAGTGTCCTCCCATGACTAAGTAAAATCCAGCCAGGGTTATGCCCATTCGCAGCAGCAGGCTGCCGGCGAACCAAAACGCCGGCAGTTGGGACGAGACGCCCTTGCGAATTGTCCACCAAAGGCCGCCGAAGAAAATACCGCCGAGCGCCGTACCAGCCAGCCAAGCCAGCGCGAGGGCGAGGGTTTCATTCATGGTGGCCATCCTGTTCGTCATCCATTGCCTTGTCTTCCTGCGCAACCCAATGCCACGCGTTGAAGCAGCCAAGCGCGAGGCCGCCAAAAAACAACGCCAGCGTCCAGGAGTGAGCTCCGGGATGGCGCCGGTCCAACCAAATACCGAGCGCTATGCCGAGCAGCGCCGGCACGGCTACGGACCATCCGATAAGCCCCATCATGCCTAAGCCGAAGCCGACGCCCGGCGTGGGGTTACGCCGCGCCTTGAGTTTGCGCGCCGCTTGCGCGCCGATCTGCGCCGCGAAAGTAGGCTCGTCTTTCGATGGTTTCATGGCTGGTCATTCACCTTGAAACCTGGCTAAGCGATGCAGAAATCCAGCTTCCAGTCTCGCCGTTACCGAGCGTACGTTTTGCTCTTGCTGATCGAGGGTCAGAAAATCCCGCTTCACTGCATCGTGCAATTGGCTAAGATCCGCTCCGCCTATCGCCCGGCGCACAGACACCAGCACATTGAGGCCGGTCTTGATCAAGACTCCTTCATCCACGGCCACATAGACCTCTTTCCCCGCTTCGGCTTCGTAGATCAATATCCCGGGCGCGAGCGCGGCGACGCAATCGCGCCGGTGCGGCAAGAGTCCAAACGAGCCCTCGCGCGTCTCCGCGACGATGCGCGACACTCCGGTCTTGTCAGCGAAAATTTGGAACGGCAAAAGAACTTTAAGATGCATGAGTGCCGGCAGCATGGTTGGCCTCCGGTTGAGGATTGGCCGCGGGCGCCGGCGGCGTTTCAGACTTGCCTTTAGTCTTGGAATCGGCGTCCGGCTTAGCGGTCTTGAGCTTCTCCTTAGCCTCATCCACCTTCCCGATCATGTAGAGTGCGCTCTCCGGGTAGTCTTTGAATTCATCGCGTAGGATTCGCTCACAGCCGTCGATTGAATCCTTCAGGCTGACGTCTTTTCCCTTGATGCCGCTGAACTGCTCGGTGGCGAAAAACGGCTGAGTGAGAAATCGCTCCAGCCTGCGCGCGCGGCCTACAACAGCGCGGTCATCGGGAGACAGTTGCTCCATCCCCAGCATGGCAATGATGTCTTTGAGTTGTTCGTAATGCGCCAAGGTCTTACGGATCTCCTGCGCCAGCAGGTAATGCTGCGTACCGACGATAGCCGGCGTCGCCATACTGGAATTGGATTGCAACAGATCGACAGCCGGGAACAGTCCCTCGCTCGCGCGTTTGCGGGATAGAACGATGGACGCGGAAAGATGCGAGAACGTATGCACGGCCGCCGGATCGGTCAGGTCGTCGGCCGGCACATAGACAGCTTGAATGGACGTGATGGCGCCCGTTTCGGTATTGGCAATGCGCTCTTCCAATCCGGATAGCTCGGTGCCCATGGTCGGTTGATAGCCCAGGCGCGACGGCATTTGCCCCAGCAGACCGGACACCTCCATGCCGGCCTGGATGAAACGAAAAATGTTATCGACGAGTAACAGCACGTCGCGGTGCTCCACATCGCGGAAATACTCGCACATGGTAAGCGCCGCCATGCCCACGCGGAAGCGGGCCCCTGGGGGCTCGTTCATCTGGCCATATATCATGACCATATTCGGCAGGACGCCGGCCTCCTTCATGTCGTGGTAAAGCTCTTCGCCTTCGCGGCAACGCTCACCGATTCCACAAAAGATGCTCACGCCCTTCTGGCGTCCGATCATGTTATGGATCATTTCGGTGAGTAACACCGTCTTACCCACGCCTGCTCCGCCGAAGAGCCCCGCCTTGCCGCCGCGCTCCAGCGGCATGAGCACATCGATGACTTTGATGCCAGTCTCAAAGATTTCCGACTTAGTGGAACGCACCGTCAGCAGCGGCGGAGCGCTATGCACGGAACGCAGGTCAACATCGGACAACGCCGCCCCGCGATCGATTGTGTTGCCAAACACATCGAACATCCGCGAGAGAATGCCTTTTCCCACGGGGACTTTTAACGGTCCGCCCGTGTCTTCAACCGCCATACCGCGGGCGAGACCTTGGGTAGGAGTCAACGCAATTCCGCGCACAAAATGGGCATCGCGCTGCGCCAGCACTTCGATGACGATTTGCCCTTTATCTCCGGCACGCAGCACCGAGTAGATGGGCGGC
>Ga0302325_10032659_pt1 | contig 10682 bp, 6 predicted proteins | sample Palsa_T0_2_FD_201948 | JGI IMG/M metagenome (GOLD analysis project Ga0302325, IMG submission 201948) | Peat permafrost microbial communities from Stordalen Mire near Abisko, Sweden - Palsa_T0_2 | ecosystem: Environmental > Terrestrial > Soil > Palsa > Peat permafrost | place: Sweden: Abisko...
TCTTGCCAGTGATCCTCGCCGTTCTTCTGATCCCCCAGACCGCCCCCACACAACCCGCTCCGCCCCCAGCCGCGCCGCCCGGACTCCAAAAGATCCAGCAATTCGTCTTTATCATGCAGGAGAACCGCAGCTTCGACCACTACTTCGGCACCTACCCCGGCGCGGAGGGCATTCCGCCCGGAATCTGTGTGCCCAACGGAACGGCCCCCTGCGTCGCGCCGTACCACGATTCCGCGACCGTCAACCAGGGCGGACTGCACGACTGGTACAACGCCCTCGCCTGTATCGATGGCGGCCTGATGGACGGCTTCATGGCGGGGTCCGAAGGCGACGCCATGGCTTGGCATGACTATCGCGAGGTACCCAACTATTGGAATTACGCCAACCTCTATGTGCTGCAGGACCGCCTCTTCGAATCCATTACCTCCTACAGCTTGCCCGCGCACCTCTATATGCTGGCGGCCCAAAGCGGCGGATACTACAGCGTCCGGCAACCGAACCCGACGTCGTTTGGCTTCCCCGAAATTACTCAGTTGCTCACCAGCGGTCAAATCAATTGGAAGTATTATGTGAATCGCGGCCCAGCCGCTGGCGCCGCCGACCTTGGCACTCCCAGCGGCGATGCCGACGAAACCACTTATACTTACTGGAACCCGCTTCCGGCCTTTCCCGCGGTCAAGAACGATCCCACCCAATTCAGCCGCCTCACCGATGCCACCCAGTTCTATACCGACGCGCAGAATGGCACGTTGCCGCAAGTGAGTTGGGTCATCCCCAACAGCGGCTTCAGCGAACATCCGCCCGCCGACATTGTCACAGGTATGACTTACGTCACCGGGTTGGTGAACGCAGTCATGAACTCGCCCCAGTGGAACACCACCGCCATCTTCATCGCCTGGGACGACTGGGGCGGCTTCTACGACCACATTACTCCTCCTACCGTGGACCAATACGGCTTCGGTATTCGCGTTCCCGGCCTGGTCATAAGCCCTTACTCCCGCCAAGGATATGTGGATCACAAGACTTACTCCTTCGAATCCTGGCTGCGCTTAGTAGAAGAGCGCTTCGGCGTCGTCCCCATGACCGGGCGCGACAATACCGCCAACGACATGACCGATGCCTTCGATTTCACCCAGCAGCCGCGCCCGCCGCTGATTCTGAATACCGCCGGATCGCCTTATCCGCCGGCACTGCAAACGCTCGTGCACCCCTCCGGTACCGTGATCGCCACCAACGCGGCCTACGGAACGTATGCCCTGGCGCCGGATGCCATCGCCTCGCTTTATGGCGTAGGTCTGGCCGCCACTACCCAGAGCGCTTCCTCCACGCCGTTGCCGCTATCGCTCGCGGGCATTACGGTCAATGTGCAGGATAGCGCCGGAACCGTGCGCCCCGCGCCCCTGTTCTTCGTCTCTCCCGATCAGATCAACTGCCTGATCCCCAGCGGCACGGCCAGCGGCGCCGCCACTATCACGGTGACCGGCGGCGGCGCATCGTTCACCGGAACGGCGGCCATCGGCCCCACAACTCCGGGTTTATTCGCTGCTAACGCGGCCGGCTTCGGACCTTCCGCATCCCAGGTGGTGAACGGGTCGACTTACTCCAACACTTTCGAGTGCAGCTCCGCCGGACAATGCGCGCCGGTGCCTGTCAACGTGGCGGGCGCCAGCCCTACTTACCTGGTGCTCTACGGAACCGGCATCCGGCACGTCAGTTCCCAGTCCGCCGTGGACGTCAAGGTCGGGAACGTCGACTGTCCCGTGCAATACGCGGGCCCCCAGAACCAATATGCCGGCCTGGACCAGGTGAACGTTCTCTTGCCGGCGTCGCTCGCGGGCCGCGGACAACTGGTAGTCACTGTCACTGTCGACGGCCAATCCACTAACATGGGCGAGTTGGCCTTCCAGTGACCCGCTTATAATACACCTGTATCCGCAACGGCGACAGCCAGAAGCTATAAGTCGCGCGCGACGTGCCCGCTCTTCAACGACATAAGCGGCGCGGACCGATGGCATCCGGCGTGCCACGGCCACAGCGCCATGTTCCAATCCACCACGCTCTCTACCGAACGCTCCGCGCGCGGACCAGCCATGTCGGTAACCATCCATTGCACCGTGGCCGCTCTCTTGTTCCTGGCCGGCGCAAACCAAAATGTGCGCAACGCATTGCGCGCCACGGCGAATGCGGTTCCCATACTGATCGCACCCTACATGCCGCCCGGACCCGGCGGCGGAGGCAGCGGCGACCGGTCGCCGATTCCGGCTAGCGAGGGCCGCCTGCCGAGAGTCGCAACGCATCAGTTCACGCCGCCGCTGGTAGTCGTCTACAACCTGGAGCCCAAGCTGGTGATGGAACCGACGATCGTGATTTCGCCGGACGTGAAGCTGCCGCAAATCGACCTCGCCGTGCTGGGCGATCCGTTCGGACACAGTGGTCCACCCTCGAACGGCACAGGCAAGGGCGGCGGCATCGGCGATGGCGAAGGCACCGGTATTGGGCCTGGCAAGGGTCCCGGCGTGGGTCCCGGCGAAGGCGGCGATGGCGGCGGTGGACGCCGCTTGCATGGCCTCTCGGCCGACTCCACCGGTCCGGTGCTGCTCTTCAAGGTGGAGCCGGAATTCTCCGAAGAAGCCCGCAAGGCCAAGCTGCAGGGCGTAGTCACGTTGTATGCCGAGGTGGATACCAACGGCCGCCTGCAAAACATCCGGGTGACCCGCGGCCTTGGTCTGGGCCTCGAAGACAAAGCTATCGAGGCAGTCAAGCAGTGGCGCTTCCGTCCCGGCTACCGCGACGGCAAGCCCGTAGTGGAGGCCGCCATTATCGAGGTCAACTTCCACTTGCTGTAAGTCTTGAGTTGGTATCACTGACGTGGCGCACGCTGCACCGTGGGGCGGCCAATCATGGCCGCAGCCGCCTTTTAGGCGGCAGAAGCCGGCTGACAGCCGGGTGCGGGCAGTATTGCCCGCCCCACGCTGCAAAAAGTATGTGCGGTCGCGTCACGCTTCAAAACGTAAGTGTGACTCGCGCTTGGTGGCGCGTCCCCCCCCGGCTACCGCGATGGCAAGCCGGTAGTGGAGGCGGCCATCATCGAAGTCAGCTCGCGTAAATCACAAATTCAGCCGTCGCCGCACGACCTCGACCAGTTCCGCCGAAAGATAGAAATTGGTCCGAGTCAGACGTGCGAGGATCGCGTCAAAATCGAGCAAACGGTTCCGATGCGCCTTAGCCAGAACACCCAACGTCCCGGTCACGAACAGATGACGGCGCTCGGCTTTCGGCCCGCCCGGCCCAGTCGTCGATCAGCAGGCGTTCCGCACCGAGCGACAGCGCTAGTGTGATGGCCGCGCGCTCTCCGGGATCGAGACTCGCGAGGTTGGGATCTGGAGGCGGGTCCGGCAGGATCTCCAGCCAGGGTGGCGGCTGCCCGATCCATCCGCGGACGGCTGCCGGCGCCGCAACGTTCCGCAACTCGCTGGCAACCATCTGCGGCACGATCACGCGAGAGTACAGGGGCGTGAGCACTTCTACCGCCTCAACGAGCACAAGGTAATGCAGCGGACCCGTGTCAGCGACGACGATCATGCCGGCCGATCATGCCCCCGGCCCATCCCCTAGAGTAGCCAAGTCGCGCTCAAAATCTTCGGCTCCGTACTTCTCGATGCGATGCTCTTTCAGAAAGCCGTCGAGCGCGTAGCGCGAGGGGATGCCCAACAGCATACGCAATTGATAGCCGGTCAGCCGTCGTTCCCGGAAGGCCTCCAACGCCAAAGCCTCCAGGGCGGCACGCGCAGGGTCCTGCCCGTGAGGAACCAGGGGCGGAGCGAACTCATCGGGTATCTCCAACCTGATCTCCATGCCCTAGGCTACCACTGGAAAACAACCGCTTGGGGGGCGCTCCCACGCCGCACGTCAAGGTGGAACTGAATTCTCGGAGTGTGCCGCGACGGCAAGCCCGTAGTGGAGGCTGCCATCATCGAAGTCAACTTCCATCTGCTGTGACTAGGGTCACCGACGTGGCGCACGCCCCTGGCGTGCCGTGTCGGCACTTTTGCCGACACAGGCGAGCGAAGCTCGCCCCTGGAGTTTGGACATTCTGCGACCTGACGTGGCGCACGCTGCACCGTGGGGCGGCCAATCATGGCCGCAGCCGCCTTTTAAGCGGCAGAAGCCGGCTGACAGCCGGCTGCGGGCAGTATTGCCCGCCCCACGGTGCAAAAAGTATGTGCCATCGCGCTGGGAGCGCGCGCCACATCAGTGGTCACGCTGCAAAACGTAAGGGTGACTTCGCGATAGCCATCGTAGGAAGTCAACTTCCAGTTGCTATAAATCGCCCAGAAAATCAGCCCGCCACCTGCGAGTAGCAATCAAAGCCATTCTTTCGTGGCGTGCGGCGCGGCATCCAGCCCCATCCGCCATGAAACGAGTTAGAATGTCATCCAGACTTCCCCTACAAGGAGGGCCGCCATGTTTCGCCTGGATTCCGATAAACCGGTCGAGTTCTGCGATGGCCTGCGCCGCCGCGACTTTCTCCACGCGGGCGCGCTTTCCATGCTCGGGCTGGGCCTCAACGACCTCTTCGCCATGAAGGCCCTGGGCGCCGTCGACGCGAAGAAGGACACCAACTGCATCATGCTGTTCCTGGTGGGCGGCCCCTCGCAGCTCGATACCTGGGACATGAAACCCAACGCGCCCATTGAGATTCGCGGCCCCTACAAACCCATCAAGACCAACGTTCCGGGCATCGAAATCTCCGAAAACTTTCCCCGCATGGCGAAGCACGCCGACAAGTACGCGATCATCCGCAGCGTGTATCACACGGCCGCCGCGGTGCACGACACTGGCCACCAGATGATGCAGACTGGCCGCCTGTTCCAGGGCGGCGTCGAGTATCCGCACATCGGCTGCGTGCTGTCAAAGCTCAAAGGCCCCAATGGCGACGTGCCGCCGCACGTGCTGCTGCCGCGCCCCATCGGCAATACCGGCGGCAACATGCCGCACGGCCAGAACGCCGGCTTCCTGGGCAAGACCTACGATCCGTTCGTGCTCAACGCCGACCCCTCCGACCCCAATTTCAAAGTGCCCGACATGCTGCCGCCGGATTACCTGAGCGCCCTCCGCGTCGACCGCCGCAAAAACTGGCGTGAGATGGTGGATCACACCGTCAGCAAGTTTGAAACTTCGCAGGACGCGCGTCTCTTCGACGCCACCTTCCACCAGGCCTACACGCTGATGTCGTCGCAGAAAGCGCGCGAAGCCTTCGAACTGGCACGCGAGCCCGAAGCGGTCCGCCAGAAATATGGCCAGAACCGCTTTGGCCAAAGCTGCCTGCTGGCGCGCCGCCTCATTGAAGCCGGCGTGCGCTTCGTCACTATTAATATGTTCGAAACGGTCTTCGACGAGATTACCTGGGACATACACGGATCGAAGCCCTTCAGCCCCATCAGTTGCTATCGCGACCTGGTCGGCCCCATGTTCGACATGGCCTACAGCTCGCTGCTCGAAGACCTGCACGATCGCGGCCTGTTGACCAACACCATGGTGCTGGCGATGGGCGAATTCGGCCGCACTCCGAAAGTGAACCCGGCGGGCGGGCGCGACCATTGGCCGCAATGCTGGAGCATCCTGATGGCCGGCGGCGCGGTGAAGGGCGGACAAGTCATCGGCGCATCGGACGACATCGGCGCAGCGCCCAAGGACCGGCCCACCAGCCCCGCCGAAGTGGCCGCCACCATCTACGACGGCTTGGGCATTTCGCTCGACCTGGAACTGCCCGGCGCACAGGGCCGCCCCATCCCCCTAGTTGAGCGCGGCGTCGAACCCATAAAGGAGCTCTTCACGTGAGAGCCTCCCTTCCCTTATTTCTCCTCCTCCCCCTCACCACCCTGGCCGCCAACCTGCAAATCCTCCCCACCTCCGTCACCCTGACCGGCCCCGAATCCTACCAACAACTAATCGCCGAAGCGACACTCGATAATCGCAACGAAGACCTGACCCGCTCGGCCCACTGGACCTCCAGCAATCTCGCCGTAGCCACCGTGGACCAAACCGGCCAAGTCCGCCCCGTATCCGACGGAGAAGCCACCATCACCGCCACCGCCGGCGATCGCACCGCCTCCGTAACCGTGCGTGTGACCAACGCCCGCGCCCCTCACACCTGGAGCTTTCGCAACGATGTAATCCCCGTGATGAGCAAAGTAGGCTGCAACTCCGGAGCCTGCCACGGCTCCGCCGCCGGCAAAAACGGCTTCAAGCTGACCCTGCGCGGCTACGATCCCGATCAGGACTATGACACTCTCACCCGCGAGTCGCTTGGCCGCCGTGTCTCGCTCTCCGAGCCGTCGCACAGCCTGATGCTTCTCAAGCCCACCTTCGCCGTCCCGCATGGCGGCGGCAACCGCTTCTCCACCGACTCGCTCGAATATCGTGTCATCGCCGAATGGATCGCGGCCGGCGCCCCGCGCCCCTCCGACATCGATCCCACCGTCACCGGACTCGAAGTCTTTCCCGCCTCCGCCACTCTGCAAACCGGCGCGCAGCAGCAGATCGTCGTCCGCGCGAAATATTCCGACGGCCGCCTGCGCGACGTCACCCGCTGGGTGCGCTTCGGCTCCAGCGATGAAGGCGTGGCCTCCGTGGACGATTCCGGCCACGTGAAAATGAACGGCAGCGGCGAGGCCGCCATCACCCTTTGGTACGCCAGCCGCGTGCTCTACGCGCGCATGGGCGTGCCCTACCCCAACCACGTGGACCCCGCCGTCTACACCAAATTCCAGCGCCATAACTACATCGACGACCTGGTGCTGGCCAAGCTGAAAGCGCTCAACATCGCACCCTCCGGCCCGGCCTCCGACGCCACTTTCATCCGCCGCGCCTACCTGGATGCTGCCGGCATGCTGCCCACCTCCGAAGAGGTCGAAGATTTCCTCGCCGATCAGTCCGCGGACAAGCGTGCCCGGCTGATCGACCGCCTGCTGGAGCGCGACGAGTTCGTGGACTACTGGGCCTACAAGTGGTCGGACCTGATGTTGATCTCCAGCCGCAAGCTGCGCGCCAACGCCATGTGGTCGTTCTACAACTGGATTCGCGACAGCGTCAAGACCAACAAGCCGTGGAACAAATTCGCCTACGAAATCTTCACCTCATCCGGCGACACGCGCCAGAACGGCGCGCTGAATTACTACGTCCTCCACAAGGATCCCATCGACCTCACCGAAACCGCCACCGAAGCCTTCATGGGCAATCGCGTGACCTGCGCGCGCTGCCATAATCATCCGCTCGAAAAGTGGACCCAGAAGCAATATTACGAGCTGGTCAACCTGTTCGCGCGCGTGGGCCTGAAGAACGGCAACGAGCCGGGCGACATCGTGGTGTACGCCAAAGCCACAGGCGATGTGCTGCATCCCAAGCTGCTCAAGCCCCTGCCGCCTACGCCGCTCGATGGCACGCCCATGTCGCTCGATGCGACTGACGACCGCCGCGTGCATTTCGCCGACTGGCTGGTCAGCCCTAAGAACACTTATTTCTCGCGCTCGCTGGTGAACCGCGTGTGGGCCAACTTCATGGGCCGCGGCTTGGTCGAGTCGGTGGACGACGTGCGCGCCACCAATCCAGCCTCCAACGAGGAGCTGTTCGCCGCACTCAGCGACGATTTCGTCAAAAGCGGCTATGACGTGAAGCGCCTCATCCGCACCATCATGAACTCAGGCGTCTACCAGCTTTCCGCCGATTCCAACGCCGATAACCAGATGGATACCAGATACTATTCACGCTATTTCGTGAAGCGCCTGCCGGCCGAAGTGCTGCTCGACGCCATGTCGCAAGTGACCGGCGTGCCCACCAAGTTCGGCGGATATCCGGTAGGCACGCGCGCGCAGCAGTTGCCCGACGTGCAAGTACAGTCGCAATTCCTCAGTTCCTTCGGCCGGCCCAAGCGCATCATCTGCGATGCCGGCGAACGGTCGAGCGAGCCCAACATCGCGCAAGCCCTGCATGTGATCAACGGCGACACGCTTAACAAAAAGTTGAGCGACCCGAACGGCTACGCCGCCCTCGCCGTGAAGCTGGGCTTGTCCGATTCGCGCATCCTCGACCACCTTTATCTATCCGCCTTCAGCCGTTATCCCGCGGAATCCGAGAAGCAGCCCCTGCTGGACGCGCTCCGCAAAGCCCGCGCGAGCACCGGCTCGCCGGACGTGCAACGCGAAACCCATCGCCAGGCCCTCGAAGACATGATGTGGGCCATGCTCACCAGCAAAGAGTTCTTGTTCAACTACTGATTGGAGGGCGGGCAATCTTGCCCGGAGCCGCCTTACGGGCGGCCCGCGGCGCAGGTTCGGTTGGGGGTTGGGTTGTGCGCGGTTGTGCGCGATTGTGCGTCGGCGCCGATTTTGGCGGGTGGTACGCAGCTTGTACGAACGAACTGTCCGGCGCGAAACGGGGTGTTTGGATCGGCCAGAATGGCGCGGGATGGCGTCGCGGGTTAGGGTTGATTTGGCGATCGGCCTCCTTATTACCAAGGGAGCATGGGGAGGGAGAATCCAGGCTGGCCGGTGGGGGGAAATGGTTGCGGGGGAAAGAGATGTTTTGTGGGAAGTGGCGTGATTGACGGCAGCCGAGGGAGCACTGGAGCGCCCACCGCAGGCCGAGGGCCCAGGATTAGAGCCCTAAGTGGTCGCGGGCGTAGGCCAGGCTCAGTTTCACGTTCTCTTCTTCCTGGCGCAGTTGCTCTTCGCGCGGAAGGCCGGTCAGCACGGGAAGGGGCGGCCGGCCCTGCGACTCCCGCACCAGGCGCATGGTGCGCGCCAAGTAACGTCCGTTGCGGTCGGGAAAAGTGGCCCAATAGGCATCCGTCAGGCAGGGCACTTTCAACGGGTCGCGCGTGATCATCTCCAGTATCGGCTGCGCGTCGGGCCGGGCGGTGCGAATGGTATCCACGATGCGGCGCACGTCTAGCATGCCGGTACCCAGGGTCATCTCGGAGAGCAGGAAGCCGTCCGCATACGGCGCGACGGCCATATCCTTCACATGCGTGGTGATGGCGTAAGGGGCCAGCGTCTCTACGACGGCCATGGGATCGTCGAGCAGCGCGATGTTGTTGCCGGTATCCAGGCACACACCCAGCCAGCGGCTCGCCTTTTCTTTCATGAGCGCCGCCATTTCTTCGGCGGTCCAATCCTTGTGATTCTCGATGGCCAGCGGCACCTGCTGCTTTTCGACGATGCGCAACGCCGCGTCGATGTTCAGGTAGGCTTGGGCCACTGCTTTGCGCCAATCGGCCAGGTTGGTGAAGTTCTCGTAGCGGCGGCCGGGCAGGCAGTTGACCCGAATAGCGCGCGCGCCGGCTTCCTTGGCGGCGGCCACCGTGGTCTCGAAGGCCGCGGTATCGGCGGCCGCGGGCAGCGCGGCGATGGCCTCAAAGTACATGCCCAGTTGCTCGGCGCGGGCCCGTAGTTTGCGGATGTAAGCCGGGTCCTTGGAGGTGAGCGGCATCTGGATGCCGTCCGCGCCCAGAGAGTTGGCGTGTTCCAGGAATTCGAGGTTGTCCTTGGGGCGCGCGAAGCTCAGGTAGCAGGTGACGGCGATGCCCATTTTCGTGCGCGACTGGGCGGAGAGCGCGCTGGCTGCGGCGGCGGTGGCGAGAAACGTTCTGCGATTCATAAGTGGAAGCTGCGCAGCACCTCATCCCAAGGCTTGCGATAGGGCCGCTCCAGCCAGGCGGACGCTTCGCGGTCGCCGAGGATTTCTTCTTTCTCCGCATCCCAGCGGATCTTGCGGCCGAGGCGCAGCGAGATGTTCGCCAGGTGGCAGGTGACGGCGGTCTGGTGGCCCTGCTCCACGTCGGAGATGGGCCGCTGGCGGGACTTGACGCAATCCAGAAAATTGCGGGCGTGCAGATCGAATTGCTCGGGCGACGATCCGGGCTCTTTGCGCGCGTCGATCCAGGGCTCCGGCTTGGCATCGGTGTGCTGCGGCCCTCCCGTAGGCTGGCCTTCGAATACCGGGATGGCGTTTGCGGGATCGATCTTCATATCGGGGATCACTTCGTATCCGCGGCGCGACACGGTCATACTGCCCTTGGTGCCGAAGAACTCCAGGCCGAAGCCGGCGCGGCGTCCGGCGCTGGCCTCGCGGATGGAGTGTATGGCGGTGAAGCCGGGGTATTCGAAGATGGAATCCTGGGTGTCGGGCGTTTCGCCATTGTCCTGGAGCGCGAACCGTCCGCCGACGGAGGAAACGGAGAGCGGGCCCGGCACACCCATGTACCACTGCACGATGTCGATATCGTGGGCGCCCAGATTGGTCATCTGGCCGCCGGAGTAGTCCCAGAACCAGCGGAAATGATACAGGGCGCGGTGCGGATTGTAGGGCCGCTGGGGCGCGGGGCCAAGCCACATGTCGTAGTCGAGGTCGCGCGGCGGTGGGCCGTCGGGCGGGTTGCCGAAGCCGGGCATGACGTTGCGAAACGATCCCATGCGGGCGCTGAGCACCTTGCCGAAATAGGCGTCGCGGGTCAGTTGGCGCGCATGCTGGTAATGCGGGCCGGAGCGCTGCTGCGTGCCCACCTGCACGATGCGTTGGTAGCGGCGGGCGGCTTGCGTCATCCAGCGGCCTTCTTTGACGAACAGGGTGAGCGGCTTTTCCACGTAAACGTCTTTGCCGGCGGCGCAGGCCATGATGGTGAG
>Ga0302325_10032661_pt1 | contig 10682 bp, 10 predicted proteins | sample Palsa_T0_2_FD_201948 | JGI IMG/M metagenome (GOLD analysis project Ga0302325, IMG submission 201948) | Peat permafrost microbial communities from Stordalen Mire near Abisko, Sweden - Palsa_T0_2 | ecosystem: Environmental > Terrestrial > Soil > Palsa > Peat permafrost | place: Sweden: Abisko...
GAGAAGAAAAGCCGCGGGACATTGCGGTGCGAACGTTTGAGTTTGCCCGGCGGGTGGTGCGGCTTTGTCAGACTGTTGAACGCTCCGGCGTGAATCGTGCGCTGGTGAATCAATTGCTGCGTGCGGCTACCTCGGTCGGAGCGAATGTTGAAGAGGCGCAAGGCGGGCAAAGCCGGGCCGATTTTATTTCCAAGATGAGCATCGCATGCAAAGAAGCTCGGGAAAGTCACTATTGGCTACGCCTCCTTGCCGCCGCAGAAATCATCCCCGAATCCAAGCTGACAACATTAATTGATGAGCCCAATCAACTCATAGCCATCCTCACCACGATCATCAAGAAATCCAAAGCCCCCTAGCGCCGCCTTCTTATTTTCACTATTCACCATTCACTATTCACCATTCTCTTCTAATGCCCAAAAAAAGCCCCAAACCCGCCACCGCAAAGGACATCGTCACCCTCACCCACGACGAGGCGTCGCGCAAGAACATTCCCACGGCCGAGTACGAGTCAGTTATGCGGACGGATCAGCAGTCGCCGCTTCGGGTGGCGTATGAACGCCGCAACCGGGATCTGGATCCGCAACTGGTCTGGCGGGGGAAGGATGAGCAGGACTGGTCGGATCTGGTCGTGCCGGCGCCGCCGCTGTTTATTCAGGAGAAGGTGCACCCCAAGGTGCTGATCGACGATCTGAAGCGGCAGTCCGATGCCGCCCGCCTGGCGGCCGAGGTGCTGCGGCAGAAGGGTATCGGCATCGGCGCGCAGATCGATCTGTTCGCCGACTTCAACGGCCTGCCCGACAACGACGCCAAGACCGACTTCTACGCCCACGACGCCCACTGGGCCAACCGCCTGATCCTCGGCGACAGCCTGCAAGTCATGGCCAGCCTCGCCGAACGCGAAGGCCTCCGGGGTAAAGTCCAGTGCATCTATCTCGATCCGCCGTATGGCATCAAGTTCAACTCGAATTTTCAGTGGTCAACGACAAGTCGCGACGTGAAGGACGGCAGCGTCGATCACATGACGCGTGAGCCGGAGCAGGTAAAGGCGTTTCGAGATACTTGGCGCGATGGAATTCACTCTTATCTAACATATTTGCGTGATCGCCTACTTGTTGCCCGCGATCTGCTCGCCGACACCGGAAGCTGCTTCGTGCAGATCGGTGATGAGAATGTCCATTTGGTTCGAGCGGTACTCGACGAAGTCTTCGGCCCCCAGTTCTGTATCAGCCAGATCATCTTCCAAAAGACGTCCTCGACATCGTCGGGTGAGCTCTCGGGAGTGTCAGATTATCTCCTGTGGTATGCTAAATCCGAGCAGTTCAAATACCGGCAGTTGTTCATCGAAAAACTCCCTGGGGGTGCCGGCGCGACACAATATACCCTCGCCGAGCATGAAACCGGGGAACGGCGGGCGCTGACCGAATGGCCGGACGCCGAGGGCGCGTCGTCACTTCGAATTTTTTCGCACGACAATCTGACGAGCCAACGGCCTCTGCAGGGCGCAGATGTCCGAGATTTTCATTACGAAGGTAAGTCTTTCGCCCCTCGCAAAGGAACATTCAAGACCGACCGGATTGGACTCGAGCGCCTATCAAAAGCGAAGAGAATGATCTTCATCGGCAACACGTTGCGGTACGTCCGGTTTTTGCACGACTTCAACATCTTCCCCTATTCAAACCTATGGACAGACACGACGACTTCGGGGTTCGCCGACCCAAAGGTGTACGTCGTTCAGACAAATCGCGACGTGGTAGAGCGTTGCCTGCTCATGGCCACTGACCCCGGCGATCTGGTTCTCGATCCTACCTGTGGTTCCGGCACCACCGCGTATGTCGCCGAGCAATGGGGTCGGCGGTGGATCACGATCGATACGTCGCGGGTGGCACTGGCGTTGGCGCGGGCGCGGATCATGGGCGCGCGCTATCCGTTTTATCTGAAAGCCGACAGCCGGGAGGGGCAGTTGAAGGAGGCGGAAGTGTCGCGGACCGAGCCGAGCACCGCGCCGACGCACAACAGCCTGCGGCAGGGATTCGTGTATGAGCGGGTGCCGCACATCACGCTGAAGTCGATCGCCAACAATGCGGAGATTGACGTCATCTGGGAGAAGTATGACGGTGCGCTGAATAGTGAATTGGGAATAGTGAATAGTGAATTGGGGAAGTTAAGGGATGCTGATCCTTCTGCCTTTCACTATTCACTATTCAACATTCACCATTTGCCACTTCATGACTGGGAATTGCCGCGCGAGACGACATCCGCTTGGCCGGCGAAGGCAACGAAGGCGCACGCCAACTGGTGGCAGCAGCGGATCGCCCGGCAGAAAGAGATCGACGCATCGATCGCCGCCAAGGCAGAGTTTGAGTTTCTGTACGACAAGCCGTACGTCGATCCGAAGAAGGTTCGGGTGGCTGGACCCTTCACGGTAGAGAGCTTGTCGCCGCACCGGGTGATGACGGTGGGGGTGGATGATGAGCCGATCGATCCGCAGCAGGCTGTCCGCAAAGACGGCGACGCGAAGGATTTCGCCCAGGTGATCCTGGACAATCTGCGCACCGCGGGCGTACAGCAGGCGGATAAGAAGGACAAGATCAACTTCACCGCGTTAACCGGCTGGCCGGGGACGTATATCTGTGCGGTGGGGACGTACGAAGAAAATAGTGAATTGGGAATGGTGAATAGTGAAGTGAAGACAAATCCACCTCCCGCCCCTTCCTCAATTCACAATTCTGAATTCACTATTCGCAATTCTCCCCACCATTCTCCCCGTAGGGCGGGCATCTTCATTGGTCCGGAGTTTGGCACTGTGGGGAGACAGGATTTGGTTCTGGCCGCGCGGGAAGCGGGGGATGCAAACTTCGATGTGCTGATCGCCTGCGCGTTCAACTACGAAGCGCACGCCAGCGAGTTCAACAAGCTCGGCCGGATCCCGGTGCTCAAGGCGCGCATGAACGCCGAGCTGCACATGGGCACGGAGCTGAAGAACACCGGCAAGGGCAACCTGTTCGTGATCTTCGGCGAACCCGACATCCAGATCCTTCCGCCCGAGGACGCGCCAGAGAACGCGGACCTGAAGAACTTCGACATGATCCGCGTTCGCATCAACGGCGTGGACGTGTTCCACCCCAACACCGGCGAAGTCCGCAGCGACGGCGCCGACGGCATCGCCTGCTGGTTCATCGACACCAATTACAACGAAGAAAGCTTCTTCGTCCGCCAGGCGTATTTCCTGGGCGCGAATGATCCCTACAAGAGCCTGAAGACGACGCTGCGGGCCGAGATAAACGAAGAGGCATGGACCACGCTGAACAGCGACACCTCGCGGGCATTTCCCAAACCGAAGGATGGGAAGATCGCGGTGAAGGTGATCAATCATCTGGGAGATGAGGTGATGAAGGTGTTCCGGGTGGAATGAGTCGAAAAATGGGTACTGGTGTACTGGTGCAGTTTGAAAAATAAAAAAGGCGGTACGGTCGGACGGACTGCGAGGGCATCGGAATTGAAAATCGATGGTAATACGGGCAAATGAGGCGCGCATGAAATCGCATGTAGATCAAGCGTTCAGGTACGTCCAGAAGGCGCGGCGATCCCTCGACGCCCGCTTAAAGACTCCAATATCCGCGAAAACGCCGAGGGCCACTCGGGAAGAAATGATGCGCAGGCTTCGGGCGGCCGGATATGTGGACGACGCGGCAAAGTCAATTTCTCGGCTCTCCCCAGTAACGTCGAAGATGGCGTAGGTCTGGCGGCCCGCTCCAAATCATCGTGTCGATGATCCAGTAGATTTCGGGGAACGACCAGTAGCTGCGGTCGTCGCAAAAGCGCAACACGAACGGGAAGTCAAATAACTCATCGGTAGCCTTATCGATAAATCGGCGAAACCTCTCATCGTCCCGGACCGACCCAGGCTCGATAACGAGCCTCCACCACCAACAGAATTTTCGCGGGTTCGTTAGCGGGCATTCCCGCTCGCTAAGGTGCATCTCGATTTGATTGAACTTCGACAAGCATTCGACTGCCTCTCGCGCCTGGTCCATCCTGGTCGTGTCCGTCATTATCCCCTGCCGTCGGCGCTCAATGATGCTCTCGAATTTCATTTCAATTCTTTGTTCCTCGATCTTGATTTGATCGGCGGCCGATCGTCCGCTCAGCTTGCGAGTCTGAAGCGCGTCCCACTCGGTCTTAAGGTCTGAATCGTCTTGCATTTGTTCCTCAATCAATCAGGGCGAGTAGTTCCTCGATTTCCCAAGCGTGGTCGATCAATCCCGCCTGCATGGCTGGCGTCACTCGCAGGGTCGAATGGATTTTGCAGTAGTTGTACTGCATGAAGTACATCGGGATGGCGTGGGCGTGGTTTTCGACTTTCTTGCTGTGGGCGTTTGTGAGGCGGTTGATTCGGCGCATGCCCATCCGCCGGGAAAGGTTCTGACGCTCGAGGTAGGACGTGCTAACGTACTTCTCATCGGGCGAACCGCTGATTGCAGTCCTCTCGCATCCGATGCACGCTGGCGAACTGTATCGGGCTGCGCCGGGAGCAGTCGGGCCGTAGATTTTGATGAGCTCTGCGAAGCCAATGTCACCGCCGAAAGCGTCGTCGACCGCGTCGAGATACGCTTTGAGTCCGTCGGTTTTGAGTTGCACGCGGTTCGCGATCCGGCTCGCAACGTCGGCCATGAACTCCGCGGCATATCCGCCATCGCGGAGTCCGATCATGTAACTGATGATGAGCTTTGGATTGTGCTTCAATCGCGGTCCACGTCCAAACGTCACCAAATCCAAACTGGCCGCGCTTATCTTCCGGTACGTTCTCCTGCTTCATGCCGACGAACGACCAGATTTCATCGCACTCGACGCGCTTGGCCTTGACGTTGCGGACGTTCTCATCGTGGCAGGTGGCGCAGGCTCTTCCGACGTGGCGGAGCAGCTTTAGCACGGTGTGCTTGGCCGCGCCGGTCACTCGGAAAGTGGCGTTCACGCCGACGCCATCTACCAGGCACCTCACGATCACCGCACGCTTGTCAGTGCAAAGCTTGTCCATAATGCACATTATGCTTGCTCGTGTTGGCATTGTTAATCGTGAAGCCTAAATTTCTTTGACTTTTCCACAATTTTTTATTGAAAAGTGCCGCGAATACACTACAAAATGGAGTATTCAGCAGTGGAATATTTTCTCTTGATTTCGCGCAGTGTCAACGGTATTTTGGACTGGATATGAAAAATCACCCAACCGATGCCGAGATCGTGCGAGCGCTAACGCCTTGGTTTCCATCCCTTGCTTCACTGCTGGAGGCAACCGAGGAGCGACAATTACAAGCCGTTGGCATACTAGGCATCCCACGACGAAGCGAACGCGCCGGGGATTTTCATCGGGCGTGGCGGACTCTTTCTCGGTTCTGGTGCGATGAAACAAACGAACTGTTTCGAATGGTCGAAGAGAAGGAGGGATTGGGACTGGACTGCATTGTTTGCACAGTAATTCCGGAGAAGCCGTTCGTGCTCCGCATCGGAAGGTTCAACGGATCGATGGTAAAACGGAATTCATCCCATCGACAAAACAGCGCTTGTGCGCAGGGTAAGCTTAGTTCTGACTTCCTCTTCCCAGGCTTGGACGATCCGGGTCCGGACCAATTGCGGCAGGTAACGATTACTTATTGGATTGAGGACGATCGAACGCTCGGCGGCATTCCTGCATGGTACATGGCGAAGCTTCAGTTGGTGAGGGAGCAATTCGACGGTATCGAGTTACTGGCGGATATCTCCCGTTACGGTGCGCCAGTCGCAATTGCCGAAGACGTGAGACGTGTGGTCGCCGTGCCTCGCCAAGAAGAACTTGAGGCGTGGCGAAAACAGATTGGGGATGCACGGAAGCATGGATAATCGCAATGGAGGTGCGCACATGACGATCAATCCAGAAATGATTGTCGTGGCGAGAGAGTCGCGCGGATGGACCCAGCGCGAACTAGCGGCGGAATTGAAAGTCTCCCAGGCAAGTTGGAGCAAATATGAGCTTGGAATGCTCCGCATCCCAGACGATCTGGTCCTAACCCTCGCCACGAAGCTGGACTACGATCCAGATTTTTTTTGCCAGACCGGAACATTGGTCGGCTTGGCCGGGGACTTTCTCTATCGCAGAAAAGCGCATGTGGCCGCCAAGGTGCGCCGTCGCGTTCAAGCGGAGGTGAATATCCGCCGAATGCAAATTGAACGGCTGATGCGCCGAGCGGACATCGCCCGCGACGATTTACCATTTCCGGCAATCCAACCAGAAGAGATGGATGGGCGAATCGACCGAATTGCACAAGAGGTCCGTCGCATTTGGCGTATGCCGATTGGACCCGTTCGCAATGTCACCGCTCATATCGAGAACGCCGGCGGAATCGTCTTTGTTGTCGATTTCGAGACTGATTTGATTGATGGTACCAACGTGCGGAGGCCGGGCGAACCGCCAATGCTGTTCGTTAACAGCAAGGTTCCCGGCGATCGACACCGCTATAACTTGGCGCACGAGTTAGCACACACCGTCATGCACTTTGGGACCGTCTTTGACGATGCCGAAGATCAGGCCAATCAATTTGCGGCAGAACTCTTGATGCCGAGGTCGGTTATCCGGAGCGATCTCCGCAATCTGGATTTGGCGGGGGCGGCCCAACTGAAGACGGTTTGGGGAGTATCAATGGCCGCGATCATTAAGCGCGCCTTTGACCTTGGAACTATTACTCAATCAACTTACCGCCGCCTGTTTACGGCCTTGAACGCCCGTGGACTGCGGACGCGAGAACCGTTGGAAATTCCGTTTGAAACACCGGCAGTATTTCAGACCCTAATTGATGTCCACCGCCGATCATTTCAAATGGATGATGCGCAGTTGCGAAAAGTGTTGTTCACCGACAAGCTCGGTCCGAAAGCGCTAAGTCCATCGTCTCCACAGCTTCGGTTGTCCCTGTTTAGCTAAACAGTCTTCTTATTCCATCGCTTCGATGCGGCCTTCTTCGCGATAGCCTTGCGCTTGGCTGGTGACATTGCCGCCGCTCGCGCCTTCCCGCCCTTGCTCGCTCCCAGCTTGCTCATAGCCACCGCATGGGGATTGCGGGTATCGTTCGGCGGCGGCGTTCCTGGCGGTAAGATCGGGGGACCGTGGCCGGTTGCGGCATCGACTACGGCTCTGGCGATTTGCGTGAAGTCCCGGCGCTTGCTTGCTCGTGCTGGCATGCGTTGAATGTGACGGGGGCGGGGAGCAGAGTCAACAAAAATTTTGGCCGGCGAAACTGCACCAGTACCGAAAAATGGCACTCGTTGCAAACTTAGAATACCGAAAGCTCAAGCGCTGGAGTCAGTCGCAGATCGCGCGCGCCAAGCCGATCGGCGCTGAGCTTTTTCGTACCGTTGGTCCTCGATATACGGCACCAGCAGAGATAGAGAGTGGCATCGGCGGCTACCGGGCCAACGGCCGATGGTGTCGGCTGAAGATTGCCAGGATCCTGTATCTGAGCGTCGAACCTGAAACGGCCTTGCGCGAGTCAAACGAACACGCTCGCCGCCGTAACCTTCCGCTGTGGGGACAGATGCCTAAAGTCGTAATAGCAATGCGAGTTGATGCAAACCTGATCCTGGATCTGAATGATTCGGCGGTTATTGCGTCATTGCCGGTATCGATGCCGCAGCTTTTCGGGGATTGGAGAAGCGATAACCAGATGGGGGGCGAGTCGATTTCGCAGGCCCTTGGCAGGGCCGCAGTCGCCACTGGCTGGAATGGGCTACGCGTACCGTCGGCAGTGGACCCGTCGGGCGTCAACATTGTCCTGTTTAATCCGAATTCGAGCGGCGCCACCGCACGGGTTCTGAATCCCGAGTTGCTGGAGAAACTGGGAGAACCAACCATCTGACCTGCCGAATCCGGAAGAGTCATCGCGGGAAACGGCCAATGCTTCGATGGTTTTGGGGATCACCTTGACTGCATGCAAAACTGCATGTATTATTTAGCTATGGCTAAGTATCACGCCAAAGAGGCAGTAGTTCGTGCGTTTTCACGACCAAAGGCAGTTCAGACTGCCAAGCGCGGGGTGACTGGCGCACGGGCTCCCCGCGCATCGGCAAAATTGGCAGCGGTGAAGGCGGGCGCGACGCGTAAAACATCCCCGCAAAGGGCAACGCTCATTGAGCAACCTTCGTCATCGGAAAAGAAGCGATTGGAATGGATCGGATTTGCGCCGTCTGGGCAACGCAATCAGCCGGATGTCGCTGCTATTCGCGTTGCCGTCGGGCTCTCGCAGGCAGAATTCGGAAGAATGGCGGGGTATTCGATGCGGAGCGTCGCGAGCTGGGAAGCTGGAGAGATTCTACCAACGACAGCCAGACGCAAGGTGACTGAGGCGGCCCGGCTGCTGACCGCGTTATCGGAATTAATGCCAGCGAGGGCCGTTGGCTCATGGCTGCGTGAGCCGAACGGTTCGTTCGGTGATCGTGCCCCAATTAATTTAATCGAGCATGGGCAGGCTGATGAGTTGTGGCAAATGATTCATCAGATTGACGCGAATGTTGCGAATTAAGGGGGAAGTTGGACTTCCGCATCGCCGACACATTCACCGGCAGCATGGACCGGCTGACCAACGACGAGCAGAAGCTCGTCAAGACCACCGCGTTTGATTTGCAACTGAACCCGGCCAGCCCGGGAATGCAGTTGCACAAGCTGGACCGGGGGAAGGGCGAAGGTAAAAGTTGACGGGGTCATAAGCCAAACAAAGGTTGACCGTGATGGTACGGGCACGTCTTGATGCAATCTCTGAACTGAAGAATGGATGGTTCGACGGACGCGGCACCGCTCCGGATCCGGGCAAGCTCGCGGCGTTATCTGAGGCTCTGGTCGGGAAGTTCCTCGAAACGATCCCACTGCCGGTGATCGCGCCGACGCCCGAAGGCAACATTCTTCTTGAATGGGATACACGGGGACTTCCCTCACTCGACATCGAGCTGGCTTCGATGACCGGCTCCTTCCACTCGCTGTTGCCGGATGGAAGTGAAGCTGAAGAGACATTTGAACTCACAAGCCCGGAAGAATGGGCATACCTTTTCGCCTTTCTGGCGGAGCGAATTGAGGGGGACGCGGTATGACAGCCCGGGCGTGCAACTGTAAAAGCTGGACCGGGCGAAGGACAGGAATTTCTGGTCGGTGCGAGTCGGCCGGGATATTCGGCTGATCGTCCACAAGACGGCGGCGAGCCTGCTGCTGCGTTGTGTCGGCCGTCACAACGATGCACGCGGCTGGGCGAAGCTGAGCCTGCTGTCTTATAGGCTGTTTAGTCAGTTATAGCCCAGAACTCGAATAACCGGAGGATTCAACCCACTCTGACTCCGCGGCTTTCGAGAAATGGGAAAGGCGATGATGAACGAATGAGCGACTTCCCCGCCAAATCACTGCGCGGCTACGCCGACCTGCTACGTCAGGTGAAGCTGCGCATTCGTCAGGCGCAAACCAGGGCGATTCTCTCTGCGAATGCGGAGATGATCCGGCTTTATTGGGATATTGGACACTTGGTTCTTGATCGCCAGCAGGCGCAGGGGTGGGGAACGTCCGTGATCCCGCGACTTTCTCGGGATATTCGCAACGAACTGCCCGAAGTGAAAGGCTTTTCGGAACGAAACATCGGTTACATGATCCGATTCGCCAGGGAGTACCCAATTTTGCACCAGCCTGGTGCAAAATTGCTGCCTGACTCGAAAAGACCGAAGTCGCCGGCGCCCGGGATGCCGGAACTTCCAATTTTGCACCAGGTTGGTGCAAAATTAGCAGCGAACGCCGACACGCTCCGAGACCTGGTCGTTCGGCTGCCTTGGAAACACAACGTCCTGCTGTTCGAGAAGATCGACGATCTCGACACGCGCCTTTGGTACATGCGCCAGACAATCCAGAACGGCTGGAGTCGGAATGTCCTTGAGATGATGATCGATACCGAGGCGCATCTTCGCCAGGGAAAGTCGATCAACAACTTCGCCGACCAGCTTCCGCCGGCACAGTCTGATCTGGCGGTTCAGGCTCTCAAGGACCCGTACATCTTCGACTTTCTCACGCTCGAAGAGCCGTTCCACGAGCGCGAACTGGAGACGGAGCTGCTCCGCCACCTGGAGAAGTTTCTCATCGAGCTGGGTCAGGGTTTCGCCCTACGAGTGGAGGCAGCGTACTTTGACGCCGACCGCAAAGGTGGCAAGAGCGAGTGCGATTTCCGCCTTCGGTTGACGCTCGCGGCAGGAAGCACAAACGGGACGGGTCCAAGTATTGGCTGTCGAGCAATGACCAATCGAGCAATGACCGTTCATCCGTACCACTCACATGGGCGGGACGCGCGGGACGCCCATGCCACGCATGCCACGCATGCCACGGGGAGCCGTTTCTGATTTCGCTTCGGCGGCGGGGATTCAAACCAATGGATAGTGATAGTGAAATGAAGCGGCACAATTGATTCGTCCTACCAGCGGCTCGGTCACCAAGGAGATCGCTGCCGTCTACCCAGGCTGCCCCGGGTGGAGGAACCACGGCCGATCTTTTGCGTATACGGCAAACCCGCGCGGCCCCGCTCCGGGGTACAATGTCTGGGCCATGAAGACGGCTCAAACTCTGCCCGACAGCTCGCAGATCATCGTCTATAGCAATTACGCCGGCTTAATCACTGGGGGCGCGCCAGCAAATCGAA
>Ga0302325_10032662_pt1 | contig 10682 bp, 8 predicted proteins | sample Palsa_T0_2_FD_201948 | JGI IMG/M metagenome (GOLD analysis project Ga0302325, IMG submission 201948) | Peat permafrost microbial communities from Stordalen Mire near Abisko, Sweden - Palsa_T0_2 | ecosystem: Environmental > Terrestrial > Soil > Palsa > Peat permafrost | place: Sweden: Abisko...
GGAGCGGGTTAGTAACTACTAACTTGCCCTAGGTTGGACCTCCACGAAAGGTGAACGAGGAGAATATACTTGAAAGTCCATCAATACCACGTCAAAGGAAATGGTGCCCACCTTGAATTGATCAAGACATGCCAGTCCACCACCGGTAAGGGTCACTTCATGTCCCATTTTGGTCAGCTGCATCTGCAGGACCTTGGCATTCGGTGGATTGTCTTGTGCGACGAGAGTTCGCAGCTGGACCTTGTCGGTTGGTGATACCGGAGGGAATGGATACGAATCGAACTCCATTGAAGAGTTGCTGCATGTAGTCGAAAATGGTGTGATCACGGTCGATGAGCCTGCCCCGGGAGATAGCAATAGAGCATGCCCGCTTCTGGAGGAGCTGCAACTTCTTCGTTTCGTCCTCGGTGGCCACATGCAGCTCGAATTCTGGGCGTTGTCAGTCGATGGAGTCGGAAGAAGGTCTTTTGATTGGGTATTCGTGGCAGTTCGTAATGGTAGCTCGAGAGAGACTCTCGTACCTACACCTTCCTTTATTCTAATCTTCATCTGGCCACGGTAGTTGCGGACATATCGTGCAACAACAGCCAGCCCGAGCTCGATTGATGGCAACGATTCTGTCGCCTTAGCATCCTTATTTCCGTGGTCATCCTCGTCAAGGATATCCTCGAATTGCCGGAAATGGTTGTTAACCTGTGACTCAGACATCCCTTTCCCTCCATCTTCAATTGAAATGTTCAATATATCTATCGCCGGGTATGTAATGATGTTCTTGTTAGGGTAGATCTCAATAGATATTACACCATGGCTGGGGTGTTCCACTGAATTGCTCAAAATATTAGAGACTGCTTGTCGAAGCCGCCTAGGATCTCCCACAACGATTTGGGGGAGAGGCGTGCTATCAATCTTGAAGGATATTCTTGGCCCCTTTCGTTCGGCCTTAACCGCAACGCCTCTACGACCTCCAGCATTACTCTTTCTGAAAGAATGATTCTTCATGCAGCAGCAGATCGGAGTACTCCAATATGGTTAAATCTAATAGGTCATTGGTGATATATATCAATGGCTTAGATGCAGCCAAGGAACATTTTAGATGTCCTTCAGTCGTCGCGTCCAGGTTTCCATCTAGAGCTAGCCTCATGGCTTTTGGACTTGTGCGCTGTACGCCAGAACTATGGACCATCTTTGTTGATGAATAGAAACGAGTAGCAGAACACATCTAATAGTGAAGAGCCCAGCCTAGTGTCAGCATTTAGCAGTAATTCCAGGCGTCGACTGAAGATCACTCTATCTGTGCTGACGAGCGCGTCAGAGAATGATTGAATAGCAAACAGAACTTCTAGAGTGTGTCCCAAGATCCGCGAGGTATTGTCGCTGGCAATGGAAACTCGGAGGTGGCTAGAGCCATTAGGTTGGGGCCCCAGCAATGCACCAAATACTTGAACAGATTTTGAAAGGTTCGCTGGGCATTGGTCATGGCATCGGCGTCTTTCGAGTTTCTTGTAGGAGAACCGCTGATCGCTTTGAGCCGCCTGGCCCGAGACAGTTTTGCTAGGAGACCATAATTGATTTTATACAACGTGCCGGAGTCAAAATTCTTTCGGAAAAACTACTCACTGAGTCTCAAATGCTCCTTATCGGCATCAATCTGAATTCAAATGGGAAAGACGCGTTTAACGAAGCCGGCTAAGATGCCGAGAAAAGCAGGGTCCCTACCTTTACTACCTACCTCGAGTCTGTCTCTATCCCTAAAAGAACTATAAGACATAACTTTGAACATCCAAGGCGGGTCCGGGAGATGTTGGTTGTTTAAGTCTAGATCCAACCTCCACATAACTGCCCGTCCATTGGCCTTTGTCTTGAAGTCGTTGCTGTCACAGCAAATCAAAAACAGGCACTCTTACGACAATGCTTGGAGCACCCGTGCCAATACTTCTGGTCTTTCTCTCCGAGACTGGGCTGGCGATGTTCAAAATCAGCCTACTTTTTATGGCATTTTGGGATGCAGCATTGCAACATGGAGGCATCCGCATGCGATTCCTGCGCCCAATTCCAACCTCCCCTGCTGCGCTTGCTGCAGATGCTTCGAGATGCTTCGAGATGCATTTCCTTGCGGTGCCGCGAAATCTGCATCGTCGTAGTCAGATAGTTGAGAACGTCGCGATCCGGACATAAAATCGAAAGAAAAGTTAGACGATGGCTGGCACTGGCTCTTCCGCATCTGTGAAATCTACTCAGACATGGCTTGTAGAAGAAAATGTTTGAGGCGCCACTCGACTAATATTGCATACGAAGTACTTTTAGATTTTCCTTCTGTGATTAGCGCGCTACAGTAGCATGTTCTAGACCGGGCGATAAGGATGTCGCCAAGGGAAGTCGAGACCACGTGCACGTGAGAGGAAATGGATCTAGTATTTGGTAGCAATACATACTTTACCTAGGTAAGCTAAATGTCCAAGATTGCAACGATTCGAGTAAGAAGAATCAATAATACCGCAGAATTCCTGCCAATTTCCATATGATTGATTAGCTGTGATTTTTCTTGGAACGGGATGTATCACGTGGTTTCCAATGAGGAATATGGAAAACTATTCACTTGCAGCGTTTAGGAAGACATTATTAACAGATTATTATTTAAATTTGGCTTTTGTTTACCAGAGGTTCGAAGACTAGAATGATCCCACCTTGCTATCTCTGAATAAAAAAGACTCACTGGTCTCCCAACACATCGTCATAGAAGTAGTAGAAATTTGTATCTCTGCTAACCTCTTTCTTCTTCCCCTTTCCCGTCCTCTCAATAAGCGGAGCCTTATCCCCCTCTTTGCGCATCCCCCGATCCTCATTCTCAAAGCTCGTAGACCACCGCTCAAACATACCCTGCGTCTTCTCAAACTCATCCTGCTGAGAAGCCGTCTGCCAATTCAGATACCTCTCATCATCCCCATCGACAATCTCAGCTTTTTGAGAGAATTGTCTTGAAGGAACGGGGTTGAAGATTGGACGCAAGCCCATGTCTTTGAGGGGGACCGGTGGCTTCTCGTCGTCGAGTTCGAGGCGGTTAGTTGCGTTTTGGAAGTAGTGCTGAGTATCTCGCTCGCGTCTCATTGAGAGGGTGTTGCGGTCCTTTAGTGGCGGGGTGGGTTTTATATCATCGCCTCTGATATCGTCCTCCCACCATTCAGAGTCGCGATATTGATTCCGTGCCTTCGGCTGGCAGAAGTCGGACTCGCATGCCTCGCATAGTCCCTGGAGACCAGTCACTGTGAACTGGCCGCATAGTTTACAGTTCTCTGCTGCACGGTTCGCCCATGGAGTTGCACCAACTCCACTTAATCTGCTGTCTCTTTCAGCAGATTCTTGCTGTCTAGCTTTGAGTGCATGGATAGCTTGAGTATTCGTTGTCTGCTCTTCCAGGCCTTCACCCACACAGAAGAATGACTCTGCAGACTTTGAAGAGGCGACTGAAGCGCGTCGAGATAATGAGAAGGATGGATAATTGAGATGTTCGAAAGGGGCTTGAAACTTACTTTGTACTTCCCTTCTCTTCTCATCGAGGAGATCCGCGCTCGTACGAATGTATTGTGCAATTCTCCTGGATGAGGACTTCGTCTTGTAGCTTTGAGAAGAGTGGCGTGGTCGAGAAGAACTGCGGTGGCGAGATGAGGAGCGACCTCGAGAGGATTCGCCTGAGACTCTGGGTGAGGAATCAACAAAGCGATTTGGTGAAGGAGCAAGTTGTCCCTCCGTTCTCGAGGGCTGCCTTGGAGGGATAACTTGCTCTAGTCTACCTTCTTTCATGTTTCGTCGAAGATTGTGGAGTTTTTCCATGGTGTTCTCTTCTGCTGACTTTTTTTGCGACTGATCGCTTGACTTTATGTTCAGCTTTCCTTTCACAGCATCAGAGAAATTGGGCTTTCGTCGAAGTCTCGGGAAAGGCGCATCACTTGCTGCAGTCCCATGGTCTGTATCTCTGAGAGGCAAGTAGCTACCACTGTTATTTGCGCTGACCACGAGTTTCTCATCCTTTCGTGCAGCTTTCTCGACATGGTGCTGCTTTGTCAGGTAAGCAGTCATCTCAGAAGGCTCATCAGGGAGAAAGGATTGTGTTCCAGGCCGAGGCCAATACGTTATTGGTCTTTGTGCGGGATCTTCAATTGATGTTTCAGCATTTGAGTGGCGGGACAGGTGCCTGGAGAGGTAGTTCTTGATCTTCATCGAAGTATTGGAGGCGCGACGCGGCATCGACACGCGGGTATGGGCCTCATCGTATGTTGTGTGCTGAATCTTCATTTCGTCTTGGTGATTATGCACTGACATCTTTGGATCTGTGTAAAATTGCGATATGTGTAAAATAATGTATAGTTTGTATAAGTTGTGATGTAAGGTGCGTTTGTGTTTTGTGAGTAAGGTTCGGCACTGACGAGAAGCAGGGATGGAAACAACACCCTTATGACTCTTTGACTAAAACAACCCACGATGACTTGAATGATAAGTGTTCGGTAGATTCCTTTGTGTTCTTTGAGAATGGATGATGTAATACTGTGAAGTTATCTTTGAATCTGGCTTTGTTCGAATAGCATGCACTGTTTCATGCCCTTGTTGAAGAAACGAAAAAAGGTATTATTCGTTTTGTGCATGTTATGAGGTGAGAAAAAGGCTTAAGGCCAAGCCAAAGGACATAATTCTATTTTAAACTCTCAAAAGTCTTTGTTCGAGACGAGGCTGCGAGGCGGCAGGCACGACAGAGAGCCCAGGACATTGACAAAATGGGCCAAAAACACCAAAACACCAACAAACAGAAAGTACAAATTTCTACAACAATTTCGAGCTCGATGTAGATGTCTTGTCACTAGACAGGCTCACAAGGTTGCAAATTTCCGAGTATCAGCCGTTCGCCAAAATGGCAAAAGGGGGCGGAAGCTCCTATTTCGAACAACAACATCCTCCACAACACCCATAAACTCGCCGCGCTCTCTCCAAAACAAATCTGCACGAATACTTTCGAATTCTTTGTTCCTTAAATCAACCAGAGGTTTTGTTGCATATCGAACTTTAGTGCGGTTTATAGCGCGGCGCTAATGAGGTTGCTGTCGCAGACCTCAGCTGTGCCGCTTGAGTCTTAGTTTAGGTACTTAAGAGGCGTGATCGAGCGATTCGATCGAGATCCGCCAAGCGAGCGATTTGTCAGGACAGGGGGAAAAGAATAGAGTTGCGATAATAAGGCAGGATTTTGAAAACTGCAGCAGCAAACTTACCCACTAGGAAAGATCTTGCATTTTGTTTTTGGGCTTTGATATACGCCTTGCGCTATTAAGCTAAGGGTCGCTACGATCACATACCTCAACTCAGCCTTGTCTCTATATCTCCACCCCCACTTCTTCTTTGTAATAGCCCTCAGTTCGCATCTTTGCTTCCTCTAAACACCTTTCCAATGTGCCAGTCTCGCTTGCATTTTCCATGCCATCTCTAGGTACGAGTCTAACCTTGAAATCTCTTGGGATAGCCACCAAGGCTGATTTGAATTGATTGTAATCCACATAATCGGTGTTCGGTGGTTGCGTTTCACTGGCTATGATCCTATAGCTACAAATAAGACGGACCAGAGCTGTGTAGAGTAGTCGTGAGGCAATGAGTTGGCCTAAGCAAGCCCGAGACCCTGCACCAAATGAGAAGTGTTGGATGCCTGTGCTGACTTTTTCAGACGCTGGGTCAAGAGTCCCATCAGCAGTGAGCCAGCGCTCTGGATTAAACGTAGAAGCGTCTGGGCCAAAGTGATCGATATCTAACGGGAGTCAGCATTACTGTTGCCGCCGGAAGCGAGTCGTGCACAAACCATGATTCGCCGCTTGGGCATTGATCAATATTATAGTTTTAGCAGGTATCTTAGCACCATCCCAATCCACTTCGCTGATAGTCTTTCTGGGGAGAGACATTGAAGAGACCGTGTAATATCTTGCCGATTCCTTAATAATAGCATTGACGTAGGGAATTTTCTCTTCTTGGAAGCTGTTTCTCCACGCATCTCTGACATCCGGATACAAGCGCTTGATATCGCGGTACGCCTTCTCCTGGAAGACTTGACCCTCGGGAGTAGAGAGTGAGCCGATGCAAGACGTCAAAGTTCCTGGAATTGTTTCGAAACCTCCAGATACGAGTGAAAGACAGATACTGCTCACTTCGACCCCCGTGAGTTTTGTCTCCTCATCTTTCAGAATCGCAGGCGAAATGCAAGGTTTGTCCGTCCCTTTTTGAATCATTTCCCTGACCTGATCCAACAACGCATTCAGATATTTGTCTCTTCGATCCCTCAATTCTCGACTTCTCCTATTCTTCTCATTGTTCGGTAAATATCTCAAGATAGGTATGTAGTCCTGGTAATTCTCGCTCGCACTCCTCAGCAAGCTGATGGCAGAGCCCACCTCAAGAATCTCTCTTAGCATGCTATCATAAACATGGTCCATGCGGATCCCATAACATAGCGTCAACGTTGTGTTCAGCGCATATCGTTGAATATAAGGCCTGACAGATATTTCGCTTATCCCATTTTCTGAATCTTTCGCAAGGTCTCGGACAATGCAGTATGATTCCAAATCAAACATGTCGAAATAGTCCTTGGCCCTGGCCCTCCCCAACGCTTGCCCAGCAGCCTTACGTTTGTTTTTACAACTCTCATCCCAGGGGCTGCTCCCAATTGTAAAACCCTTTGTGCTGCTTATGATACCATGGAAGGTATAGAGTGTAGGACGGTCGATCACTGCGGATTGATGTCCGATCAGCATTCGCTTTACGTCGTCGAAGGAATTAACCACCACAGCACGAGTATTCCCGAGGCGGATTTGGAAAACATTGATGCCGTATCTGCGCCACCACGACTCGCAGATCGAGGCATGATCATCGCCGAGTTCGAGAAGGTGGCCGGTGATGGGCAAGGCGCCAGGTATTTCCGGTATGCCTTTGATTCTTGGGATATCTGTTGAGGTGGAGATCTAGAGAACTGTTAGCATTCTTGAGCCAGACAAAAGGGAATAGCAGGACGTACATGGTAGAGAGTATACAAAGCAATAGCTACCACAATTCCACCAAGGGCAAGTTGATTGCTGATCCCGGGCAGGAAAGACTCCCGGATAAACATTGTCACAGCTAGTAGCGCTCTTGCCCCAAATATGCCTCTCACCACCTCTCCAGAAAACAATATTCTTTAGGAATATGATGAAGCAACCGAAGCGTGAAAAGAACTCAACTTACATGGCTGACTTACGCGTGCTGGGCTGTTTAAGCATCCCACTCTCAACCCCTCTCGAAGCCGTTCTCTAAAGTCAAAACCAATGCCGGCATGAATTCCGCGCAATTGCCCGAGGGCCACCAATCATTCGACGCCCCTTTACCGGCTTGACTTCGACCCCTCCATCCAATTTGGGACAGTTGCAACCTTCCTCGCGTCGTCGAGCGCGGTCTACTGTAAATTATTAGGTAAGCACTATAAAGATTTTTCATGTGATTGAATTTCTCAGATGGTGTTTTCAAGACTTTCCCCATCTTTTGGGCAGAAGAACTATTGTATTTGCGATTTCATCGGTTTGGATTTTGTTTTATCCGAGTTTGCTTTAACCTTAAGAAGGCGGTTAAGTCTAACTTATCCACGTGATTAACCTCGAACCTCACCCTGTTTTCTTTGAATTTACAATCCCTCTTGTGCGGCCGAGTCTATTCTCAGGCTATCCTGCTGCTAGTGTTATTTATACCCCTTCACTTCGATTGATTGTATTGGTGTCAGCTTGTGCGCATGTTCTATAACTTCAGAAATGGAAGCGTAAGGGATGTGCATTGGTTTTCTTATTCAAATACGCACCCTAGCTTTGTGTATGTCTACTAAGAAGCAAAGATTTACAAAAGCACGCATAAAGAGCTGGAGAAACCCTGTGTATTGAGGGCATTGGATTCAGCAGCGGAGTGCGTGGGGTTCGACCATGGCGGGACATAACCAGGAACATGAAGGGGTGATCTTTAGGGACCTCGAGAACGCGGTCGACAACAACCCTTTCTAACCCCTCTCCAAATTCCCCCATAATATTCTATCCCCAGACCTCATCCTTTATTGACTCTCAACTCTCAACTTGACTCGAAACATTCGTCACATTGTCCCATGGTGGCGCATCTAAAATCTGACCTGTCACGTCTCAGCCACCACCACAACAAATTCTTGTTGCACGTCGTATATGGGAATCTGCGCCGCGGGATCATTCTCCCGTGCCAGCCTATGGCAATACCGTTATCCAGTCAAAACGCAGTGATTAATCATCCTTTCTATCTGCCGTTCCTTTGCCTAAATCAACTCCTCATGCGCCGGGGTCGACGAATGGCTGGAGCGGCAAAGGCTGGGATATGATGCTCTAGCTAACAACGCTGTTAACTGCTGGCTATGCTGAACTTCCCACGGACTGTGCAGAAATTTACAGGTCAAATGTTATCCGACCAACCAGCACGATTCCTTTAGACCTGGGGCCAATATGTACACATAATTCTCATCGAAGCACCTATGACACCCAAAGACGAGATTGTTTACGGTGGCATTGCCGTTAGGCTCCACAGACTTTAGTAACAGATTCATTACTAGCACGAGAATGAGAACGTCCGCGCGACTAATCCTGGAGTTCATTACTGATTCGGATTCATGGGAAGTCCGGGCACAACTTGTGACTTCCGTACTCTTGGTTATTTCCCTGATGAATCCGTGGGCTGGATATCTCCTTCTGCCTGGACGTGAGAAACACAGCTCACGTGCGACAGGACAGGATATATGTTATGTGCTGCTTTATTTCTGAACCTAAGCTATGTGCACAGATTGTCATTTCCCATTTCCCATTTCAAGCCAGCTGGCTAATATGTCCAATCCTTGTAAACCGATTCCCGAATCCCGCTATTCAGTGCCAGAAAACAAAGAAGCCAGCCCAGCCCAAGACAAAGAAAGAGGCCATATGCAAGTTCGTTACCATTTCTCACGCCAATGTGATGCCTCTCGCTGCTGCAATCCCAACGCCGCCCTGGGTATTGTCATGATGCAATGCAAAGTAGAAAAGGAAAAATAAAAAACGCTAAAAACAGTGTAAGGTTAACAACACAAATGCAGATCCATCTCACGCGAACGGATCGAAATGTTGAGATTTCGGAGGAGTCGGTGCGGGTCCAAGGAGGGACGAAATCGGGATCCTGGGAGGTTGTTGAGAAGAAGACTGGTAGTTGTTGGAATTTGGATGCGTTGACGACTGTGACATCGAAGCGAAGGGTGGGTATGAGTTAAAGTTTGAGAGAGCTCCAGAGCGATTCATAAGGTGTTGTTGTCTCTGGAACAAAGTATCACCGAAGCTGTCATACAACGACGTAGCTCTAACCGCAGAGCCACCAAAGGGATGCTGATGTTGATGTTGATGAGCTTGCATCATTGTTAGATTACCAAAGCCCATTCCAGATGGCAGAGATGACGACGAGATAGCTGATGCACCGAGCATTAACTCACGCTGGGCGAGCATCTGCTGAGCATTGAATTGTCTGTGCCTCTGTTGTTGCTGACGAAATTCTTGGACGGTGAGGGGAACATGGTTCTGTAGATTGGCCCTGCTCATCTCCATCTGGGTTGTATTATGAGTGCCATTGCTGTCGTCATCTCGATCGCTTGCATCGTCTTCCTCGACGTCGATATCAATCTCGATGCTTGCATTGCCAATACCTTTAGACTTCTCGAATTCCTTCTCAATCTTCGGTTTTAATGTTTGCCAGCCACGCTCGGTACCACCGTCTCGGAAAATACGAGTAGCCGCCTTGTAAGCCTTGGTGGTATGTACAAAGGACGTTGGAATCTGGGGAAGATCGTCTCGGGCACGTCTAGTGAAGAGCTCCCGACGAGCCTGCCGATTCTTGTTATAGGGCTGTGCTTCCTTATCTCTTTTCTTCTTTACCAATGACTCGATCTTTTGGACCGTCTTCATGAATTCGTCATTCTTCTCCTTCCCCTTTGCCAAGAAGTCGGCCTTCTTCTCGTCCAGGCCTTCCATCTCTGCCTGGTGAGCAGCTTGAGCCGCAGCCCGTGCTTCAGGAGTTTGCGTTGGATCCTCTTTATAGGGTGGTGGAGTGAGAGCATCATATTTTGCAATGATCTCTCTAACATCTTCCTTCAAATAGTACCGGTAAAGTCTTGGAGCACCCCGAGGGCGAGACTCGAGATCCTCAACAAAGTCGTGAGGCTTCAGGAAGGAATCATGCATACCGACTGGAATGCACTCGAGAAGCTTTGAGATCAAGTTGCGACCATGAGGGCTCTGATTCAGCTTGAGGACTCGATCTTCTCTCTCAATCTTCAGCTTCCAACAATCCCAGCACCACCGCTGACACCAGGACCAATGCGCTCTCGTCGCCTTGAAATCGGGGCAGCCAGGTTCCATACAGCCCTTTCCACCAAGTAGATCATTGTATTGACGTTCCGTAATCCCCCGCGGGGGGTCAGGCATATCTTGACCGTAGTTTTCCTTGCGTTGGTTGACGTAGATCGAATTGAAGTTATCAACCCAGCCCTTGAACTCCTTGCTCAATTGACGAGCCTTCTTCATGAACTGTGGTGGGGTGAACTCGAGAATCCGCATCCAAAGATCTTGGCCTAGTCTATGCTTTGCCTACAACACTGTGAGAAA
>Ga0302325_10032663_pt1 | contig 10682 bp, 8 predicted proteins | sample Palsa_T0_2_FD_201948 | JGI IMG/M metagenome (GOLD analysis project Ga0302325, IMG submission 201948) | Peat permafrost microbial communities from Stordalen Mire near Abisko, Sweden - Palsa_T0_2 | ecosystem: Environmental > Terrestrial > Soil > Palsa > Peat permafrost | place: Sweden: Abisko...
TGGCCTCTCCGGTTGTGCGCTCGAGGAGGCTGCCGCCACCCGACAGGATCACGCGCATGCCCAGGCGCCGCACCGCATGCTGAGCGATCGCGGCGTAGCGCTCCGCGCGCCAGTTGCGCGCTTCGTGGCTCGAGCAGGGGCTGATGATGAGCGTCGGCTGCGCATCCGGGATGAGCTTCTGCGCGTACTCCTGCGCGTCAGCGGGCAGCGGAATGTCCCAGCACAGCAGACGCTCATTGATGCCGAGCGCGGTTGCGAAGCCGAAGAAGCTGTCGAGCACATGCTCGCGCGACCTTGCGGCAATGCGCGCGTTGGTGAAGAGCCACTGCAGTTCGCGCGCCCGTGCCCGGTCGAAGCCGAGCTTCACGCCCGCGCGCACTTCGCGCGCGATGAGGCTTGCGCGCAGTGCAACCTGCATGTGCAGCAGCGCATCAAAGCGCTGCTGCGCAAGGCGCCGGCGCAGCACCGGTAGCGCGGAGAGGCCGGCCTGCTTGTCGACGATGATAAACTCGACGTCTTCAATAAGCCTCATGAGGCGGGACTCGGTCTTTGCGATGATCCAGGTAAACCGAGTCGACGGCCAAGCCTGCTGCAGGGTGCGCAGCACGGGCACGACATGGCAGGTATCGCCGATTGCTGAGAGGCGGAGAATACAGATGCTGCGCGGGGCTTCGGCGAACGGCAAGATCACGGAATTGGTGCAATGAGCGCAGCGTGGCCGCTCGGCTCCGAGGTCAAACGCCGCGTGTTGACGGGTGGGGCCATGCTATATGACACCTCCCGTGTGAGCAATTTGACGCCCGCCTGGTTTGATCCGGAACACTGGCTGTCGCGCGGGGAGCTCGAAGGCGTCGCGCACGGTCGCGGCGCGGCGCATTTGATCCACACCGCGGGCCTGCACTACGTGCTGCGCCACTACCGGCGGGGCGGACTCATTGCGCACCTGTCGGCGGATCGCTATGTGTGGCGCGGCGAATCGGTGACCCGACCCTTCGCCGAGTGGCAGCTGCTCTACCACCTGAAGCGTGCGGATCTGCCGGTGCCCGCACCTATCGGTGCGCGCTACAAGAAGGCAGGCGTCACCTACAGTGGCGACCTCCTCACTGAGCGCCTGATGGATACCGCGCCCCTGTCGCGGCGCCTCGCCGAGGCCGCAGTCCCAATCAGCCACTGGATCGCCATCGGGCGATGCATCCGGCGCTTTCACGACCGCGGCGTCTGTCACGCGGATCTGAACGCGCACAACGTGATGCTGGGGCAGGGCGATTCGGTCTACCTCATTGATTTCGATCGCGGCTGTCTGCGCAAGCCCGGCCTGTGGTGCGACGCGAATCTCGTGCGGCTGCGCCGCTCGCTGGAGAAAGTGACCTACGGGCTGCCTGCGGAGCACTTCACCGAAGCGGACTGGCACGGGCTTCTCGACGGCTACCGGGTCTCCTCAGGCGGCAGTCTCCTGGTCGCGCCGTAGCGAAGGCTTGTAACCCGATGCGCCCGCGCTACCGTGTTCTGTATGGCATCGCCGCGTATCTGCTGGTTCCGCTGCTCATCTTGAGCATGCTGGCGCGCGGCTGGCGCGACCGGGGTTATTGGCAAAATTTCTCGCAGCGCTTCGGCTTCGGTCCCGCCCTCGGCAGCGCGAGCATCTGGGTGCACGCCGTATCGGTCGGCGAGGTGCAGGCGGCCGCCGCGCTGGTGCTCGATCTCGCCGCGCGTTATCCGCAGATACCGCTCGTCGTCACGACCGTGACGCCGACCGGCGCTGCGCGCGCGCGCGCGCTGTTTGGCGAGCGGGTCGAGATACGATTCATGCCGTTCGACCTGCCCGGCGCCGCGCGGCGCTTCTTGGTGCGCGTGCAGCCGCGCCTCGCCGTCATATTTGAAACCGAGCTGTGGCCCAATGTCTATCACGAATGCCGTGTGCGGCGCGTGCCGCTCGTGCTCGCGAGCGCGCGCATCTCGGCGCGCTCGGTGCGCCGCTATCGCAAGGTGTTTGGCCTCTTCGAGGAAACGCTCGCCGAAGGCGTCATCATCGGGGCGCAGGCGCCGGCGGATGCAGAGCGATTCCGCTCGATCGGCGCGCCCGCGGCGACCACGCACGTTACCGGCAACATCAAATTCGATTTCACGGTGCCGGATGAGGTGGTTGCGCGCGGCCGCGAGCTGCGGCGGTTCCACGCAGCGCATCGACCGGTATGGGTCGCGGGCAGCACCCATGCGGGCGAGGAGGCGATCCTGCTCGATGCACAGCGCCACCTGCAGAGTGTGCATCCGGATGCGCTCCTGATTCTGGCGCCGCGCCATCCGCCGCGATTTGCCGAGGTCGCGCAGTGGCTTGCACGCGAGCATGTGAGATTCGTCAAAATCTCGGAGCGACGCGCCTGCGACGCCGACACCTCGGTGCTGCTGGTTGATTCTCTGGGGGAGCTTCTGGATTGCTACGCAGCGGCGGATGCGGCCTTCGTCGGCGGCAGCTTCGTTCCGGTGGGCGGCCACAATCTGCTCGAGCCTGCCGCTTTGGGGAGACCCGTATTGAGCGGTCCGTATTACTCAAACAGTGAGGACATTGCGAAGCTTCTCATCGCCCGCGGTGTGCTTGCAGTCGTACACGATGCGCCGCAGCTTGCGGCAAGGCTTGGCGAGTTGCTGTCGGATGATGCCGAGCGCGCGCGCATCGGAAAGGTCGCACGCGAGTCGATCGCGGACAACCGCGGCTCGCTTGCGAAGCTTCTGCGCTTGATTGAGCCGTTGCTCGCGGGCGCTTAGGGCTGCTTGTCCTCGGCGGCCTGCGGACTCGGCGCCGATGAGGTCGGCACTGTTTCGTCGAGCCACTGGTTGATCTCGGCGAGCGTCTTGCGATCGAGGGTTCCCGAGGCCAAACGCAGGCTGATGATGTCGAGGATGTAGGCGTAGCGGCTGCTCGCGTAGTCCGTCTGTGCCTGCACCAGGGTCTTCCTCGCGTTCAGCACGTCAACCGCCGTGCGGGTGCCGACTTCGTAGCCCGCCTCGGTTGCCTTCAACGCAACCCTGCTCGACTCAAGTCCCTGCTGCAGCGCCTGGACGCGTGCGATTTCGCTGTTCACGCTCAAAAACGCATCGCGCGCCGCGCGCTCGGTATCGCGCGAGGTGCGGGCCATGCGCTCCTTGGCGGCAATCCACCGGTATTGCGACTGGTGCACCTGGGAGGTCGTAAGTCCGCCGCTGAAGATGGGCACGGTCAACTGCAGGGAAATCGAGTTCTCGTTCTGCTCATTGAGGGTCGGACCGATGGCGCCGGGAAAATCGATGCTCGGAATCTCCGGAAAGATCTCGGTGGAGGTTTGCCGGTAGTGAGTGTGTCCCGCCACGAGATCAAGCGTCGGCAGATGGCCGCCCTCGGCCACGTGAATGTCATCGCGGGCGATCTCGGCGGCGAGGCGGCTTGAGATGAGGGCAAGATTCTGCTCCATCGACACCTCGACCCAGCGATCCTCGCTCGCCGGCTGCGGGGACTTCAGCGGAATGTTCGGGCCCGGGCGCGACAGCGACTCGTACTTCGCGCCGGTAATTTCGCGCAGCTGCTCGACCGCGGTCGCCAGGGTGCGCTTCGCGGCAATCACCGCTGCCGCCGCCTGATCGTTGGCGGCTTTCGCTTCCTGCACGTCGGTGATGGCGATCAGGCCCACCTCGAAACGTTTATTGGCCTGATCGAGCTGGTTGGTGATTGCCTCGTGCGCAGCCTGCTGCGCTTCGAGATCGGCGCGCGCGTTCAGCACATCGAAATAGCGCTGTGAGACGCGCTGGATCAGATCCTCCTCCGCCGCACGATAGTCTGCCTCGGCCTGGGCGACGGTGTGATCCGCGCGCTTGAGGTTCTCCCAGTTCTGCCATGAGAAGACGTTCTGACGCAGGGTCACGTTCCATTGCGTCGTCTCCGGGCGCACGACGCCCGTGACCCCTTCCTGCACGAGGATGAGCCGGTTGGGATTGAGCGGATCGGTGAAGAGCTCCGGGGAGGACTGATCCTCCTCGGTGCGGTCCTTCTCCACCGATGCGGTGCCGTTGATCTGCGGCAGAAGAGCCGCGCGCGCTTGCGGTTTGGCTTCGAGCGTTGCCATGCGCGTCGCGGTCGCTTCGCGCATCTGCGGGTCACTCTGCAGCGCATCCTCGTAGACCTTCAGAAGGTCGTCCGCTAAGGCTGCGCCGGGCAAAGCGAGAGCCCACAGCGCGACAGCCAATTCCAACTTCATACCATTCGCCTTTTAAATCAGTAGCTTAAGTATCTGGCGTTTAGAAACTGAACTCTTCGAGGCGCCGTGCGTTGCGCAGAGGGTCTATGACCGTCTCGAACAGGCTCTCGCTGGTCCACGCCTTCTCAGAGAGGCGACGTACGAGGCGCGCTTCCATGATCGGTGGCTCACCGACGACCACGAATAACCTACCGCCGATCTCAAGCTGGCGCTGCCAGCGCTCATCGTACACGGGCAATGAGCCCGTGAGCGCAATTGCATCGTACCGTGTGTCGGTTGCCAACCGCAGCGCGTCCTCGTTGACGACCTGCGCGTTGTCGACATTCAACGCGGCCAAGTTTGCCTGCGCAATCTCGGCAAGATCGGCAAATATTTCCACCGACCGCACTGCTGTGCAGCTCGCGGCAAGGCAAGCGGTCACGAAGCCTGAACCTGCGCCCACCTCGAGTACACGCTCCGAGCCGTCCAGATCGAGCGCCTGCAAAAGTCGTCCCGCAACACTGGGCCTGAGCATATGCTGCGCGTGAGCGAGGGGAATCTCGACGTCCGCAAACGCCAGAAAGCGATGCTCCGCGGATACGAAGCGCTCGCGGGGAACGATGCGCAGTATCGCGAGCACGCGCTCATCGAGCACGTCCCAGGCGCGCACCTGTTGCTCGATCATCTGTTCGCGGGCGAGTTCATTATGCATCGCTTTACCTGCACGATTGGACTTATTCTGCCTGATCAAATGGGCGACAGAACTTAAGGGTTTTTGCAGCCTGTGCCAAGGGCTCTTGCGACGAGATATGGTGAAATACAGGCAGAACGAGTGGCGTCCTAGGATATGCTTCCTCCACCGGCGCAACCGACACGAAAAGACGAATACCAGTGTCCGGCTGAAGCGCGTTTACTGCGGAATCCGCTAAAGACACTTAAATGTCGATCCTCGGCCTCGTGTGCCTGCTGCTCGCGCTCATCGCAACCCTCCTCTTGGTGTTGTACGGACTACAACGCCGCGAGATGAAAGCGGTAGAGCAGCTCTCGCATCAGCTGCAGCGCATCGCGATCGGCGGACGCCTGGAGGGCCGGGTCGAACTGCAGACCGATCACCCTGAAATCTCCGCGCTCGGCACCGCCATCAACCACCTGCTCACCCGCAGCGCCCGCATCCGCCTCGAGCAGGACCGAAAATTGGCCTCGCCGAAGCTTTTTGCAGAGCTTGCCGACCGCATACACGAGGCCGTCATCGTGCACCGCGATGTCGTTCTGCATGCCAACAAGCAGTTTGCGGCGCTCGTGGGCGCCGACCCCGCCGAGCTCGTCGGTCGCGCCCTGGGGGATCTCGTGCCGCCGGAGTACGCCGAGCTCGTGCATGAGAATATTCGCCGCAGGCTGAAGGGCGAGCCTGCGGCCGAGCGTTATGAGATCGACATGGTGGGTCTGCAGGGGCAGTTGAGCCGCCTGGAGATCAGCTCCGCGGTCATCGATTACGAGGGCGAGCCGGCGCTGCTCATCACCGGTGCGGAGATCCTGCCGACGCAGACCGTGCCGGCGCTCACGCAATTGTCCTTGCCGGCAGAACCTGCCCGCGCCGTTCCGAGCCTGCATCTGCAGGCGCTCGCTTCGCTCGCCGAAGCGGTAATCGCGACCGATCTGCAAGGACGCATCACCTATATGAACCCGGCGGCCGAACACCTGACGGGCACGACGGTCGAGCCCGCCGAGGAGCGCACCCTTGAGCGGATCGTGGGCTTCGTTGATGAAAACGACCGGCGCCTGCTGAGCGATCCCGTGCGCCAAGCACTCACGAGCGGCGCGCCCGTGAACCTGAGCCGGCGCGCGCTCCTCTTGTCGCGCGCCAACGGCACCGAGCGCTCGATTGAGCTTTCCGCCTCGCCGATCCGCAATGAATCAAATGAGGTGACGGGCGCCGTCGTGCTGCTGCACGACGTCACCGAGCTGCGCGGCCTTGCCCGCCAGATGTCGTATCAGGCGACCCACGATGCGCTCACCGGACTTGTCAATCGGCGCGACTTCGAGCGCCGCCTGGAAGAGGCGATCGATCGGGGCCAGCGCGGCGATGGCCAGCACATCCTCTGCTACCTTGACCTCGATCGCGTCAAAGTCGTCAATGACACGAGCGGGCATCTCGCAGGCGACAGCATGCTGCGCGAAGTTGCCAAGCTGCTGCGCGATGCGGTGCGCGACAGCGATACCGTCGCACGTCTGGGCGGGGATGAATTTGGCATGCTGCTCATCGGCTGCCCGCTCGAGAAGGCCCAGCAGATCGCCGATGATTTCTGCCGATCGGTGGGCGACTACCGCTTCGTTTGGAAGGATAAGATTTTCAACATCGGCGTATCCGTAGGCATCGTGGAAATCTCACGCGAGAGCGGCACGCTCACCGAGCTTCTGGCGGCTGCGGATTCGGCCTGCTACGTCGCCAAGAAGCAGGGCTCCGGGCGCGTCGCCGTCTACTCGGCGAAGGACGAGGCGCACGCGCGCCACTCCGGTGAGATTCAATGGCTGCAGCGGCTGCAGAGCGCGCTGAAGGAAAACCGCTTTCACCTTTACCAGCAGGCCATCGTGCCGGCGAGCGGCACGAACGGCGGCGGGCCTTCCATCGAGGTCCTGGTGCGCATGCGCGATGAGGCAGGCAATGATGTGCCGCCGGTGGATTTTGTGCGCGCCGCCGAGCGCTACCATCTCATGGGGCTCGTCGATCGCTGGGTGGTTCAGACGACGCTCGCCGCCCTCGGCCGCGGCGCACTCGCAGTGCCCGCCGACCGCAGTGTGGCGATCAATATTTCGGGGCAAACGCTGGGCGATGTGCAGTTCCTCGAGTTCGTGGTCGAGTGCCTCGACAGCACCGGCGCTGCACCCGGGCAGGTGTGTTTTGAGATCACCGAGAGCGCCGTCATCGCCAACATGGATCATGCGCGCCGTTTCGTCGGCGTGCTGCATGGCATGGGCTGCCAGTTCGCCCTGGATGATTTCGGCTCCGGTATCGGTTCTTTCTCAAACCTCAAGAACCTGCCGATGGATTATCTGAAGATCGACGGCTCGTTCATGCGCAACCTCGCGCGCGATTCGGTCAATCAGGCCATGGTCACCGCGATGATCAAACTGGCGCGCTCGCTCAACTTCAAGGTCATCGCCGAACAGGTGGAAGACGAGGCGGCGGTGGATGCGGCGCGTCGCATGGGAGTCGATTTTCTGCAGGGTTTCGCGATCGGCAAGCCCGAACCGCTGCTGCTCGCCGCCTGATTGGCGCGATCGGCGTCGCGTCGTCGCGGGATATAAAAGTCGGTACGGCGGTACCGTGCGGCGTCCGCCGCGCAATGCAAGCCGTCCAGTGCGGCTAAAAGGAGTCTGCAATGAAGGCCATAACTCGCAGCGTCCTCGTCGCGCTCATTTTTATCGCGGTCCCGGTATGGGCGCAGAATTCAACGCCCGCCAACCGCTCCGAATCGCGGCCTACGGATGCGTCGCTGCACGAGCTCCTTGAAGTCATGGATGCCAAGAGGGTTCTGGCCGAAATGCGTCGACAACTCGATGGCATGATGGCAGGCATGCTGCAAAAGCAGCTGCAAGGCCAGTCCATGTCGCCGCAGCAGTTGCAGAAGGTGGATGCACTGCGGACCAAGGTTGCCGCGCTGCTGAATGAGGAGCTCGATTGGAATGTCATGGAGCCCATGTACATTAAGATCTACGGCGATACTTTCTCGCAGTCCGAGATCGACGGCGTGACGGCTTTCTATCGAAGCCCTGCGGGACACGCAGTCATCCAGAAGCTCCCGCTCGTCATGCAAAACGCGATGACGGCCATGCAGCAGCGGATGTCGGCCTTGATCCCAAAGATCCAGCAGATGGCTCAAGAGACTGCCGCAGACATTAAGGCGCAGAGTGCCTCGGGCGCGACTGGCTGAGATTCGCTTCGCTACCGAGGCTTCCATCTGCCCGTGAACGTTTGCAGCCGGGTGCGACCGTGCCGGGCCGAGTCATTTTCTATTCCCGGCTCCGGCCAGTTTATCGGCGAAAAGCTGCTGTCCGTCGGAATTCGTCCGCCACGCGCGCACATCCAGGGGTAGCCTTGCTGTCGATTGCTGCGCGTGATCAGGTTTGGCCTGCGTTCGTTGTGGCGGCGCTGCCGACGGTCCGGCGCGCAGATCACCCATCGCCTCGGCTGCCGGGCCGTGTTCGGGCGGTTGGCGGGAATTGCGCAGGTCTTCGCGCGGCCACGTCCGGATGATTGAATCGGATGATCTTATGCAAGGCGGGCGCTAGGATGTCCGCGACCTGACGACCTAAAGAAGTCCGCACGCCTCAAGGGCTCACGCGGCGCTGTCGTGGAGTCTGACTTGTTGACGACCCTTCATCCGAATCGAACTCTGAGCGCAAGCCGCGCCCTTGGGAGTGAGATGCCTGCCGCAGGCGAGGGGGATGCGTACCGCAAACCACTGCGGGCAGTAACGCGGCGCCTGCAGTATGCAGTTGCGCTTCTCGTCTGCTCGATAGCGGCACTCGTCTTGTACGAGATCATGGGTGACTTCCTGCGCGGCCATCCCGTGCCCACAGGCGGATGGCCTGCATCGGTAGGCGATAAGTGTCTGCATTGGCTCGCGAGCCTGACACCGGGCGTGATATTGATGATGCTCGCGGGCGGCATCATTCCGCAGCGGCCGCTCGCGCGGCTGTTCTGGCTCGGTGTGGGCGTCAGTTTATCGGCCATTGCTGGGAAAGTACTGCAGGACTTCTTTTTGGAAGGCCTGGACACCGCGTGGCTGATCGCCCATCCCCGCTCCGTGCTGGCCAATACTTTGACGATCGCACTGCCGTGCGCATTGATGGTGGCAGTCTACGAGTTCTACCGCAGAAGCCTCGACGCTGAAGAGGCGGCATTTCACGTGCATGCCGCTCGGATTTCGATCGAGGCGGAACTGAGCAAGGCGCGCCTGCGCCTGCTCAGTGCCCAAATCGAGCCGCATTTCATATTCAATAGCCTCGCCCATGTGCGCCGCCTTTACCAGGTCGACCCCGTAACAGGCGAGGAAATGCTGAGCAGCCTCATCCAGTATTTCGCAAGCGCCCTGCCGAGTCTGCGCCGCGAGACCTGCAGTCTCGCGGAGGAGGCGACGCTGCTCGATGCGTATCTTGGCATTCATCGTCTGCGGATGGGCTCGCGGCTCGCGTATGAAGTCGCCTTTCCGGCACAGCTTCTCGCCGAGCAGGTTCCGACGATGATTCTCTTGACGCTCGTTGAGAACGCGATCAAGCATGGTCTGTCGCCGCTGCCCGAGGGCGGCTTTGTTCGCGTCAGTGCGCTTGCGGGCACGAACCGCCTGGAAGTGCGCGTCGCCGACACAGGACACGGCATGACGCAGAGCAGCGGACACGGCACCGGCCTCGCCAACATCAGGGCGCGGCTCAGTAATTTATATGGGTCCGCGGCAAGTGTGACGCTGACGAGCAATCAGCCGCGCGGCATCACCGCGACGGTGCGCCTGCCACTCCTGCGCGCGACCGCGTGATGGCCGAAGCATACATTTCTCGCGGCGCCGAACGTGGACTCGGCGGATTCCTGCGAGCGGCATTTACGCATGCGACCTGGCAGCTGGTCCTTATTGCAGCGCTGCTCGGCGCAGTGCGCGCGGTCATAATCATGCTGGGCCATGTGTTGTATGGCGATGGTGGGCCGCTCGAGGAGTTGTATCGACTGGCGACGGCGGAAGTCATGGTGGCATGCATGCTCGTGGCAGTGGTGGTCGCCGAGCAGTGCGTGCGCGATGGCGCGTCCAGGTTTACCGCCTACGTACCAGCCGTCATCATTGCGGCGCTGGTGGCGGGACTGATCGGCGCATCGCTGATACTCGTCATGAGCCGTTTTGACGTCCCGATGGTGCACCAATATCAAAAATTCGGCTTCCTCGGGACCGTGCTGTTCTGTTCGACTGACGCGCTTGCGCGCGGCGGACTTGCGGCTTTCGTGTATGCCAACCGCGAGCGCTTTTTGACATCGGTCCGTCAGCTGCGTGCGGCGGAACTGCAACGCACGCAAACCGAGCGGGATCTTGCAAGCTCGCGCCTGCTGGCCGTGCAGGCCATGATCCAGCCGGAAGCACTTATTGCCACCCTCAAGGACGTGCACACACTGTACGAGAAAGACCGCGCCGTAGCGGACGCCAAACTCGCGGAGTTCATCGAACATCTGCGCTCCGTAACACTGGCGACCCGCGTATGAATCGCCCGAAAGTTCTGATCGCAGAGGATGAGGCGCTTTTGCGCGTGGAGCTGCGCGAGACATTACTGAAACTGTGGCCGGAGATTGAAATCTGCGCGGAGGTCGACAACGGCTTCGAGGCGCTCGCGGCACTCGAACGTTACATGCCGCAGGTCCTGATGCTCGACATCCAAATGCCCGGAGTGAGCGGTCTTGAAGTCGCGCGGCGCGCGAGCGGCCGCGCGCATGTCGCC
>Ga0302325_10032664_pt1 | contig 10682 bp, 12 predicted proteins | sample Palsa_T0_2_FD_201948 | JGI IMG/M metagenome (GOLD analysis project Ga0302325, IMG submission 201948) | Peat permafrost microbial communities from Stordalen Mire near Abisko, Sweden - Palsa_T0_2 | ecosystem: Environmental > Terrestrial > Soil > Palsa > Peat permafrost | place: Sweden: Abisko...
TTATTCAACTCCCGGGAAAATAAGAAGTGATTTGTGAATGAAGGCTGCATTGCATATGAGGCTAAAGAGGAACAGAGCATGCTGTTGGATTCTTTGGAAAAATTTCGGCACGGACAATCCATAAAGCATAGAGCTCTGTGGCTAGCTAACCACCGGGACGGCAAACTGTATTTCTGCCCTACATTCCCGCTTTGGTTATTGTCGCTAACGCAGGAAACGACAGTAGCTCTGCCAGGGACGCAGTTAGTCATGGGAACAGCTTTCATGGTAGCTCTATTGGACTCTCCCCCCACCATTTTTTTTCTTCTTTTTTTTCCCTAGAAAACTACATCTTGAATTGTAGTCTGTAGAAGTAGATAGGTTTATTTTGGGGAGCTGAGTTGGAAGGCCCTGGACATCAGCCCAGCGAGCAGTTAATGGCTTGCAGATTTGGCTGGCTGATCTTCTGTCTCACTTTTGATATGGGCCAAAATATCATACATATTGTGGCATTTACAAGCCAGCTGAATAGCTTCACTTGTCGTGTTAGTAGGTTTAATATGGCGAAGCTTTATGTACCCCACTTAAGTGGCTTGCAAATAAGGAGCGTGCCCCGACCTCAAGGAGAGCCTTGTCAAATTCACATGGTAGTTTTGTGTAGTTATGCAGCTGTGAAATTTGGGACGAAACGCTATTAGCGTAGATATCCAGCTACACTAATAGCTGTACATTTTCGATATTACACGTGTCCACTGTTGCTTCAGCAGCTCAGCTGTACTAGAGAACGCCATTTCTTTCTTGACGTAAAACAATGCGTGATATACCATTTATTCGTCTGTCTGAAACGCAACGATGTCAGTGGTTTCTACGCCTGCGCTGAAGTCTGTGTAACAGTGGCGTTGCCAAGAAAAGCCAACGTCAACGCTCGCCAAGCAGATTACTCTAAATCGAGTAAAAAGAAATGTGTGAAGGCACGTTGGCGCACATGAAAATCTGTGGCTAGCTGTCTGGCAGCCAAAAGCGGAAAACTTGGAAAGCGGGGTAAATCCCGCTTCTACGTGGAGAGAAACCTACCGTGCAGGCATGGAACAATTTTCAGAGTTCTGTAATGTGTAGAAAAAGAGGATGCTGTTTAGCCTAGTCTGGAACAGCATAGGTAAAAGTAAAATCCCTCCTTGGCTATGACTTCACGATTTTGATTTTTCTCAGTATACACAGAACAGTTCCAATTGGTCTCAAGGATAGCCACAAGCAATGCCTGTACATGTGGTTGCTGAGTCTGCTTAAGCGGTTCCAGTGTGAATGCATGCCATTGGCTTAACATCCGTGCCTTGGGCCACAGCTTTCGTCGCTAAGTCATTTAGAGTAGTAATTTACTGTTGGTTGTAGATATCCGTCATTTAGTGGATAGCTCACTCCTTACCGTGTAATAAACCGGATTTTAGAGGCAGCAAGTACAGTCCCGTATTCCAGGTCGATATCTTCTCAGTTGATCCACTATTTCTTTTCTGATTGAACTGGAACGATTTCTTCATTTGCAAGAACTGAAGTTAGCCCAAAAATCTTTTCAGATGGTTATTTTGTCAATTCGGGGGTTCTGAAGTGAGATGCGATACTGTACCATGGTAGACTCGAGGTCTTCGCAACACTCGCTTGTACGTCGTTCAAGAGCTTGAATATCGCTCCACCGTGCCTCCACCCTCATTACATCGAAGATGTCGAGCTTGTCCTGACGGGACATGCTACACTGTATGCTAGACACCGTTGATCGCAGAAACATGATGAGTTGGAGATAGTGGGACGCTACAATCTTTCTGGGTTGTTATCGAAAGAAGAATATATGCTGTTTTTGGAGCAGGAAAGTGACCAGCGATAGTGTAAAGTGCTGTGGAATATCCTCATTCGCCCGTACATATTCAACAACATGATACAAATTTGTAGGAAATACAATAACTTCCATAGATCATGATCCAAAGTGGAAGTTCTGTCAGTAGCTGTCAATAGCCTGATTTACTACGAAGCTGATTGCTTACTGTTCTCGCACGAAGATTGAAGTATATTTCTTGTAGTGCTGTTAATCTAGAGCTCTTAACCATTATAACCTTTTCTCTTGCATGAAATCGAATTTGGCGATGCCTGCGCTCATCGAATTATAGTACGAGAGTCATAAAGTAGGGTTTATTCTCGAAATAGAATAGCAGAAAAAGTGTCGAATAATACAGAATCCTCAATAACAGCGACGAACAAGGAGCGAGACTCCATCACATAGATTGATTTAAGAGATGTGTTTGAAGTGAAAATAAGCACGCCACTGCTTGCCAAAGACCCACACTGGGATGGACAAGAAAAAGAGAGCCACTTCAATGCCTCCGATAGTGTCGAAAACACGGGCGGGACCCCATTTAGTTACCCAGTTGTTTACTCCAACTGTGAAAAAAGAGTCAGCTTGTTCGAATTGTACTCAGGGTATCTGTACTCACAGGAGAGGCCGAAGAAGAGGAAGTTCTTCACAACCATGCCAATGATAAATACCTCAACCGAGATATCCCTGTATGCATCGATAATATATGTGCCGACAGCAACCGACATGAACTGCTGTGCTGCTAGGGCAACCCCCCAGACAACAGTCATCACAACAGGCGAGTATCCCTTTTCGACAAAGTTGCCAAAACAGAAGAATCCGATACAAGCGGTGACCAGGAAAGGAAGCAAGAGGATGAGTCGAAATTCTGGTTCGTAGACTCCCTTGTTCCTCTTGGCAAGGCTAATTGCAAGAGGGTCAGAGATCAAACCACAAATAACGGACCCTAAGATTCCACCAATACACGGTCCCGCAGACATGTAGCCAATGTGAGCGGAATCCAACAAAAATGGCGGGGCAGAGAAGATTTGTGCGATGACGAAACTAATCACCACGAACCAGGCGGTAGTGATCGAGAGGAACAACGTTGACCAGATTACAGCCGGGTTGGCGAGAATGATGAAGGGGCGAAGAAGCATCCAAATGATACTATCCGGCGAGTATGTTCCGCTGAAAGGAAGTAGACGCTTGGCGAACGACTTGCGCGGTATCGGGGCGTCCTCCTCTGCCTGAGCTTTCTCCACAGAGTCTACACTCGGCTCGGCGTTTTCAATGTACGAATGGTCTTGTTTCATGGCGCTGATCAGATCAACGTTCTTTATGAGTATTATGTTAGTAATTACGATGCTGAATTAAGAATTAAAACTTACGTTATTAGAGCTTGTATCTATGTTATAGATGGGTGCTCTGTTGTAAGCTGTTTCCCAGCCGAAGATTGCAAGCAGGAAGACGCCAATGCCCAGGAAGATTGCGAGCAACCAAAACATCCATCGCCATCCAAGTCTTTGGGTGATAACCCCGGAAAGTAGAGCAGGAAGGTTTGCTAGACCTGATATCGCAATAGTCAGGGCTGCAACCCGAATTCCACGCTCATGAACATGATACAAATCGCCGATGATTGAGAACATGACTAGAAGGATTAGACATTTTACAACACATGAGTAGGTTGGATGGCTCACCAGACTCCCACATGGCGGTACCAAGACCTTGAACAACCCTTGCTCCCATCAGTGACCCATAGCTTTGTGCCGCACCACCCCACACGGTGCCGACAAAAGCCATTGTAATAGAAAATAAAAACCCGGGCCGTTTCCCATACTTATGGCACAAAGCTGAGATGAAAACTCCGACCTAGGTGCAACCTGTTAGCCAGTGGTCTAGAAATATTCTGTCTCTTCCCCATTGGGCGGTGGAGAACTTACAGCCCCCACTGCACAAAGTTGATATCCGGTCAATAACGTGATCTCGGTGAAAGTAATGTGAAAGTGCTCAACCAAGATGAGAGCCGATGCCGACAGTAACGGGCCGATTCTGGGATTCTAGTCAGATGTTGTTTCATTGGAAAAGGAAGAATCTCGCTTACCCTCCTACACTCAATAAGGTAACATATAAGTACATCAGCAGCATCAAGTCGCGCTGCCAAAGAGGCCAACGAAGGGGATCATTGAGGTCGTTGGAGGGCTGTGGCACCAAGACAATATGCTGCTGCTTGCCCGTTCCACGTTTCAGCGTCGAAGATACAGCAGTAGCACCCACGGCGTCATCATCGAGAAGAGACGTCCCAGGAACATGTTCCAGGCGGTTTGATTCGAGAATTCCCCACGCCATTGTGATATCCGTTCAGGAGAATTGAAAGTACTTTGAGTTTTTGGTGTTTCTTAGAACTCAGACTTTGATGGTCTTGGGAACTGTCTCCATATTATGCAGATCCTCGACTACTTGAGCATCTCAAGAGCTGTTAGAAAGGCTGGAGAGGACCCAGCAGACTGGATAAGGGATGGAGGCTAGTCCGCAATAAGATGCAGACCCCCGCCTCGGCCCCCGCCCCCGCCGCCAGCTGGCCAAGAGTCTCGCTACATACCCCACTACCCCGCATGCTTAAATCAGACGGCCTATTAGAGGATTGGTGGCACGCTCTTTTTCTGGCATGTGACTGGCGTTGGCTGGACTCAAGAAGTGAACATCAGTTTGGTCATAGATGAGAAGGATGAAACATTGAAATCTCGAGAATACTTTGCCTTATGCAACAACTGGCCCCTGACTCACCAGACTAATGCGCCAACGAACCTGTGCCGGTCGAAAATTAGCCGACCCCTATCCATAAAATACCCCGCAGCCTAACCCCACACCGACCTCCAGAACGCTGTAGCCCCGCATCAACTTCTCACCAACACCAACATCATTTACAACGCCACGCTCGTCTCCTAGAAAATTCGGAAAACTAAAACAAAAACCGAATAATTCTCTAATAACCAATATCAGTGTGTCCAAATTCCAGCAAGATGTCGAAACCGGTTGCTATAGTTACAGGTGCGGCGTCAGGTATTGGCCTTGCTTCTACAAAACACCTCCTGTCTCGCGGCTACCGTGTTGCTATGGCTGACTTCAATGCGCCGGAGGGAACCAAGCAGTCTGCTGAGCTCGGTGAAGACACTCTGTTCATACACACAGATGTTGCTTCGTATGCGGATCAGGCTGCGCTGTTCAAGGCAGCTTTCGAGTGGGGAGGCCGGCGACTAGACGTCTTATTCGCCAATGCAGGCATAGCTGACAGCCAGAGCATTTATGAGGCCAGCAGTCCGGTGGAAAAGGACGGCATGATAGAGCCGTTGAACCTCCAAACAATCGAAGTAGACTTGAATGCCCCGATCCAAGGGGTGTGGCTGTTCAAACATTATGCGCGCCAGAACGCGATACCAGGAGGAAAGGTGATAATTACGTCGTCTGCAGCTGGCCTCTAGTAAGTTTACCTATAACAGGCGCTGCCAATGGTTTTATTTGCGTGAGCTGGATAATGACTTTGTGCACTTAGTTCCATGAGCACAAATCCACTGTACACCGCCGCAAAGTACGGATTAGTTGGCTTCACCCGCGCCTGCGGTGAGGACAGTCCCTTCGCCAAGGAGAATATCACCGTCAATTGTATCTGCCCTGCCTTTGTGCCGACAAACCTCTGTCCTCCGCACATGCTCGCGCTCTTCCCAAAAGAGCATATCACACCCATGAGCACCGTGACCAAAGCCCTGGACACCTTCCTGGACAGCGACTCTATGACTGGGCAGTCCGTGGAGTTGAGCTTGGACCAGTTGTACTTCAGGAAAATGGTCGATTACCCGAATGCGAGTCAGAGGTGGTTGGGGGAGGAATCGAAAAAGTTCTGGGAAGACGCATATAGCTGAAATTCTATGAATTGAGTTTGTCAACTTAGGTTACAACCTCTGTGTTGCATCACCGTGTTAGCTAAGACTCTCCACAGCATGTCGAATTTCATCGAGTGTTTTATTTCATGAAAGTTTGTTCTTAACTTTTCATCGACGTCCATTACGTTGATGAAAAGCTATAATGCCTTGTCGATGCATCCTGGTTTGAACAGAATCAAATGTACTGCACTCATTTCGGGTTTGATCTATGCCATAAGCCCAAAATTGAAGGAAATTCCCGGTGTTTAGTCCCCATCAGGCCCAAATATTTCTTGTCTGCCGATGAAATTTCCTTTAACGAAGGCATGTCAATCTGCGAGACAAAGTTGATCCATGGGTGGATCGTTAGGCGGGGCCATCGGAGGGAGCCACTGTATAGGCCTATGGTGAATTGTTGAGCGCAAGCTTGGTTCATTCGGAGGCTGAGATTCCGTTTCACTCGAGTCGTAAAAACATGCGGTCGAATAGCTCGGTGGCAACAAGCCCGTCCCTATTTGATATTCGCTTAAAAAGGGGGGGCATATCACGTGACATTACGGACGCTGCCAACCTCCCTAGTACCTACCTATATATAGCCATTGATTCAAATGTCTCTCCCAAGCAATCTCTCATCACCATTTCTTAACATTGAGACCATGTATTGCTCAAGCTTTGAATTTACCATCAGTACCCCATCTCTAGGAATCTTGGCAAAGTTGGGGACCTCAGCACCGGGTTAGCAGAATCCTACTTAGATTCCGCTAAAGTGGGACCCAATTGCATTACGTACCTTAAGATTTCCGAACGTACGTGGGAGCTGTAGAACGATTGCTATAGTGGGAACGTCCTCTCCGTTGGAAGATCGGATCTAAAAGATGATGATTGTATTGCCTATCTGGTTTGCGCTGAATTGGGCGTGGCTTCAGATGAATAAATTACAAAAAGAAAACTCGTTCAACCAATATGTCTGTGCGAATGCAGGCACCAAGGTGCTGATAAAGAGCTCAAAACACTCCTCACAGGCAGAGTAGGATGTAACTGTTCCGAAGCGACTGTGTACACTCCCTTGAGTATCAAGTAGAAATTTCAGCATACGCCCAGGCGACAAGGATCATTTAATCGGAGGGGAGGCATATTTCTAATCAGCCCTTGAAAAATGAAAAGTCATATTGTAAGGAGATTGCAAAAGGAGCTAATCGGAGTCACGTGTGCCTTCCCTCCAGCGGAGGGAGGAAACACCAAACCAAGGGCCATACACACGGAATGAAGGTAGTTAAAAGATAGGGTAGTATATACTTGAACCAAAGCGTATGATGCAGAAAGCTTTCTATAAACCTAAAGGGGTGCCCAAAGCCCCCCATAGAGTGAAGGCTGAGGTGTGAGACTAAGCTTAAAAGGGTAAGTCAGTCACCTTAGCCAACCTGGAACCCTGCACAGACTTGGAGAAGCTTCTCCCCGCATTTTATCAACCCTGAGTCTTTTCCTCCTGCACCCCGATCTCGGCTGAATATCATCAAAGTGACCGCTAATGCGACAGCTGCAGGAAGCTCACGATCTCCCCGAGCTGGCGGGGCATCAATGGTGTTCCTATCTCAAGGCACGGTCATGCCTTCGGATCATGATAGCCCTGTAGGCCTCGAGGTCCACGGCTATGAGCAGGCCAACGACGGGGGAACGCCACAGAGGCAAGATTCAGATGGACTTCAGACGATGCAACCTGCTCGTCGTCAGGCCCCAAGAAACAAATATATCTGTTCATTATGCGGCCAGTCGTTCATCAGAGGCGAACATCTCCGGCGGCACGAGCAATCTCGTAAGTCGGCCTTATATAGGCTCTAATCTGATCGCAGCCCCATTACTAACTGCAAGAACGCTCAGACGGTAAAGAGAAACCGTACAAATGTCGCAGGTGTCAAAGCAAATTCGCTAGAAGAGATACAATGCTACGGCACATTCGGAATTTTCATCCCGATCTCGACAATCCATCCCACTCTATGATGGATGTTGAAGTGCCAAGCCCCAATTCATCGCTACAGTCTGTGAACACGGATGCCACAGAGACATCTGGACCTCAGTCAGCTGGCGAGCGTTCAGAAATCGGCGCTGCGGAGAGTCTTATGGCAGTAGGAGTCGACCACCATCCCACTACGGATGGAGGAGCCCTGGATTTAGGGGGCTTCTATGGCAACGCGAACCTCCAACAAGTACACAATCCGAGCAGTATTGACGCGTCACAAGATCTCGGATTTCCCAATTCGGCGGAGAATAACTACAGACCAAGCGACATGGAAACCGCCAGCGTCCCTTCAAGGCCAGACAACTTTGAGGCTCCTCAGCTAGATGCTTCGAGCGGTGCATATCTGGCCGAAGAGTCATTGTGGTTTCCAGATGGCGAATTAAGCATCTTTGACATCAACGATCTAGCGATGATGTTTTCACCGAACATGAGTCTGCCTACTCCTGGCCGACACACATCCTCAATGGGCTTCTCAGCCGAGCAGTCCGACCTTCTCTTCTCTGAGCCCAATGCTTCACAATCCACAGGTTTCTCGGAAGAAGAAGAGTATCTACATGCGGTTATGGCTACGACAGATAAGACCTATAATGCTGCGAACTCTCCAGTCGTGACCGATTCAGAAGTGAGCGCCTGCATGGAGATGATCAATTTATTCTCAACATCGAACCTGCCTCTGTCAAAAAATATGATTAATCGTTATTTCAAAGCTTATGTTCAATATTTCGACCCTCATACTCCAATCGTACATCTTGCCGCATTTAAGATTGATAATGCACCAGGTACGTTGCCTCCAGTCTGGTGAGGGCCTCTTACTAACAACCTACCAAACAGTTTCACTCACATTGGCGATGTTCACTATTGGAGCTCTTTATGCTAGTGAACCGGACAGAGCAGCTGCTCTTTATAGTATAGCTAGCGAGTGTGTAGAACAGGTGGGCAACCTATATATCCCTTGGAGCGCTTGCAGATATTTACAAGACGTAGGCAGAAAAGCAGTGGGCACTACTTGATGTCCAGGAGCAAGATGCTTATGGAGTTGTAGGCGCCGTACAGAGTCGAGTGTTGCTGGCTCAATACGGTCTGTGCAGTAATAAAGGTACTCTGGTAGATGCTGGTTTAGTACATCTCTTGAAGGCCGAATCTGTAGGTCAATCATTTCCTTTTCTTTTCATCTTCTAGAGGGTTGTACTAATTGTCAGATATTTCGGGCTGGTATTCCCAGCGTCCATGCTGATGACGAATGGACTTCATGGATTTATGCCGAGTCATTTAGAAGGCAAGCATCTGCAGCTTCGTTGTCAAAGTCTTCTGTTGACGTTGCTAGGGTTGAGCTGTGGACGCTGGTTCTCTGCGCTGCGTTCGGCGCTGATGGACAAGTGCCTGTGCATCTCCCCAGTCTTGGAGATATTCACCATCAGCTCCCTTGCCCTCGAGAGCTCTGGACAGAATCTTCAAAGGACGGTTGGTTAACAGCAACTGCTAAGGCGGCAAAGTCGTTGCATCCCACGACATTTGCTTCTTCCCTCGCAATCCTGATACAAGGTGGCCCCCTGACAGAGGAAGTAAGTCCATTTGGAACACTTGTTCTTATTTCCGGGCTCTTGATCTATATCCTCACCCTCGAACGCACTACATCACTGGACTCAACTAATACCAGGTCTCATTGGGTACCTTCCGCAGAAAAGTCCTTGAAGGCATGGGAGAAGACTTGGAAGAACCATTCTCAAGGACCGGCGCACTCCCCCAGAGGGAAAAATGAACATTTACTCGCAGACTGTGTTCCGCTGTTCTTGACTGCATGTTATCATACGTACGCATCTCGCTTGTTAAAGCATTTGAAGGCATCACTGGGGCTCAAGATGTTGTCAGAAGCTCCCCCAGATGCTGCACCAAATGGAAATTCTGTAAGGGGATATATCCTTCCAATGGTCAAAGGTGAAATATCATGGAAAATGTGGGAGCAACTATTGACTCCACAGAGCGAAATCGAGTGGAATGATCTCACTCAGGCAGTCAGATTTGCTGCCGGATATATTTTAGTACGCGCCAAACAAGGGTTTCGCAATGTTGCACGAACTGCACCTCTGGAAATGGGTTTCCACAATGTTTTATCTGGGTTTGAAGGAGGTGAGTCTCTCTTTCGATTGACAAAAGTTTGAAACCTGAATATAGCAGCGCTCCTCGTTTCTTGTTGGGTATTCGCAGCCTCGAATGACGGACGGTCGGATCCAAATGCTTTATTGTTACATCGTATCGTTCAAGATGTCATACGAGAGATGGACGAGCAGATGTGCCATGAGGTGCAGGTAAAGAAGTACCCTGCAATTGCATCCCTTGCTGGTCTTCAATCTATGATGAGTCAAGGCTGGATATGGTCTCGTAAGTAACACCACTCTTCAAGTTACACAATCCAAGCCTGACGGACCCTTTAAACGCAGTGGCCCATAGAAGAGCAGAGCAGTTAAAACTACACGAAACCAGGCTCATAGCGGCATTGGACCAGAGGGCGCAGACTCAAGGTCAAATGCGTTAACAGAAGTAATACAGATTATTGTAGCTAATACCAGCCTTCTTCCGGCTTCATGAAACACAGTCATGGGAGAGAAGTGAAGGTAAAATATTGTGTAACTACGAATCTATACCAATGTCACCCCCAGCAGCTTCACCATTTCGCTAACGTCCTCAACAAGTTCAAGCTCCCAACATGCCTTTATGATGGCATTTGCTGTTTTTATGTCTAGGGAACCCTCCGCTTGCCGCGAAAACTTTTCTTCAAGGAATTCTTTACTCAGGGGATTCTCCACTGATCCGAGTGCTCGATCTATTCGTATCGTTTTCTCCGAAACGTCAACTCTTGATGAAGATCGGGACCTGAAATGAAGGATTGCTTCATCATCCCTCATCTTATCGTCTACGCGCACCGTAA
>Ga0302325_10032667_pt1 | contig 10681 bp, 7 predicted proteins | sample Palsa_T0_2_FD_201948 | JGI IMG/M metagenome (GOLD analysis project Ga0302325, IMG submission 201948) | Peat permafrost microbial communities from Stordalen Mire near Abisko, Sweden - Palsa_T0_2 | ecosystem: Environmental > Terrestrial > Soil > Palsa > Peat permafrost | place: Sweden: Abisko...
CTAGTATATGAGCAAGGGGATAAGGAACTCAGGGAGCAGCTTGTGAAAGATCTGGTTGCATCCTTTACTGGTACAACCACGCAATTGAAGGTCGACCAAGAAACTGAATTATTCGAACCTGGAGCTCTTCCAACAGGCGAGGGAAATTCCGTCACGTCATACAAAGATATCATATCCTTGGCCAACGAGGTCGGAGACCAAAGTTTAGTGTACAAATTTATGTCACTGGCATCAAACGCTGCTACCTGGTCTACTCGTGCCGCATTTGGGAGATTTGGTTTGAGCAACATCCTTTCTGAATCTGAGGTTGATCCGAAGCTCTATCCAAAACTGTACCGCTATCGCTTTGATCCCAATCCGAACGTTCAGCGTTCGATGAATGATATCTGGAGTGCTCTCGTCAAGGACTCAAGCGCCACTGTCAACCTTTATTTCGAGGAGATTCTAGCGGATCTCCTGAAAAGTATACTTGGCAAAGAGTGGCGGACGAGACAAGCTAGCTGTGCTGCCATTGCTGACCTTGTACAAGGTCGTGAATTCGAGAAATATGAAAAACATATTCAAGAGATATGGCAGGTTGCGTTCAAAGTCCTTGATGATATCAAGGGATCTGTGCGATTGGCCGCTCTATCGCTCAGTATGGTATTGACCAATATTCTCGTCCGTCAAGTCGAAGCCGGGACTTCTTCCAAAAATGCTCAGACCATGTTGAAGGATGTCCTACCATTCTTACTTTCGGGACAGGGAATGGAAAGTTCTGCTAAGGAAGTTAGACAATTTGCGACTGTGACGGTTCTGAAGCTTATCAAGAGTGGAGGGAAAGCTCTGCTACCTTTCATTCCGGAGCTTGTCGAACAGCTTCTGGGCCTTTTGAGCACGATCGAGCCTGAAGAAATCAATTATATCTACCAACGGGCCGCACAATACAATCTTACGGAAGCGAAGATCGACAGCGTAAGATCAGACGCAGTCGCCCAGTCACCTCTGATGGAAGGAATTGAGCGTTGTATGGACTTGCTCGACGAACCCACCATGAAAGAGCTAGCTCCTCGTCTCGAAAATGCAGTCAAGACAACCCTCGGAATGCCCTCAAAGATTGGATGTGCGGCTGTTTTAGTCAGCCTTGCCACCAGGCATTCTTTTGTCTTTCGTCCTCACGCAGACATGTTTCTCAAGATCATAGAAAAGGCAGTGCTTGACCGTAACAATGCTGTCAGTGCTGCGTACGCTAGGTCTGCTGGGTATCTATCACGTCTTGGATCCGATGCTGCCCTGCTACGCCTTGCGTCGTACTCAAAAGGCCTCTATTTCAACGCTGAGGACGAGACACGACGACAAGTTGCAGCTGAAATCATCTATGCTATTTCGAAATTCACCACTGATCGCTTTAACGCATTGGCTGCGGAGTTTTTGCCCTTTGTGTTCTTCGCCAAGCATGATTTTGATGAGCACGTCAAGGAGCAGTTTGAAAAGACTTGGAGCGAGAATGTTGGAGGCTCTCGTGCCGTTCTCCTGTACTCGAGAGAGATCAACAGTATCTCCATTGAACGCCTTGAATCCCCAAAATGGACCATAAAACATACCGCCGCCCTGACAATAGCTGACGTAGTGGAATCGTCTGGATCAGAAATGACTGGCCCTAGTGCCGCAGCGATTTGGCCAGCGTTGGAGAAAGCCCTCGCACTTAAAACATTCGACGGCAAGGAGAAGGTCCTCGAATCATTCATCAAGTTTACAAGTTCAGGCAAATCACTATGGAGTGAAAAACCTAATATTGCGGCTCAGATGAAGAAAATTGCCATTCGGGAAGCAAAACGGAACAACGATGCATATCGACCTCACGCATTTGGCAGTCTGGGAGAGTACAGCGAGGTACGCACGGATATTGATATGTTTGACGAGGTCCATAGCATCGTCACCCCGGTCCTTAAAGAACTTTGCAGCGACGACAAGATGGACACTTCCGACGATACACCTAGCGGAGGCAAATCTCATGAGTCCGCAACGATCGCCGCTAGTATTTCGGCCTTATTCCGAGCTGTGAATGTCAAGCAGCTCGACCCATCTCCTCTTACACACCTTCCTACTCTCTTGGAGGTCATGCAGAAGATACTACCTGCACCAAAGATCACGGTTGCAGCAAGAATGGCTCTCTATGAGCGAACTAAAAACATGTTCGACGGTCTTCATAAGCGAACGCATAAACAAGGTTCTAACCGTTATGAGTTGGCGTTTGGCTTCTTCACATTATTAGAAGTACCAGGTGGCTCAGGTAGTGAAGCCTTGAGAATGAAAAGGGGCGACGCTGCCGAAGCAATTGTGCTAGCTCTGACCGGTGGCGTATTTGGAATGTTCAGGGAGGGACGGGACGAGACCAAGTCGAGTATGAAGGGAATGGTTGCGGAGGGCAGAAAGGACGAACGATCACCAGGAGTGAAAACTGTATTAGACAGAGTCTTGAAAGCACTCGACAAGTGATAGATAGGTAGCATTGATTATGGAACGATTCTAGTACATCGCGAATAGGAGAAGGCCTAGCAATCCCGTGATCCAGGCACGCACCGTTAATTCTCCGGCTGAACTCCATTCAAGCTTTCATGCACGTCGTCACACTGCATCTTCCAAAATCCAGTCACCTGCAATGGCGCACCCACTCCCAAGAATCCTGTCGCGGCGACTCTGTCAACAATCTTTTACATTTGGAAAAGTCTCGAACTCCTTGCATCGGAGCTTCCAAGCACAGATTCGAAATTCCACAGCTCGACGAAGCTACGCAACTGGCGAAAGCGGCCCAAATCCTCGACCTGGCCAAAGCCCCTTCAAAATCTGGCCTTTCATTGCCATTACTCTCGTAGGATCCGGGGCTTATGTTTTGATGGTAAAAAGTCGAGCTGGTACGCGTCAATCTCTCTTCTCAATTGCTCTTTTTCCTCCGTGAAGCTCAATTCGAGAGCCGTTTTGACTGCCAGTATCTCAAGCCATTTTGCCCAACACTTTGTTTTCATTTTAATAAATTATAATGTATGAAAACAATAATTCTGACAGAGAGCTTCGCGTCTAGACATGGCACCAACGAACGAGCAAATCGCTGCCCCAAAGAAAGACGTCCCAACCTTCTCGCCCTCCAATGTAACCGTCCTCTTCGTCCTCGGCGGTCCTGGCGCAGGAAAAGGCACACAATGCGCGAATCTCGTCCGGGATTACCACTTCACACATCTCTCTGCTGGTGACCTTCTGCGAGCCGAACAAGACAGAAAGGGATCTGAATTCGGGGAGCTGATCAAGAGCTACATCAAGGATGGCAAGATCGTGCCTATGGAAGTAACGGTACAATTACTTGAGAATGCTATGACGGAAGTGGTGAACAAGGATAATGACAAGAGGGGGAAGTTCCTCATTGATGGATTCCCCAGGAAGATGGATCAGGCGTTGAAGTTTGAGGAGACGGTGTGCCCGAGCAAGTTTGTGCTGTTCTATGATTGTCCGGAAGAGGAGATGCAGAAGCGCTTGCTGAAGAGAGGTGAGACGAGTGGAAGGTCAGATGACAACGCGGAGAGCATCAAGAAGCGGTTCAAGACCTTCGTGGAAACCAGTATGCCGGTGGTCGATTATTTCGAGAAGGAAGGGCGAGTCGTCAAGGTCGTTGCTACGAAGACGCCTGACGAGGTTTACAAAGAGACCAGGGAGAAGCTTGAACAGAGACTGGGCAATAATTTTTAGATTTGGGAACGTTAGAGGGGCTGGGAATATAAAAGGTCAGGATATAATAGAGGATTTGGGGCTAATTTCACCCGTGTAAACTATAGCAGTCGTCTTCAATGCATTTTATTCTATGTGCTGTGATCTTCATGATCGAGCCTCTCATGTCATATCTGGATCATAGCCAGTAATCATCGTGCATCATACCAGATGCTATGCCACCAAAGTGTACAAAAACAATCCGGACGCCGGTGCCTGTAATGGACTTTTGGTCTACGGGGTATCCGAAAAAGTATGGGAAACTCTCAAGTCTTCCAAAGCTCAATCAGTGCCCATCTCGACCATATTATCTCTGCCACCAACTCTCCGTCCAGCACCCATTCCACTCGCGCCAGCAACCTTTCTCTCAACCTCGTGCATCTCTCGCTCCTTCTGCGTCTCAGCCAGCTGTCTCTCCCGACTGATGACTTCCTTCACAGCCCTTAGGCTCTCCTTCCATTGATCTAACCTGGTAGCAACTTCACGCCACTGCTTCTCACCGAAGACCCGGTACGTAGTTCTGTGAATCAGGAAGACCTGCTTTTGTTGCGACAGCTTGCCTTCAACTAAGCCAGCCCGGATAACATCAATAACCCACATCTCCACGTCCTCGGAGGGAATTTGCAAAGCCTTAGCAATGCGCTTATACTCTAGCTCTCTGCTGTTGGTACTTGCTGCAACACTTGCCAACGTCAACAATCTCATCTTGCGATGAAGCTTGCTGTTGTCCAAACCTTCCTCTTCGATGAATCCGTCGTGCTCGTCTCGGAAGTCATTGTAGTCTTCAAGCTCTTTCTCGGAGAATATTTCCAGGAGTTCGGAGTAGACGGGGTGTGAGTCGCTAAGGGCTTGGATTGTAGGAATGGAGGTGAGATCATGGAAGTCGTAGTGTGTGTTAGAGAGGAGAGCTATCTTTAATGCACGCAGGGAGAGGGTTTGTGCTTCTGCAGAAGAGATATCGGCAGAGTCTTTGGGGTCGAATGTGCGGAGAGCCTTGAGAGTGTATTGGTAGGATTGTCTGTTGGACGAAGTTAGCGAATCTAGTCTCCACTATGTTCCCAGGAGTAGAGCTCACTCTTCTTCTCCGGCATCTTCTGCGACATCTGCGATCTGTCCGAAAAGTTTGCGCTGATCCTCCTCATCCACATCCCACTCTGCAAGCCAGGCATCTAACTTCTTCAACTGTGGTCGTAACATCTCAAACAAGCCACTGGTCTTGACAAGACGCAAGATTGCCTGGAAGACATTGAACCGGACTTCATTATCGGGCTGGAGAAGGTTGAAAACGGTCGTAAGGACGCTGAGGGCAAGGCCTGGTCCATTGACTGGGGAAGATGTGACGGGTCTTGAGAGGTTGTCGCAGATTCGGGGAAGGAAGATGTTGACGCTAGGAGACTGGATGACGAGGTAGACAAGAAGGTTGTAAGCAGCGGTGAACTCTTTCTCCGGAGAAGAGTTGAGCGCAGTTGATGCGGTTACGAGTTTCTTGAGAGCGTCGTCTTTCTTGTTTTCCTCGAGGAGGGGTTGAATCTCAGGGCCAATGTTGAGATACTCGGCCAGCTCTTGTGCGAGATCGGCAAAAGTACCGTCAATAAAGACTTGCTGCGTTGAGGGCGCCATTTCGTGCAGTATTGCCGATACGCAATCAAGTAGGAATTAAGTTACGTCGACGTGACCAGAGCAAATCGCAGGAATGATTTAGTCCATCCATCTCGAAATTTCCTGGGTGCGCAGTCGTTCCCGCTTCGGAATCCGCTAGTCCAGAATAGGAAAAGCAGGTTGGTGGGGTCTTTGTGCTTGATCGACTTCATCGATAGAGACAAAACAGCCTATCCCCATCATTCATCCTTCACTCAGACTGTGCTTCTGGGTAGCAAAAGTGAACTCTCTTATGTTGGCAACAATGCAGCGTTCGTGATCAACACAAGGGTGAGATAAGATCAAGAACACAGTTCACCACGGTGTCAATAGAACTCATTGTTAATTTGTGTATCCCGGATATCAAATGCTGATTTTCTTTCTTGTGTGATAATATATGATTATATCAACAGTACATTGCTGAAGTACACTTCTAATTCTCCAACAGCATCCCCGCTCAAGACTGTAGCTGTCCCAACCCAGCCATCCGGTCGAAGCAGAATTACTCCTCCTCTTTTAACATCAATGCCGTATCTGATATGAGCAGTTTGCTTTTCATCGTAGAACACACTCCCAAAAGGCATGACGCCAAGTAGCTCGAATGCTGACGGACCACTCTTTGCAGGAATCGTGAGCCAAGATATTGGCAACCGAGCATCCGAAAAGACTTTTGAGCTTTCAAGAGTCCCTGAGAAAACCTTCAAAGACGCCGAAGTATGCTCTGGCTCTCCAGCAAAGACAACAACATGAAATTTAGCATTATTCGGTGTTTCCTTGTGTAATCTTGTTGCTTCATTCGTGCCTGGCTTTTGCAGCTGAACGTCGGGTCCTCGCTGGCCTGGCGATACTGGTGCTGGATTTGAGCTGGATTCGAATGATCCTTTCACATTTAGAGTATTGATGTCGAAAGCGATGCTCAAACCTGACGTGAAGGCAGACGCTTCATTCATCACCACTCCAAGAATCTCATTGGGATCTGCATTGGGATCTCCTTTCCAACCAATAGGAAGTTGCATTGTCATTAATCTTGAGATATCTTTGTCGTAATTGATGAGCCTCTGGACATTCGGCAATCGCTCGCTTTCGTATGTATCGAGTAGTGACAGAGGTGCCAAACTATTCAGAACCATAGAGAGTTTCCAGCCAAGATTGCAACCATCGTGTATCCCGGCGTTCATGCCTTGCGCTGCTCCAGAACTGTGGGTATGACATGCATCACCCGCGAGAAATACACAATCCTTGGTGAAGAAGTTTCTGGCAACTCTTTGTCCAACAGAATATACCGTAAACCAGTCAACCTGCTTGAACTTCAACGTAAACGGTCTCACCGAAGCTATTGCTTCGGCAACAGCTGCAGCTTCGTTAAATTCTGGGTATGCTTTTTGTCGCTCTATTGTGAATGCGAATCCGATTCGAGTAGCGCCGTGATCCAATGCAGCCCATAACACGTTCCCGTGTGTTGGTGATTCGATGGCCCCGTATGCTCGAGATTTTGGCATATTTGTCTCCACAACACCGTCGATTCTCACCCATTTATCCTCGGTAGTGTTTCCTTCAAAGGGAACGCCTAGTGACCTCCTGACGAAAGACCTTCCTCCATCGGCTCCAACTACGTATTTGCATATAAGGGTCTCTTCCTCTCCCGTCATCCCATTTCTCGTAAGAGCAGTAATCTTGTTACCCCCTTGAGGTAATGATTCATCCACATCAATTTTCACTAACTCGACCGGGGCTTCCAAGCTCACTCCAAGCTCCTTCAGCCTCCGTCTGAAGATCTCTTCTTGATATTTTTGTCTCAACACAAGAGCAAAATCCCACTGAGTATCCTTCATGTTTTCCATGAAAACCCATCCTCTACCCTGTACTTCATTTCCATCCTTGTCATAACTGACAGTGGTCCTGCAAGAAAAACATTCTTGGGCCAGTTCGTCCGCGAGACCGAGCTGATCCAGAATTTCGCTAGACCGAGGGTAAAGAGTGATGGCTCGGCCATACTGATCTTGTGAGGACTTGGGATGTTTTTCAATAATGGCAATTGAACGAGAATGGCCAAATTTGGCGAGTTGGAAGGCAATTATAAGACCTATGTGGAGATGAGCTTAGTTTAGTCGAGGTAGGTGGAGTTGTCCCTACCTACAGGACCTCCTCCAACCACGAGGACATCAACGTGACGCACGGGTTTCTCGACGCTACACATTGTGGAAGCTCTATTCCACAAGAGAAAGGCCACCAAGTAAAGTGCCAAAGAAAAAGGGATAATAGTATAACCAGCAGTGAGAAATGTTGGAAACTGTTCCTCAAGGGCACATCAAGCTCTTGTCCCGTAGCCACAGACTTGAATCATGGATCACGCATCTCCCCCCGGAGAACTGGAAGAGCCCCTCCAATTATTGTGATTTGTTTTCGTTGCTTAAAATATTGCTTTTACTTGAAGTCGATAACACACCACTTATCAGTGCCCGCGCTACCTCAAAATGACCGTGAGGGGCGATAGGCGGACCCCACTTTTGAATAGAACGCTGTTCGAGATTGAGAAGACAGATGCATGCTAGATCATTATCAAAATTGGCATTAAAACTCCTGCAAGTTTTACGAAAGAATGGTAGAGGAGGAAGAGGGCTTATAGATGAAGCTAGTCCCGATTCGTCATCAAACCTCTCCCCCTTTACTTCCCTTTTCGTCAATGGCGGACCTCAAATGCTCACGGTCGAGGCTCAAAATTAAGGATACAGACGATCTCTCGGCAGGTATAGCCAGTCTCAAACCCCGATCTAATCAGATTCAGGCATTTGGATCTATCTTAAAAATTCTCGACGTCCCACTCCTCATCACTTCGACTTCCAGCCAACGAACTCATACCCCTCTTCAAGAATTGCCCATACCCTTTCTTGCCAAGTAGTCCTCCTTCATCCTTTGCCCAAACAATTTCCCCCCTCAACACAGTATACCTCGGCCACTGCTTCATCGTCCTGCCTTCATAAGGTGTGTAATCCACATTATGATGAAGCATCGAATTCGTCAGCTCGAACTCATTCATTCCTTCCGGATACCAAATTGTCAGATCCGCATCGCTCTCTCCCGGAATCAATCCTCCTTTCCTCGGGTACAAGCCATACAACTTCGCCGCATTAGTGGAAGTCACCTCCACGAATTTCTGCAACTTAAGACGATTGGCTGACAATGTTAATGACAGTCTTGTCTCAACTCCTGGGCATCCGTTTGGAATGTACTTGAAATGCCCATTCGGATATTCAGGGTTGATCACTGACTTCTTCCCAATTTCCGTGTTGTCATACTCGAATGGGCAGTGATCAGAGCTCAGGACAGTGAAAGTACCGTCCTCCAAGCCGGCCCATATCCCTTCGTGATCTTGCTCGCCTTCTCTCGGCGGCGGCGAGCATACACACTTCGCCCCTTCAAACCCAGGCTTGTCGAGATCTTTCCTCGTCAGGAAGAGATATTGCGGACAAGTCTCTGCATACACCGGTAGCCCCTTTTTCTGAGCATCCGAGATGTGCTTTGCGGCGGCCGGAGAAGAGACGTGAACAATTAGAATTGGTACATCAATAAATCCACTGAGACTAATTGCCCTATACGTTGCTTCGATTTCAGCTACAGGAGGATGGCTCGTGACGTGATACTTGGGAGCAAATAACTTCTTCTCCTCCAGCTTCTTAATGGTCCAATCGATGATTGCACCATTTTCTGCATGGATCATCGTGACGATCTTTTGCTTTCGAGCCTCGAATAAGACATCCAGAATCTCAGAATCTTTGAGTTGCAAGGCTTCATAAGTCATATAAATCTTGAGCGAGGAGATGCCTGCTTCTCGTAGAGCAACGAATTCAGAGACGGCCTGGGGTCCGGTATTGGAACAAATCAAGTGGAATGAATAATCTGAATAGCAGTTGTCTTTCGCTCGGGCATGAGTGGTGGCCAATGCAGCGAGCAGTGACGGCTCTGTCTTCCGTTGTGGTGCAAAAGTGATCAATGTTGTTGTTCCTCCTGCAATAGCTGATCTTGTCCCTGACTGGGGTAAGCATATATGCCTAGATGATTTTCGTCGCCTACCAGTCTCATAATTGTCTGCAGTCCGTCCCTTTCCAAACAGTGGGGGCTCATCCAAATGTCTAATTATGAATTTAATCGACTTCAAGAAAATAAAGAGTTCGATACTTACACATGTGCATCAACACCACCCGGCTATGATCATCAGCTACGATCTTCGGGAAGAACATATTGCACTTACCATGACCATTCCTCCCTGAGCATCAATAGTTTTCTTCGCCTTCACTCCATCCAACGCTCCACTAGGAACTAATTTTGCAATCTTTCCATCTTTAACAGCAATATCCAACTCTCCAGTCTTGTCATGTGTCACAACAAGTCCATTCAAAACTAACAGGTCGAATTCAGCCATTCTAGCGATTCAAAAGCGTCAATTCGGGAGATTAATAAGCTCATTTGTACTTACAACTTTGGCTTTTGAATGATTTGCCCTAAAAATGGAGCGAAGGAGGTCATTCTGGGCCAGGTCCCCACCTTTGTAGTTGTTGGACTCGTCGGCCACTGGCCGAGTGATTCTCTTATCGCCCGCTATCTGGAGTCCGCCGGAATGGAGCCACACCTATGTTTGACTAGAAGCCTTTGATATTAGTGCATATAATAGTGTGTGTCAGTAAGCTAATCGAGACTGGTTAGTCTAACGGGAGTCCCTTTTCCAATACGAATCACGTGATATGAAATTATTATGAAAAGGGGAAGTGGTTTCTCTTTGCTGTTAGGATACGATATATTAGAGGCTATGTAGAGCTATTTGAGAAAGAATCAACTGGAACTTGATTCGGAGTCAGAGCCCACGACTCAACATACAGAGACGAGTGCCCTTCCGTCCAGGAGACAATGAAAGAGGTTGAAGATCACCTCGATCTTTTTCCATCTGTCTCTACACTTTCATCAGTTCCACCTGCTGCACGATGTTCTCCTTCTCTCACTTCTCCAAAGTCTGGCCCATCTCATCTGCGACGACGTAGGTCCTCCATTTCCTCACAGGCACTCTCCCCATAAACAACCTATCAATATCTGGGTTCGTACGTCCCGTCTTCTCTCCAACACGGAACCAGACATAGGCCACCGTGAAGAGTGTTGTACCCGCATATATGAAGCCCAACATGGGCTCAATATTGGCAGAGTAATAGAGGTAGGGGCTGATGAACATAAGTCATACAGTGAAGGGTTGAGCAACTCCGATGAACTCTGCGAAAACGACACCATAGGTATACCGGAATTGAATACCGTTGATTTG
>Ga0302325_10032668_pt1 | contig 10681 bp, 9 predicted proteins | sample Palsa_T0_2_FD_201948 | JGI IMG/M metagenome (GOLD analysis project Ga0302325, IMG submission 201948) | Peat permafrost microbial communities from Stordalen Mire near Abisko, Sweden - Palsa_T0_2 | ecosystem: Environmental > Terrestrial > Soil > Palsa > Peat permafrost | place: Sweden: Abisko...
TCTTCGTCGGGGGCGGTTCCGTCTTCGTCGGGGGCGGTTCCGTCTTCGTCGGGGGCGGTTCCGTCTTCGTCGGGGGCGGTTCCGTCTTCGTCGGGGGCGGTTCCGTTCTCGTCGGGGGCGGTTCCGTCTTCGTTGGGGCGGTTCCGTTCTCGTCAACCACTGGTGATCCTTGGCGTTTCCAAGCCGCCGATCGCCATCGCGACGGTGACGACTCATGTCGACGCACTCAGCGTCGCCAAAGCGACTCAAAATGCGGCGTCGGCTCTCCACTCGCCCAACACTCTCGTTTCCCAACCCACCTCGGCGGCGGCGAAAGCCGACGCCCGGAGGGGGCGCGAACACGCGCAGGCCGACGCTCGATTACCGCGCGTTAGCTGCGGCGTCGGCCGAGCATGTTCGCGGGGGGAGAAATACGTTTGCGGGAGGGGAAGCTCATTCCCCCGGCGTGAACGTCAGCGGATAAACGACGGTCACGATCCCCGAATCGGGCGCCGGGAACGAGACGTTGCTGAAGCCGCGGATGACGCACTGGGTGACGCTTTGGTCCGGGAGGTCCGAGCCGCCGTCGGACGCGGTGCTCACGCTGCCGTCGCGCGCGATGACGAACTTCACGGCGACGCGGCCTTGAAGGGAGGGGTTCGAGCGGAGGCCGTCGGTGTAGCAAAGCTTGAAGCGGCCGAAGTTCTGGCGAACGATGCGCTGAATCACCTCCGGTGGGAGATGGCCGTTGATGATCGTCGTGCCCTGACGCGGATCGGGTGTGCGGATCTCGTGCGTGCCGGCGAGCCGGCCGTGCGAGCTGCCGAAGCCTTGGCCATCGCCCAACCCGCTGGCGTGACCGATGGTTCCGACGTTGCCGAGGCCGATGCCTTCGCCGGAGCCGCCGCCACCTTCACCGGTGCCCGTCATGCTGAGGCCACCCGCGCCGTTCGCTTCGCCGATCGCGTCACCCCACATGTTGCCGAGGGCGCTCATCGGGTCGTTGCCGCGGGAGTCCTCTCGGCCCCACGGTGCGGTCGGAGCGTTCGGGTCGGCACCGCCGCCCGCGTTGAGGAGGCCGATCATGCCGAACTCGGCTGCTTCGCGGAGCGCGGCCTGGCGGGCGATGTGCGGGTCTTGGTTGTCTTGTGGGCCCTTCACGCCGTAGCGCTGGCCGGTCTTCGTCGTGTTGGGCGTGCCCATCGATCCATCTTCGCCTTTGGCGCTCGCGCCCGTGCCGCCCTCGCGGTTGTCGGCGTTCGCGGGGACGACGGGGACGTCGCGCTGCTCGTTCTCGCGCTCCGCGGAGGCTTGCAAGAGGTGCTGCATCTTCAACATCTGATCGCGGCCGATCGTGTCGCCATCGTCTGTGCCGAGTGATGGCATGAAGAACGCGAGCGACGCGAGCACGCCGACGTGGAGCAAGAACGAGAGACCGCTGAAAAGGTAGCTGCCCGGCTCGACGCTCGAGAACGCACCGACGGGCGGCGCCTTGCCTCGATTGCCAACGCTCACTTGAAACGCGATGCCGCCATCCAGCTCCATGCGCGCTTTGCTGCCCGCGGGAAGCGCGAGCTCGTACACGCCGCTGCTGACGACTTCTGCGGCGGATCCGACGACGTCTGGTGTTCGCGTCGTCCCGCCTGCGGCGGATCCGACGACTTCTGCGAGCGAACGCCTCGCCTGCCCGGGGAGCTCGACCCAGCCGGTCGTTCGCGGAAGAATGACGAGCGAACCGGCATCCGTCACGACCGTCGCGTGCGTCGCACCGAGGACCTCGCTCGGGACGAAGAATTGCGACGATGGCTCTTCGCCGATCGAGAACGCTTCGCGGTCACCGAGAGACGCGACGTGGAGCACGTTCGTGTCCCACATCACCATGACCTCGATGCTCTGAAGGTGCGCGATCTCGACGTCGTCGGGGTTGACGTCGGGTCCGCTCTTGACCATCCGATACGTGAAGGCGGGATCTTCCTCGACGTTGCTCGTGAACGGGTTCGTCGACAAGAACGGGTTCGCCGTGAACAATTCCGCCGGGGCGGGTGCGAGCAGCTTCGACATCGGATTCCTCTTCTCTCCGACTTCAAAGACATTCGCGGATCGAAAAGGTTCCTCGGCGAAGAAGGGGCGCTACTCGTCGTCTTTCTTGCGCATCTGAATGCGCACCTGGGACGAGCGGCGGCGCTCGAGAGGGGGTGGGGTGGGCGTCGTGCGCGGCGGCGGAGGTGTCGAGCCGCCCGGCGGAATGCTGCGGGCGCGCACCACTTGACCGTCCATCAACACTTCGATGCCGAGGGCGCGGCAACGACGTGAGAGGCGATCCACGTCGACGCCCGGCGCGACGATCAGACCGGCCGGAGGCGATGGCTCGACGAAGAGCTCACCCGTGGCGCGGCGCGTGCGCAAGAGCTCGCGGATGTTCTCGTCGTCGACCCACAAGAAGCCGGCACCGTGCACGAACGTGCTGCGGCCGAGCACCACGCTCGCCTGCGCGAGGGTCTTCGAGAGCGTCTCCGGGAGCGGCGCGACCGCTTCGATGCGTGCGCGCACCGCGTCCGCCTCGAGACCCGCCGACAGAGCGCGCGCGAGGGTCTGCGGTGCGACGAGCAGCTCGAGCGCGTCTGCGCAGCGCGCCACCTCCACGAGCGGTCCGATGGCGAGGATGTTCGCGATGCGCGTCTGCGGGCCGACACGGAGAACGTGCGAGTCGAGAAACTTGGCGCCGCCGTCGGTCGACGTGGCGCGACCTGCGAGGAGAGCGCGGCCGCGCGGTGTCAGACGAATCATCAGTCGTTGGTCTTGGCGTTGGTCTTGGCGTTCGTCTTCGGGTGCGTCACCCTCCGCAGGCGCGGGCGACCCCTCTTCACGGTCGCTCTGAGGCCGCGACGGGCCTCCCGTGTCGTCCTCACCGGTGTCGATGATGCCGAGCGCAGGAAGGCTCTCGCAGACGATGCGGCGCAGAGCCGCGATGGGCGCGGCATAATGGGGACCGTCGCCGGACGTCGCGTGGCTGCGCTCGGCCCACCGTCGGAAGAGGCGCGTGAGGCCGGCCATGCGATGGTCGGAGCGCAGATACCGCTCGAGCGCGAGCCACGGGATCCATCCTTCGCCGAGCTCGACGAGGGCCTCGAGCAAGAGCTCGCGCACGACTCCGATGGGGCTCGGGTCGCGGGCGTCGATCGCGAGGCGAAGCACCTCGGGCTCCTCGCGCGCTTCGTCCCACGCGCCGCCGCGCCGCCACGCTCCGAAGAGCAGGCTCGGCACGTCGGAGAGCGCGAGCGAGCCGGGCGGCGACGACACGACGAGCGCCGAAGGCTCCCAGAGCCCAACCGCGCGGGACAGCGCGACGAGCATGGCCACGGTCATCGGATCGCGGCCGAAGCGCCCGCCGAGCTTCTGCGTGAGCGACTTCGGCGTGCCGATGTTGGGCTTCACGTCGCCCTGCCCTTCGCGCGCCGCGAGCGCGAGCGCGAGGACGAGCGGCGACGGATCCGTGGCGAAGCGGGCGCGACGCGGAGCGTGGTCGCCCGAGCGGACGAAGCGCTTGACCTCTTCGCGTCGCTCGGCGCGCTCCGCACGGTGCGCGGCCGACACGATGGCCGAGACCTCCGTCGGCACGACGTGACGATTGGGATGCACGGGAATCAAGAAACCGCGGCGCTCGAGCGCCGAGCCCACGCCACGTCGCGAGGGGGACACGCCCGTCGCCATGCGCAAACGCAGCGGCTCGCGCTCGATCTCGAGGAGCTCCTCGGTGTCGACCTCGCCGCCTTCGCGCTCGACTGTCTCGAGCACGCGGAGCTCGCTCGGAGCGAGCTTCTCGATCTCTTTGCGCAGCGCCTGGGCGTCCGAGAGGACCTCCCACGCTGGCTCGAGCGCGAGGACAATGGGTGGCGTCGCTGGGCGCCCGAGGTAATGCGACGCGATGGCGTTCGTCGTCTCGAACGAAGCCTGCGCGAGCAGCGCCCGCGCACCCCGCGGGTCTTCGCCTTCCCATGTCCGAAGCTGGAGCACGTGCGCCGTAGGCAGGACGAGCTCGATGATCTGCGTTCGGGCCGTCCCCACGGTGGATGCATCGCGTCCGGCCGAGCGCGCAAACATGAGGCCACGCGCGAGGAGCGGCTCGAGTGACGGTGGCACCGCCGTGACGAGCAGAGTTCCTCGTGCCTCGGCGACACGATGAAGGAGATCGACCGACGACGGCGACATGCGTGCCGGCTCGCGCAAGTCCGGGAGCGCGACGAGCGCCCGGGCCACCTGCGATGGCGTGTCGAGCCGCTTGGCCGCGTCGACGCGAATGCCCAGCCGATCGATGAGGCCATTCAACTCTTTGGCCGGAAGGGCACGAAGGACATCCACGAGCCGCGTGGTCTGCCCTTGCATATCCGGGTGTGTCGATGCGTCCATTGTGGCTTCCGGCGAATGGAGCCGGAATGATGAATCATACACGGTAAGCTCGGCAGGTGACGTCGCAAGAAATACGCCTCCAATGGCCTGGCCGCAGTTGGTCGTGTTCCGAAGCTCTGCTGTCTGAACCGGCCTCCCCCGCGCATGTCATCGAAGCGGGCGACGAGCGAGCGATGCTCTTTCATGGCGATGCGCTCGAGGTCGCCACGCTCGTCTCTCGTCAGCGGGCTCACCTCGTGTACGTCGATCCGCCGTACGCGTCGCAGACCGACTACGTGGCCGAAGCTCGGCTCGACGGCACGCAGGGCGGGCGGACGCGTCGTTCGGTGGCGTTCGGCGATCGATGGCGCGGGCCCGACGGGATTGGCGCGTACCTCGAGATGCTCGCGCCCCGCCTCGAAGCGGGCGCGCGCCTTCTCCACGAGGAGGGTACGCTGTGGGTTCACCTCGACTGGCGGTCGGCGTACCTCGTTCGCGCGGTGCTCGACGAGATCTTCGGGCGGGACGGCTTCAAGAACGAGATCGTGTGGCGACGGGCACCGAACCTCGGTCGTCAGGCGGCGAGCGCCCAGTTCGGCCGCACGCTCGACACCATTCTCGTTTACGGCGGGCCCCGCGCGAAGATCGTTCCGCCCACGCGCCTCGAGCCCATCGACGATCGTTCGGTTCGCTTCGACGACGAGAAGCGGCCGTTCACCACCGCCCCGCGCGGCGACTACACCGACCTATCGATCGAGAAGCTCGACCGCGAGGGGCGCGTCCACCGCACCTCGAGCGGCAAGGTCTACATCAAGTACTTCCTCGTGAAGGACGAGCACGGCAAGTTCTTCCGTGAGCGCCGCGTCGACGCGCTCTGGACGGACGTGCCGCCGCTCCGCCACGCGAAGGTGAGCGAGCGAACGGGCTATCCGACTCAGAAACCCGTCGCGTTGCTCGACCGCATCGTGCGGTGCGCGAGCCCGGAGGGTGGGCTCGTCGTCGACTTGTTCTGCGGAAGCGGGACCACCGCAGAAGCCGCCCTGGCTGCAGGACGCCAAACCATCGCCTCCGACAAGAGCGCCATCGCCATCGCCACGACGCGAGCTCGTTTGATGCGTGCTGGGGTGACACCGACGATCTGTGCCGTCTCCTCCGAGCTTCCACGAGGACAAGCGCTCGCGACGCTCGACCCATCGCCTTCGGCCCCCGCGGTGCGCGTGACCTTGCGCGAGCCGCGTTTGCCGCTCGCGTGGGCCATAGACGCTGGCGTCGCGAGTGGAGTCTTTCGCGCCACGTGGCATGCCGAGCGCACGCTCGGTGCGCCAGCAGCAACGCTCCCGACGTTTGCGGACCTCGTGTCGCCCAGGAGCCCCATCCGCGTGCGAGCGTGGGGAGACGACGGCACGCTGTTCGAAGCCGCGCTGACGTTCTAGGTTGAGGTCGGATGATTCTGCGCGATCCGATTCACGGCCTCGTCTCCTTCGAGTCGGAAGAGGAGCTCATCGTGCCGCGGCTCATCGACACGCCCGAAGTGCAGCGGCTCAGGCGCGTGCGCCAGCTCGGTGTGACGTCGTTCGCGTTCCCGGGCGCCGAACACACGCGGTTCTCTCACGCCGTCGGCTCGGCCTTCGTGATGAAGCTGCTCCTCACGCGGCTGCGATCCATCCACGGAGCGTTGCCCTATTGGCAGCAGATCACGAGTGACCGCGCGCGCGACGCCATCGCCGCTGCGCTCCTTCACGACCTCGGGCACGGCCCCCTCTCGCATCTCTTCGAGGACGCCATCCCAGGCGCCCCCGCGCACGAGGAGTGGACGCGGCGCATCGTGCTCGATCCCTCGACCGACGTGCACCGCGTCCTCGCCGCCGAGGACGCAGCGCTTCCCCAGCGCGTGGCCGACCTCGTATCTGGCAAGCACCCGCTGCCGTACCTCGCGCGGTCGGTGAGCGGTACGTTCGACGTCGACCGCTGCGACTATCTGCTCCGCGACGCTCACGCTACGGGCGTACGTTACGGCGTCTTCGACCTCGACTGGCTCCTACGCAGCTTGTGTTTTGCTCCCAACAAAGACAGCGCCCCCTCGCTGGCCATCGACGGCGCCAAGGGGCTCCCAGCCATCGAGGCCTTCCTCATCGCGCGGCTCTTCATGTTCCAGCAGGTCTATCTCCACAAGGCGACACGGGCGGCGGAGTGGATGATCCGCGCGATCCTCTCTCGCGCGGTCCGCCTCGTGTCGGAGGGCATGCGCCTCGAGGGCACGCCCCGCGCGATCGAGCTCGCCGCGCACCGTCAGGAGATCCCGCTCGCGGACTACCTCGAGCTCGACGATGCGGCCCTCGGCTGCGCCATGCACGTCTGGGAGAGCTCGCAGGACGAAGGCCTTCGTGACCTCACGCGGCGCATCCGGGTGCGCGCCCTCTTCAAGACGTACGAGCTCTTCGGCGAGCAGGCCAAACCCGAAGGGCGCGCGCGCGCGCTCGACATCGCGCGCCGCATCGCGAAGGAGCAAGACTTCGACCCCGATGTGCACGTGGGCGTCGACCTCGCGAGCGACGTCCCGTTCGAAGCCGCGGAGGAGCCGCAGGTCGTCTACGCCAAGGGACCTGCCCGCCCGCTCTCGGAGGTTTCGTTTCTCCTGTCCCGCCTGAAAGGCGAGACGCTCGAGCGTGTTCGTTTGGTCTTTGCACCGGAGCTGCGCGGTCCGATCACGGCTGCGATGAGCGAGGATGCTCCAGCTCGTTGACGCCGCGATGACGCTGGCGCTCCTCGCCGCGGCCGACGCATCGGCGATGGACACCGACGCGACCTATGGCCGCATCGACGGCGACTCCGCGCTCGCGGTCTCGGTCGGCGCCGCCATCGATGTACGGGGTGTGCGAGGCGCGCTCGACGTGCGTTATCGCTACATCCAGTCGGCGGGCCTCTTCCTCACCTACGAAGAGGGGTTCGGCGCGGGCGCGGAGCCAATGCGGCTGGGCGTCTGCGGGCTCGAGCTCCGGCCGCTGTTTCTCCTCCGCTTTCTTCAAGGGCAAGAGCTCGGCATCCCGCGGCTGGATCTCCTCATCGACTCGATCGCGGTGGAGCTCGGGCCGTTCGTGGCGCAACCCACAGGCGGTAACTTCGGGGACGTGATCGGGTTGTCTCTCGGTCTCGGCGCCGAGCTCCCGCTTCTGCCACGCGCAAAAGGCCCATTCATCGCGGTACGTGCCGACCTTCGCTGGAGCCGTGAAGCGCTCTCCGCGGCTGACACGACGTCGGTCGACGTGCGCGCGTTCGTCGTCACGGTCGCGTTCGGGTGGCAGGGGATCTTCGGCAGTGGCGTCGTCGACCTGCGTTGATTCTTCGCGCCTATGGGGGCGGCGGCAACACCGAACCGCGGATCTCCTGCGCGAGGGCGCAGTTATTGACTTGGCGCTTCATGGCGTCGAGCGTCTCCTCGTCGGTGACCGGCTTGCCGCCCGCAAAGACGAAGCCCCCTTCCGCACGGCGCCTCAGACGAAGGATCTCCTTGTCCTTCTGGAGGTCGAGGACGAACACCCGTGCCCAGTGCGGCGCGAGCTGAATCGCTTCCTCCGCGGTATCGACGCCTCCGTCGGTCCAGAGCGGTTTCTCGTCTTTCGGATCGTCGGCGGATTCGTCGAGCACGAGCAGGAAGAAGTCGGCTCGCTTGATGATCTCGATCGCCTTCGGGATCTCCTCCCGCTCGGCCTTGTCATACTGCTGCTCGAACACGCGGAGGCGCAGCGAGTCGTCCGCGGTCGACACTTCGCTCACCCACTCCGGAGAGAGGATGCGCGTGGCGGCGTAGGCCTGCCTGAGGTTCCACGGCTGATCCGGGAACACGCCAGCATCCACCTCACCGCGCGCGAGCGCCGCGTTTTCGGTGCGGAGCAAGCAACCCGTGAAGGCGTCGCGCGCCGAGTCGCGGGCGGTCGTACGAATCGCCTCGGGTGACATCGCGTCCGCGAGCCGGATGCGCAAATAGACACCCGTCGCCACGTGGTTGATCCACGCCTTCGCTTCGGGTTGGATGATGTCGGCACCTTCTGGACCGCTGCTCTTGATGACGAACTTCTCGAGGCGGTCGCGGAGCGGCAACCACTCCTTGCCTACTGTCGCATCGACCGCGCGCTGCTTGCCGAGGAGGGCCGAGCGCCTCCCCTCGATCTCGCGCCCCGACACGATGCGATAAATGAGGAGCGATGCGATGAGACCCACCGCGATCGTCAACCAGGCGCGACCCGTGACCACGCTCCACCGACCGGCGAGGCGTTGCTCGCGACCTTCGTGGATGGATGGCAGCCCTGGCTTGCGTCGTTCGGAGGGCTGCTTGGGCGGGGCTGGCATCAGACCCGACTCCGGGCTTCGTCAGTGCGAGCGCGGCAGTTGGTTGACCATGAAGCTCACGTTCGGGTAGCCCGCGAACGCAGCGGTCTGGAACGTGCTCTTCACGACGACCGCCGGCACGTCCTGGTCGATCTGAAGCACGACCACGGCCGGGAACTCTTTGCCCGGGTGAAGCTGCTTCCACACCTCACGCTTGCCCTTGAGGATGTTGAAGAGCTCGTCGAGGCGCGTCAGACGTTTGTTGTCCTCGATCGAGTGGGTGTTGCCCGCGGCAGCACCGTCGACCAGGATTTGGCTGCCGTTGATGGCGACCATCGGCGCGTCGATCATGTCGAGCGTGTTCTCGGCTTGAGGGATGATGAGGCCCTTGGCCGGCGGCGTTTCGCTCGACGCGCTGAACGTCATCAGCAAGAAGACGACGACCACGATCAAGAAGTCGATCATCGACGTGAGCGACAGGTTCGAGTTCGTCGAACGCCGGCCTCCGCCCGTGGCCTTCTTCCGCACGAAGGCGAGCGGAACGAAGTGCATCAATCGTCGACCGGGTTGCCCGATGGTCATGGTGCGTTCCTAGTTGGCGTTCTTAGTTCACTGCGAAGGTGACGTTGAACGCCGGAACGTCCTCCGTCTTCCCCGAGCGGACATCGGTGAACTTGCGGTGGGTCTGGTAGATCGCGTCGATGACGCCGATCAAGTACATGTACTGCGTCTCGTTGTCGGTGTGGAGCACGGCCTGGTCGAGCTTCTTGTCGCTCGCGTCCCGGTGCGAGCCCGTGCTCTTCCACTGATCTTCGATCATCGTCGCGAGGTCCGGGTAGCGAACGAGCTTCTTGCCCTTGTCCTCTTTGATGTCGTCCTTGCGGGCGACCTCGATCGAGTTGACGACCTGGGCACCCGCCTTCCAGATGAGCGTGAACTTCTCGGGTGAGCGCATCTCGACGTGGAGGATCTTTTCAGGATCGATCTTCTCCTGCTCCTGATCGGGACGGGGTGGGCCGGGGACCTGCGCGTCGGCGTTGATGCGCGACATGTGCGACCACACCGCGGTGATGAGAAGGAAGGAGATGGTGACCATCAGCAGGTCGATGAACGGGATCATGTTGATCTCCGAATCGAGCGACCTGCGTCTTCCTGAGCCTCCACCGCCTACGTCTACGCCTGCCATTGCTTCGTGCTCCTTGGCTTGCTTCTTGGGGCTTACTGAACGCCGCCGAGATTCACCTTCTGCCGATTCGTCACGACGAGGTTGAGCACTTGAACGCTCGACTCGTTGATGTCGTCTTCCAGCGTCTGCGTCTTGCCGTTGAGAATGGCGAAGCCGATGAGCGCGATGATGGCGACGATGAGCCCGAACGCGGTGCAGTTCATCGCTTCGGAAATACCTTCAGCGAGGATGCGTGCCTTCTGGCTCGGGTCGACACCTTCACCCGACACAGCGCCGAAGCTCTGAATCAAACCCGACACGGTGCCGAGCAGACCCGAGAGCATCGCGAGGTTCGCGAGGAGGGCGAGATAGCCGGTGCGCTTCGCGATCTTTGGGATCTCGCGCAGCGCCGCTTCGTCCATCGCAGCCTGAACTTCTTCGTCTGGGCGATTCACCTTCACGAGCCCGGACTGAACGATGCGTGCGAGCGGTGCGTTCGCAGCGCTGCACATCTTGACGGCTTTGGCGACGTCGCCCGCGAGAATGCATTTCTGCATCGTCGCGAGGAACACGTCCTTGTTGATCCCGGAGCCGTACAGATAGAGAGCGCGCTCGATGATGACGCCGATCGTGAGGATCGACCAAAGAACGATGGGGTACATGCCCCAGCCACCATCTCTAAAGTGCTTCCACAGTGCAGCCATTGGTTTTCCTCTCCTCCGGAGATCCTCGTTGAGGTGTCGTCACCCAAAAATCAAAAGCGAACGGAGACTACAGGAACGCGCGCGACCAACGCAACATCGTCTCGAGGCTCACTTCAAGGAG
>Ga0302325_10032669_pt1 | contig 10681 bp, 12 predicted proteins | sample Palsa_T0_2_FD_201948 | JGI IMG/M metagenome (GOLD analysis project Ga0302325, IMG submission 201948) | Peat permafrost microbial communities from Stordalen Mire near Abisko, Sweden - Palsa_T0_2 | ecosystem: Environmental > Terrestrial > Soil > Palsa > Peat permafrost | place: Sweden: Abisko...
CCAGCATATCGCCTTCAATCACCTCAACTTTCGTCAGACGTCGGCGGTCGATCTCTTGAGACGGGACTCCAAGAAGAGATGGCAGGGCTTGCGATGCTCTTGAAATATTTTCAACGGAGGATTGAGCAATGGCAGGCCATCACAGATGTGAACTATCTGGCCTGGACAAAGATTCTCTCTGCTCAAATTTCGGAGATGGAGGATGATCACACCGCTGCTTTCCGATTTTACGAAGATGCTATCGATCACGCATCGATGCACAATTTTGTTTTTGAGGAAGCACTTGCCAATCAACTTTTGGGCGGCTATCTGCTGCGCCTTGGATCCCGAAGGGTGTCGAAAATGGCTTTCCAAGAATCTCTCACTCTTTACCGGCGATTGGGGGCCTTTGGAATAGCAAGCCATATTGAAAAAGAGCACCGACTTCTGTTAGAAGCAGCAAGAAACCGCCCCCTGACTGTCGATATGGGTATACAAACCGATCCTTATCAAACAATGGAAGATTTCCAGCCTCACCCCGGTTTCGGCTACGTTGAGGAGCAAGTTCCCGACCCGGTACTCAAGAAAGGAGACGCACAGGGCGACAGAATCGATATGTGGCAAGAAGGATCCGGGACTGGCGATGCAGGTTCGACTCCTGCTCTGCATATGCTCGATCTGAAATCAATACTTGAAAGCTCTCAAGTGATCTCGAGCGTCTTGCAGGTTGATCAGCTGCTGAAGACCATGTGCGAGATTATTCTTGAAAATTGTCAAGGTGTTGCGTCTTTGGCCGCTATTATTGTTGAAGAACAATCAGTCGGCTGGGGCATAGCCGCAAGTGGTTATCCCGGAGAGGGCGCTGAAGCTCACAAACCTCCACTTCCGCTCGATAAATCTACGCTCGTTGCGGAGAACATCGTGAAATATTGCTCCCGTGTTAGAGAAACGGTCTTCGTGCCAGACCTGATGCAAGATCAACGCTTCAGTGGAAGCTGGCTTGCTCGAGATCCAAACAGCAAGTCCGTGATAGCAATGCCAATTTGTCATGGGGATACGAAACCACTACTTGGCATATTGTACCTAGAGGGACAGCCAAACGCTTTTACGAATCGCAACCTTGAAGTTCTCCAATTACTCGTGAATCAGATCTCAATCAGTTATTCCAATTCGCTGACTCTGAAGGAGGTTGAAAGGGTATCTGCAATCAACAAGTCAATGGTTGAGGTTCAGAAGAAGGCATTGGCTGAGGCAATTCAGGCGAGGAACAACGCCAATATAGCCAAAGCGGAAGCGTTTCGAAGTGCCAAATTGGCCGAAGAAGCTGACAAGGCGAAGACAACTTTCCTGGCCAATATATCACACGAGCTGCGTACCCCTCTGAACGGCGTCATAGGCAACTCGGAACTTCTTCTCCTCGACAGCAAGCTGCAAGAGAGCCAAGCTGAAATGGCAGACTCGATCCGGATCTCAGCAACTCTGTTGCTCAGCCTCATTAACGACATTCTTGACTTTGCCAAGATAGAAGCCAACCAGATGCAACTTCATCCCACCGTTTTTGATGTTCATGAAATGGTTCAGCAATTGGTCCGCTCCATGCCTGCCCCAAGGAAGCCAAAGTCCCAACCCGTCCAAATCATCCAGGACTTCAATGTTCCTCATTTATGGGTCCTTGCAGATCCAGTACGATTGCATCAAATTCTCGGAAATCTCTTGAGCAATAGCTTGAAGTTCACAGCAAAGGGGTCTATCACAGTCGGGGCCAAAGTGGATTTGGAGACAGATACGGAAGCACATTTGACATTTTGGACGCAAGATACTGGTATTGGAATCCCCGCTGAACAACTTCCCAAACTGTTCAAGCCATTTAGCCAAGCAGATGCTAGTACATCTCGTAAATATGGCGGTAGTGGTCTCGGTCTTAGCATCTGCAAATCTCTCGTGGAATCCATGGGAGGCACCATCTCTCTAAAGAGTGAGGTGAATGTCGGGACCACCGTCTCATTCTCGATAAAGTTCCTAAAGGCAGCTCCTGAACCACCCACGGGCATTACAAGGAACAGGTCATTTCCCTCAGCAACGGCGGTAAATGCAGCAACTAGCCTTACCAGCCTTGCTAACATACCACAATCTCAGATTCGCGTCTGTATCGCAGAAGACAATCTCATAAACCAAAAAATTGCTGTCCAATTCCTACAGAAGCTTAATTTCCAACAAGTCGATGCGTACGACAACGGTCTCGAGGCCGTAGAAGGCATCCGAAAGATGGCAAAATTGGGAAAGCCGTACCACATGATCCTCATGGACGTCCAGATGCCGGTGTTAGATGGATACGAAGCGACAAAGTTGTTGAGGAAGGATTCGGTTGAGGAGGTGAGAAGCATTCTGGTTATTGCATTAACGGCGAGCGCCGTGCGGGGTGATAGGGAGAAGTGTCTCGATAGCGGAATGAACGATTATCTTGCCAAGCCGGTGAGGTTGAAGCTCTTGAAAGAGAAATTCAAGGAGTATATGGTATTGGAATAGTTTGCGCCATATATATTTTATTCTTTAGAGTAGACATATCTGATGGAGAGGTGGCGCTGCGAGCATGTATGCATTATACCTATTTGAATGTAGATCTTATCTGGCTCATCTGGCCTGCAATTATCCTTATTCAAAAATCTTTTGCTCGCTCAGGTATTTCATCTTCACCTGCTATTCTTCTCCATCTCCCACGCCTGCGAGACCAAATCCACAACTGTCTCCCTAAAACTCCGATACCTTACACCCAACTCCTTCGTCACCGTCACCCCATCCAGTCCATAACTCACAGCCACCTCCTGCTCCTCCTCTGACACACTCCCCCTCGCCCAGTCAAACTCCTCCAACATAACCTTCGCAGCCATTGAATACGAAAAGTGTTCCGGACTCGCCGGCGTAAATCTCTTATTCCCCGCCTCCGGCCTCACCAACGCCTCAACATGCGCTTCCGCTAAATCTCTCACATCGATCCAGAACGGCACCCTCGTCACCGGCAGCGGTTTCTCTCCCGAAGCAATCTTCCATAATTGCGCATTCGACTCATTTAATTCTTCTACTCTGCTAACTGGATGAACGACTGGCCCAAATGTCATAGGCGGGCATAATGTGACGAGATCGAATTGCGGTTTGTTGGTTTTGAGATAGTTCCATGCTTCCAGCTCGGCGAATTTCTTGGAGCCGCGGTAGGCTACTACGGCGGAGGTGCTGGGCGCGATGGCTTCGGAGTAGGTTAGTGGGTTCCAGTCTGCTGAGGTGTAGGTGAAGAATGGTGGGCTTTTGCGGGAGAGGTCCAGTACGGCGGCGAAGGAGGAGGTTAGTACTATTCTTTTTATGGAGGCTTTTGAGGCAGCCGAGAGGATGGATCGGACGCCGTTTAGGGCGGGGATTATCAACTCGTTTTCATTGTCCGTTGTGTCGTAAGTTAGTGGCTATTATTGTGAGTTTCTGAGTTTTGGAAGGAAGGGGAAGAAGTACGGAAGCAACGTGGATAACGGCATCAACGCCCTGTACTGCGTCGTCGAATACTCCGGTTTGCTCGAAATCGCGGATGATGACGAAGTCTAGTTTTGAGATATAATTTGGACGGGCGGAGAGCATGGATTGGGCTTTTGAGGGGGAGCGAGTGGCGCCGCGGACTTTGAGACCTCGTGCCAGTAGGTTGTCGACGATGTGTGCACCAATGAAGCCTGTGGCGCCGGTTACGAGGACGTAGCTGTGTATTATGAGTGTGGTAGATAGGTAGAGGGAGGGGAAAGGGGGACGCACGAGATGTCCATTTCCGGATGTGGACAGGTTTGTTTTTTCATTATTTTTCTTCAATATATTTGAATAAAAACAAACGCTGATAAAAACAGGAAAAAGCTGTTTCCAAGACGTATGGAAATTGGAGCGTATGTCAAGTGACCTCAAGTCTGGTGACTATGCTTGGAGAGAGCTGACGTGAAATCAACTGATGGCTTTGATTTGAGTCATTTATCTTCAAGGTTGCTAAAGCTCAAAGCAACGCAAGAGACATAGTTCACTCGTTCTCAGAAAGTGTTTCACCGATATCATTTTGCGGAAAAGAAATCCGCCTACACCCGCAAGACGAACAACCCCCACTTTTGCCTACCTCCTCATTCCGCCAATCCCGCTACAAGACCACTTTTATTTCCACCAATAACACCAATCACTTTGATGCTGCCGCCTCTCCCCGTTGCAGAGCTCCATACGCTAGATCCTTGGACCAGTGCCTTGGTTCTGGGCTTGCCTGCTCCGCATTCAAACCCCATGGGCCGCTGTTGGATCTCATGCACCCCAGGATCCCCAATATTTCGCCCGCATAAACCAATCCTGCATAACTGCTACATGCAGTATCAGCGCCACTTTCACCTTCTTGGCGTATAGTAGTGTCTCCAGGAAAGGGGCTGCTCTCTTATGAGACATCCAGTCTAATTCTCTAACATCTATATCTTCAGCAGCTCCGCTTCAGAGGATCTGAACGACTCATTCCAACAAACTTGGTTACAATTATTCATTCTGACAAAGAAGTTCTCGTCTGAAATAGTAATCATGGCACACTTCATCCGTGGCCTCAGTGGCAACTGGCTTATTTTCTTCATCACCCTGGCCAACGCGAGTGAGTCCTCCCCTACCATGTCGGTTTGTAACAAGAAAGGCTAATGGTATTCCAGCATCGATGTCATGGTTTGGTTATGATCAAGTACGAAACTCTATTCTATTCAATCTCTTTCCTTTTATTGACTCAAGCAGGGAGTATTTTCTGGCGTTTTAATCTCCAAGGACTTCAAGTACTGGTTTCCAGAGACCAAAAAAGCAAACATTTCTGGTATCACTTCGAGCTGCTTTGCGGTAAGTTGGGCATCTACTAGGTTTTAGTTATGTATTAACGAACTGTCTAGCTTGGCGCGTTCTTTGGAGCAATCACTGCCTTTACACTTGGTGACAAGCTTGGAAGGAAATGGACCATAACCATGGGTCTCACCGCAAACACTATCGGAGCAGTGCTGCAAATTTCAGCTTTCCACCTTCCTCAGATGATCCTTGGTCGAATAATCAATGGGTTTGGAATGGGTAAGCAGTATCCGCATGCTTTGCCGTGATAATGGCTGAATACATTTAGGTTTGACTTCTTCCAACTGCCCTGTCTACCAGGCAGAGTGCTCTAAGCCTCGTGTTCGTGGAAAGCTTGTAGTCGTTGGAAGTCTCTGCAACACAGCGGCATTCTGCTTGTCCAACTGGATGAATTACGGTCTATACTTCAAGGGTGGTGCTCTTCAATGGCGATTCCCTCTGGCATTCCAGTTGATATTCCCATTGGTGGTTGCATCAGTGCTACCGTTCTTGCCAGAGTCTCCTCGATGGCTTCTGCTTCGAGATCGTCACGAAGAAGCCCTTGAAGTTATTGCCAGGTTGACTGGGAAGAACATGGATATCCACGATCCAGAGGTCACCGCGGAATACTTGTCGATCAAGACCACAATTTACCAGGAGCGCAAAGATCGACTTCCTGTTATGGATGTCCTCATGTTCCGGGATAAGACCCAAAACTTTCGTCGTCTTCTGTTATCTTGTGGAACCCAATTCATGCAGCAGTTTAGTGGCGTTAATGCATTAGGTACGGAACCTGTCACTCGCTGGCCGCTGTTTATAACCACTGACATCTTCAAGGTTACTACCTGCCAACTCTGCTCCAGCAAAGTGTAGGATTCGATCAGCAAATGAGCCGACTTTTGACAGCATGCAACGGCACATCTTACTTGGGTGCTGCATTCTGCTGTCTCCTCCTCATCGACCGCTTTGGAAGAAGGAAGTAAGAAGACCTTCTCCATTACTTACTTAATCTTCATGCTGACTTACTTAAGGATGATGTTGTACGGATCTGTGACGATGGGATCGTGCTATCTCATTGCGGCGCTCTGTCTGCACGAAAGCGAAAAGAATCATGCGAAATCGAAAACCGTAAGTACTAGGCCAGGACTTACTTGCTATGCCCACTAATATGGTTGTGAAGATGGGTGCCGTCACAACATCCATGTTCTTCCTATACTATTTCTTCTACGGAACAAGTTTAGCAAAAGTATGATAACGCTCTTAAACCTCGGCATTTGATCACTGGCTAAGTTATTAGGTTCCATGGGTGTACAACTCCGAAGTCAACTCTTTGGGATGGCGAACTCGAGGCGCGGCTGCGGCCACAGCCACAAACTGGATGGGAGGCTTCATTGTCACACAGTTCACTAAAATTGGTGTTGACACACTTCATTGGAGATTCTACTTGAGTATGTGAACTTCTTCCACTAAGTCACGGAACGTCGACTAACCTTTCAACAGTCTTCGCCATCATCTGCTACTCATATTTCCCAATCGTATTCTGCTTTTACCCCGAAACTTCTCGCCGAACTCTCGAGGATATGGATGAGATATTTATACAGAATTCCAGTGCATTTGTCTTTGGTAACAAGTCACTTACTTCAAGAGAGCGACCGCAGCTTTTCGTTGATGCGGAAGCGAGAAGGGTAGAGGACGGCGCAACCTCTAAAGTTGCCGAGGTGGATGTTAAGAGTCCTCAGGTCTCTACTCATGTTGAGCGTATGGCTTAGTGGAGTTGAGCGGATCAAATTTCAGAAGAAGGAGATGTCGTCAATGGTGGATCGAAATTTAATTCTAGTTGTGGCAAGGTAAAGCAGGAATATGACTTATCCGAACGAGGACTGGAGGGACTTGTAATAATTGTAAAATAAATCGATTTTGAAACAGTGATTCCTTTGATATATGCAACGATGATATATAAAATGAACTGGACTCTGAAGTTTCCCACCAGCCTAGAGTTCAGCCAACCGAAGTCAGGAGTATTTTGAGGGTGTCCCAGCGGTTCAACCCTAACAGTGATGGTCCAAACGCTAAGAAGAAACGATGCTGCTTTTGGCCAAGGCATGCTGTTTAATCTAGTTACCTTCTCCCAGAACTGACTTAGTACACCCGGCTTCCAATGACCGGGTGTCGCCAATCCCGCTTTCTTTACAGCGGCCGACTGCTGTGATCTGGATGAAGAGCTTCCCTCCCATATATTTTTTATAACGCCATGAGATCTTTCTTTTCTCTTAATAAGTCTGAAGCAATAATTTCTAACAAACTCTTATCATATGAAATGCCCCAATTGCTGTTTCCGTCCGTCAGGACTTGCTTGGGATCCTAAGAATCGGCTTTATATGACGGCTGATCCGACGAGGGAGGTATTTATCATTGGCCGTACATAGATTAGAGATCTTAATAATTTGAAGAGATTGAGGCCATCATTGTCGTATCTGGGGTAGCCAGTATGGCCTTCGTGGGAGTTTGTCAATACAACGAGCTTCATGAAAGAGCAAATTTGTCTGTTGCGAACACTTCAAGAAATTGGATGATCTACCATCATTTAACTTAAAATAGGCAATATGAAGTACGAGCTATCTTAAAATTTTATCAAACCATAATATAGGACAATCATTTTAGTCTCAGGAAGTGGTTGAACTTTGCAAGTGTTTATGGGGCTTTAGGGGTTTGCTATGACCTAAATCAGCTAGCGGCTACAGTGGCTTGGCTCGCTGTCAGCTTGCCGAGGTGCAGAAAATGGGAACTCCACCTCACTTCCTCCACTTTTCCACATTACGACGATCCACGGATCGGCTCTCACTTCATGGAAAGCGTGGCAGCACGTTACATACCCTCTTTACATGTCTATCGGTGATGCTATATCTTTCAATCAGCACTAGGGAGGGTGTTGCAAGCAACCAACCCCACCTTCCATCGAGCTTGCTTGCCTTGGACTCGGACTTTCCCTTCGGTCTGGCACCTCTGGAGAATAATCCCGATGCCCCCAGTGACCTGTGAGGTCGTTATTTAACATTATGAGCTTCCGTCGCCGAAGAGTCGGGCTTGCTTGCACATTCTGTCGTCAGCGGCAAGTCAATCTCAGATATGTGATTGATGCTTTTCTTACACCTTTTTCAGCAAGCGCAAATGCGACGCCCGAAAACCCACTGTAAGATCGCCTATCTCATTTTTGCAAATTCCGAGCTTTGTATTCAATTGGTTGGGAGCATGAGACCTACTCCAGCCTCTCTCCCGGCTCCCCTCCCCTAAATGAATTGTTGCTAATCTCGTTCTAGTGCACGAACTGTTTTGAGGCCGAGGCTGACTGCCATTACGACGATCTGCCCTCAGAAAGGTGTACCGATATGAAACTCACTTGTTTGGCTGTGCTGACCTCTCCCCAGAATCGAAGCATCTGGGAGTCGAGAAATAATTAGCCGGCTTCAAGATATAGAATCTATTCTTGAACGTCAAAGTCAAAATGTAGCTGCCCTGTCTGCTGAGATCCAATTACGACCTTCTCGTGCAGAGATCGCAGGAGGAATGGCAGGAAGCTCGCCCCTCAGTCTTTCATCCCTTCCTGGTGGAAGCTTGACATCACCCATGCCACCACCATCAAACGAAATGGAAATGTTCTCAAGGCCATGGTACAAAAGTAGCATTGGGGCACGATCCGAAGCTGCTGAGTTACCGCCACTCACGATACCAATTCAGCACAACACATCTTCAAGCTATCTGCTCTGTCTCCCAGAGATGAAAGCTTTGATAGGAGAATATCCCATTGATCTCTTCTTTCTTCTAGAGTCGAGAAACCAGTTACCGACAGAGCTGGCATATAATGGATGGCTTACGCCGCTCCTACCGGTGCAAACTGACAAAGAAGTGACGGACTATCTGGTTTCGGCCTTCTTCTCCGGACCATTCCTTTCCCATCCAATTCTCGATCATGATAAGTTTCAGGGAATCTATTTACGGTTTCTGGATGTTGGGGTTGATTCAAGTATAGAATCCGCGCTGTGTCTGGTGGTATTTGCATTAGGATCGGCAAGTTTATCACCCATGGGTTCGCATAACCCCACGACGCCTCCCGGAATGGAGTATATGCAATCGGCAATGCCAATTCTGTTGTCTTTATCATCGTGGTCAGTCTCCTGGAATATTCTCCTACCTCAGGCATTGGTACTTGCCAGTGTATATTTTGCCTACATCGTGCGACCGTTGCAAAGTTGGAGACTTGTGTACTCTGCTTCGACGATTCTCAAGTTTAAACTATCTCGGTGAGATTCTGATCGTATCCTCTGCGGGCACCCAAGTCTGACTAGACCTATCAGATTAAACACACAAGAGGACGCATCTGCATCTGTTGAAGGTATCTTGCGCGTGTTCTGGTCTTGCTTCCTTATTGAATGCGATCGGCTCGCAGAGCTGGAACTTCCGCAGAGCGAGCTGCAACAGCTCACCGATGAGACCAGTCTTCCAGGATGCAATAATTTGAATCCTATGGAATCAACTTGTTATCTTGCTGAGATTTCAATTAGACGCCTTCTCAACCGTATCCATAATTCTCTTTACCCAAGGAAACGAACCGCCTTGACGCTCTCTTCGACAAGCCTCACGACTTCTGATGATTTCTCCGCTCGAGAGATTTCCTCTGCTACAGCTGTTTGTGATGAGCTTCACAGGCAGCTCGATTTGTGGTATGAGTCCATTCCAGAGCCGTTCCGACCCATCCTCGGTACAGAACCGACATCGAATGACCGAGAAAGCGTGCTACGAATAAGATATTATGCAACTAAACATATAATATACCGACCTTTCGTTCTCTATCTAATTCGCAATGGATCTGGCCCCGTAGCAAATCCAGTTCTCGAGAAAGCAGCACTTTGTATTGAGAGCTGCCGGATTTACTTGCACAATGCAACCAAATATTTGCGAAATCCTAGTCAATATACTTGGACATTCTCACTATCGTAAGCACAACAGCATAACATTTACTTCTCCTCTTTGAGTATACTAACACGCCTGCATAGTTCTCTAGGGGCAATTGTTGTCCTCACACTATCATCTCTATGTCCCAGCCTAAAACAGCTCATTCCAGATATTGGCGCGCTACAGACGTTGGTTATCGAAAGCATCAAGCCCTGGGCTTCTTCAGACTCGAGCCTCGATGCAGTCATCTCGATTATCCAGGACATGCAACGAAAGCAGAGAATCCTAGCATGTGTTTAGGAGGCACAAAACCATGCGCCCTGATCCGGATTCCTGGATTTAAGCCACATTGTATGACGGCACGACAATTATTTCTGAATGGAGATCTTTCCCATCACTAGCAGGCGCCATGCAATTTTCTGAAGCAGGATTAGCATGGAGTTATAGGTCTTGATTTCTCAACTGCCGTTGCTTCACAGAACTGAGCTGGAATTTGGACAAGATCGGCATCAGTACCGGCAATCGCTCAAACTTGACATACTTGGTTCTTCCAGGCCAATTTTTATTCCACAAAAGTCCAGCGCGAAATCCAAGTAAAATGTCATTGCAAGGGTATCCATTTGGAGCCATCCGATGATCTCTGCACTGTCACTTTGTCATCTTGCAGACTGCGGGGTATTTCCCCGCAAATGTGGGGGATGGTAAACCTTGACGCCACAACGTCACTTTAGTTCTCACTACACACAAAATCTACAAATATGTTGAATAATCTTTCGGAATTTGATCCTGTAAGTTCGGATTTCTCAAAGCAATGCCGCAGCTTAATTTATTGTCAGTCCTTGCACAATTCGCGGCTTTCGCCTCGGCTCTCGCCCAGCCTCCAGGCACTGTCTCG
>Ga0302325_10032671_pt1 | contig 10680 bp, 15 predicted proteins | sample Palsa_T0_2_FD_201948 | JGI IMG/M metagenome (GOLD analysis project Ga0302325, IMG submission 201948) | Peat permafrost microbial communities from Stordalen Mire near Abisko, Sweden - Palsa_T0_2 | ecosystem: Environmental > Terrestrial > Soil > Palsa > Peat permafrost | place: Sweden: Abisko...
CGCGACGATGGGCACCTCGCCGCCCCGAGCCCGCTTGCCGTTCTTATCGGGCCACGCGTACTTCAGAGATTTGTCGGCTCCCCCGTGCCACGACGACTTTCCCAGCACCAGAGTGTCCGTTGGCCAAAGCTCAACATCCTCTTCAAACTCAGGCTCCACCGTATGCCCTCCCGTCTGCCGGTGTCAACGTCTACGGCCTACAAGCATCGCATCGACGCACTGCTCGCGGCCGCTCCTATGGGTACGCGAATCGGATCAGTTCCAGCAGCACGATGATCCTGCCTCCTGCCGTGGAAGAATGGCGCCGGGATGTCCACTGATGTAGCCGCCGCACTGATTGGGGCCACGGCGGCCCTAGCGGTCGTCGTACTCAACGGGATTGCTCAGCGATGGCTTGAAGCCCACCGACAGCGAGACGAGCTAGTCGCCGCCGCCATCACAGATGTCTTCGTTGCCCTGGCGCAAAGCGCACACGGGAATCGCCAGCAAGCATCGGAACTCTTCTCCCAAGCGAAGGCGCGACTCGCCGCGTACGGTTCACGCGAGGTCGTTGACGCGCTCCTGGCATTCCAGCGAGCCGGCGACAATACCTTGTCGCCCGACGGGCGCGCGGCGTTCGCTGACCTTGTACGTTGCGCGCGGACGGCTTTGGGCGACAAGGACTCGGTACCCGCGGACGATGTGCTCAGGGTGCTCTTCGGCCCAGATGGCGAGCACGAGCACCTCGGCGACTCATGAGGCTAGTGCGCGCTCGACGCCGTAGAGGAAATAGAACGGCTGCAGCCTGATATCTCTCTCAGCGCTCCGATCGTCACGGAGCGCTTGGAGGAACGGTGCGCCAGCCGAAAGAGCGCCCCCAGCCAGGGCAGCCGGCGCATCGTGGGCAGCGATTCCGGCGGCGACCACCCCGAGACCCGGCAAACTCGTGTGCGCAAGCCCCGCCAGCCCCGCAGCTTTCGTAAGGAGCGAGCGGTTTTCGCGAATGGACGCGTCGATGTGCGCGATTGCCGGGGCAACAGAACCGACCCACGCGTCCTGAATCTCATCGCCGAACGCCGCCTCCCACGCCTCACTGACGAAAGCATTTGAGACCTGCACCAACGCACCTCTGAACTGTATGAGAGGCGCTGCGAGCTCCTCGCGAATGTCGAGTACCTCATCCACCGTCGCACCCGGAAACGTCGGTAGCCGTGCCATGAATGCAGCGGCGCTCATGGCCTGGGCGCTACGACCGGCCGGACCCGGCGCCGGCTTAAAGAGCCCCTCACGTATGGCCGCCTCGGTGAGCGACGCCACCTGTTTGTCGAAGATCAGATACCCCTCGCCGGACGAGAGATGAGCACTTAGCTTGGCGACGAACGTGGCGACGAGCCGGCCCATCTGAGAGTCGTCACGATTCATGCCCTTCGCCGCTGAGCTAGCTTTGATGATGCAGTCCGCGAGCAGGTCCACGGCATCGTCCGGGTTCGCGCTCTCGATCTTTAGGTATCCCATTGTGCGCGCCTGCGCGAGCTGGTCAATGCCCGATTCCCGTTCGATGCCACCGACGGCGTCCGCCAAGATCTGTTTTACGGGCGCCAGTTGACGGGTCAGGCCAACCCGCAGCAGACGATCAGATGGAGACGCACTCCGAGCGCTGCGTCGCAGGAAGTCTTCGAGCTGATCAAGTCCAGCCTCAGAGGCCGCCAACTCCGCTCCGTTAGACAGGTATGGGGCGACCCGTCGCACCAAGTCGATCTGTTGCAGCGGAGAGAATCGCTCAAGCGCCGCAACGTCGAGGAGCATCGTCGTAATCGGGCTGAGAAGCGTGACTCGATCCCCGTAGAGCAGTGCCGCCTTGACCAGCTCGATTTCCGGCGCGACCGTCATCGCAGAACCGGGCTGGGCGGCAACGACCAGCTGCAATGAGCTTGCAGGTTGTTTGCGGTGTCTCGCAGGCTTCGGCTCGACCGGGCCTCTGCCCTTCCGCTTCCTTCCTCGACTCACCGGTCCGAAGATAGAGCGCAAGCCGGACCATTTGAACCCAGACGCACCACGAAGACGCCGTCTGGCTCCAGCCAGCCTCCGAGACATCCTACGGCCCAGAGGATTGCTACCAAATTGCTACCACACTGGCCCTGCAGCGCCGGCTTACCCTTGGATTAGAGCCAAATCCGGCGATGGGCGATACTGGGCTCGAACCAGTGACCTCCGCCTTGTCGAGGCGGCGCTCTCCCAGCTGAGCTAATCGCCCTGGGATCGGCTGCAAAGGGTATCAACGAGCACGAGCCCGGCGGGTGGGCGAGCGGCACGACCCCGCCCACCCACGCGGGCACCTGAAACCCGGGCGCCGAAAGCCTCACATGGCTGCCCGGGTCCCATGCTCGATCACGGCACGATCACGACTCGACCTGGGCCACTTTCGGTGCCTGTGGCTTCGTTGGCTGACGATTCAAGCCCGCCGACTCCTTCAACACCGCGCGAGCTGGATTCGACTTCGCCGCCGGCCCGCGAGCCCGGCGCGGAGGCTTCAGCTTCGCCGTAGGGGCTTTCCGAGCCGTACGGTGAGCCGCTGTACGGTGAGCGCTGTTCGCGTCCGCCTTCGGCTTCTTGCGTGCTCTGGGTTGCGGAGGCGTAGGTGACACCTTCGCCAGCCTCGATCTTCTTGACGGCCTGCACGACGGTGTTAGAGGAGATCGCGAAGCCCACGCCGGTGCTGCCCGGCTGCGAGCCGTCCGTGGTGGACGCATCGCTTGCGATCTGGGAGTTGACGCCGATCACGTTGCCTTCTTCATCGAGCAGCGGCCCGCCGGAGTTGCCCGGGTTGAGCGCCGCGTCTGTCTGGATCGCACCGGTGATCTTGGCGCCGTCGGGGGCGGCTATTTCGCGGCCGAGGGCGGACACGATGCCTCGCGTGAGGGTCTCTTCCAGACCATACGGGTTGCCGATCGCGTACACGGAGTCGCCTACCTGGACCGAGCTCGAGCTGGTGAGCGTGAGCGGGGTCAGGCCGAGACCGGACGGATCGACGCTGATGAGCGCCAGGTCCTGGTTGGCTTCTTCGCCGACGAGCTTTGCGGTGCGAGTCGTCTTCGTGGATCCGCTGGCCTCAACCGTGATGCTCGTCGCACCCTTGACGACGTGGTCGTTGGTGAGGATCAGGCCTTTGTTGTTGAGGACGATGCCGGTGCCCTCGTCCTCACCGTCCGCGGTCACCGCCTTGATCACCACCACTCCGGTGGAGTCGCGCTGGTAGATCTCGGTCGCCGACAGCGCCGTCGAGGACGCGTCACGACGCGTCGCGGTGGAGACGGGGGCGCTGGTCACGCTCGGGGTGGTCGACGTTGGGCGCCGCGTGCTGGCGCCGAGTAGGAAGACGGCCACGCCCACGGCAAGCCCTCCGGCGAGCGCCGCCAGCAGCATGGGTGCAAGTACACGTTTCACAGGATCACCTCTAGGTTCTTCGGGGGGAGATCCATGGTGCAGCCGCGGGCTGTGCGAGCACTAACGATGTCCCAAAGCCCGGTTAAGATCCACAGAAGAAGTTGATAACGGCCCGCGGCCCGTGGGCGTCCATCGGAGCTTGCCGCGCGTCCCAGCGCGCCGCACCGCGCCGTCGCGCGGTCCGCAGCGGCGCGGTGACGACGCCAGCCGAGCTGCCGGCCCCGGCCCGGTACGCTATGGAGCTTCACGGCGACGTGGCGGAGTGGCTACGCAGCGGCCTGCAAAGCCGTCTACACCGGTTCGATTCCGGTCGTCGCCTCTAATGAGAAGTACCTGCAAAACGGCACTTTTCGGGTTGGCTGAGGGCTCCCCAAAAACGCCGAAAAAGGCCAACTCTCCCCAAACTCTCCCCAACTCGGGCCTTTTGCCGGGGCAAAAAGAGGGGCGAGCTACCTGGCCCGCCCCTCTGAAAAGCCCGCTGATTGGCGCGTCAGGCAGCGGGGCGCAGCGGGATCACCTTTGCCGGCGCGCTCGGGGGTGCGCCACGATCGCGGCCGCCACGGTCGCCCCACAGCTCCGTGAGCTTCGCCGCGCCGTCTGCATCGGGCGCATAGTGCAGATAGCGTTCGGTCGTGGTGATGTGGCGGTGGCCCATCATCCGCTGAACCTCGTGGATCTTGAACTTGCGGATCGCCTGCGTCCCGAAGGTATGGCGCAGCTCGTGGAAGCTGAGCCGAGGCAAGCCAGCTCGCTTGCACGCATTGATGAAACGTCGGTAGAGGTCGGCGGCGACGATCGGCTCGCCCGGACGAGAGCGACGCTGAAAGACCAGCTCGTCGCCGTCCTTGCCCTCGCACAACGGCCAGAGCACCCTACGCACGTTCGCGCTCATCGGCAGCGACCGGGTACGCCGGCCCTTATTGCCCGCGAAGCCGCCGTGGGTGGTGTAGCCGTCCTCCAAACGGATGACATCGACCCCGAAGTCGACGTCGGAGACCTTCAGGGCTCGGATTTCGCTCATCCTCGCGCCCGCCTCCGTCGCGACGGTGTAGATCGCCTCGTCTTCATCGTCATACGCCTCTGCGATCAGCCGTTCCACCTGCGCAGGCGTGTAGAAGCGCAGCTTGCCCTCGCTCTCGACCTTGGGCGGCATCCAAGCCCACGCGAGGGCCGGACTCGCCGGATGCGTGCCGAACGTGCCTCGGATCACGCGGCGATGATGGTTCAGCGTGTCGGCGCTGCGCCCGGCATTGACGAGCTCGCTCCGAACGTGCAGAAGGTCGTCCTCGCCGAAGGTGTCGAGCACCCGATCGGCCCAGGTGCAACCCGGACGCCAGGGCCGATCAGCCAATCGCTCGCCGATCCTCCGGTACTCGTGCAGCGTGGAGCCGCGGAGCCCCTTCTCCTGTTCGCAGTACCGAAGGAAGGTGTCCAGCCCGGAGCGGAACGTGCCACGGGTGCTCGCCGGCACCGTCGAGTGTTCTGCGGAGAACGCCTCTGCCTTGACCAGCGCGTCGCCTTCGGTCAGGTATCCGTGCGGCGGCCGTCCCTTCTTCGTCCACGCGGGTCCAAGCACCTTGCGCGAGTCCTTGCCCGACGGCAGGCGGTAGCGCATGACCCACACGGGCTTGGCGCGCGGCTTGCCCTTGCAGGTCTTCGAGAGTTCGACGCTGACTCGCGCCGAGGTATGAGCTTGCATCGGGACTATCCCTCCTGATGCCGGAGTCGAGCAACGGTTCCTAGCGCTGCTCGACTGCTGTTCCGAGTGCCCTCGGGGTTGCTGCCCCGGGGGCACTCCCTATGTGTAGACGGCATCCTATGGGAGAGCTGAGACGGTGAATCATGCGTCTGACCGCTGACTCTCGAGCCATGCTTCGATGTCCGGCCACCGGAAACGCCGATAGCGGCCCACGCGGACGTGCGGGATGCGATTGGCTCGCGCCGCCTTCTCAACCCACGAGGGCAGGACTCCTAGTCGGACAGCTACCTCCTCCGCCGTGAGATACCACCCGCCGGGTGTTCCCGGTCGCGTGGAGGGCTCACGCACGGTCGTCATGCTGCCCGGTCGAGCACCTACGTTGGCTCCCATACCCTTAATGACCGTGAGCAGCCCAAAACGGCCAACGACTTGCGTCAGATGCCGTGGCCGTCCCGCACGCGAACACGGCTGACTCTGACAGGAGTCGTCAAGGTTCGGCTTTGGTTAGAGTTTGCCCAATGGCGATCAAAGGCAAGCCTCTGCGTCAAGAGCTTGTGAGGACCGGCGATCCAGACGACTGGCTCGAGAAGGTCGAGGATGCGTTCGCGTCCGCCGGTTTCACAAAGATCAGAGCTGATCCTGACGCCTGCGTCTGCAGCGGCAACTTCCACAAGGGAACGGTGTGGGGCGAGCTCGAGGTCGAGCTTGACGACGCTTCACGCTCTAGCAATCACACACACAAAGCATCATGGGGATGAGGCTGTGTTCTCAGCGGGAGACGGGCTGCGGATCGGCTTCGGCCTGATCTGGCTCATAGATGCCGCGTTCAAGTGGACTCCGACGTTCCGGCACGGGTTTACCTCAACCCTGAAGGGTGCAGCCGAAGGTCAGCCTGGGTGGCTGCACGGCTGGTTTCACCTGTGGATCAACCTCGTGCAGCCTCGGGCGGACTTCTTCGCCTAGTCAACCGCTGTCGCCGAGACGCTGATCGCCGTGGCGCTGATCTTCGGCTTTGCGCGGAAGGCCACCTACATCGGAGCGGCACTGTTCAGCGTCATGATTTGGGCGACCGCCGAGGGTTTCGGCGGCCCATACAGCTCAAGCTCGACCGACATCGGCGCCGCAGTGATGTATGCCGTCGTGTTCATGGGCCTGCTTGCACTCAACTACGAGGCCGGACCCAGCCGTTTCAGCGTGGACTACTTCATCGAGCAGCGCGTGTCCTGGTGGCATCGCGTGGCTGAGATCGGTAAGAAACGGCGGGAGCCGCGCCCAGCGTCGGCTTCCCCAGGTGACTCGCTCCCTGGTAACGACCGGGCCGCACCAGCGATCACGAAGCGCTCGACCCACCCAGCGAGAACAGCGCTGACGCCTAGCCAGTCCGTGAGCATCACGCGAGCTGCGGAGGAGCCGCGTCGCGCACCCGGAGGACTTATGTCCAGGTGGATACTCCCGGCGGCCGTCTTTACCGTCGCCTGGATCATCGCCGCACACCGAAGGGCGAGCATTGGAGGTAACACATGACCACGCTGGCTTCGTTCTACATGCACATGGGCACCGGCCACTGGCTCCTGATGGCGCTCGGGCTGCTGGTCCTCGTCGCGGTCCTGTTCTGGCTGGGCACCACACTGGCCGGAGAGAAGCACACGGGCGGCGAGGCGCCTTCGGAGGAACTTTCAGCGCTGCACCTACTCGATCGCCGGCTCGCTCAAGGAGAGATCACAGTCGAGGAGCGCGAGGATGCCCGCCGTGTCCTGGCCGGCGAGCGAGAGCACGCGCGAGCGTAGTGCGACGCCCCACCAACATCCCCCCTGAGCTAAGCGCCCCGAGCACTCTCAGAGAACGACGAGCGCCTACAAGCGCGGACGGAGAGATGACAAATGTTCTGGCATGACCACATGGGTACAGGAGGCTGGGCCTTCATGGTCCTCGGCAACATCGTGATTTGGGGGTTGATCCTCACGTTCATGTTCTGGCTTGTAATGGACTGGCGTACCCGTCGCCATCACCACGAAATGACCTCAAGCCCCTCCGCCGGGGAGATCCTCGACCGGCGCCTCGCCTCCGGGGAGATCACCACCGAGGAGCATGACCGTGTACGCAACGCCCTCGGCCCGCGGCCACGCGAGAGCCCCCAACCTGGATAGACAGTTATCCGTGGCGCATGAGCCGCCCGACAGCGGCCATCATCTCAGCGGTTCGCGCGTCCTGCTCGCCGGGCTCGGCTCCGATCACGCACGTATGGGCGTGCCCGTCGAGCAGCCCGAGCGCGACCTTATCCAGCGCTGCCTGGATCGCCGCGATCTGAGTCAGAACGTCAATGCAGTAGCGGTCCTCCTCGACCATCCGCTCGATGCCGCGCACCTGGCCCTCAATACGCCGCAACCGCGTTTGGAGCTGATCCTTGGTGGCTGTGTAGCCGCGCGTCGGCGGCGAGGTCTTTGCGCTCATACCAGCACTCTAGCAAGACACCCCAGGGGGGTATGCTAGTTTCGTGTCCATGACCTTGAAGGAAATCCCGTGACAGGTGTATTGACGACGATCGGCGACGGCTTCAAGGATGCCTTCCTGATGGCTTGGGAGGTGTGGTGGGCGCTCGTGCTCGGCTTCGCCATCTCGGCGATCGTCCAGGCGTGGGTGCCACGCGAGCGCATCCAGAACGCACTCGGAGGATCGGGCTTTCGGCCAGTCGCGGTGGCAACCGGCCTGGGCGCTGCTTCCTCCTCGTGCAGCTACGCGGCGATAGCGATTGCCAAGAGCACGCACGTCCTGCGCCTCGACTTTGCGTTCGGCCCTTCCCGGCGATGAACGATCCCGCCGGTACTATGGCCTCTGCTGACTTCTCCACGGCGAGCACCAGCCTCACGGCCAGCACCGTCCCCCACCCGGCGATCACATACACGTGACCAGGCATCACGGGACACCCATGGAGATCTCCCCAGGTAAGACCAGCAACCTTCACCACGCACCCGCCGCATCTACGTCTCGGCCCCTTGATGGCATAGGGCTTCGCCATCTACAGCTGGCTCGCCCGGACCGCGCCGCCTCAAATGCGATTCGTGTACCTCGGGTCGCAGATTCGTCCTCCAGCTTCCTTCCCACCCCGCCTCACGACGACGCAGTTGCCTTCGACTTGTGGTTGGTGCCATCAACCCCCACAGGGGACTCACACCCCCGAGCTGCTGATCATGCTGAGCGCACAGCCACGCCCCCGGGGCAGTTCGCGCTGCCGCCGGCGCCAAATGTGCAGTTGTAAGTGAATCTCGGACCCACCCGGCGGCGAGCCCTTCAACGACTGGGAGCAACCCAATATGCCGTGTGGGCAACGATGTACGGCGCCACTGTCACACTCTCCGATCCGACACCTCCGACTCTCGGCACGCCGTCGGGCGCTCTGTGGGGGCCGGGCGAAGCCGGCGGCTTTCATAAGGGCACCGAAAGCGTCACCGTGTCGGCCGATGATGTCGGAGGCGGTATCGCCAGCATCGTCCTATCCGCAGACGGGCGGCCAGTGGAGACCTACACGGCACCGTGCAACTTCACCTTCGCCCAGCCGTGCCCGTTGTCTACAGGCGCACAGACCTTGACGCTGCCGACCACGCAGCTCTCCGATGGAACGCACACGCTGACGCTCGTCGCAACCGATGCCGCCGGCAATCAGTCGACCGTCGCCTCGCAGAACATCACCGTGGAGAACAGCGCGCCGCCGCCGCCGGTGGGATTGTCGGCCACCGCAACGCAGCCGGGCGGCTCGACCTTCACGGCCACTTGGAGCGATCCCGCAGGCCAGCTCGTACCGATCACGGGTGCGCTCTACCAAGTCTGTCCGGCAAGTGGCTCGGGCTCGTGCAGCACACCCGCAGCGACACCGGCGGCCGGGCCGGCGACTGTGACGGTGCCTGGCCCTGGGAGCTGGCGCATTGCCGTGTGGCTGACCAATGCGGCGGGCAACGCGAGCCCCGCCAATGCTGCGCGCACCAACGTCGTCGTCCCGCCGTCCAGCTCGGGCGGCTCGGGAACGGGCCACAGCGCGACAGCGACGACGCCGACGATCCACGTCACGGAGACACTGCGCGGACGCGAGCTGGTCGTGCATGTGAGCGGAGCCGCGAGCGGAAAGGTTCGCGTGGGCTTCACCGGCCGGCTGCGAGGCCGAACCGTAGCCTCCGGCGCTAGGACGGTCGCGCTCAAGCGCGGACGGCTGACGGTTATGTTCAGGCTCGGCCCCCGCACGGCGGCGCACGCGCTGATCCGCGTTAGCGCGAAGCTCGATCACGAGCTGGCGGTGACGAGCACGCTCCACCGGCCCGTGGAGCGTCCGAAGTCGACGCGATAGTTGCCTCGTGCCGCTTCCCACGCACTCCTACATCGCATATGTCGGCGACTCCGAGCGGTGGAGGGGGTCCTGCAAGTTTGGCCCGCTCAGCGAGGTGCGACGCTGGCGCGCGCCTGGGGCTCTTAAGGGATCAGGCGTATTCGTCGAATGACACTCCGCCGGCGTATACCTGCTGAGATGCCGAGCCGTCGTTGCTGTATCCGGTTGGTTGCACCAGTCCGCTGAGACCTCTGCCTTCTTCGAGCTCTTTGAGCAGTGCGCTCGGTTCGATCCCGAGCGATTGGGCGAGCGTCGACGGGCTGCTCTGCGATCCGCTTGTGGAGTCCTGGCCGCCGAATCCGCCGGTTGGGGGCGGTGGTGGCGTCCCGCTGGCGATGCTGGTCGCTATCTGGGTGAGTTGGCTGGAGGACAGGCCTGGCGCCCCTTCTGGCTTGTGGGCGGTCAGTTCGCCTTCGATCGTCTTGATCAGTTCGGTGCTCGAGATGCCCTTCTTGGAGGCGAGGTCGCTTAGCGTCGCACCGCTCCGCAGTTCGCTTGCGAGTTCAGAGGTGCTGAGGCCCAGCAGCTTCGCGACTTCGGTCATCTGAGGGGGTGTGTGTTGACGCGGCTGGATGGTCGAGATGTTCGAGGCGCTGTCGACAGAGCTGACGATCATTGGGGAGTCCCTCCTGGTTAGTGACTGTGGAGCTGCCCGGGTAATCGACCGCAAAAGCGGTTTAGGTGTTAGAAAACTGTAAAAGTGGGCCGGCGGTGGCATTCCTACAGTTTTTCTACACTTTCTTTAGCTGTTTCTGGGGTGATCGTTTGACCCTCACCGGGTGGCCGCGGGCACAGCCAGTCTCAAACTCGACGGTCGAGTGCTGCAGCGAGTCGGCTGGGTTCTCGGTGTGGCGGCGGTTGTTTGCGCCATGCTGGCGGTGTGGGCGAGCGATTCGGCGAACGCCGCGGCGTCGGTGAGTAGCAACTGGGCTGGTTATGCGGTTGTGCCGTCTGCGGGCGATCGCTCAGCTTTCAGCAGTATTTCTGGCTCGTGGACGGTGCCGGCTGCGACGTGTAGCGACCGGGGTGACACCTACTCGGCGGCTTGGGTTGGGCTTGGTGGATTTCACGAAAGCTCGCGGGCGCTTGAGCAGATAGGTACCGATGCTGATTACAGCCGTTCTGGCGGCGCGGTGTACTCGGGTTGGTATGAGCTGGTTCCCGCCGCGCCTGTGGCGCTCAA
>Ga0302325_10032673_pt1 | contig 10680 bp, 11 predicted proteins | sample Palsa_T0_2_FD_201948 | JGI IMG/M metagenome (GOLD analysis project Ga0302325, IMG submission 201948) | Peat permafrost microbial communities from Stordalen Mire near Abisko, Sweden - Palsa_T0_2 | ecosystem: Environmental > Terrestrial > Soil > Palsa > Peat permafrost | place: Sweden: Abisko...
TCTGACTTCTGACCTCTGACCCCTGACCTCTGACTTCTGACCTCTGACCCTTGACCTCTGACTTCTGACCCCTCCCTTACATTGTCAGCAATACTTTCAACACTCCCGGCCGCGCGGCCAGGTCCATCGCTTCGACGCCCTGCTCGAGCTTCATTCGGCGATGAATGAGGCTGGCGACATCGATCCGTTTTTCCGTCAGCGCCGCGATCGCCTCTCGAAACGGGCCGCAGCGGCTGCCGATGATTTGCACTTCGTCGATCACCGCGGGCGCGAGATTGAGCGGCTTGCCGGTCGCCACGGTGCTCTTGAGCACCACCACTCCGCGCGGCCGAACCATCTGCAGGGCCAGCTCGATACCGCCGGCGCTGCCGGTGCATTCGACCACCACGTCCTGATCGTGCCGCGGCACGATGTCCATCACCGAGCGGGCCCGGATCGACCATTTTTCGCACAACCCCAGCTTCTGCGAATGCTTTCCGATCACCCGAATCTGACATCCCGTCTCGCGCAGAACCTGGGCCACGAGCAACCCGAGCCGGCCATCGCCCAGCACCGTCACCCATTTGCGCGAATCGAGCTGCACCTGCTTGAGCACCTGAAACGCCGCCGCCAGCGGCTCGACAAAGACGGCCGAATCATCATCCACTGTTTTGGGCACCACATGCAGATTCGTCCGCGGCAGCCGCACGAAATCCGCAAACGCCCCGTCGTGATTCAAAATGCCCAGCACCGAGCGATTGCGACAATGTGTGCTCAACCCCGAGAGACACAGATCGCAGCGCCCGCAGACGACGTTGATCTCCCCCACCACGCGCTGGCCCACGAGATCCTTGTCGGGCGAGCTGACGACATCGGCGACAAATTCGTGGCCAAGGATTCCGCGAAACCCCATGTACCCCTTGGCGATTTCCAAATCGGTCGCGCAAATGCCCGCCTGCCGCACGCGCAGCAAGGTGTCCCCCTGCGCCGCATCAGGCTCCGCATGATGCGGATCAAAGGCGAGCGTTTTGTCGAAGACGAGGGAGCGCATGGGGGGAAGAGAATAAGGCACGAAGGCACGGAGGCACGAAGGCACGGAGTGAAAGAGGAACGGGGGGAACAGATTGATCGCGACGGCTCTGCTTCTTCACTTCGTGCCTCCGTGCCTTCGCGCCTTCGTGCCTCATTCAGTCTCAAAACGGCCTCTCCGGCCCGCTGAAATAATCGAGCCACGCGGCCTGGTCATATCCGTAATCGCGGCCGGTGAGAATGCGAAGGCTGCGCCGCGATTGCCAGGCGACGCCGAATTCCCGCTCGCCCAACTCGGCGGAAAGCTCGCGCGCCACCGACAGCGTGGGATAGTGCTGCAGCGCATCGGCGCAGGCGATTCGCACATCGCGGTTTTCATCCGGATTCCGCAGCATCGACAAAAGCGTGGGGGCGGCATCCGAGTCGGGAATGTGAACCAGCGCCTTGGCCGCCTCCAGCCGCACCAGCGGACTCGGATCCCCCAGCGCCTGCTCCCAGACGCCCACGGAATTGCGGTCCCGACAGAAGTTCAACGCCCGAATCGCCACGGCACGCACCAGAGGATCGGTGTCGAACAGTGCGATCTGGCGGTAGCGATTGGTGTAAGGCGGATGCTGTGCAAACGGGTATTGCACCAGCTCGTTGATCCCGTTGCGACGATTGTCCGCCGAATAGGGATCTTCCATCTCCCGGGCGGCATCGCTGGGCAGCTTGCGGTGGAACATCCCCCAGATGCGAACCGGAACCTCTGCGATCGCTGAAAAAACCTTCCCCGTCCCGGCCTCGAGATCGTCGAGGCTGCGAATCACCAAATCCGGCGGCGGAGCCGTGTCATCGTCCAGATCGGCGTAGCGCGGCCCACCGCCCGGGGCGCCCGCGCCCTGGCTCTCGGCGCAGCCGACGGCGAAGAGCAGAAGCAGAGTACAGGCCAGCGAGGATGGTCGCATCCAGTTCATATCCCCTCAGGCTGACACGCTCATCGGAACCGCCACCGCCCGGCCCGCGGATAATTCATCGGGTGACACCCACGTCGGAAGCTCGATCTCACAACCGATGAATCGCGGGGCGAGGCTCTGAAATCGCCGGGGAGCATCGGTCACCATGCAACTCAGCATTCCCTCACGCAATTTCATTCCCGATTCCAACTCCGCCGTCGCGTTGAGCCGCACACTGGCTTTGAGCCGGCGCGCGACATCATCGGCGCACTCTTCAGCCGAGTCAATCACGTGAACGCGCGGCCCGACCGTCTGGCTGATCAGCTCCTTGTAGATCGGATAATGGGTGCAGCCGAGCACCAGGACGTTCATCCGATGCTTCAGCAGCGGCGCCAGGTATTGCCTGACCGCCAGTTGCACCAGCGGATCATCCGACCCGCGACCCTCCTCGATCAACGGGACAAGCAAGGGCGTCGGCCTCAGCAGAAGCCGCGCCTGCTGGCGACGGCGATGAATCGCCCGCTCGTAGGCTTTGGAGCGGATCGTTGCTTCCGTCGCTATCACGCCAAAGATCGGATATTGCCGCGCCCCCGCCGCCACGACAGCCGCCTTGGCCCCCGGCTCGATCACGCCGCTGATCGACAACCCCGGAAACTCCATCCGCAGCGCCGGCAGCGCCAACGCCGTGGCCGTGTTGCAGGCAATCACAATATGCTTCGGACCCAGCGGCTCGACGTAGCCTATGATCTGTCTGACGAACCCGGTGACCGTCGCCGATGTTTTGGAGCCATAGGGCAAGCGGGCGGTGTCGCCGAAATAGACGATGTCCTCCGCGGGCAACGCGGCGCGCAGCGCGCGGACCACGGTCAGTCCACCCAGCCCGCTGTCGAGGACGACAATCGGCGATGTCCGCAGAGAAGTCATCTCCCGGACTTATCGGACGTTGGCAGCCACTTGCTTGACAATTGAGCGCGTGAACCGAGACTATCTTAACAGCGGACGCGGAGGCAATTTATGAGCGACACACTCAAGGGCAAAAGTATTCTGCTGGTCGATGACGACCACGACATTCTCGCCAGCATGCAGGCGGCTTTCGAGCCGACCGGCGCCAAAATCGAAACCGCCGCCAACGGCAACAAGGCCGTCGAGCTGGCGGAAAAATCCCATCCCGATCTGGTCGTGCTGGACATGATGCTCCCCGGCCGAAGCGGCTTTCTGGTGCTGGAAAAGATCAAGGCCCGCAAGCCCCGCGACTCCAAGCCGTTCGTCATCATGATCACCGGCAACCAAGGCGCCCGTCACAAAACTTTCGCCCAGAGCCTCGGCGTCAGCGAGTATTTCAACAAGCCCGTAAAGATGGACCGCCTGATCTCGACCGCGGAGAAACTGCTGGCAACGCCGGCGTAGCGACCATCTGGCTGCTGCCACCCTCTATTTGTTTAGCCGCGGCGTCCAAGCCGCGTTCTTTCGCCGCGGTCTGTCAATGCTCATCACGCGGCGTGGACGCAGCGGCTAAACACCACTCGCTCAACAGCGCAGACCTTTTCCGACTGGTCATCGCGCCATTGATTATACTGATGGATGTGCGTCGTCGCCTCTTCGCCACCGCCGCCGCAATCTCGCTGCTGCTCTGTCTGGCAACGGCCGCGCTCTGGGCACGTAGTTCGCAAATCGTTGACATGGTCGATCTCAATGTTGAATGGAACAGAACCCAGCCATTACGAGGCGAGGCTGTTGGATTCGAGTCGTGGAATGGTCATGCCGAGATGACGCTGCACTATTACTCAAAGGGCACCTCCCCATTGGAGGCAAACGGCCTGCCGCCAAGACTCTACACGGTGGACTGGAACGACGACCCGGAGGATCGGTACTCATGGATCCAGACTTATCCGACGTGGAGGTGCGCCGGCATGTACACCGCGTCGGATATGACTTTTGTGGGCAGTTCAATCATCGATATCAACCATCCCGATGTGGTCGTGAAGCACTACGGCGTCCCGTACTGGATGATCGTCGCACCGACGCTCGTTTTACCGGCTCTTTGGGCTCGGAGGTTCATGCGTCGCCGATCCCAAAGCCGTCGCGGCTTCTGCGCGCTGTGCGGTTACGACCTGCGCGCAACGCCCACCCGCTGCCCGGAATGCGGGAAGACGCCGGCGTAACGACCCACTCCTGTCCACCACTTCCAACTGCTGTTTCCCGAACGGAGAACCCGTGACCTTGACGCCCAGTGACTTATAAATCACTATCACCTTGAGTGTTCGAGATTCTCCATTACCTGACGCCCAAAGGCGATGACGTGTTTCAGGCTTGGCTCGACCACCTTGCGGATGCGGCCGCGGTCGCCCGAATTATCGCCCGATTGGATCGCGTTCAGAACGGTAATTTCGGCGACTGCAAGCCCGTCGGCAACGGTGTTTGGGAGTTGCGAATTGATTACGGACCGGGATACCGCGTCTATTATACGATGGTGGGGTATCGCGTTATTTTGCTGCTGTGCGGCGGTGACAAGCGCCGGCAATCTGCTGAAATCCGCCGGGCGATTGCCATGCGGGAAGATTACGACAAGAGGGAACCATGAAGCTTAAGCACAAAACCGATCGTCGCACCGTCTCCCATGAAGCAAGCGTTCTGGACCGGCTTCGGAAGGACCCGGAGTTTGCGGTCGAGTATCTTAAGGCCGCGATGGATGACGATGAGGAACCGCGCGTGCTTCTCATCGCCCTGCGCCGAATCGCCGAGGCGCGCGGGGGTATCACCGAGGTGGCCCGCAAAGCCGGCATCGAACGGGAGAGCCTTCACCGTGCCCTATCCGGGCGCGGCAACCCTCGCTTTACCACGCTGTCGGCAGTCGCAAGGGCAATAGGGCTGCGCTTGACCGTAGAGCCAGTCTAAAACGCATCCTCGTCCGAACGCTGGAATGCCTCCTCGGCCGCTTGCAAATCGCGCCGGATGCCACTAGGCTTTGTAGCTAACCGATCTGCCGCATGCGCGGCGCGGTTCGTACAATGACCGATCTGCCGGCTTCGGCTGGCGATCTGGTGTCTGGGAGTAGCTGCTGATGTCGATCACCGCAGAGGCGAAAAGCCGCATCGTTTCCGATTATAAAATTCACGAGAAAGACACGGGTTCTCCCGAGGTGCAGATCGCTCTGTTGACCAATCGCATCACCGAGCTGACCGAGCACCTCAAAACCCATAAGAAGGACCATTCTTCGCGGCGCGGGCTGCTGAAGATGGTCGGCAAGCGAAACAGCCTGCTGAAATATCTGACCAACGAGGACCGGGCCAGGTATCGGCAGATCATCGGACGTCTGGGATTGCGAAAATAATGACTGACACCGGGCACGCCAGCGCGTGCCCGATTTCGTTTACACGCCGCCCCGCGCCGATCCGGCATCGGCCTCCGCCAGCGACCCGGCGCGGGAACAGTCGCCACAGGGGCGCAAGAGGAGAGAGAAAGTAAAAAGGAAACCGCAACCCCACCGCTTCCAGGGCGGTGCCAATCGTTGCTTTTTTCTTTTTACTTTTTCTTTTCCCCGCTGCCGGCAATAACTTCCCCCACCTTTTGCGAGGCCGCAGAGGACATCGTTCATGCAAGCCATTCGAGTAGAACGCCAGATCGGCGGACGCACTCTAGCCATCGAGACCGGGACACTGGCCAAACTGGCCGACGGATCGGTCACCGTTCAATACGCCGACACCGTCGTTTTCGGCGCCGTCGTACGGGCCGCCCCGCGCGAGGGGATCGACTTTTTTCCGCTTCAGGTGGATTACCGCGAGCGCCGCGCCGCCGCCGGCAAATTCCCCGGCGGATTCATGAAGCGCGAAGGTCGGCCCACCACCAAGGAAATTCTCACCGCCCGGTTGATCGACCGTCCGCTGCGGCCGCTGTTTCCCAAGGGGTTCATGGACGAGGTGCAGATTCACCTCAACGTCCTGGCCGCCGATCAGCAGAATGACCCCGACGTGCTGGCCGGCATCGCCGCCAGCGCCGCCATCGCCCTCAGCGACATCCCCTTCCTCCATCCCATCGCGCACGTCCGCGTCGGGCATGTGGACAATCAGTTCGTCATCAACCCCACGCAGGAGCAACTCGAATTCAGCGACCTCGACCTGGTCGTCGCCGGAACCCGGCATTATGTGAACATGATCGAAGTCGGCTCCCGCGAGCTGCCCGAGGACCTGGTCGCCGATGCCATCGAGTTCGGCCACAAAGCCGTCGTTCAGATCGTCGAGATGATCGAGGAGTTGCAGGCCAAGTTGCCGCGAGAAAAGGTCGGCAACATCAAGCACCCCGACGCCGCTTTCGTCTATCACATCCGCTCCCTCGTCACCGACAAGATTCGCGACGTGAAGGGCAAGCCCGGCAAAACCGATCGGGCCGACGCCGTCAAGCAGATCCTCGCCGATCTGATCAACGAACTGGCCCCATCCATCACCGATCCCAACGCCAGCTACGGCACCATCCTTGCCACCAAGGATAAGCAGAAGCAGATCCGCGCCGTTTTCGTCGAAGTCGAGGAGCAGGTCACCCGCGAGGCGATTCTCGCCGGCGTCCGTCCCGACGGGCGCGATTTCACGTCGATCCGCCCGATCTCCTGCCAGGTCGGGCTGCTCCCCCGCGTGCATGGCTCGGCCCTCTTCTCCCGCGGCGAAACCCAGGCCCTCTGCACCGTCACGCTCGGCACCAGCAGCGACGAGCAGATGGTCGACGGGCTCATCGAGGAATACAGCCAGAAGTTCATGCTGCATTACAACTTCCCCAGCTTCAGCGTGGGTGAAGTCCGACCCATCCGCGGCCCCGGCCGCCGCGAGATCGGCCACGGTGCATTGGCCGAGCGCAGTCTCATCGCCGTGCTCCCCGCCGTCGATCAGTTCCCCTACACGGTGCGCATCATCAGCGACATCCTCGAATCCAACGGCTCCAGTTCCATGGCCAGCAGTTGCGGCGGATGTCTCGCCCTCATGGACGCCGGCGTCCCCATCACCAAGCCCGTGGCCGGCATCTCCGTTGGTCTCGTGCAGGAAGGGGATCGCATCGCCCTGCTCACCGACATCCTCGGCGAGGAAGATCATTTCGGCGACATGGATTTCAAAGTCTGCGGCACCCGCGACGGGATCACCGCCATCCAACTCGACATCAAAACCGAAGGACTCGATTACAAAATCATTCGCGAAACCCTCCACCGGGCCAAGCAGGCCCGGCTGGTCATTCTCGACAAGATGGAGCAGGCCCTCCCCGCCCCGCGCCCGCAGATCAGCCCCTTCGCGCCTCGCCTGCTCACACTCAAGATCGACCCGGAAAAGATCGGCAAGGTCATCGGCCCCAGCGGCAAGAACATCAAGAAGCTCCAAGCCGACACCGGCGCCCAGATCGACATCGAGGACGACGGCACGGTGTACGTCTCGGCCGTCGACGGCGCCGCCGCCGAGCGCTGCCGCGACATCATCGAGGCCATGACCGCCGAGGTGAAGGTCGGCAAGATTTACGCCGGCCGCGTGGTCAGCATCAAGGAGTTCGGCGCGTTCATCGAGATCGCCCCGGAAACCGACGGGCTGTGCCACGTCAGCGAGCTATCCGATCGCTACGTGCAGAACGTCAACGACTTCGTGAACATCGGCGACGAGGTGCGCGTGAAGGTGATCCTGATCGACGACCAGGGCCGCATCAAGCTGTCCCGCAAAGCCGCCATGCGTGAGGAAGGTCTTTCCGACCCCGAGCCCGTCGGCGCCCCCGCCGGCGGAGGAGGCCCGGACGACGGCCCCCGTCAACGCGACGACGGCCCGCGCGGCGGCGGCGGTGGATATCGTGACGGCGGCGGTGGTGGCCGAGGTGGCGACCGCGGCCGAGGCGGCCCCCCGCGCGGCGGCGACCGAGGGCCCCGACGCGATTCGCGGTAACGTCCCGCTCTCCATACACGCTTCAACCCCAACGCCCAGGGAGCTTTGCTCCCTGGGTTTTTTTGTGCGCCACGTTTCAAGGCGGCGTATGCATGCTCGGATCGAATCTCCCATACGCCCGCCCCAGCACCGGGATCGTGGCCAGCGCCACAAGCGACAGGGCGACCCATGCAACGGCCCCGAAGGCGGGCCAGGATTGGTTGCCCAGGATGTAACCCACGGTGCCGACGGCCGCGACGACGGCGAGAGCGGCGAGCAACAGCAGAAATTTGCAGGGGAAAATGACCATCTGGCGGCCGAAGAGTTGCATGTCGCCGGCGATGAGGCCCGCCGAGCGAAGCGGGAACATCAGGAAAAGCAGATTTTCGATGCCCACCCACAGCACGTTGAAGGGCACCGCGAACGCGGCGATGGGGAGCGCCAATTTCCACCCATCCTTCACGCAAAGCGAGACGGCAACCAGCAAGGTCGCCTGCATGGCGGTCAGAACCAGCACGGGGGTGAACAACTCGCCCGCCGCCACGGCGATCGGGCGCACGGGCAATGAGCGGAGCAGATCGAGGCGGTCCAGCTCGTCGCGGAAGTCGAACTTCAGCATCGAGATCAAAACCATGTTGATCCACGCGACGGCGCCCAGCAATTTTTCCACGGAAGAAAACGAGTTGTCGCGATGTTGCAGAATGAACGTGCCGCCGGCGATTCCGATGACGATCAGCAGAATGAGCAGCGCCCGCGAGCTGCGCACGGCGCCGACCAGCTGCCTCCAGGCGATCGGACCGGCGCCGCCGAATCTGGGGAGTTGGATCACGCGGAATCGCGGGCCGCTGGCGCCGGCCAATCTGGCGACGCCGCCGCCGCGGGAGCGCTGACGGCGTTCGTATCGCCGCTGGCTGACCGTCGCCGCGGTTTCCAGGTAGTTGGCGTCGAGCCCGATGACCAGGGCGACCATCAGCAGATCGATGAGCAGGGCCGGGACGCCCCACTTCAGCAGATCAGCCCCACCTGCCGTGATCGTGTGCGCGAAAACGTCGAACGGGGCGAGCAGAACTCGGCCGGCGATCGTGGCGTGGACCCGCATCATGAAATCAAGCGAATTGCCGTGCGGGCGGGCTGCCAGCGTGGTGCCGATGGCGATGATCGCCAGCAGCGCTGCGACGACCAGAATCCCGCGCCGGGTTCCGCTGTAGGCTCGCTCGCCGATCGTCTGACCCACCATGATGACGGCAATCGCGAACAGTTGCATGAACTGAATCGTGAGCCAGATCCCCACGCCGCAGGCAAGCCACGAAGTGGTGTAGCGGAGGAACAGGATCGAGAGGATCAGCGTGGTGAATGCGGTGCCCAGGGCGGTCTTGAGAATCTTGTAGCCCAGCAGCGCCCGGCGAGTGAACGGCCCGGGAAACAGAAAGTCGACTTCGGCGCCGGTGAATGGCACGGCGCTGTCGCCGAAGGAAGTAAACAGATTACTCAGACAAAACCCGAGAATGGCGAAGGGCGCGATGGTGCGCACCATTTGCGGCTCGGCGTGCGGCATGCGCAGCGCGCGGTACAGCGCCGGGCCGAGCCAGAGGGACAGAACCAGGAGTCCCAACACCAGAAAAACCAGGCCGCGAGGCGTGCGCATGCCGCGGAGGGAATGGCGGATTTTCCCGCGAAAGTGCAATCGAAGAAGGGTCAACAGGGCGATGGGCACGCAGCTACGCCGCCTTGTCCGCGGTGGCGCGGAAAAACATCTCTTCCAGAGACGCATCGCCGCTGACATTGGCGAAGGCCACTCTGGCGCCCTCGACGGGGCCGAAGAAAATCCGCCGGCCATGATTCAGGATCAGAAGATCGGTGCACAGGTCTTCCACCAGCGAGAGCAGGTGCGAGCTGACGATGACGGCCGCCCCCGCGGCCGCGCGCTGCCGGATCGATTCCTTCATCGTTCGGATGCCATGCGGATCGAGCCCGGTGACCGGCTCGTCAAAGAGAATCGCGCTGGGACGGTGCAGATAGGCGCAACAGATCGCCACCTTCTGCCTCATCCCGCGCGAGAGTTCCTGAGCCAGTGCGTCACGCTTGGGCGTCAGTTGGAATTGATCCAGCAGCGCAACCGCATCGGCCTCGAAGTTTTTCACCGCGTAGGCCTTGGCGATGAATTGCAGATGCTCCCAGACAGTCAACGCTTCAAACAGCTTTGGCTCGTCCGGCACATACGCCAACAGCGCCTTGGCCGTCACCGGCTCAAGCGTGACATCATGACCGCAAACCAGCAGCCGGCCGCCCGTGGGCGGGATGACCCCGGTAATTGCCCGCATGGTCGTCGTTTTACCGGCCCCATTGGGCCCCAGAAGTCCCAATATCTGCCCCGGCTGCACGTCGAAGCTCAGCCCCTCGACCGCGACCGTACCGCGGTAGGCCTTGCAAAAGTCGGTCACCTGGATCATGGGCGTTCCTACGGGAACCATCGGCCGCAAACGAGTTGACGTTGATCTTCGTTTGCCCCCGATTATCGGATTTTCGTCACCGTGGCCGCCGGCGTCGCCACTTCAGCGGCGATGTACCAACCCCAGGTCCGCCGCACCATCCCGAAAACCGCAGTAACTCGCGTGCTTGGGCACGCGGTGAATGGGGGTTCAATTCCCGCCGGCTCCATAGGAGGGGGGCGAGTTGAACGCGTGTGGCGTTTGTCGCGCAAGGCAGTAGCGTTGGGCGTTAAGTTGCTTAAGCTCATCTCGGAATTGCGCGTGGGCAGAACTTCGATTCTCAGACGAGATTGTACCAGTCAGGTCCGGTGTTGCTTACAATTGAGCGATGGCTGGCTCCGGTGCATTCCGTTTAATTTCCGTTGA
>Ga0302325_10032674_pt1 | contig 10680 bp, 13 predicted proteins | sample Palsa_T0_2_FD_201948 | JGI IMG/M metagenome (GOLD analysis project Ga0302325, IMG submission 201948) | Peat permafrost microbial communities from Stordalen Mire near Abisko, Sweden - Palsa_T0_2 | ecosystem: Environmental > Terrestrial > Soil > Palsa > Peat permafrost | place: Sweden: Abisko...
CTCGAGGTGAAGGTGGCCGGACTGGTCGAGCGACGGGCCGTGTTGAGCTCGAGGCTCGACGACACCGAGCGCAGGCTGGCGGGCAACGTCGAGGCGCGCGAGCGCGCCGGAGAGCGCCGCCGCCGACTCGAGGCCGGCGCACTCGCCACCGATCGACTGGGCGTGGCGCTGGAGGGTCACGCGACGCACCTCGGAGAACTGCTGGAAGGATTGCGCCAGCGTCGGAGCCGTCAGCTCGACGACGTACGGGCGGGTGGGGCGCGCCTGGAGGCACTGCGCAAACAACGATCCGAGGTCGACACGCACCTGGCCGAGATCCGTCAGCGTTCCCAGCAGCTCGAGCTCCTGGTGGCCGAGGCCACGGTGCGGCGTGACACCGCGGCTGAAGCACTCCGGCGTGAGTTGGGATGCGAGCCCGACGAGGCCATCGGGGCGCCGTGCCCCGAGCTTCCCGAAGGCGAGGACGCGACGCGGCGCGCCGCGGTGGTCGAGCGGGAGCTGGCGTCGCTCGGGCCGGTGAACCCGCTGGCGCTCGAGGAGCTCGGTGCCCTCGAGGAGCGACACCGTTTCCTCGAAGAGCAGGTCGAAGACGTCCGCCGGGCTCGGCGCGAGCTCCATCAGGTGATCAGGGCCGTCGACGACGAGATCATGCGGGTCTTCGCTCAGGCCTTCGCCGATGTGAACGAGCACTTCCAGGTCCTGGTGGGCACGTTGTTCCCCGGCGGGACGGGTCGGTTGACCCTCACCGATCCCACCGACCTTCTCGACACGGGCGTGGAAGTCGAGGCGCGCCCTGCGGGTAAGAACGTCCGCAAGCTGTCGCTGCTGTCGGGAGGTGAGCGGTCGCTCGTGGCGCTCGCGTTCCTCTTCGCCGTGTTCCGCAGCCGCCCCTCGCCCTTCTACCTGCTCGACGAGGTCGAGGCCGCGCTCGACGACGTGAACCTGCACCGTTTCCTCGACCTCCTCCACGAGTTCCGGGGCGAGGCGCAGCTCATCATCGTGAGCCACCAGAAACGGACGATGGAGGCCGCTGACGCGCTCTACGGCGTGACCATGACCCCGGGCGGCTCGTCCAAGGTGGTCAGCCAGAAGGTGCGGCGCGAGCCCTCGGACGCGGAGCCGGCCACAACGCCGGTGTAGCAGCCCGGTGCGTCGGTGCCTCTGGGCCCCGCCGCCGCCGACCTCCAATAGGTCTGGTTAGGCTGCGTCGCCATGCTGGCCCTGTGGATCGTCCTGGCCGTGGTGGTGGTCACGCTCGTCGTGGGCCTGGTGGTGGTGGTCCCGCGCCGTGGGCGACGGCGCCGGTCGCTGCAGTCCCCCGGAGGCGACACCGCGACCATCGAGCGGCCACCGGCCAGGCCTTCGGAACCGAGGGTGCCGCCGCCGGTGGCAGAGCCTCGGACACTCCTCGAAGCACAAGAGCCCGAGCTCGAGGCCGAGGTCGAACCTGAGGCCGAGCCCGAGCCAGAACCTGAACTTGCTCCGGCCCCTGAGCTTCGGGAACGACTGGGCAAGACGCGCGGCCTGTTCTCGGGGTACGTGCGGGCGTTGCGCAGTCGTTCGTCGGTCGACGATCAGGCGTGGGACGACCTCGAAGAGGCGTTGCTGCGGGCCGATGTCGGTGTCGCCACGACCACCGCCCTGCTCGAGGACCTGCGTTCCCGAGTGCACGACGGTGAGCTGCGGGGCGCCGAGGCCGTCGTGGCCGCATTGCGCGAGGACCTGCGCCGCTCGCTCGACACCGAGGCGGGCACCAGCCTTTCGCACGACGGGGAGGGCACGTGCGTCTGGCTCTTCGTCGGGGTGAACGGCGTGGGCAAGACGACAACCATCGGCAAGGTGGCACGGCGTGAGAAGGCCGCGGGCCGGTCGGTGCTGCTGGCGGCGGGCGACACGTTCCGAGCCGCGGCCGCCGAGCAGTTGGACCAGTGGGCCCGGCGCACCGGTGTCGACATCGTGCGCGGCGCCGAAGGAGGAGATCCCAGTGCGGTTGTCTTCGACGCGGTGCAGCGGGCCCAGGCGCGCGGCAACGACCTGGTCCTGGCGGACACCGCCGGTCGGCTCCACACCAAGGTCAACCTGGTCGAGGAATTGAAGAAGATCCGACGGGTGGCGGATCGACCACCGGGTCACGTGGCCGAAGTGCTGCTCGTGCTCGACGCCACCACCGGGCAGAACGGGCTCACTCAGGCGCGCCAGTTCCTCGACGCGGTCGGGGTCACCGGCGTGGTCCTCACCAAGTTGGACGGCTCGGCCAAGGGTGGGATCGTGGTCGCCATCCAGCGCGACCTGGGCCTGCCGGTGAAGCTGGTGGGGTTGGGCGAGGGCCCCGACGACCTCGTGCCCTTCGACCCCGACGAGTTCGTCGCGGCGCTGTTCGACTAGGGGTTGTGGAGCGCCGGGCCCGGCCCGGGCGCCCGGTAACCTGAACCTCCGCATGTTCGACGCACTCTCCGACCGACTCGAGGGGATCCTCGGCCGTCTTCGCAGCCGCGGCCGCCTGAGCGACGCGGATGTCGACGAGGCCCTGCGAGAGATCCGGACTGCGCTCCTCGAGGCCGATGTGGACGTGGGGGTGGCCCGGTCCCTGGTGGACGGGATCCGCGCCCGGGTGGTCGGCGAGGAGCTGTCGAAGAGCCTGAGCCCGGGCCAGCAGGTGGTGAAGGCGGTCCACGACGAGCTCATCGAGGTGCTCGGAGGTGAGACGTTGCGTCTCACCTACGCGTCGGCACCACCGACGGTCATCCTGCTGGCCGGTCTGCAGGGATCGGGCAAGACGACCACGGCGGCCAAGCTGGCCCGTTGGTTCCGCCAACAGGGGCGCAACCCGCTCTTGGTAGGCGCCGACCTCCAGAGGCCGGCCGCGGTCGAGCAGTTGCGGATCCTGGGCGACCAAGCCGGTGTGCCGGTGTTCAGCGAGCCCTCCGATCCCGTGGCGGTCGCCGCGGGCGGTGTGCGTGAGGCGCAGCGCCTGGGACGAGACGTGCTGATCGTGGACACCGCCGGTCGACTGGCGATCGACGAGGCACTCATGGACGAGGTGCGTCGCGTCTCCGACGCGGTGGCTCCCCGCTACACGTTCCTCGTGATCGACGCCATGACGGGCCAGGACGCCGTGGCCACGGCGCGTGCGTTTCACGATGCGCTCGCGCTCGACGGCGTGATCCTCACCAAGCTCGACGGTGACGCCCGTGGTGGTGCGGCTCTGAGTGTCAAGAATGTGGTGGGACGGCCCATCGCGTTCGCCTCCACCGGGGAACGCCTGGCGGACTTCGACCTCTTTCACCCCGACCGTATGGCGAGCCGCATCCTCGGCATGGGTGACGTGCTCACGCTCATCGAACAGGCCGAACGGGAGTTCGACCACGACATCGCCACGGAAGGCGCCACCAGGCTGCTCGAGGGGCGATTCACCCTCGAGGACTTCTTGTCCCAGCTCCAGCAGGTGAAGAAGCTCGGGTCGCTGGGTGGCTTGTTGTCGCTCATGCCCGGGGTGCCCAAGGAGGTGAAGGAGAACGCCAACATCGACGACGGACAAGTGGCCCAGGTGGAGGCGATCATCCGGTCCATGACTCCGCGCGAGCGGGGCGAGCCGGGAGTCATCGACGGGTCGCGGCGATCTCGCATCGCCCGGGGGAGCGGGACCACCACCCAGGAAGTCAACCAGTTGCTGCGGCAATTCAAAGAGGCCCAACAGATGATGCGGAACCCGGGAATGCTCGGTGGCATGCTCGGCGGGGGAGTCAAGGGCAAGCTGGCCCAAGCCGTGGCCGAGCGGATGGGTGAGGGCAACGCGGACCCGTCGAGCTTGGAGTCGCTCGGTGCCGGGGGTCTGGGCGGGGCCGGACTCGGGGGCGGGCGATCGGTCGGCGGCCTCGGGCCTCCCGGGGGCGCCAAGGGGCGCCCAGGCTCGAAGAAGAAGAAGGGTGGGCGGGTCACGCCCAAGGGCAGCGGGGGCCGCGCTGGGCGGTAGGAAGGCCCGACCGCCTGGGCACGATTGACCGCGCCCGGACAAGCGCCCAGACCGGTGTTTCGACCCCCGTGCCGGTGGCAGGCCACAATAGGAGGTCCGTGCACCTCGAGTCCGAGGTCGCCGGGGACGAGGAAGGCAGGGAATCAGAGCGTGGCAGTGAAGCTCCGCCTCATGCGGATGGGCAAGAAGAAGCAGCCGACCTACCGGGTGGTGGCGGCCGATGCCCGGTCGCCGCGCGACGGCCGGTTCATCGAGATCGTGGGAACCTACGCTCCCCGGGGTCGGTCGACGGCCGAACCCGACGCCATCGTGGCCATCGACAATGACAAGGCCCTGAAGTGGCTGCGTCAAGGTGCGCAACCGACCGAACGCGTCGAGAAGCTCCTACGCACCTCGGGTGCCTGGGACGAGTTCAAGCCGGGCTCGAAGTGAGCGACGCCGAGCTGGACGGGGACGTCAACGTCGATGACGACGACGTCGGGAACGCAGACATGGGAAACGCAGACGTGGGAAACGACGTCGATGACATGGCCGGCAACCGGGTCGAAGGCGGCAGCGCCCGGTCCGTGCTCGACTACATCGCCCGGTCGCTCGCCGGTGAGCCCGACGCGGTCGTGGTCGAGACCGAAGAGTCCAGTCGCGGCGTGCGTTTCCGCATCCATGTCGCCCCCGGTGACATGGGCCGCATGATCGGGCGACGCGGTCGCGTGGCACAGGCCATCCGCACCGTGGTGCGGGTGGCGGGTTCGCGCGAAGGGGTTGACACCAACGTCGACTTCGTCGACGACTGACGGTCCCGGACGCGACGCCCGGTCCCCCGTGGGCGTCGAGGGGTTGCTCGAGGTCGGGCGCGTCGGCAAGCCGCACGGACTGGCGGGCGAGGTCGTCGTCTCGTTGGTCAGCAACCGCCCCGAACGGGTCGTGGTGGGATCCGCTTTCCTGACCGACGTCGGCGAGCTTCGCATCGAGGCGTCACGCCCCTTTGCCGACAACTGGCTCATGAGGTTCGCGGGCGTCGACACCCGCGAGTCGGCCGAGGGCCTGCGGGGCACGGTGCTGCGGGGCCATCCCCTCGACGACGAGGACGCGTGGTGGGTGCACGAGCTCATCGGCTCGGAGGTGGTCGACACCGAGGGGGCCCACCTGGGGACGGTCGGGGCTGTGGTCGCCAACCCTGCCAGCGATCTGCTCGAGCTCGACGGGGGAGCCCTGGTCCCTTTGCGGTTCGTGGTGAAGCGATCGCCGGGCCGGGTGGTGCTGGACGCGCCGGCTGGCCTGCTGGACCCACCCGAAAGCTGAGCGGCTCAGTGCGTATCGACGTCTTCACGATCTTCCCCGACCTCGTCGAGCACTACTGCCGGGGCTCGCTCCTGGGCCGGGCGGCGGACCAGGGGCTGCTCGACGTTCGGGTCCACGACCTCCGGGCCGGGGCGGGGGACCCGCGCCGCTCTGTCGACGACGCACCCTTCGGCGGTGGTGCGGGGATGGTGCTCGCACCGGGCCCGATCTTCGCGGCGGTCGAGGCGGTCGCCCCGCCCCGACCGCTCTACCTGCTCGCCCCGGGGGGGCGCCGGCTCGACCAGGGGATCGTGGAAGAGCTTCGTGGCACCGCTGACTCGCCGGCGGGCGGGTTCTCGCTGCTGTGCGGTCGCTACGAGGGGGTCGACCAGCGGGTCGTCGATCACCTGGTTGATGGGGAGCTGTCGATCGGCGACTACGTCGTGGGCGGCGGTGAGCTGCCCGCGCTCGCCATCATCGAGGCCGTGGCACGGCTCGTGCCGGGCGTGATGGGCAACGAAGCCTCGGCGCTCGACGAGAGCTTCAGCTCCGGGCTGCTCGAGTACCCCCAGTACACCCGCCCCGCGGAGTTCCGTGGTTGGGCGGTGCCCGACGTCTTGTTGAGCGGCGACCACGGTCGCATCGCCCGCTGGCGCCGTGCCACGGCCCTGCGCCGGACGCTGGAGCGGCGCCCGGACCTGGTCGAGCGGGCCGGCGAACTCGACCACGAGGACCTCGGCCTCCTGCGCGAGCTGGCCGACGAACCCCCTCCCGACCGGCGAGCCACGCCGAGGTAGCAGCAGGCCTCACGCCTGGTCCGTCGGCAGCCGACCGGCGTCGCAGCACCCGAGGTCGTCACGTCCGGAGCTGCGGCCCTCGATCGTGCGGGGGTGTCCAGGGCGCGGCTATCGTGGCTCTTTCGGCAGGCTCTGCACGGCTCGGCCGCCCCGTCGCCGCGGTGGCCGCCGGAGGTGCTGCCCGAGCCGCTCGGAGCTGGACCTGTGAAGGGACGCGCGTCATGAATCCCACCGACATCGTCGATCGCGAGAACCTGAGAGACGACGTCCCCGATTTTCGGCCGGGTGACACCTTGAAGGTGCACGTCCGCGTGGTCGAGGGCAACCGTGAGCGCACCCAGGTCTTCCAGGGGGCCGTGATCCGTCGACAGGGAACCGGCGCCCGGGAGACCTTCACCGTGCGCAAGCTCAGCTTCGGCGTCGGCGTCGAGCGCACCTTCCCCGTGCACTCGCCCATCCTGGCCAAGATCGAGGTCGTCACACACGGCGACGTACGGCGGGCCAAGCTCTATTACCTGCGTGGCCGTGTGGGGAAGGCGGCCAAGATCAAAGAGAAGCGGGCCGCGCGCACCTAGTGCGCGGCTTCGTGGAGCTCGGATCGAAGCGGAAGTAACCCAGGGCCGATGAGCGAAGAAGACCTCGAACGGTACGAGGCCGAGATCGAGCTGGCGCTCGTCCAGGAGTACCGGACGGTGCTCCCACTGTTCAACTACGTGGTCGAGAGTGAGCGTCGCTTCTATCTGGCCAACGAGGTGAAGGTGACGGTGCGCGACACGTCCTCGCCCACCTGCGTGGAGCTCGAGTTGGACGATGCCTGGGTGTGGGACATGTATCGGCCGGCCCGCTTCGTGCCGCACGTCCGTGTCCTCACCTTCCGGGACGTGAACGTGGAGCGACTGCCTGATCGCGACGCCTGATGGCCGACGCTCGGCGCGCCTTGTTGGGTGGGCGCGGCGAGGACGCCGCCGCCGCGTGGTACCGGGGGGCCTCCTATGAGGTCATCGATCGCAACTGGCGATGCGCCCAGGGTGAGCTCGATCTGGTGGTGCACAGCGCCGACGATGACGTCGTCGTGTTCTGCGAGGTGAAGACCCGAAGTTCGGCCGCCTTCGGCTCTCCCTTCGAGGCCGTCACCTCGGCCAAGCAACGCCGGGTGCGCGCCCTGGCTGCCTTGTGGCTCCGCAGCGAGCGCCGCCGGGGAGCGAGCTACCGACACATCCGGTTCGACGTGGCCGCCGTGACGAGCGGGCCCGGTGGGTCCCTCGAGGTGGAGGTGCTCCAGGACGCCTTCTGACCTCGGGTGCGGGGCTATCGGCGCGTCGGGTCCGGCCTGGGGCCGCCGCAGGCCTGATGGGTATGGTGTCGGCGTGAGCACCGAGACGATCATCGTCGAACGCGACGACGGAGTCGTGACTGTCACGCTGAACCGACCCGAGCGCAAGAACGCGGGCAACGGCCTCATGTGGCAGGAGCTCCACGACACGTTTTCCGAGGTGGCCCGGCGGCGCGACGACCGTGTCGTGGTCGTCACGGGAGCCGGAGGGGCATTCTGCTCGGGCGCGGACATCGCCGATCCACGGGGGGTGAGCGGGGACCCTGAAGACCCCCACATCGTGCGCATGAAATTCTTCGGCTCGGTGATGCTGGCGCTGCACAAGCTTCCCCAGCCCACGATCGCCAAGATCCGCGGGATCGCGGCGGGGGCGGGCATGAGCCTCGCAATCGGGTGTGACCTCACCGTGGCCTCGGACAACGCCCGGTTCTCCGAGATCTTCGCCCGGCGGGGCCTTTCGGTGGACGGTGGCTCCTCGTGGCTGTTGCCCAGGCTCGTGGGGCTGCACAAGGCGAAGGAGCTGGCGTACTTCGCCGACATCCTCTCGGCTGAGGAGGCCGCCGCCTACGGGCTGCTCAACCGCGTGGTCGCCGACGACGAGCTCGACACCTTCATCGACGACTGGGCCCGGAAGCTCGCCGCGGGCCCACCGTTGGCGCTGGCCATGACCAAGAAACTGCTCGACAACTCGATGTCGGTGACGATGGCCCAGGCGCTCGAGGACGAGGCGCGCTGTCAGACCATCAACTTCTACAGCGAGGACACGGCCGAGGCCATGCGGGCCTTTGCCGAGAAGCGGGAGCCGAGGTTCAAGGGTCGTTGAAAGCGCGAGTCGTCCTGCTGGGAGTGCTCTGCCTGCTCGTGGGCGCGTGCGGGCAATCGGGCGGACACGTGATCGGGATCGGCTCCAACAGTGCCCCCACGACCGGGCCGGAAGGACCGGGCTACATGGTCCAGTCGAGGACCGTGCCCGGTCTCGGTACCGTCCTGGTCGACGGGTACGGGCTCACGTTGTACCTCTTTGTCCCCGACCACCAGTCGGGACGCTCCACCTGTGACAGCTACTGCGCGACCCAGTGGCCGCCCGCCACCCTGCCCAAGGGGGTCACGACCCCGGTGATCGGTGCGGGTATCGACCGGGCGCTCATCGGCACGACGCGGCGTGGCACGGTGCTCCAGGTCACTTACAACGGATGGCCCCTGTACCGCTGGATCGGGGACACCTCGGCCGGTGAGTCGACCGGCCAGGGGATCGTGAACTCCGGAGGCCTGTGGTACGCGGTCAACGACGCCGGACAGCCCGTCCACTGATTGCCACCTCGAGGTGGCGTCGGTCTGCTCCTCAGCCGGATCTGCCCGGCTCACCACGAAAACCTGGGCCCGTCTCGGCAGTCGTTGGACAATGCTCCGCTGAGATTGCAGACTTCGCGGGAGCCGGCCTCACATCGAAGACCGCCGGTTCGGACGAAGGGTCACCGTGTACAAGGCAATTGTCGTAGGCACAGACGGATCCGATCGGGCGACGGGCGCGGTGAGCCAGGCCCTCGCCCTGGCCAAGATGAGCGGCGCCACACTGCACGTGGTGCACGTGGTTCGCCCCCTTCCCCCCTCCATGATGGGCGAGCACGTCGACCCTTCTGCCATCGCCGTGGCCCTGGCGGACATGCGGGTCGAAGGCGAGGAGATCTGTGCCCGGGTACGGACCGAAGCCCGACGCGCGGATGTGTCGGCCGAGGTGCACAACGTCGAGGGCGACCCGGCCGACGTGCTGCTCTCGATCGCCGAGACGGTCGACGCGGATCTCGTCGTGGTCGGAAACCGAGGCATGAGCGGGATCAAACGGTTTGTCCTGGGCAGTGTGCCCAACAAGGTCTCGCACCATTGCCCGTGCAGTCTGCTGATCGTCAACACCGACGCCGAGCACGCGTGACTGGCGGGCGCCCGGGTTGGTGACCGAGCGTCCGCGACCCTGGCGCGACTCCGAGTCGCTATGTTCGTGGAGTGCGGATCCTCGTGTTGGGAGCAGGCTTCGGCGGTCTCGAGCTGTCGACCAGGCTGTCACAGGAGTTCGCTGAAGAGCTCGAGATCGTCCTGATCGACAAGAGTGACGGCTTCGTCTTCGGATTCTCGAAGCTGGACGTCATGTTCGGCCGGAGGCCACCCTCGGATGTGGTCCATCCGTACAGTGCTCTCGACAAGGCGGGGCTGCGTTTCGTCCAGACGACCATCCGGTCCATCGACCCTGGGGCCAAACGGGTCGAGACGGATGCGGGTGCATTCGATGCCGACATCATCGTTGTGGCCCTGGGCGCTGACCTCCATCCGTCCGCAACCCCGGGTCTGGTCGAGGCCGGACATGAGTTCTACACGGTGCCCGGCGCTTTTGCGCTGCGAGATGTGCTCACGACTTTCGAGGGTGGCCACGTCATCGTCGGCGTCACGTCGACTCCGTTCAAGTGTCCTCCGGCGCCGAGCGAAACCGCGCTCCTGGTCCACGATTTTCTGGTGAGACAGGGCATTCGAGGTGACTCCTCGATCTCGCTCGTCATGCCTCTGGGCGTTCCCATCCCACCATCGCCCGCCGCGTCGGAGGCGCTGCTCGTGGCGTTTGCCGAACGGGGGATCGCTTGGCATCCGGGGCGGTTGGTGACCAGCCTCGACCCGGCACGAAACGTCGCCGTCTTCGATGACGAGAGCGTGATGCCGTTCGACCTGTTCCTGGGCGTCCCGGTGCACAAGGTCCCCGCGGTGGTCGAGGAATCGGGATTGACCGTCGATGGATGGGTTCCGGTCAATCCGCTTACCTTGGAGACGGCGTTTCCCGACGTCTACGCGGTCGGAGACGTGGCCAGTGTCGGGACCCCCAAAGCCGGAGTGTTCGCCGAGGGCCAAGCCTCGGTGGTGGCCGGCCAGATCGCTGCGCGGTTACGGGAGGGCGCACCACCTTCGACCTATGACGGGCGAGGAACGTGCTACCTCGAGTTCGGCCACGATCAGGTTGCCCGGGTCGAGGTCACGTTCTTGAGTGGGGCAGCGCCGGTGGGTGACATCGAGGGGCCTTCGCTCGAGATCGCCGCCGACAAGAGCGAGTTCGGCACCAGCCGCATCAGACGCTGGTTCGATCGCACCTGGTCCTAGAGCATCCGACGGCGACTCGAGGGGTGGGCCCATTAGCGTGGCGCGATCGCGACCGTGCTCATTCCCCTGCCTGACCAGGACTTCGACGTCACCGAGGTGGCGGTGCCGTGGCGGCTGCTGACGCGCCGTGGCCACGTGGTTCGATTCGCGACCGAGCACGG
>Ga0302325_10032675_pt1 | contig 10680 bp, 12 predicted proteins | sample Palsa_T0_2_FD_201948 | JGI IMG/M metagenome (GOLD analysis project Ga0302325, IMG submission 201948) | Peat permafrost microbial communities from Stordalen Mire near Abisko, Sweden - Palsa_T0_2 | ecosystem: Environmental > Terrestrial > Soil > Palsa > Peat permafrost | place: Sweden: Abisko...
TACGTCCGAGTGATTTTGCCGCCCAGGCGCTCTGCTAATCCCAAACAAATGGTGGCCCGCCTCGGTAACGCTCCGAGTTCAGCGGCTTAAAAGACCGCTGCTTCACTTTAAAGCTTGCAGGCCGGATTGGTACTCGCGGCAGGATTTGCACCTGCACTGGCGACGCTCTCGACGTCGTGTCTCCGTGGTGGCCGCCAGCCAAGGCTTGGACTACGCGAGCAAAAGAAATGGAGCCTCCAGCCGGTGATGCTCCGGCGAGATTTCTTTACAAAAGAAATCCGCAGGCTGCTGCATGGAGGCGACGGTGGCCGTGCGCAAGCACTCGCAGACCCCGGTGCTGCCCTGGGCATGGCTGGCTTATGACGCCTGCCTGAACGCTGGTTCGACTGCGGGGCTTGCGCACTGCCACCATTCTGAAGTTGGAGCCCCCACCCGGAGTTGCACCGAGCTGACTCGCTTACCGAGCGAGGGCATCGCTGAAAATGCTTTGAGGGCATGAAAACTGGCCTCCCCGACCGGCTTCGCTCCGGTGATCTCCTGCATGAGAGGCAGGCGTGTTGGCTGGACTACACCACAGGGACAAAATGGTGAGGGCAGAAGGATTTGCGCCTCCGACCTGATGCATGTGACGCATCCGCTCTGACTAACTGAGCTATGCCCTCAAGAATGGTGGGAGCGGAGAGTGCTGCCCTCCCTGCCTCTCGCATGTCAAGCGAGCGCTCTGCTGCTGAGCTACGCCCCCGAAATGGAGCGGGTGAACGGAATCGCACCGTTGTCTCGGCCTTGGCACGGCCGCATTCTGCTGTTGAACCACACCCGCAAAAATGGCGTCCCCAGCCGGAGTCTCACCAGCAACCTGGAGTTTAGGACACTCCCGCTCTGTGTTTTGAGCTATGGGGACAAAGAATCAAACCCCTGGCCGGTCTCTTTCACTGGTCAAATGCACCTCGCCACGAGGTCGCTGGAGCTACTTTGCGTTCAGGGATTCGAATGGTACGCGCGTCCGGTAACGCTCCGGAACCCGGCACTGATCTAGTTCGATGCGGGGTATAAGGCCGCCTGGTGGCCGTGTGCTAACACCTCTTTGAGCTACGCGCGCAGTGCTGGCCGCCTGCAAAGGCTGGCGGAATGCCGTGGACTTGCGCCACACCCCCGTTTCCAGGAGCGCACTCGTTAGCAACGAGGGTCCTTGCGGACTGCCACCAGGCTCGCTTGTCCGGTTGACATTCCAAATTGGTCCGCGTGACAGGACTTGCACCTGCAACCTTTCCGTCTTGAGCGGTGGTGGCCGTGTGCTAACACCCTCTGCATTGGGCCACACGCGGTGGTGCTCCCGGTCAGAGTTGCACTGACACTGTGCGGGGTTTAAATCCGCCGCCTCTGCGTTGGGCTACGGGAGCGAAACGAAATGGTGCCGCGTGAGGGAGTTCCACCCCCAACCTCTCCGTTCTGAGCGGAGCGCCTCCGGTAGTTGGGCTAACGCGGCCTGAATTGGCACTCCCGGAAGGACTCTCACCCTCATCTCCGACGTTCGAAGCGTCGCGCTCTGGTGATTGAGCTACGGGAGCGTTGAAATTGGTGAGTCGCCACGGTGCTGCCCCGTGCTCTGCGGCTTAAGAGACCGCTGCTTCACTGCAAAGCTTGCAACCCAAATACAACCGCGACACGAAGGCGGAGTTGAACCGCCGCAGCCAAGCCTGTGATGTCCTGGCCGGCACCGGTGTTCGCGTCGCGGAAATGGTCGAGCATCAGGGTATCGCGCCCTGTATTCCGGTTTGGAAGACCGGCGTGTGTCTCTCAACACCTATGCCCGAAGAAATGGAATCCCGTACCGGAATCGCACCAGCCTCTGCGGCTTTGCAGGACGCCGCCTGAGCTGCTCGGCCAACGGGACATTCAATTGCCGAACTCGCAGTAATGAGTTCGGAACACGACTAGCGGATGATGTCTCATTTTCCCGCCTTCGATTGGCTTTCGACCGACACCTCCAGACACGAACCGGATTTCCCATTTCTCAAAGGAACAAACGCGCCCGCACCCACCTAAAGAGGCTTTAGTCGAGTTCCCCGCAGTGAAATGGTGGAGTCGATGGGTAACGCTCCCATATAAACTTGCTTGCAGGGCAAGTGCATTACTTGTCTGCCACGACCCCGGAAAATGGCAGGCTGCCTCCGTGCTGCCCGGAAGTGCTTGCGCACGGCCACCGGCTGAGTTTTGGAGACTCGGCTGCGTGCTGACGCTCAACCTGTGAAAAACTGGTGCGGTTGCCGGGAATTGCCCCCGGATGGTGGCGGTGCGCAAGCACCTCCGTGGCGGGGAGGTATTCTAGCTGTTAAATCACAACCGCGAAATTAAAAGGGCCGGGAACCTCAAGCTCCCGGCCCATGCCATTTCAACAAAGAACAAACACCTCCTGGCGATCTATTCGATCCCAGCCCGCGGATTCACGGCGGCTGTTTCGGTGTTTAGGGGCACACCTCCTACGAAGCCCTTAATATGTAAATTCAAAATTCGTTTCGTGCGTCTTCGTGACTCTGTCTTTTGGTAGTGGGCACACCCCACCGGTGAGGCTTCTCTGCTCGTCCTCGCCAAATTCAACTTGTCGCCAGAAGACATCACCTGGATGTCGCTTTGTCCACATTCACAGCTTATCCGTCTTTCGTCGCTATTCGTTCATCTTCGTGCTCTTGCAGGGAAACAAAAAACCCTGCTTACACGCGGTAAGCAGGGTGAAGAAATTTTATTTCGATTCGTTACCTGCCTACACCATGTCTATCCAAATTACCTTCGGGCTGTTTCCCGATAGATGCCAAGGATAGTCCAAGGCTAAACACATAGCCTTGGGTGACCTGGCTATGACGTGTCGCTTTCGCGACCGGCATCGTCGGCCAATTCGTGGCTGATATGTTTAAGCAAGTTTTCATCGAACGTAGAGACATGTAACACATGCCTCTCGTTACATGCAAGTAATATTTTAGAAATATTTTGTAGGCGGAGCAGGTTAATCTGAGCTTTACATATTCGAATTGGTTGATACGAACCCTCTAAGAGGCAAGCGATTTGGACAATCGTGGAATCCGATATTGGATTTTTATGTGCGTGGCAATTCCAGCCGCAGGTGGCGCTGGATTTGTTTGCGCCATTCCTTCGTCACATTCTCCTGCTCCGCGAAATCCGGCCATTTTGCCACAGCGGCGCGAACTTCTTCCACAATGGCCTCGGCCCGGCCGCGTTTCATGAGGGCGCTTTTTGCACAGGCGCGAAAGTCGGCCAGCGTGAATCCATCGTGCTTGCCGTTCATCGTCATCTGATGCCGCGCCGTCCAAGGTGCCCCATCCGCTATACACAGCCTTCGCCCACCCCCTGTCACTCCTCAAACTGTGGATACTGCGCCGGCGCTTTGCCCGCCGATTCGATCACTTTCGGTCGCCGCAGTCGGCACGGTCATTACCCGCTTCCTCGCTACTACGGGGACTCTGACTTTTGCCCTGCTCCTTCCAACACCAGGACAGGTCTCCTTGATTACCGAACGTGCATTGCCAGATTCCGTCTCCAACCTGGGTTTGACACGCCCCATTTGCCCTCGCCGGCCATCATCATATTTGTTGAGACCGAGTCTCAGTTATGCTTAGATTAGGTGGATGATAGCTTCATTGGCGGGCAAGAGCAAAAAATCGCCGCACGGGCGCAGCGGCCTGGACTTCAGCGAAATGGAAGTCTGGAAACCGTTCGGCCACGGCTGGCGCAAGCTGCACGGCAGTTTCCGCGACGCCGGTTACAGCGTCGAATGGCACGATTTTACGTCGGTCAACACCTTGGATTGGTCCAGAACGTTTCATCCCGGCAGCCTGGAGATTTGTCTCAATCTCTCCGGCCATGCCGACGTTCGCGCCGCGGGCGAAACCCTCGAGCTTGGCCCGCTCATGGCCGGGTTCTACGCGCAAAACGAGGCCTCCTTGACGGCTGGCCGGCGCGGCGGGGAACACCATCAATTCATCACCATCGAACTTTCGCTGCCGTTTCTCAAACGCCACCTGGCCGCCGGGGAAGGAGGGCTTCATCCGCGCCTGAGCCGGTTCCTGGCCCGCGGGGATCGCGCCCCGGCCATGGTTTCCGAACCCATCCGGCTAAGCCATGATCACCAGCAATTGGTCCTGAGTTTTCGCAGCCCGCCCGTTTTCAAGGCCGCGCAACGTCTTTGGTCGCAGGCCAAGGCTTTGGAAGTGGTGGCGGCGTTTCTTTATCAACCGTTGGCGGGCGAGGAGTTATTCTGCCAGCGCCAGCATCACTTGAACCGCGAACGCGTGCAAAAGGTCCTGGCCATCCTCAAGGAGAATCTGGCCCAACCGCCCGGGCTGGAGGAATTGGGCCGGCGGGTGGCCTGCAGCCACTTTTATCTCAGCCGGATTTTTACCCAGGAAGTCGGCAAGACCATTTCGGTCACCCTGCGCGACCTGCGCATGGAACGCGCCGCAAATCTGTTGCGCGAAGGCCGCTTGAACGTCACCCAAGCCGCCCTGGAGGTGGGCTATTCCAGTCTGAGCCATTTCAGCAGCGCCTTCCGTGAAGTCATCGGTTGTTGTCCCGGTCTTTATCCCTTGGCCCCCGTCGGCAAGCAACCGGCCTGAACCGCTCCTCCAAAACGTGACAGGCGCCCGCTTTTGGCTTTAGAGTGGCCGCCCCATGCGACGCCTCGCCCGGAAATGGATGCGCTGGTTTGACCAGCATGCGCGCGACCTGCCCTGGCGCCGGACGCGCGATCCCTACGCCGTCTGGATTTCCGAAATCATGCTGCAACAGACGCAAGTCAAAACAGTGATCCCCTACTACGAGCGCTGGATGCGGGCGTTGCCAGCGGTCGCGGACTTCGCCAAGGCGCGGCCGGAGCGCGTGCTCAAATTGTGGGAGGGCCTCGGTTATTATCGCCGCGTGCGCCTCGCCCATACCGCGGCCCGGCTGATCATGAATCAGCATTCCGGGCGCTTCCCCGAATCGTTTGACGAAGTGCTGGCTTTGCCCGGCGTGGGCCGATACACGGCGGGCGCGATTTGCAGCATCGCCTTCCACCAGCCCGCGCCCATTCTCGACGGCAATGTGATCCGGGTCTTGAGCCGCCTCCTGGGCATCGCGGGCGATCCTCGCTCCAAGGCTGTCAAAACAAAACTCTGGCGGGCGGCCGAAGCCTTGGTCATCGCCGGCGGCGAGCCTGCCCGGCTGAACCAGGCCATGATGGAGTTGGGCGCCTTGATTTGCCTTCCCCGCCAGCCCCAATGCCCGGCCTGCCCCTTGCGCCGCGACTGCTTCGCCTTGCGCCGGAAGCGTGTAGACGAATTTCCCACGCCGGCGCCTCGGACGGCCGTCACCCAGCGGCGGTTCATTGCCCTGGTCGTCAGCGACGGGGCACGCCTGCTGGTGCGGCGGCGTCCCGCCAGCGTGGTCAATGCCGGCCTGTGGGAATTTCCCAATGTCGAAGTGGATGTCAACACGAACAATCTCCGTCCGTCTGTCGCTCCCTTCAAAATATTGGCCCGCGCTCCCTTCTTCCGCGTCCGGCACTCGATCACCCGCTACCGCATTCTGTTGGAAGCCTACCGCGCCGAACTTCCCGCCGGCTCGGCCTCCTCTGCCGCCGCCGCCGGAGCCGCCTGGAAGACACCAGCGCAGATAAAAAGGCTGCCCTTCACCAGCGCCCATCGCAAAGTGCTGCGCAGGGCAAACGCATCCAGCGCGCAGTTGACGAACCCTGCTTAAACTGCGATGTTTAATGCCGCTGGAAGCAACCTATCCGCACATCGTAAAAGAGAAGGTCCAGCCGGCGCGGCTTGATGGCCACTCCCGGACGCGTGTCGCCATGATTGTGACAGATTACATCTGGAGAGGCTGGTCGGCCGAGGAAATCGCACTCAATTACCCGTACTTGACCCACGCTCAGGTGCATGCGGCCATGACTTACTACTTTGATCATCGCGAAGAAATCGACCAAGAGTTGGCCGCTGAGTACCGGGAAGCTGAAGCGTGGAAGCAGGCGCATCCGACTTCGCCACTGCTTCTTCGCCTCAAGGAGCAGCATCGTCGCTGATGCCTGTCGGCTTATATGCGGATGTGCATGTGCATGTGCCGCGAACCGTGGTTTTGCAACTTCGCTCACGCGGCGTGGACGTGCTGGCCGCGGCCGAACAAGAGGTAAGTGGATTGCCGGACGATCGGCTTCTTGCGCTGGCCACCTCGGAAAACCGAGTTATGGTAACGCAAGATATCCGCTTTCGAGTACTGGCTGAAAATTGGCAACGGACTGGGGAATCCTTTGCCGGCTTGATCTTTGCGCACCAACGCTAAGTCAGTTTTGGTCAAATGATCGTGGATTTGGAATTGATTGCCAAAGCCACCGACCCTGACTACTGGAAGAATCGAGTCGAGCAACTTCCGTTGTAAGGCGCACAAGCCATGTGCCTGCGGAAATTGATTAGGCAACGTTTGCTGCATTTCCCTTGAGTCGCTGCGTTGCGGCCATGGGCTTGACGCGGGTTCGTTTGGCGAGGTACGATATATCTCCATGCGCATCTCCGCTGCCCTCAAATGCCTTCTCTGTCTGCTTCTGTTCGCGGACGCGCGGGCCGCTTCTGCTGCTACGGTGACAGTCTTCGCCGCCGCCAGTTTGACCGACAGCCTGGCCAAAATCGCCTCGCAGTACGAACGGGAGACCGACGACAAAATCGTCTTCAATTTCGCCGGCTCCAGCCTGCTGGCGCGCCAAATCGAGGAGGGAGCGCCGGCGGATATTTTCTTCTCGGCCGATGAGGCGCAAATGGACCGATTGCAAAACAAAGGGCTGATTCTCCCCGCATCGCGCCAGAGCCGGTTGTCCAATCGGCTCGTCATCATTGTGGCGGCGGACAGTTCGCTTTTGATTTCCACGCCGCGCGATTTGGCCAGGCCTTCTGTTAGCCGCGTCGCGCTCGCCGATCCGCAGGCCGTGCCGGCGGGAGTGTACGCGCGGGAGTTTTTGCGGAAGCAAAATCTTTGGCGCGCCATCGAGCCAAAGGTAGTTCCGACTGCCAATGTCCGCGGCGCGCTGGCGGCGGTGGAGTCGGGCGACGTCGAGGCGGCCATCGTGTATAAAACCGATGCCGCCATCTCGAAACGGGTGAAGATCGCTTACGAAGCGCCGGAGGCCGACACCCCAAAGATCAGCGAACCGATGGCGGCGCTGAAGGACTCGCCGCAGCCGGCCGCGGCGAAGCGATTTTTGCGCTACCTCGATTCGCCGGCGGCGGGGAAAGTGTTCGCCGAATTTGGGTTCATCGTGCGGGACGGGACGCCATGAGCCAGGAGTGGCAAATAGTTTGGTTCACGGCCTGGGTCTCGGCCTTGAGCACGCTCCTGATTCTGCCGGCGGGGTTGGCGGCGGCGTGGCTGCTGGCCCGTCATGATTGGCCAGGCAAATCGCTGGTCGAAACGCTGGTCATGCTGCCGCTGGTCATGCCGCCGGTGGCGACGGGGTTGATTCTGCTCAAGGTGCTGGGCCGGCGCGGCTTGTTGGGCGGATTTATGCACGACAGGATCCACCTCGATATGGCGTTCACCTGGCGCGCGGTGCTGGCGGCGCAGGCCGTGATGTCCTTTCCCTTGCTGGTGATGTTTGTGCGCGCGGCTTTTGCGGAAGTCAATCCGCGCTTCGAGCAAATCGCGCGGACGCTTGGGGCGGGGGAATGGCGCGTGTTTTTCTCCATCACGGTTCCGCTGGCCTGGCGTGGCATCATCGGCGGCACGATCCTGGCTTTTGCGCGCGCCTTGGGCGAATTTGGCGCGACCATCATGGTCGCCGGCAACATTCCGGGTCAAACGGCCACGTTGTCGCTTTCCATTTACGAATCCGTGCAACTGGGGCAGGACGCCACCGCCTTCCGGTTGCTGAGCATTGCCGTCGTGCTGGCCTTTGCCGCTGTCTGGGTGGGCGGATGGTTCTTGCGCCAGCGCAGTTGGAGAAGTTTGCCATGATTCTCCTCCTTAAAAACATTTCCCTCCCGCTGGCGGACTTTGTTCTCCAAGTCGATGTGGAACTGGCCGGCCAGGTGACGGCCATTTTCGGCCCGTCCGGCGCGGGCAAAACATCATTGCTGGATTTGATCGCGGGTTTGCGCAGGCCGCAGAGCGCGCTCATCCAACTGGAGCAACGCGTCCTGACGGACACGGCGCTCGGACTCGCCCTGCCGCCACGACAACGGCAAATCGGCTACGTGCCGCAGGACCTGGCGCTCTTCCCGCACTTGCCCGTGCGCAAGAATCTTCTTTACGGCTGCAAGCCGTCGGCGCCGCGCGATGGTCTCTTCAGCTACGAGCACGTGGCTGCGGTTTTGGAAATCGGGCCACTGGCCGGGCGCGGCGTGACGGAACTTTCCGGAGGCGAAAAGCAGCGCGTCGCGCTGGCGCGGGCTCTGCTGACCTCGCCCAAGCTGCTGCTGCTGGACGAGCCGCTGGCCGGCCTCGTCGCCGCGCTCAAGGCGAAGATCCTGCCTTATCTCGCGCGCGTGCGGGACGAATTCCAAGTGCCGATGCTCTACGTCAGCCATGACCGGCAGGAAATCCAGGCTCTCTGCGACGAGGTAGTGGAACTGGAGCGCGGCCAAATCCTGGCGCGGACTTATGAGAAGGCTTGAAAGTGGACGCCTTCAGGGTTCCTCTTGTCATCCATGATAAGTGATGAAATATGGAAGATCATCTTTGACTTGACGAATCCGCACACGGCGCTCGGCGCCGCCTCTTACGGACTGATCGCCCTCGTAGCGGCTTGGTTGATCAGCCGGGCCGTCAAGATGGCCATCCACCGTTACCTCGACCGCGCCGAGAAAGCCGGCGCGGACGTGACCGGCATCCGGTTTTTGAGCAAATTGGCCAGCGCGGGAATCTACCTCGGCGCCTTCGTTTTTTACGCGCACCTCATTCCGCATTTAAATACATTGGGCACTTCGCTGCTGGCCGGCATGGGTGTCGCCTCGGTCGTCGTCGGTCTGGCCGCGCAGAGCACCCTCGGCAACCTGATCGCGGGGGTTTCGCTTATCCTTTACCGTCCGTTCAAACTCGGCGACCGCGTGCAGGTGACGGCCCCGACCGGCCTGGAAACCGGCATAGTCGTGAACATCGATCTCGGTTACACTTTGCTGCGCACGGCGGACCAGCGGTTGCTGGTTATCCCGAATAGCAATATGGCCAGCCAGGCCAGCGTGAATCTTTCGCACACCCCGGCGCGCGCGGCCGCGCGCACGCCTTGCGGTGTTTCCCTATACATCGCCGCCGGCAGCGACGCGGCCAGGGCGCGCCAGATTCTACTGGAGGTGGCCAAGGCCCAGCCTACAATCGCGCAGGTGGACGGCTGTTATTTCGCGCGTGTGACCAGCAGGGGTGTCCTCTTGACGCTGGCCGCCTCGTGCGACGACGCTAACGCCGTGGCCGGCGTGAAGTCCGATCTGCTGGAAAACGCCAAAAAACAATTTGACGCCGCGGGCATCCGTGTCGTATGAATTGATTCGTCGCCGGCGCGGCTTGGTTGCCGCCCCAAACCACAACTATGAGCGCCAAAGTTTTATTGCTCGTCGGCACCAAGAAGGGCTTGTTTCTTTTCACCAGCCCGGACCGCCGGCATTGGTCAGCCAGCGGCCCGTTCCATCCTGGACGGGAAATCAATCATGCCATATTCGACGCGCGCACCGGGCGCATTTTTGCCACGGCCAACGACTCCTGGTTCGGCTGCGAGCTTGTTTCCTCGCCGGATTTGGGCGGGCATTGGGAACCGGCCACCCTCAATCCCAAATTCGCGGAAAGCTCCGGCCTGAAACTGGAACGGCTTTGGCACATTGAACCGGGCCGCGCGAATGAGCGGGGCGTTTTGTACGCCGGAGTCGCTCCCGCCGCCCTGTTCCGCAGCGAGGACAACGGCCAGACTTGGGGCGAAGTGGCCACGCTCACGGCGCATCCGACGCGCGCCAAATGGAATCCCGGCGCGGGCGGTCTATGTTTGCATTCCATTGTGATTGATCACTCCCATCCCAGCCGCATGTTCACGGGCATCTCGTCCGTCGGGGTATTCCGCAGCGAAGACGGCGGGGCGGCGTGGCACACGGCCAATCGAGGCACGCGCGCGGAATTCTTGCCGGACAAGCGCCCCGAATACGGCCAATGCGTCCACAAGCTGCTGATGACCGGCGGAGCCAAGGCCGTGCTTTACCAGCAGAACCATTGCGGAGTCTATCGTAGCGCCGATGGCGGGCGCTCCTGGGACGAGATTAGCGCGGGCTTGCCGTCGGATTTCGGCTTTCCGCTGGCGCTGCATCCGCGCCAGGCGCAGACGTTGTACGTCATTCCCTTGCAAGGCGCCGAATTCCGTTGTCCGCCGGGAGGGAAGCTGCGCGTCTTTCGCAGTCGCGACGGCGGGAATTCGTGGGTGACTTTGGGCAACGGTTTGCCGGCGGGAGATTTTTACGGCGGCATCTATCGGGAAGGCATGGCCGCCGATGCGCTCGACCCGGCCGGCGTTTATTTCGGCTCCAACACGGGCAAAGTCTTCCATTCGGACGACGAAGGCGAGAGTTGGCGTTTGCTGGCGGACGATCTGCCGCCCGTCTTTTCCATCGCGACGGCGGAAATTGCGTGACGCAGGGTCCTCTCCCGCCGTCTCGCCCTCAT
>Ga0302325_10032676_pt1 | contig 10679 bp, 9 predicted proteins | sample Palsa_T0_2_FD_201948 | JGI IMG/M metagenome (GOLD analysis project Ga0302325, IMG submission 201948) | Peat permafrost microbial communities from Stordalen Mire near Abisko, Sweden - Palsa_T0_2 | ecosystem: Environmental > Terrestrial > Soil > Palsa > Peat permafrost | place: Sweden: Abisko...
TCATCGGTATCCCCGACGCCGCGACGACCCACTTGCGCGGAAACCGGTCCGAGATGACCCCGAGCGCGATGCTCGACGCAACCGCACCGATCAGGCCAAACGTGCCGACGAACGCCGTGCCGGCCGGTGCGTCGTGCACCTTGAGCACGTCGCTGAAGAAATAGAAGATGAACGTGTAGAGCAGGCTGATGCCGAGCGCGATCCACGCCCGCGCGAGGAAAACCAGCGTGAAGTCGTGCCAGTCCCGCACGTGTGCGCGCTCGCCGTCGCGCTGCGCCCTCGTCTCGACGATCGGCCAGAGCGTGAGGGCGCCGGCCACGAGCGATGCCGCGGTGATGAGAAACGCCGCATTCGGCGATGCGACCGCGCCGATGCCGAAGCCGGCCAGCGTGCCCACGAGCACCGCAACGCCGCGGACTCCGGACGCCGCGCCCCACGACGTGCGCGGCACGATCTCGGGGAGCATCGCCGAGTATGCGGCGAACGACACGTTGAAGCCGAGCGTGGCGACGATCATCAGCGCCGACAATGCGAAGGTCGATCGCGCCGTCGGAAGGAGCACGAGTGCTGCGACGTCGACGACGATGCCCGCAACGACCAAGACGCGCCGAGGACTCCCGCGCCGCCGCATCGCGTCGGAGAGCGCGCCGGCGAGCGGAAGCACGAACATCGGCACGATCGACACCGCGCTCGTGAGGACGGCGAGCGCGTGGATGTGCTCGCGGGGGTCGAACGTCAGCAACGCCGCCGGCACAGCGATGAGCATCAGCGCCGTGTCCTGGATGAAGAGCGGGATCCACAGCGCGTTCAGCAGCGCCGAGGCGCGCATCCCGTAGCCGCGATCGGCGGGCCGCGCCTCCGGCCCGCTACGGTCCGTTGTCGGCTGCGTCCGCGACGACCCGATAGTTCGTAAACTCCGCGTGCGCCGTTGCGTGCACGTGCGGCATCGTTATCTCGGCATCTTCCTTGGCCGGCAGTGCGAAGCCGTCGATCTGCTGCGGTGTCACATCGACCTGGATGCGCCCGCCGTAGTCGTACTCCCAGACCATCTGTTTGACGCCGGTGTGCGCGTCGATCGTCGCACGTGCTTCCTTCAGGGGGCTCTTCTTCCGATCGCGCATCGAGAGCTCGGTCGTGTCGCCGTCGTGGTGATGCACCTCGATCGTATACTGTTCCGGCCACGACCGCGGATCGAACGCCGCCATGTCGACCTTCTCGAAGCCCTTGCCGAACCACGGTACGTGCGTGAAATGAATGACGACGTGTTCGGGGCGCTCGTACGACCCGACGCCGTCGAGATGGAAGCGTACCTCAGGAAAGGTGTGGACGAGAATGTTGACGTGCAGATCGAAGGTGTACGAGCGTAAGCCCGCGTTGCGTTCCTGATCCGCGACGATCGTCTTCACGACCTCTTCCGGGGTATCCGACGCCGCGGCGCCCACGAGCAGGAGCGACGATGCGAGCAGTGCACCGGTGGCAAGTATTCGTTTCACGTCGATTCAGTCGTGGAGCAGCTTGAAGGCGTGACGGCGCGATCCGCTTTGGATCAAGTGCCGCACCCAGAGGATGCACAGCGGCTCGAGCAGTCGAGCACCGTCGATGCCGCCCGCGTCGAGGGGCTCCCAGCCGAAGTCCTCGATCACGCGACGCACATGCGCCTTGGCGCCGGGATCGTCGCCGCAGTAGAACATCGTCGGCGGTCCGTCCTTGAATGCGGGCTTCACCATAAGCTCGTACCCGACGGTGTTGAACGCCTTGACGACGTGGGAATCGGGCAGCCAGCGTTGCACTTGCTCGCCGCCGGAGTCGGTACGGCCGAGTGCGAGCGAGGGCCCGTGCTCGCTCATCGCCAGCGGGTTGGTCACGTCCAGAACGGTCTTACCGCGCAGGTGATCGCGCCCCGCCAGATCGAGCGCCGATTCAGTTCCCGCCCACATCGTCGCGAGCGCGACGATGTCTCCGAATTCCGCGGCGTCCGCGAACGATCCGACTCGAACGGCTGGGGCGCGTTCACTCTTCCACTGTTCGAGCTTCCCAGGGTCGCGCGTGCCGATCACAACCTCGTCGCCGCGGCCGAGGAAGCCGACGGTCAGCGCGCGTCCCACGTCGCCGCTGCCGACCACTCCGATATGCATGGCCGTCGATATTGTCTTCGAGCGCCGCGAAAACCTAGGCCCCGGCCGAGTCGACTTTCGTCGCTGCGCTCAGGCGGGACGGGCCAGCGAACCCGGGAGTTCGTAGCTCCAGCGGCGGATGGCGGTCGCGAGCACGCGATGCTCCAGCGGATGCAACCGCGCCAGCAGCGCGTCGCTCGTCTCGCCGTCGGCGATGGCAAGCGGGGCGCGAGCCAACACGTCGCCGGCGTCGACGGCGACCGCGACGCGATGCACCGTCGCGCCCGTCCACGCCAGCCGAGCAGCGAGCGCGTCGTCAACTGCGTGTCCGCCGCGCAGCGCGGGGATGACCGTGCCGTCCGGCATCGTGACGTCGTCGCGCCGCTGGTCCAGCGGAAGGAACGCGGGGTGCACGTTCAGCGACTCCGCGAAGCGATCGAGAAACGCGCCGGGGAGAACGTGCATCCAACCGAGGAGCAGCACGAGATCGGGCGCCGTTTCTTCGACCGCCGCGATCACTTCCTCGTCGTACGTAGAACGAGCAGCGCTGCGGCGATCCCAGGCGACGACGCGCGACGGTATGCGCAGGCGCGCCGCGCGCTCGAGGACGTACGCATCCGGCCGATTGCTGATCAGCGCCGCTACGTCGAGCGGAAGCGGGTTCTCGCCGGCTCGCGACCCGCACACGACCGCCTCGAAGTTCGACCCGCTCCCCGACGCAAGCACGGTCGCGCGCCAGCGCTTGCCGCCGCGGGTCGGGTCGCACCACTCGACGACGCGTGCGCCGGCCTCGCGCTGGTAGTACCCGCACAGCCGCTCACCGCTCACCATCGGTATCAGCGCCGACATGTACCCGCGCTCGCGCAGCGAGAGCATCGCCATCGCGAGCAGGAGCGGCCCCACGGGGCTCTTGCGCGCGCGCGATACAACACCGAACGGTCCGAACACGCCGACGTCCTTGCGATCGCGCCACGCATCGAGCCAGGCAAACCGCAAGCCCCGCGGGTCATAGGCCGCGAAGCCGATCGGCCCCGACGCGTCGCGTGCGACGCAGATGCCGCTGCGCCACGCCTCCGACGACCACGTGCCGCCGAACTCGGCATCGATCCACGACAGGATGTGCTCGGGGGTGCGATGGTCGCGCGTCACGGTCACCCCGCCTCGCTCCAAGTCGACGAGCGCGTGATGAACCCGTTGCTGCTCGAAGCGCGGGTCGTCGAGTGGGGCCAGCATGTTCGCGGCGCCGCTGGGCACCGTCGCAGTCACCGCCGCTCGCGCGCCGGGTGGATGGTTACGGCGGGCTCGCCGTCGCGACGATCCTCGATCCAGCCGACGACGCGCGCGGCGGGAGCCGCCGCGACTGCGCGAGCCGCGTCTGCCACCGGGACGATCAGCGTGAATCCGATGCCCATATTGAACGTGCGATAGCGCTCCTCGTGCGAGAGACCGCCGCGCTCGACCAGGTCGTGCATGATCGGCGGTACGCTCCAGCGGGTCTGTTCGAAGACCGCCTTACAGCTTGACGGCAGCGTGCGCGGGACATTCTCCAGGATGCCGCCTCCGGTGATGTGCGCCATGGCGTGAACGTCGGCGACGGCCTCGATCGCGCGCACCTCGCGGTAGTACGACGGGTGCGGGGCGAGCAGCGCACCGCCCCACTCCTCGCGGGGGATGAGCGTCCTCGCGAGGCTGTAGCCGTTCGTGTGCAGCCCTACTGCAGGCAAGCCGAGGATCGCATCCCCGGCGACCACGCGTTCCGGCTTCGGTACCCGTTCGACGTCGACGACGCCGACGATCGTTCCCGCAAGATCGAAGTGCTCGGGCCGGTACACGCCCGGCATCTCGGCAGTCTCGCCGCCCAGCAACGCCATCTCGTGGTCGCGGCACGCGCGCGCGACGCCGCCGACGATCTCTTCCGCAACGTCGGGATCGAGCTTGCCGACTGCCAGGTAGTCGAGGAAGAACAGCGGCGTCGCCGACGTCACGAGGATATCGTTGACGCAGTGGTTGACGAGGTCGGCGCCCACAGTGCCGTAGCGGCGCAGCTCCGCGGCGATCAAGATCTTCGTGCCCACGCCGTCGGTCGAGGCGACGAGTGCTCGCGAGGGGTCGCCGGGTAGGGCGAAGAGTCCGCTGAACCCGCCGAGGGCGCCCAGCTGGTTCGGATGGCGCCAGCCGGCGGCCACCGACCGGTAGCGTTCGACCGCTGCATTGCCCGCTGCGATGTCTACGCCGGCCCGTGCGTAGGCGTCCATTCCGTCTGAAGGTTCCCCATCGCGCAGGGCCCCCGGGTCCTGCCGAATAAGCCCGTGCGGTTCGTCGCTCACCCACCGCCCTTCGGTCCAAGGAAAGGCTGCCCATGCACATCCGCGTCTCCAGTGCCGCGCCAGAGGCGCTCGACGTTGCAGCGATCGTCGTCCCCGTCTTCGCCGATGGGACACTCGACGGGGCAGCGGAGGCCTGGGACGGCCGCCTCGGCGGTTCCGTCCGCGAGCTACTCTCGAGCGGCGAGATCGCCGGGAAGACCGGCGAGCTGGCGTTGATCCACGCGAAGGAACGCGCGGTGCGGCGGGTGCTGGTGGTCGGCCTCGGAGACCGCAAACGCTTCGATGCGGCGGATCTCGCGCGCTACGCAGGCGCTGCAGTCCGCTACCTCGGCAAGCGCGGGGTCACGCAGATCGCCTTCGCTCTACCGCTCGAGGCGCGCCATCACACGCGTGAGGCGGCATCGCACGTGGTCGAGGGTGCGATCGTCGGGACCTTCGACACGACGACCTACCGCTCGGAGGCCGACAAACCGATCGTCCTCGAGGACGTCGTGCTCTTGGAACGCAGCGGCGACCACGCATTCGACCGGCCCGCGCTCGAGAAGGGCGCCGAGCGCGGACGCATCATCGGCGAGGCCGTGAACTTCGCGCGTTCCCTTGCGGTGACGCCGGCGAACGACATGACGCCGACGCACCTCGCCGCGCGTGCGGAAGAGGCGGCGAAGCGCGACGGGCTGCAGTTCAGCGCTCTCGATGAAGAACAGATGGCGAAGCTCGGCATGGGTTCGCTCCTCGGCGTGTCGCGTGGAAGCGACGAACCGGCGCGCATGATCGTGCTCCGCTACGACGGCGACCCGTCCAGCACCGAGCGTCTCGCCCTGGTCGGCAAGGGCCTGACGTTCGATTCCGGCGGCATCTCCATCAAGCCGGCCGAGAACATGCACGAAATGAAGTACGACATGTCGGGCGGCGCGGGCGTCATCGCGGCGATGAGTGCGATCGCGCAGCTCAAGCCGAAGGCCAACGTCATCGGCATCGTCCCCTCGAGCGAGAACCTGCCGGGCCCGCGCGCGGTCAAGCCGGGCGACATCCTGCGAGCGATGAATGGGAAGACGATCGAGGTAATCAATACGGACGCCGAGGGCCGCTTGATCCTCGCCGACGCTCTCTGCTACGCGCGCGAACAGGGGGCCACGCGAATCGTTGATTGTGCCACGCTGACAGGTGCCTGCGTCGTCGCCCTCGGCCACGCTGCGAGCGCGGCGTTCTCGAACGACGAGGCCTACCTGCACCGCTTCCTCGACGTCGCCAAGCACAGCGGCGAGCGCTACTGGCAGTTGCCGCTCTACGACGACTACCGCAAGGCGGTCAAGAGCGAAATCGCAGACCTGCGCAACTCGGCCGGCCGCGGCGCCGGCAGCTGCACCGCCGCGGCGTTCCTCGAGAACTTCGTCGGCGACGTTCCGTGGATCCACCTCGACATCGCGGGCACCGCATACATGGACGACCCGGGGCCGGGCATGCCGAAGGGTCCGACGGGCACGCCGGTACGCGCGCTCGTCGCGTTCACCGAGAGCCTCGCCGCGGCGCATCCCAACGCGAACGGCGCTGCATCGAAAGACGACGGCGTCACGGCGAGCCACACACCGTAGGGGCGAGACCCGGCGCGGAGGCGAGCGGCGCTACCGCTCGTCGTCGGGGGAACGCCGGGGGAGCGCGTACAGCGCGGCCTCGCACGCGGCGCGATCCGCGTCGTCCAGCGTGACATTGAAGGCGTGGAGCGAGTCCGCGAGTTGCTCGGGGCGGCTCGCGCCCACGATCGCCGACGTGATTCCCGGCTGGTCGAGTACCCAGCGAAGAGCGACGTGCGTCAGCGATTTTCCGCGCGAGCGCACGTCCGCCGCGAGTTGCTCGACGGCGCGCATCGTCGCCTCCTGCCAATAGCGGCGGCGATAGAGGTCGCCCGCCGATCCGAGCGTGAACCGCGTACCCTCCTGCGGTGCGGAGCCGGCGGTATACTTGGCCGTCAGCATGCCGCCCGCGAGCGGATTGTAGACGATGACTCCGACGCCGAACTCGCGGCAGGCCGGAAGCATCTCCGCTTCGATCGCGCGGTGCAGCACGTTGTAGCGCGGCTGGACGCTGTCGAATCGCACCAGCGAACGCGCATCGGACGTCCAAAGCGCGTGCATCAGCTGCCATGCAGCGAGATTGCTTGCGCCCGCGTAGCGAATCTTTCCGGCGCGCCGGAGGTCGTCGAGTACGCCGAGCGTCTCCTCGATCGGCGTGTGCTCGTCCCAGCGGTGGATCTGGTAGAGATCGATGTATTCGGTGCCGAGGCGTCGTAGCGAGGCCTCCACCGCTTGCATCACGTGCGCGCGCGAGTTCCCGCTATCGTTCGGGCCTGGGCCCATCGCAATGTTCGCCTTGGTGGCGAGCACGTATCGGTCGCGCTTGCCGCGCAGCCAGCGCCCGACGATCTCCTCGGTTCGGCCGACCGTATCGAACGAGACTGGCAGCGGGTACACGTCGGCGGTGTCGATGAACGTGACGCCACCCTCGGCTGCGACGTCCATTATCGCGTGCGCCGTGGCCTCGTCGGCCTGCACGCCGAACGTCATCGTGCCGAGGCAGATGCGCGAGACGCGCAGTCCGGTGCGGCCAAGCTGGGTCAAGTCCATCCGCAGCTCCGGTCCTGGTGCTATGCGCGCGCGGCGACCGGCTGCTGACGATGGATGACCGTCGGCAGGTGTTCGACGACCGGCTTCGCCGTTTCGGGGTACTCGCCGGTGAGACACCCGAGGCACATCTCGTCTCGCCTGCGGCCCGTCGCCGCCACGAGCGCCTCTTTGCTGAGATACCCGAGCGAATCGGCCCCGATCTTGCGACAGATCTCCGGAATCGTCAGATTCGCGGCGATCAGTTCGTCGTGCGTGGCCATGTCGACGCCGAGGTAACAGGGGTTGATGATCGGCGGCGACGTGATCCGCACGTGCACTTCGCGGGCGCCCGCCTGGCGTAGCAGGCTGACGATGCGCGGCGTGGTCGTTCCGCGCACGATGGAGTCGTCGACCACGACGACGCGGCGGTTCTCGAGGTTCTCGACGATCGGGTTGAACTTCAAGTGGACGCCCGAACTGCGCATCTTCTGGTCGGGACTGATGAACGTGCGCCCGATGTAGCGGTTCTTGATCAGGCCTTCGACGTACGGCAGGCCGCTCTCGGCCGCGAACCCGATGCCTCCCGGAATCGCGGAGTCGGGAACGGCCATCACGACGTCGGCATCGGCGGGATGCTCGCGCGCGAGCGCGCGGCCCATCGCCATCCGTGCCGTGTAGATCGACCGCCCGCGCAGCAGGGAGTCGGGTCGCGCGAAATAGATGTACTCGAACATGCACAGCGCTGGAGAGCGAACGTTGATGGGCGGCTCCAGGTGCAGCCCCTCGGCGTCGATCCAGACGATCTCGCCGGGCTCGATCTCGCGGACGTACGTGGCGTCCACCGTCGCGAGCGCGCACGACTCCGAGGCGATCACGTAGCCGCCGCCGGGCAGCGTCCCATAGCACAGCGGCCGCACGCCCCACGGGTCGCGAAACCCGTACAGCGCCTTGTTCGTCGACAGCACGACGGAGTACGCGCCCTCGGCGACATCCATCACGTGACGGATACGCCCGACGAGCGTCTCTTGCGGCGCCTCGACGATCAGCTTCGCCAGCACCTCGGAATCCGAGGTCGCCGCGAGCACCGTCGTCGGAGAGAGCTTGGTGCGCAGCTCCTCCGTATTCGTGAGGTTGCCGTTGTGCGCGATGGCGAACTCGCCGAGTTCGGTCGACTCGAGCAGGGGTTGCGCGTTGACCACCACCGACGACCCCGTCGTCGAATAGCGCGTATGCCCGGTCGCGATGTAGCCGGTCAGGCGGCTGAGGATCTCTTCGTCGAAGATGCTCGAGAGCAAGCCCATCTCGCGGTAGCAGACGATGGATCCGCCGTCGGAGACGGCGATGCCGGCAGACTCCTGCCCGCGGTGCTGCAGCGCGTAGAGGGCAAAATATGCGAGTCGCGCGACATCGTAGCCGGGCGCGTAGATGCCGGTGACGCCGCAGGCTTCGTGCAGCACGTCGCCCGCGGGCGCAGGCGCCTCCCCATCAAACGGTCGCGCCACGCCGGTCCTTAGTCGCGACGGCGACCACCAAATATCTGCAGGAGCGCGAGGAAGATATTGATGGCGTCGAGATATATCGATGTCGCGAGTTGGACGGCGTTCGCACCCTGACCGCCGGCGCGGATGCGCGCGAAGTCGACGAGCACGAGCAGCGTGAACACGCCGAGCGTCAACCACGCATACGTCTCCGGGTGGATGAAGCGCACGAACAGCGATACGAGGCCGACGAGCACGAGCCCGATCAATGCGAAAAACGCAACGCCCTGGAGCTTCCGGAAGTCGATGCTCGTCATGAAGACCAGGCACGCCAGCGAGAGCATGCCGAGGCCGGTCGTCGAGGCCGCTTGAACGACGACCTCGGGACCGATGGTCCGCACGTAGTTACCGATGACCGGCCCGATGCCGATGCCTTCGCACAGCGTGAACAGATAGAAGAACACGAGCCCGAGCGCTTCGTTCGTGCGCGTGGCGTTGATGGCGATCAAGAACCCGAAGCCCACCAGCATCGCGATCAGCGAGACACCGTAGGGAACACCCTGCGTGGCATACGCTGCGGCAGCGGTAATGAGAAAACCCACCCCGGTGATGCCAAGAACCTGCCCGAGTAGCGACGGTGCCGAGACCGCAAAGGCGCCCGGCTGACCCTGCGAACGGTACATCACGTACCTCACTACCCCGCAGGCGCCGGTCGGGTTGCGCGTTCCGCCGGCCAGCCGGCGCCGGGCACCACGGTCAGGGCCGCTGGATCACGGCGTCGACCTCGCTTTGCAGCTTCGCCGAGGCGGAGGCAGCCTCGCGCTCGTCGCGCGCCCGCACCGCGACCTGCTCGTCCGTCACGGAGCGATCGATTGCCGAGGCCCGTCCCTGGGCCGCCTGCGTGACGCCGCCACGGACCTCGCGCCAGGCGGTCGACAGGTCGCTCGCGTCCGTCTTGGCATCGTTCCAATCACCGCGCGCGGCATCGATGGTGACCGCCCGGGCGAGGAAGGTCACGCGGTGCGTGTCGGTGCGGTCGACGCTCTGGGCATGCGCGAGCTCCGCCCCGAACCAGCCGGTGAGGAGGCCCGCCGCAATGACGGCAAGCGTGAGTATCCGGGTGTGCATGCAACCAATTTTCCCGCGGCGCACGGTCGCTCACGTAGCGCTCGTCTGCCCCAGCGAGCCGCCGACGGGGCGCTGCCCGGCGCTTGTCCTCAGAGCGCGGCGATGTCGCTGCGGTACGTCAACCCGCGGCCGCGCCCGAAGCGCGTGCCCAACTCCTCGACGGCGGCGTACGCGTTCGCGCGCGCGGTGGGCACGTCGTCCCCGAGCGCGGTCACGGTGATGACGCGGCCGCCGGCGGCGTCGACGCGACCGTCGCGCAGCGCCGACGCCCCCCAGAACGCGGCGCGCCCGTCGCCGAGGGCGACGTCTGCCGGCAGCCCCCCAACCGGCGTGCTCGCGCGCGGGTACTCCGTCGTCGCAACGACGACGCCCACGCAGGCGTGCGCATCGAACGACGGCAGCGCGCCGCGCACGTCGCCGCGCGCCACCGCGTGCAACGTGTGCGCGAAATCCCCTTGCACGCGCGGCATCAGTACCTGCGTTTCCGGGTCGCCGAACCGCACGTTGAACTCGATCACGCGCGGGCCGTCCGCCGTCCACATCAAACCGCAATAGAGCACGCCGACGTACGGCTCACGATCCGCCTCGAGACCCCGGAGCACCGGCCGCAGAATCTTTTCCGCGACGATCTCGTTCGCGTCGCCCGGAAAGGCGGACGGCGGAGAATACGCGCCCATGCCGCCGGTGTTGGGGCCGGTATCGCCGTCGCCTGCCCGCTTATAGTCGCATGCTGACGCGAACGGCTCGAAGACGTGACCGTCGCCGAGCGCGAACACGCTCAGCTCGCGCCCGGCGAGCCGCTCCTCGAGCACGACCTCGGAGCCCCCGCCGGGAACGCCCTGCCCTCCGAACCAGTCCGCGAGCACGAGGAGCGCGTCGGCGGGTGCGTCGCAGACGACGACGCCCTTGCCGGCCGCGAGGCCGTCGGCTTTCACGACGCATCCGCCGCGCCAATCGGCGAGCACCTTGCGCGCGCCGTCCAGCGAGCGTGCGACGGAGAAGCGCGCGGTGGGCACGTCGTGGCGCTGCATG
>Ga0302325_10032678_pt1 | contig 10679 bp, 10 predicted proteins | sample Palsa_T0_2_FD_201948 | JGI IMG/M metagenome (GOLD analysis project Ga0302325, IMG submission 201948) | Peat permafrost microbial communities from Stordalen Mire near Abisko, Sweden - Palsa_T0_2 | ecosystem: Environmental > Terrestrial > Soil > Palsa > Peat permafrost | place: Sweden: Abisko...
GCTTGCGCAATGGGGAGAGATTCTTGAGCAGCGTGAACAGCCGTAAATGCTAGATGAATGGTACTGTTCTTCCGCCACTCGTTATAAGAGATATGTCGCAAAACATCGAAAGGATGAGTTGGAGTAGCTTCACCAGACCAATCGTTGAAGACTGAATCAGTTTAGGACAGTGCCGCGTCAAGCTGTTGAAGCATTGTCTGGTATTTCTCTGGGTTTTCAATTCGCAATCGTTCCAGATTCATCAGCTTCCATCGAATCGCTGGGAGATTGCGAATGGTGGGTGAGCCTATGAACTCCCAGTCCGGTTTGAGCGTATGAAAAGACCTCATAAAGAGCTTTGAAGTGTCGTTCAGACTGGAGCGGATCTCCGCGACCAATTCCTCTCGCGTTGCGAGGAGGGTATCTAAGGAGGTTTCGTTAACCGTCATTCCGGCAAATTCTCTCTCGAATGCTTGTCTTATGTCCTTCAATCGCGGTTGCAAAAGTTCGTGCGCGGGACGATTGTGGCTCAGGATGTACGCGAGAAATGTTTGGTAGAGAGTCTTGTCGATCCCTTCATTGGCAAGCAGGTGTTGAATATCGAACAGATCCCGAGGATGCTGTCGGTCAAGAGCAGCAACCAGTTTCCCCGCATAGAGATCGGCAAACGAAACGACTTGGATCTCCGCGAAGCCGAATCGTGCCTCTACGATTGGCCGCACAGTCTTCAACTCGACGGGATGTACCGTACCCCGAAGAACGGGAGTCACTTCGATCTTGATCTGGGCGTTTCTTTGGCGAACGAGGAGGAGGGTTCCGTCTGCGTTCGCACTGTCAGTGACGACGCTGTCATGGATCGCTTTGCGAATCTTCTGGGCAATACGATCCAGCGCAGATCGTATCCCCACGAGCGATGTCTCTCGATCTTCAATCGGGAGGTACACCAGATCAATGTCCACCGAGAGGCGGGGAAGGTCTCGAACGAAAAGATTGATCGCTGTCCCACCCTTGAGAGCGAAGCAAGTCTCGGTCGCTACATATGGCAGCACGCGAACGAGAAGGGCAACCTGCGCCTCGAAGACTTCACTGGCCATTGTTGCTTCCTCCAGCGTTGAATAGTTCCATCGGAAGCGTGATTTGATAGCGCGGGTCGAAGCGGCCTTGGGGAACCAGTTGACGCTTTCCTTTCCCTAGATCGATGGAAGACTGATCCAGATGTTTGAACCAGGCATGTCCATGCCTGTCCGCGTACCACAGAAAGAGGCGCTTTACCTTCACACTCTTGCATTCCCGCAGGAGCTTTCCCAGCAGCTGAGGACGGAGATTGGCTAAACCTTCCATAACGGCATCGACTTGATGAAAGCTCTCTTGATGCGGGAGTTCATCTATCATCTCCAGGATCGCTCGTTCGGGAACGGACATGGTCAAAGACCATTCCCAAGGGCTCGTGGATTTAGCGTCCTTTGGCGGTCCTGATGCCTCACCAGAACGCAGATCATATCGTCTCGCCTCAATACCCGCATTGGAGTTTGCAAACAATCTCGAAGAGCGGGTCTCAAACTGAGCGGATGTAGGTAGTTTCGCGAGCCAGGATGGGAGGCCCGCCCCGTACAGGTAAACCCGCGGAATTTCGCCGGCTTCAACGTAATGAGCATATCCAGACAGTTCGACCGCCGTCCGACCGCCTACGTGAAGTGGCTTGTGCATGACCTGTTGAAGGGAGAGCACGACAACATCCCACCGCAGCGAAGCCTTGGTCAGTTGGCTGGGACGCCGGTAGACGCGGGGACCTATTCTTTCGAGCCAGCTCCGGTCCACATAGTCTCGTATCGACGAACGAGAGAGCCCTTGGGCTTGGAGCCAGGCGCTATCCGCCAAGAAGCCCTCGGGCAAGCTTAGGAGGAAGCGGTTTAGCCGAGACGATCTTTGTGCGTTCATGACGCACATATTCACATAAAGATAAACTTTTTGTCAAGTTCGGACACTCCCACTATTGTGCGTCTTGGGCGCACCTATAGACCCAATTACAAACTGTGGCGGCCAGGCGTGCTTGGGCTACTTCAATTCTTTCGCGTCCAATCCGGATCAGATGCCCGTCTAATTCGGATTGGGATTCCGCCAAACCGGAAGACAAAAGGCCTCTTTCGCCCGAGTCTCGGAACCAGCCATCGCCCGATTCCGGGCAATTCTCTCTTTCGCTCCCAACTGCGCCACGATCCCTCAACGCGAAATCGACGTACAAATAGCGTACACAGAGGAGCCGAAAAGAGCCCAAATAAGCCCAACTGGGCCCAGATTTAGAATCGCATAAACTGCATCCTTTCAATGCTTTGCACTGATCCTAGACCGCTTAGCATACTTGGAAGGCGGCCCTGAAAAGGCCGGCGGCGGCGGTTCGATCCCGTCTCTGGCCAACACCAGCATTACATCCATCCTGCCATGGCAGAACGACCGGCACTCGCTTCAACCGCGAGGCTCGTAGCCTTCCGATCCCCGCCGAATAGTTCAATATCTCGAAACGGCATCTTCTTCCTAGGGAGAAACGCGGATCTTTCTGTTCGAAAACAGCGAATACTGTACCTGCGGTTGACATAAGGAAGTATCTACCTGCGTGGACGGAGTAAAGCTACCTGAAGGTTTTAGTCGCGCACCAAGTGGTTGTATCACTGATAGTACGGTATCGCGACCCAGTTTTTGAGATACTGTGGCTCGCCTCATCGGCCGATCGCCCCCCCCATAGTAGGTATCATTGGCGATGACAGTATCAGATGGTTGACCACGAAACGCTCGTTCAACGGATGACTTGCCAGTTGTACAGATCACAAGGTTTCGATACTTAGAAGGAGTCGCCCAGTCTGAATTTATCGAATGGGATTTCGACCAGTATATACAAGCCATACTCTTGATTATGCTCACTGTTCGAACGCAGGTAGCCTGCATCGATACTTGGTATCGCAGAGCCAATGTCCTAATTAACTGCGGGGTTACAGAACCCTCGGTCTTACGCCCCTCTTTGAGATCGCGCCCAAAATAGGCAGATGGCATTAGTAGTTCGGCTGCGCCAATATCGCACAACCGCTCTTCTTCCGAATCGAATATGGCTGCGCCGCAATGCCTTTCCATGTGTAGTTTGAGGTCATCGTAGTAAAACGTATGAGCGATTTCGTGTGCAAGCGTGAATCGCTTCCTCTCCTCCGATGCAGAAGCATTGAGTAAGATGAGAAATCTCCCACTTGTAAGCATTCTCAGCGTTCCATCGAAGGGCGCATCTTTGTCTTGAATGACTTCGATGCCCAGGTATTCAGCGTATACGTGCGGGTCGAATGGCGGACCCTTGATCTTCGTCACGCGGATAATCTCATTCGCCTTTTCCTTAAACAATTGGTCTGGCGGAGTACGGCCATAGATGTCCATCAGGGCTTTGGCCGTCTGACCTGTCCAAGTCGAACTACGCCGTATCTTATTTGCGTGATTTTTGTGCACGGGAGATCCATTCACGAAGCTGATGTTTTTGAGGAACGCTGCGCCGAGTTCGAATTTGGGGATCACCACTCTGTCCCAGGCGAGCAACATCACTCTTGTAAGAGGTCAACCAGTTGGCATAGAGGGCGGATAACCCAACGTCCAAAGGAACGTTGGATTCGCGACACACCTCAATAGTCAGCTGATGAGCATATCGAACTGATTCGTCGGAGAAGCTGAAGCCGTCAAAAGTAACAGCGGCCTTACTCGGATCAGTCGTCAGACCGCCGATTGCAAGCCCGCTTCGAATTTCGATTGCGACAGAAGGATTGAAAATCGCTGCGGTCGCGATTTGCACGACGTTTGCGCCTGCTTCCAGAAACTCCCTTGCATGTTTAGCAGTAGAGATGCCGCCAGTTGCAAGGATCACAAGAGAAGGTTTGCGTTTCTTGAGTTCGGCAAGTTGTTGGATTGTATTCAACGCCAAAAGTCTGATTGCAGCACCCGATACTCCAGGGTTTGCACGATTCTGGGAAAGAAATACAACTTCATCGCCGAGTTGGCCTCTTGTCATGACGGGCATTGGCACAGGAGTGAGAGCTGTGTAGCCGTCAACGTACTCAAAGGTTGCATCGAACAATCGCTCCAGTTCTCGGGGAGCGAGGAAATCGATTTTAATCAACAGCTTTGCGTCGGGCAACGCAAGTCTAACCTTCTCAGCTATCGCTTTTGCGAAACGAAGCTCGTGTGATAAAGATGAGCGCTGATCCTTGAACACGATGCGACATCCAAAGTTGAGTTCTATCGCGTGGGCACCGGCCGCATGGGCTAGAGTTGCACAGAATACAAAATCGTCCTCCAACGATCGATCTTGGGACTCTGTGCCTAGGACGCTGACAACTAAGATCTGCCCCGGCGACAATTTGTGAAGGGCAATTCCGATGTCACTTTTCCATTCTTCTGGATCGGAGGAAGGTACCCCAAATGAAGACGTAAGACTGATTCCACAAATGTCACCCTCTGGAGGGTCGGAGGTCGCGTATACGCTCTTGCCCACGTCCTGTGGGTGCAACGGATTTTGAAGGGAATCAATATAAAGAACGTTCGGAAGTACGTGTGCAACAGTTTTAGAACTACGCACGGTGTTATAAGTCAGGACATCGAAGCCGCGCTGAGCATAGTCGGCTATCCAGTTGGAGTCCACAGTTAGTAACGAAGCTGACAAACCCAACGGCGAGTTCAGTTCGTGACCAAGGAAAGAGGTAGGAATTCGGTGCATTTCCAGAGGCAGGAACGAAAGTGCTTGCGGGCCGTGACTTTTGTTTGCAAGGAAAGATCTGCCGAAATCAAAGGCCGGGATCAGTTCTGAGTAGCGTCGCCATCGAATCTTAAGTTTCTCTGCGAGTCGAAGGATCGCATCCTTATTCGAATGGTGGGGAACACGGGGCTTTCTCGTCGCGGGGTCACAGATCCATCTGTTGACCTCCTTAGCGTGAACACCCAATTCTCTCGCAATATAGCTCTTGCTGGTCTTTTGAGCCATTTCCTGGACCAAGAGGTCCCATTTGAGATCTGAGTGATCCTGCATATTCGAATCCCTTCGAAAAGGTCCGATGTCCCAGTTGAATGTAAGTTTGGACCACTTCTCGAGCGGAGTCAATCGGACATTTGCCCGACATTTGTGGCGAGAAATGTCCCACCAAAATTGGACATTTAATGTTCCCGCGGTGGGACATGTCGTCTGCAGAAATGTGGACTTATATGTCAATCCGTCAATCGTTTACCTTCAAGGTGTGACGGAATAAAACCGTCGCCTCCGGGCTCCCTCGTTGTTTCGCGATGGATTCCTGTTGATCAGTATCACCACGCGTCGCCTGTGAAAGGGGTGTAGCGTCATGGTTGAGAAAGCGAGGAAGATTTTCGCCCGGATGTGGGAAGTACGTGCCGTACTTGAACATCCAAGCCTCTATCCCACAACACTCGCATTATTTGCAGCGTTTCATCTTCTGCTGCTTGGCTTGCGGATGCACGAACTTGCATTGTCGAGCGAGTTCATTGTGATTGCTGCGGCGTGTCGAACTTTTCCGCTTCTTCCCATTTCGCGTCACATTCGTTTCTTACGATTCCTAGTCAGCGCCGTGCTCAGTATTCTGTCCGCAATCTCCGCATTAGCGGAATCCTACGTACACAACTGGAAGGATATTTTTGCCGGTCTGCAGCAGCACTGGCTGGCAGTCGTTCTTCTGGCCTTTCTCTCGTTGGCAGCAGAGAAGGTGGCGGAGGCCAGGCACGGCAATCGCTTGAAGACAATTATTCCGATGGGGGTCAAAGTTCTTCATGGTGAGCAAGAAGCCCTCTTCGAACTAACACTGAAAGATCCGTCCCTCAGCGTCATCAACGTTCGAGTTACTTCTCATCAGTCAACTCCCCTATACGGCGCCGAAGTGCGCGACACGAATAATCGCTTCACTATCTTCTACCTCAATTGCGGCGCGGACTTGGCTACCTGTGAACTACCGCTAGAAAAGGGGCGCTATTTGATCTCGGTCAAGAAACTAAACGCGCTTGAACCTCCAATGAGAGTCACCGTGCACGCGATCGTGCTTCCACTTTCTACGAGCGATCCTAAACCACAGGTGGTGCCCCTCTTCCCAGATCCCACTTCACAGTCGCCAACGCGTGGTCGTGTGAAGAATAAGGTTCATAAAGTCCCCACCTACGTTGGTAACCCAAGGGGAAATCATTCTATGAACCTGCACGATTCCCTCGGCTCTCCTGAATCTCTAGCGCAGATTGCAAGGACAATCAACATTTCTAGTAATAACGAAGCAGATGCCCGGCGTCGTGCTGAAGAAGACGGGGTCTACAGCTAGGACCCCGCTTCTTGAACTGTGCCGAATTTTCTCCCGGGGAGAATAAATTTCCATCGAATGCAGATCGCCTCTGGTTATCTTCTCCGTATGAGACGCACTGTGCCTCCACCCCCTAAAATCCTGAAGCAAAGTTCATTTTCTTTGCGCCGAATGCGCTTGGCGGAGGTCACAATGCCGTCTTTTGAAGCGCTGGAGTCTTTCGTCACACCAGAAGAGGCGGCTGCATTTCTCCGGTGCTCGCCTATAACGATCAAACGATTGGCACGGAACGGGAAACTACCAGCTCACGCAGTTACCAATGGCATTCGCAAGCGTTGGAGATTCCTTCTCTCCGAACTGGCGTTTTCGATGCGGTCCGAAGTATCGTTAAGGACATCATCCGCGCCGCTCAACCAAGGAGGAAGCGGCAAATGAAGAACATACGACGGCAAACGTTCCAGCATGGCTGGATCGTTCGCAAGGCCCGCAGCAAAGGACCGGATACATGGGTTTTTCGTTGGCGGGAAGATGCAACCGACAAATCAAGGACTCTAGGAACGACTGAGCAGCTTCGTACCAGGGCTGAAGCACAGCGCGCAGCTTCGCAATTCATTGCGGAAATCAACAATTCAATCGAAGTCGTCACTTTCGGTCAACTGGCGAGGCGATACTTGCAAGAAGCTATTCCAGAACGTGAATCCACCGCGGGACCACTCCGGGCGATGCTCAAAGCGCGCATCCTTCCCGAATGGGAAAATGTTCGTGTCCATGAGATGGCTAGGAACCCAATGTCCGTCGAGCAGTGGATCAAGGGACTGAAGACCAAGCCAAGGTACGAGAGCGAGAAGCCGCGCGATCTTGCGCCGAAGAGCAAAGCACACACTCGTGCTGTCTTGCACCGGCTTTTTGAATGTGCGATGCGCTGGAGATACTTGGACTGTCAACGAAACCCCATGAGCCTGATTGAGCTGAGAGGATCGAACCGCCGCACAAGATCGATTTACCTCATCTCACCTGACGACTATTACGGTGTCATTTCTCACCTTGTTCCGCACGTCCGGCTCATGGCAGTTCTCGCCATGAACACTGGTCTGCGGATCAGCGAGATTCTGGGGCTACGTTGGGAGGACGTAAACTTCGCTCAACGAACTGTTACTATCCAACGTTCATCTGTAGGCAAGTATGAGGGCGAAACCAAGACCTTGGCTTCCGCCGACGTATTGCCGTTGCACGAGGTTCTGATCCAGGAATTGGAGGCATGGAATGCCAGAGAGGAAAGCGTGAATGGATGGCTATTCGGCAATATCGACACCGGGCGTCCATACCATGCCGATTCCCTTCGCCAGAAGCATCTCTCTCCTGCGGGGAAGAAAATAGGCATCCCAAACCTGGGGTGGCACGCTTTCCGGCACACGTATCGCTCCCGGCTAGGAGACTTCGGGGTCGCCCCCGAAGTTCAGCAAAAGCTCATGCGGCACAGCTCGATTGACATGACGATGAAGTACGGTCAGAACGCCATGCTCAAACTCACCCGTCCAGCTAACGCTAGATTGGTTGAAGAACTCTTGGCGGCGGGGCCCAATGCGCCCTTTTTGCGCCCTCAAATTTTGTAATTGGTTGCGGGGGCTGGATTTGAACCAGCGACCTTTGGGTTATGAGCGACCGGGAGCTCAGGTATCTAACAGACTTTACGGCACTTATGGCGACCCGGAAGTACAGAAAAGTACCCTCTGGACACCCTATTGGGAGTCTATTGGGAGTCTGTTTCAGCGGTTGGGTTTTGTACCCCACGGTCATTGGAATTGCTCATATTTAGGCGTGATTTCCAATTTCCAAATTGGAAATTAAAGCCTACAATGAGTTCATGCAGGGTCAGGATATTGCGCTTCTTCTCAAACTCTCCATCCAAAACGAGCCGGCCATTCAGTCGAAGAGTCTGGCTGAGGAACTGTCAATTTCTCCGTCCGAGGTATCGAAGGCCCTGAGGCGATGCGCGGATGCGGGTTTAGTTCACATCGAAGGATCTGAAAAAAGGGTGAACCGGACGGCACTCATGGAATTCCTGTCGCACGGATTGAAGTACGCGTTTCCGCCGGAAAGGGGCTCGATGGTTCGCGGCATCCCGACTGCGGCGGCGGCGGAGCCCCTCAAGTCACGCCTTTTGGAGGATAACGAGCCTCCTGCAGTCTGGCCATATGCGGAAGGAAAAGTGCGCGGCATTTCCCTCGTTCCCCTCTATCAGGGCGCGCCTAAGGCCGCTTTACGAGATCTAAAACTCTATAGTGTCCTGGCGCTTTGCGATGCGATCCGAAGCGGCAGAACGCGCGAACGAAACCTTGCGGTCGAACTTCTCGGAAAAGAGATCAATGCCTGATCCCAATCTCCCCATGCTGGAAGACGCGGTACGAAAACTCGCTCCGTTCTTGGACGAGATCGTATTCGTAGGCGGCGTCACCCTGGGCCTGCTTATCACAGACAGAGCGGCAGCTCCAATCCGCGGTACGACCGATGTGGATGTAATTGCCGAAATCATCACATACGCCGACTATATGGAGTTCTCAGAACGTCTGCGCCATGCGCATTTTACCGAAGACGCTGGCGAGAAGCCTCTCATCTGCCGATGGCATCACAGCGGCCTCACGCTCGATGTACTGCCCCTTAGCAAAGAGGTGCTAGGCTTCACCAATCGCTGGTATGCACCCGCGCTCGCCCACGCCTCGACGTTTACACCGCCGAGCGGTCAATCAATCCGCGTAATTACCGCGCCGTTCTTCCTGGGAACAAAAATGGAGGCGTTTCGAGGCCGCGGCAACATGGACTATCAGGCCAGCCACGATCTCGAAGACTTTGTCGCCGTCATCGAAGGAAGGGAGAGCGTACTGGCAGAGATCGCAGAATCACCAGAGGATCTTCGGGACTATCTTGCCGAAGCTGCACGGACCCTGCTTTCCGAGTCCCGGTTTCTTGACGTACTTCCGGGATTCGTCCTGGACAGCGAGAGAGTTCCCATAATCCGGGAGCGGCTTGCATCAATTGCCGCCGGAATTCCAGACACCACTGCAGAAACCGGGATACCTGATGCGAACAGTCAGGCCGAACGTCAAGCTGCTCTTGCCGAGCTAGCCGACTACGACCAGGAGATCGATATCTGAAGTGATGAACTACCCAAAGTCTGCAAAGAGATCCTTGGGCGACACGGAAAGGGCCTTCGCCAGTTTCACGATATTCTCCAACGCCACATTCCGCTCCCCCCGCTCGACCCCGCCGACGTAATTGCGATGCAGACCGGCCCGTTCGGCCAACTCCTCTTGTGAGTAGCCGCGCTCATCACGGAGATTCCGTAACCTAGAGCCGAATCGGGACTTAACGGAGCGTGTCGCCACACTCCCATACTTGGGTTCTGACCACTATGAGTCTACACACGATGAGTGTGATATTTTATCGGACAGAGCCTTTTGGGTTCTGTGGGGGCCAACACGATCTCCCCGCACGGCTTGGGCGGTTGTGGAAAAGTCCATCCGATTTTGCCAACCAGTGCCGCGTCTGGCTGTGCGATTCTAAGAGGCTGAGAGGTTGCAATCCATGCAGGAAGATTATGTCGAATGTCCCGAACTGTCAGGCAAGACGATTCAGGCTGTCCGCATTCACAAGGACACAGGGGATGGAACCGACGTGCAAATTGACTTGACGGATGGGACTAGCTTCACGTGCTCTCTTTGCCATCAGCCGGCGATAAAAGCATCCTTATATAAGGGCGGCGTAGGGACCCCCGAGACCATCCGCAACTACGAAATATAGGCATTTTCGGGTACCGCCCGGTCAGCCGTTATTCCCAAACGGAATAACGCTCTCCCTGGAATTCATTGGACGTTTCTGCGCACCACCCTTAATTTTGCGCCATAGCTGGCGAAATCAAGCCAGCGGAGGTGCAAAATGCTGAAAATCCGCCACCCCGCCCGAGTGAAAAGGCCTCCCCTTCGGTCTTTCATCTCGGGCGTTTTTGCGTTCACCATCCTACTGCTGCCCATTGCGGCCCATGCACAGTCGCCGTTCGACACCGGCTTCACGGCTCTCCAAACCCTCTTCACCGGCACGGTTGCGAAGGTCGCAAGTCTGATCGCAATCGTGGTCGGCGGCTACCAGTTCGCCCACGGGGAGCCCGGGGCCAAAAAAACTTTAGCTGGGGTAGCAGCCGGCACAGGCATTGCCGTGCTCGCCACCAACGTCCTGACCTGGCTTTGGGGCATCTGATCGTGAGCTCGACCCCGAGGCACAAACGCAACCATTCACCCAATCAAGTTGTGAGGGGCGAAGATGCAGACACACACCACGACCGGCCGAAGGAACCGGGTCTATAAAAGCCTGCACAAGCCCCTCACTTACCTT
>Ga0302325_10032683_pt1 | contig 10679 bp, 10 predicted proteins | sample Palsa_T0_2_FD_201948 | JGI IMG/M metagenome (GOLD analysis project Ga0302325, IMG submission 201948) | Peat permafrost microbial communities from Stordalen Mire near Abisko, Sweden - Palsa_T0_2 | ecosystem: Environmental > Terrestrial > Soil > Palsa > Peat permafrost | place: Sweden: Abisko...
GGGATGCAGTGCGGGGATTTATCGTCGATTATCTCTGACTTCGATTTGGGAACTGACGAGGCATTCGGGGCAGCATTTGCAGATGCCGTGCTGAGAGACATTTTGAAAGTGTTGGTGAGCCATTGAAAGGCGCAATAGCGGCTTGATGTCTTAAACTCATGTCGTTGAAGGGAGCTGTACCCGGGATTTCGAAAACCGGCGAGAAGCGTCGGGGTCTTGCTTCCCCGCCGCCAGAGGGAGCTCATGTGGGGCCTCAGGCATTGGAGCTCTTTCAGGCGTTTCTTTCACATGGTAGAAATCTAGAAATATCAAAGAGCAGCTGGCTGGCTGACGGAAAACGCCTTCTGACTTGGTGATTACTTACTCAAAGGAAATGTGAGATTTGATGTTCGATGCCACGTGAACAGTAGAAAAGACGGAGCTTTGCATGTGAAGTGTGTGGGGCCCCACCACCCTTTCTTCGTCATGGGAGCAGTGTGGCTGCGGTTGCATCGTACCGAGGCATGCTCAGAACCGACAGTCAACAGCCGGGCTCACCATTTATCTTCTTCCTCACCACTTTAGCCTTTACATCCTCCTTATTTTCTCTCCTCCACTTCTGCTTGATCCTCTACAATCGAGATTGAGAGAATTGAATCGGATTTTGAATTAGCATAACGATTGATAATGTCGGAACTACGATTCGATGGCCAGGTCGTCGTGGTGACTGGTGCCGGTGGTGGACTCGGAAGAGGTAAGTTCATGCAAATCAGTTGACTTTCTGTTGTTTGATAGAGCTCAGAGCCAAAAAGCTCCTGGGAAGCCACGCTACCCGTTTCTTGGCTCCTGAGCTCCGGAGATCAGCTTGGGGTTGGGAAAAATTACATGCTAACTCATTTGTGAAGCATATGCACTGTTCTTTGGCTCGAGAGGTGCGAGTGTGGTTGTCAATGACCTGGGAGGATCTTTCAAGGGCGAGGGAACATCCACAAAGGTATATTCTCCCGTTACCCTTTCTAAAGTGCAACAATTGCTAATCAGAGCGTCAAACACAGGCCGCTGATGTCGTCGTCGACGAGATCAAAGCCGCTGGCGGCAAAGCAGTAGCCAACTACGACAGCGTCACAGATGGCGAGAAGATCATCGAGACAGCCATCAAGAACTATGGCCGCATCGATGTGCTGCTCAACAACGCCGGTATCCTGCGGGATGTCAGCTTCAAGAACATGAAGGACCAGGACTGGGACCTGATCATGGCTGTCCATGTAAAGGGTTCATACAAGTGTGCCAGAGCTGCGTGGCCGTACTTCAGAAAGCAGAAGTATGGACGAGTTATTAATACTGCTTCTGCCGCCGGTCTGTTTGGTAGTTTTGGACAGTGCAATTATTCGGCTGCTAAGCTGGCAATGGTTGGCTTTACGGAGACGTTGGCGAAGGAGGGTGCGAAGTATAACATTCATGCGAATGTTATTGCTCCAATTGGTACACAGCCTTTCTTTTTGGAAGAATCACATGCTAATGGTGAACAGCCGCCTCCCGAATGACCGAAACTGTTATGCCCCCCGACATCCTCGCGAACCTCAAGCCAGACTGGGTTGTTCCTCTCGTTGCGGTTTTGGTCCACAAGAGTTCAGAGGAGAACGGAGCAATTTTCGAAGTCGGTGGAGGACATATTGCTAAGCTGAGATGGGAGCGTTCTAGTGGTCTGCTGTTGAAGGCCGATGATTCGTATACTCCTGGTGCGATCTTGAAGAAATGGGATCAAATCAGCAACTTCGAGAACGCGGAGCACCCAACTGGCGTTGCAGATTTCATGGGCTTGCTTGAGAAATCGATGAAGATGAGCCCGAATGATAAGGGAGAGACTCTTGATTTCAAGGGGAAGGTTGCTTTGGTTACTGGTGGTGGTGCTGGGTAAGTCATGCTTATCTATGAATTTTGGGGAGATGTTAATCATCCTGTAGCATTGGCCGCTGCTACTGCTTAGCATTCGCCAAATACGGTGCTTCGGTCGTTGTCAACGATCTGATGGACCCGGATACCGTTGTCCAAGAAATCCAAAAATCTGGCGGAAAGGCAGTTGGTGTTAAGGCTTCAGCTGAAGATGGAGATGCCGTTGTAAAGGCAGCAATTGATGCTTATGGCCGAATCGACATTATCGTCAACAATGCTGGTATTCTTCGAGACAAGGCTTTCACGAACATGGATGACAAAATGTGGGATCAAGTCATTGCAGTCCATCTCAGAGGCACATATAAGGTTACAAAAGCCGCTTGGCCATACATGCTCAAGCAGAAGTATGGACGAATCATCAACACTACCTCAACCAGTGGTATTTATGGCAACTTCGGACAAGCCAATTATGCTGCAGCCGTAAGTGCAGTCCCCCAATATTTTACTCCTGCTAACAAAGACAGAAATGCGGTATCCTTGGTTTCTCCCGTGCTCTCGCGCGTGAAGGAGCAAAATACAACATTTATGTCAATACCATTGCTCCCAATGCTGGTACTGCCATGACTCGAACAATCATGCCAGAAGAAATGGTCCAAGCCTTCAAGCCAGACTACATAGCACCACTCGTTGTTGCTCTCTGCTCAGACAAAGTTCCCAAGGATCCCACTGGCGCTCTCTATGAAGTTGGCAGTGGTTGGGTTGGACGAACACGCTGGCAGCGAACAGGAGGTCACGGCTTCCCAGTTGATGTGAAGCTTACCCCTGAGGCGGTCTTGCAGCAATGGAAGAGAATTACAGACTTCGACGATGGACGAGCAGACAACCCTCAAGATGGTCAGGATGGATTGAAGAGCATTATGGCAAATATGAATAACAAGGGTGGTGCGAGTAAGGTATGAGTGTGTTCCTACCCTCAAATACAACCCAGGGTAGACCTACTGTACATTTGTAGTTGTACCTCATGAATATGAATGAACTTATGTTGACTTATTTCTGTGCATAGAAGAGTGAACCTGCTGGTGAAGTGAACGAGGAGATTCTCGCCAACATCGAGAAAGCCAAGAAAGCAGAAGCAAGCGGAACCCCATTCAAATATGAAGAGAGAGATGTTATTCTATACAATCTCGGAATTGGTGCCAAGAAGACAGATCTGCCTTATGTCTTGTAGGCTCTTCCCTTATCCTTTTATAACCCTCTCTAACGTAGTGATGTGTACAGTGAAGGAAACGAGAACTTTCAAGCCCTCCCAACATTCGGCGTCGTCCCATTCTTCTCCGCCGAAACACCCTACAACATCTCAGACATCGTCCCCAATTTCAGTCCCATGATGCTTCTCCACGGCGAACAATTCCTCGAGATTCTCTCCTACCCGATCCCTACCTCAGGAACACTCGTCTCCTACGCCAAACTCCTCGAAGTCGTCGATAAGGGCAACGCGGCCATCGTCAAATCGGGAATCACGACAGTCAACAAGGAGACAGGCAAGCCTCTCTTCTACAACGAAAGCACCGTCTTCATCCGCGGCAGCGGCGGATTCGGAGGTGTCAAGAAACCATTAGATAGAGGTGCCTCAACCGCAGCCAACAAACCGCCATCCCGCCCCGCCGACTTTGTAGCCGAAGAAAAGACCACCGAAGAGCAAGCCGTCCTCTACCGTCTCTCCGGTGACTACAATCCCCTACACGTCGACCCCGCATTCGCCAAGATGGGCGGCTTCAAAGTCCCAATTTTGCATGGGCTTTGCTTCTTTGGTATTGCAGGCAAGGCGGTGTATCAGAAGTATGGACCTTATAAGAATATCAAGGTCCGATTTGCGGGCACGGTTTTGCCTGGGCAGACGCTGGTTACTGAGATGTGGAAGGAGGGGAACAAGGTGGTTTTCCAAACTAAGGTGAAGGAGACGGGGAAGTTGGCTATTGCTGCTGCGGCTTGTGAGTTGGTTGAAGGTGGTGGAGCGAAATTGTAGATTAGGGTTGAGTGGGGGGAAGATTGTAAGTTAGCTTAATTTTGGTTCGCTTGGATGGATTTTCTAAGGAGTGAGAATGAAATAAAAGCACTTAGACTATATAAAGGTTGCTGTTGATGGTATCGAAGCTTGGCGTGAGAAAGGATGAAATTGCTTCATCTCACTTTGACCCCTATTGATCCAAGGTCACGAGACAAAACAAAAATTGAGCTCACCTCAAGAGAAGTTCATAGTTGTCAAAGTTGAAGGCATGCATTTTCTGTTGGTACCTAAAGGTACAAACTAAGTTGGGACATTAAGAACCGGCTTGGTTTGTTTACGCGCGCAGACGTATTTTGAGGTGGGCATGCTCGTTAGTAAGGTAAGATACCTACCTAGATAAGGGGAGAAGGTGGCATGAATCACGTGATATGGACAAGCCCCCCCCTTTCAAGCAAACATGGCAATCAACCAGCAATGAATTTCTAACAGGCTCTGCTTCAAGCTGAGTTGTATCGATATTGTTTGAGGGCAAGTTCAATCATACGAATAGCTTTCAGTAAAGCGATGCAAAGCTATTTGCAGGTATCTATTGAGCGAACTAAGAGAGACGACGTCATACATCTCAAATACTCAAAAGGGCATCTCAGTCGCGACAACCAGCAAAAGGGATAACCAGATCTGTCAAACTCAAGAAGAGATCTTCGACAATTAGAGTAGATTGCAAAGAGCTTGGAGAGGTAACACATGCGGGAAGTTCCAGCAGATGCTTTCAGCCGTGTATGACGTATAGCTCGCGAGGGTCGACAGGGCAAAACCAAGCCTCCCGCAACTCAAATAAACTTTTAAGGAAGCTACCCCTCTCTCAAAAACTTAGATTCAATTTTTAATGACTTCCCTATTCTCATAAACCTCAAAAATAAAGACAGGATGGCAACTCCAGCGAGCAATGCCCGACTTGAAGGCCCTCAACCAGTAGCTGGCAACGCGTCGAAGTTCGACGAACCAGAAATGGTCGAAGCTGCTCCAGAAGATCATCCTACAGAGAGTCATGAATTGGCAAATGCAGATCATGAGGAGAAGGGAGCGGCGCAGCTGGACCATGGGCAGACTGAGGTGAGGGATCTGGGGTGGAATGAGAGTCCGACTGAGGTTCCCAATCCAGTTGTTGGAGGGCTAGGGAATGAAGAGTTGTGGACTTTGATTAGGAGGTTTAATAAGGTATGTCCATCAAATGTAGATTGAGTTTCTTTGAAGATTGGTGTTAAAAAAATGTAGCAAATGTACCATGTCAAAGCCCTTCCTGAACCTCCGTTGATGGGGCTTGACCTCAATATCGCCGACGAAGAGGAGTTCTCCCCGGATAAATTGAGAGCGAATATCGAGCGACTCTATATGACGGTGATTGTGGGTTTGGTTGGGTTCTATAAACATATTGCTCGGCTTCGATCATGGCGAGAACGAAACAGGACAATTGCTTTCGCGGCGGTGTATTTCACTGCCTGGGCTATTGACTTCCTCGTCCCTACAAATATCGCCTTCCTCATAGTTCTTATTGTTTACCCACCTGCAAGAACTTATTGCTTCCCGCCTGCTCCGATAGCATTGATCGATTCCAAGACCGGAGGCGTTAAGAAACCCACTGCAGGTGTGCTTGGAAGTGACAACAGCTTGACTGGGGCCCCCGAGAAGCACCAAGGAGAAGCTGTTGAGCAAGAAGCAAGCAATTTTGTCAACGGCTTCACCTCGATTGCAATCAGCAGTGCTGCTGGTAAACATCCTCAAGGAGATCCCCATGGCGAGGAAGAAGGAGCAAGCTCACTCGAAGATCGAGCCCCAGATCCAACAAATATGGCATTGAATGCTGCAGATGCAAAGGACAAGAGTGCTGGTGGGGAGCCAAACGCAGTGCACGACAAGACCAAGGAACCGATGTCTGCTGCGATGTGGTCTAAAACTAGGCCGGTTATGCATGCTATTGCAGATATCTCCGATGGATGGGAGAGGTTCGCCAATGCTCTGTCACCGACTCCCCCATTTCCCAAAGAGAAGCCGCGAATCAAACTTGCGGCATGCCTCGTGCCAGTCCTCCTCATTTCCATGTTTACCAACTCGTACATGTTCATGAAGATGAACGGCCTATTCGCGGGTTTTGGATTCTTTGCAGATCCATTGATTTGGAGAGCTCTCTCGTACTTGAACAGGAAATTCCCCAACTGGCAGAAACTCCTGGAGCTCAGAAATACATTGCTTAAGGGCGTCCCAACAAATGCCCAGCTAACGGTAACATTGCTTCGTATTGGCGAGGCCAACAAAGCTCCTCTCCCACCTCCTCCATATGCTGGTCCTCCGCCACCAGAGGCTGCTCATGAAAATGCTGGCGAAGGGCTCGAACATCTTGGTAGGTATCTCGATAATTTTCTAAGGTGATGCGCTGACAAATTCAGAAGGCGTTCCCGACGAGGAAATGGCTGAAGCTATTCATCCCGACGCCACAGCAGTCACAACTGGATCTGATGCAGCGCCAAAGAAGAAGCAGCATGGGCGCCGGATCCTCGCAGCCATCAAAGGAGTCACGAAAGGGGGCGTGGAAACGGTTCTCGGCACGGATAGACTGAAAGCTGCGGCGGGAGCAGAACACGCCAAGAACCGGTTAGGTGTCCTGAGGTCTGAGAAAAATATTACTGCCGGGCCTATTGATTTCCCTTGCAGGTATAAGGGAAAGAAGGGCCATGCGTACATCACAGCTACCGCAACCAGTCCCGCAGTCAGTTGGACCACTGCACGAGAAGATATTGATCCTATCTTTTCAATTGCTATTGCTGATATTGCGGTTCGTATTCTCCTTTCCTAGGCGCGGAATTCAACGTCTAACATTTGATACAGGAAATCAAGAAAGTCGGTGGCCTTGGATGGAAGACGAAGTTGGTTGTTGGGTGGGCAACAGATAGAGATATCGCTGACGGGCTTTTAATTATTGACAAAGACGGCAACGAGAAGCAGCTCACTGCCATTGCTCTTAGAGATGAACTCTTCAATCGTCTGATTGCACTCGGAAAGCAAATGTGGGAGGCGTGGTAAAGGAGATGATATGGTGGAGCTTGTATGATAATGAGATTGGAGTTCAAGGCAAAAATACCACAGAAACGCAAGTTCAGCACAAATGCATTCCCGGAGACAGTCCTTAGTGGCTAATATAAACTTAAGTTGTAAAATTGCCATTCGTTCATGGAAGGTTACATTGGGAATGTGGTGTTGCGAAGACGAAACGGTGGAAAGATCTATCTTTAGAAATTAGTGGCTCCTCAGCAAGCCACGGCTGTGCTGAAATGTACAAGCTAGCCCGGGATCGCGCATTTCTCATCACGAACCACGCACTTCTCCTGCGGTTACCCGTGAAGCAATCACGAGAACCAGCACAGATTGGCTTACGGCAGTGCACAGCCTTTCAATGAGATGGCACAAACTTCGAAGCTATGTCTACGCAATAAGAGCAATGAGGTAACACATGCCGTATATGGATGCTGGGGGAAAGGTGGCGGAAGTGAACGACTTCAGTCGTTTGCATTGGAATTTGACGGCGGCGGGGCAACATCAACAGCAAAATTACCCGAGTGAGCTCTAGGAATCACGGTCTACCATCGATCAATTCTTCAACTGCTAGTTCAGCAGCTGAAACTCCAATATGAGAGCGTTGAACCAGCGAATGATCCTTCCGAGCCAGTGCTCAACTGCCTAACATAGAAGCTTTTTCGATTGGCTATCATGGAAGTTTTAGGAGTTGCAAGTAGCATTGCAGGTTTGGTCAGTCTAGCGGATGTGATTGCATTCAGAGTGTCCAATTTCTACACGCTTGCAAAAGGAGCACGCTCAGATATCAAGGCTCCATTGGTTGAGATCCAAAGCCTCTATGGTGTCTTGAACAGTCGAAAGCTTCTGGCGTCATGTCTAGAGGTCGAGCAGCTCCATCAGCCCTATGGTGGGTCCTTGGTTTTCATTAAGAGGCATTTACACGTGCTGAATAGACAATAGCGGGTCCGAAGGCGCTAGAGATGGATCTTCTCTATACTTTGTCGAGCGAACCTGGATCATTCGAAGCGAGTTCTAGGAAAGTTTGACCTGAATTCTCCAGAGCCGCTGGATCGAGTCAGGGCTGAGCTGATGTGGCCGATGAAAACGACGGAGACCAAAGAGCTCGTTGAGAAGATTGCAAAAAATAAGAGAGCTCTTGCCGATGCTTCGACTTCCGATGGCTTGTGAGATCGAGCAGTTCCTGTAGATTATGAAATATATGCTTACGGTCGGAAATAGAACTGCTTTAGTGAATGTGTTGTCGTCCCAGAATAAGAGGACGGAGACAGTGGAGGATGTACAGTTGCAATTCCAACAGATGACAGAAAAGAAATCAAGAAATGAGCAAGATATCAGTTCTTGAATGGAAAATTTAATTCATCTACTGACTTGGATGAAGCTAAGCGCAAGAGAAAAGTGTTTGAGTCTTGCTCGAAAGTGGTTCTGTACAAAAAGAATCGTAACGCCACGGGTTTGAGGCACCTTTCTTTTCATTCTGTACTTTTTTAGCCAAGCTGAAGTCCAACTGACCCCTGTACTACTTCAAGTAGTGTCTGCTCAGAAATCGACACTGCCTAGTAAACAGAATCTCGATATCTGGCGACGCTTCACTGCAGCGAGCTGCGACATTGAAGTAGTCGACAACGAGGAATGTCATTGATGCATATTCCGTTTGAAGACCAGTCTCATCGGTGGCCTTATTATGAGGACCTGGTATATTTGCTCTTCGTCGATAGAATGGCTTCCATCCCAAGGAAAGATGGAACATTGGCTCTAAATTGGGCAATTCGAGCTCGCGATCCTGCTCATATCGTTCGAAAGTTAATCCCCAAGATTTGTCCGTCTGGAACGCAAAAGTCGATCGAAGATTTACTGCGCTGCATGAGCTGGTGGTCCCGAGGACTTTAGCGGCAGCAAATCCAATACTCAGCCCTCAAATATTGGACAATGATGAAATATATATGACCGAAATTCTGGACACTCTTCTCGAGGCTAAGGGAGTCAATGTCAATGTCAAAGATCGACAAGGCAATACTCCTCCTCTAACTGCATCGTTAAATTGCACTTCTATAACCTACAACAGGCCATCTCACATGGGAATGTTCTCACAGCATTTTCCGTTCCCGTCTTTGGACCTGAGCTGCTGCTGCTTAGCCTGAGCTGTAATTGAGCAAGCCTAAGCCGCGAGTGAACATTCCTGAGTACGGCCTGAGCACACGCTAAGTCTGCCTGAGTGTACATGAGGAAGCCCATTTTGGGCCAAAGGAACTCCTTTTAGCTCCCTTAAGGCTCGGATATAGCTTCCTCATCCTGTCTACACCGGCGGGTCCTATTTTGATCCTAACAGGTATCAGAGCAAAGACCTGTTTCGAGACATGCTGCAGCCGGCTAAATCGGACAATGGGGCGCAGCCATTGCAACTCTGATGGTAATGACTCACACAATAATAATAAAAAACCTACTTTTTCCCTATCGCAACTGAATGTTACTCATCAAACTTTGGCAAAATGCATCCCTCATTGCAACTTGACGATATTAAGCGCTTGATCTTCAAATCCCTCGAGCCTCGTGATCTTGCTCGACTCGCCCGAACTTGCAAAGCATTCTTTTACATTGCGACCGACGAACTATGGAAAACAATACACTCTTTCTCGCCGCTTTTATCCTGCCTCCCACTGGATTTCCAATATCGATATCGAAAACTTCAAGTCGAAGAGCTTCAACGCTATGACTTTTACGTCCCCAAGATCCGAAATCTGTTCTTAGAAGGAGAAACCAGAGCCGTGATGGTTCTACCCCCACCATTCCGGTCTAAGCCCAGGAGCAAGGCGAGCAAGCATAATCCTGAGAAAACATGGGAAGAGCTTTGGGAAGAAATAGCAAAGCTACGACCAATGTCAGAATTATTATCAAATCTTCGACGTCTTCGCATCTCCAATGTGGAGGAAAGACTCCTCGTCCCGCTCATTGGAATATCTGGCTCAAATCTAACTCAGATACATATCACATTCGTCCAAAACAGACAATTCGAGAGCGTTACACTCAAAGTCTTGGATGGAATACAATATACTCCCAAATTGGAATCCCTATTCGTCCGAGATTACGAGGCCCATCTGGTAGACTTAATCCGACAGTCACCCCTCAAACATTTACGACTCGACCCTCGAATCCGTTGCCATATGCCACAATATGACCAATCTCCTCTTCTACACGAATTTCTCTGGAAATCCACATTGAAAAATCTAAGTCTTGGCCTAACCCGAGACTGGTATACCCCCGAAATCAAGGCTTTGACCAGTAAATATTTACCTGCGCTCAAAAAGCTTTGGTTGACTTTGACGGCATTCGATCCAAGACAATGCGAGCAGTCATGTGTCAATATAACTGCTAATAGTTGGACCTGTCGGAGTGACAAAGGTACACATAACCGCAACTTACATCGCACAACAAATTGTTGGAGACGGTCTCCGGCCGACTTTTTTACAAGACTTGATAATCCAGAGCTCGGTCTTCTGAATATCAAATTTCCATTCGAGGTTACTGGGAGAAAGTTCCTAGACGTTGTGTCTGCAGTGAACAATAGCTGCCGGCTTGGGAACTTGACTGAATTGGCATTGGCGGGTGGAGGATGGTCTCTCCACTGCCGGGGATGTAGGTATCGACCCCGCCCACAGATTCAACCGGCAGACTTAAGAGCGGGTTTGAATATGCTTCTACCACTCCCCCAGCT
>Ga0302325_10032686_pt1 | contig 10678 bp, 10 predicted proteins | sample Palsa_T0_2_FD_201948 | JGI IMG/M metagenome (GOLD analysis project Ga0302325, IMG submission 201948) | Peat permafrost microbial communities from Stordalen Mire near Abisko, Sweden - Palsa_T0_2 | ecosystem: Environmental > Terrestrial > Soil > Palsa > Peat permafrost | place: Sweden: Abisko...
GCCGGCGCCGAGGCGTTCGGCGACCCGGTGATCGTGGCGCTCGCCTTGGACATGGCCGCTCAGGTCGAACTGGCCGCCGACGACATCGACGCCGCCATGAACCTGCTGCGCAAGGAATACGAGCACGTCGCCGGCGTCGCCGGCCAACCCGCCGCCAACCAGGCGATCATGGCGCTCACGCTGATGGCGAAGATCCAGCTCGGCACCCTCAAGGACTGGAAGGCCGCGCTGAAGTCGGCCGTCACCGGGATCGAGCTGATCGAGCGCGACCGGTACCGGGTCAGCGCCCCCTTCCAGCAAGCGGCCCTGCTCGCCCCGCACGCCGACCTGTTCACGGCCGGCATCTTCGCGGCCTGGAAGGACGCCAGCGGCGCCACGCGACCGGACGGCGGCGACTACGACCCGATGCTTAGGCTCATGGAGCTGGCAAAGGCCAGGGCCTCAATCCGAAGGCTCTTCCTGCCCGCAATGAGCGGCGACCCCGACCTCGAGCGGCAGCTCGCCCACCTGAGCGAGCAGATCCACGCACTCGACCCGGTGATGGCGGCGGTCGGCTCGGACGAGGACCAGCAAGAGCTGCGCACGAGCGCCCGCCAGGCGCAGCAGCCGCTGCGGCGAGATCGGCTGCAGCTGTGGGATCGCCGCGCCATTTCCACGGGCGAGCCTGACGCACCCGTCCCGCCGGTGAGCCTCGCGGCCCTGCAAGCGGTCCTCGACCCCGACGAGGCGATCATCAGTTACTACTGGCTCAACTCGGCCGCCTTGCTCGTGACCACGATCACGGCGAGCCAGATCGCGGTTGAACGGAAGGTTCTCGACGAGAAGCAGCGCACGCTGCTGAAGAGCATGATCGGTGTGCTGGGCTCGCTGACCGGCTCCAACCGAAGCCTGGACGCGAAGTTCATCGGACCGCTCGCCGCCGTGCTGACCCCGGTCCACGGCCTGCCCCTGCTCACAGGCAAACAGCGCCTCATCGTCTCACCGCACCGGCTGCTGCACTGGTACCCGTTCGCGGCGCTCCCGTACCAGGGCGAACCGCTCGTCCGGTCCTTCGCGATCCGCTACGCGCCGAACCTCACCAGCCTCCTGGTGCCGCCTGCCCGGCCGAACGGCGCGCGGGTCGCCGTCCTGGCCGTTAGTGATTTTCCCGGGCGCCCGGGACTGGGCAGGCTAGGCCAGGCCTGCCAGGCAGCGGAGAACGTAGCCGCCATCTACGCCGAGGCGGGCATCCCGGCTGAACTGCTGCTCGAGCCGACTCGAGACCAGGTCCTCGGCGCGATGCGCGATGGCACGCTGGCCGGGGCCCGGTGCCTGCACGTGGATACGCACGGCTACAGCCTGGTGGACGACCTGTCCAAGGACGCTCCGCTGGAGTCCGTGCTTGAACTGGCCGACAATTCCGTGGACGGCTACGAGATCGCGTCGGCCGACCTGAAATGCGAAGTCGTGGTGCTGACCGCGTGCTTTGCCGGGCAGCGCGCCATCAGCGGGCGCGGCCTGCCCGAACAGCCGGGCGATGAGCTATTCGGGGTCTCCGCGGCCTTCCTCGACGCCCGCTGCCGCAGCGTCCTCGCGCCGATCTGGCCGGCTGAGGATGGCACCATCTCTCCAATCCTCGCCCTGTTCCATCGCAACCTGGCCAATGGAGCTCCCGCTGACATCGCCCTGGCGCAAGCACAGCGAGCGTTCCTCGACACGGCCAGCTACGTGAAGCGCTCGGCCTATTACTGGGCGCCACTCATGCTCACCGCCGTCGGCCGCCCCAGACCGGTGGCATTGACCCCCGAAGAACCCGTCTGACCTACGCCTAACGTGAGGAGTCATCAGGTGACCGAGATAGACATTCACCTCATCCCCCAGCCCGGAACCGAGGCCTCAGACGCCGCCACCGAGCTCAGGGCCTACCTCGAGGCCATCGATGGCGTAATTCTGATCGACGTCGAGACCGAACAGCCGCACGTCGGGCTGGCCGAGGTTCTTGCCGTCGTCCAGCTCACAGGTGCGGTCATCGATCTGGCGCAGAAGCTCATCGACTACATCAAGTCCCGCTCGGACAAGGAAAAAGTAAAGGACATAGAGGTCGAAATCGATGGCGAGCGTGTCCCCGTCGGCAAGCTCACCCCCGAACAGCGGCTCAGGCTCATTGGCGCGATCGCACAGGAGAGCTGAGGTACCCACGCCGACATTGACCGGGCCCGCCCGTCAGCGTGGGCGGAGGCTGTCGAGGAAGAAGCGGGTGCGCCGATCGTAGTCCTGACGGGCGGGTCTGGGCAGCTTGCGGAGCGCGAGTCCGTTGGCCACATCGGCGTAGTGGAGGTCCGCGGCGGTGAAGTCCGGGCGTATCGCCCCGGCGTCGTGGCATCGCTGGATCAGCCCGACGGTCATGTCGATGGCGGCCGTGGCGATCGCGGCCAGCTGTTCGGACTCTGCGTAGGCCATCAGCAGCGCGTCGGTGAAGGCGGGCTCGCGGTACTGCAGGTCACGCCGGTCGGTGACGTAGCTGGCGATGGCCTGCCACGGGTCTGCCACCTGCAGGGCCTTGTCCATGATGGCGTACATCTCGGCGGCGACGAGCTGCCCGATCACGGCGTCGATGAGGCCGGCCCGGCCGCCGAACCGGTTGTAGATGGTGGCCTTGCTGACCCCGGCGGCGGCGGCGATCTCCTCCAGTGGAGTGTCCAGCCCGCGGCCGTGGAAGGCGGCGATGGCGGCGGCCCGGATCTGGGCCACGTTGCGGGCGGCATCGGCGCGCAGAGGCGCGTCCGGCGCTTGGGCGGCTCCCCGGTCTCCCGGCGGGCTAGTTCTCGGGCTCATCCGTCCATCCTGAACAACTTGACTCCAGAGTTAACTTGACCATAATGTTAACTTAACCACCGAGTCAAGTTAGCCGCCGAGTCGAGCATAGGAGCAGGCCGCCCATGCCTCCATCCATCGTCGTGTTCGGGGCCGGTCCCGGCCTCGGCCGGTCCGTCGCCCGCCGCTACGCGCGAGCGGGCTACACCGTCGTCCTGGTGGCCCGCCGCCAGGCACCGCTCAAGGAACTGGCCGCGGACCTGGCCGGCACCGGCGCGGCCGCGCACGTCCTCACCGCCGACCTGTCCGACACGGACTCCGTGCCGCAGCTGGCCGGGCAGATCCGCGGCGCGGTCGGCGACCCCGACGCGCTGTACTACGGTGTCTCGGCCGGCGGGTTCATCCCGGTCGCCGCCTTGACTCCCGAGCGTGCCCGGGCGCTCATGCCGCTGGCGCTCTACTCGCTGCTGGCCCTGGTGCAGGAGTTCCTGCCGGCCATGCTCGAACGAGGAGACGGCGCCGTCTTGAGCGCGCAAGGCGCCAGCGCCGTGCGCGGCATGCCGCACATCGCCGGCGGGTTCGCCCTGGCCGCGCAACGCAACTACCTGCAGTCTCTGCACGCCGCGGTGGTCGGCCAAGGCGTCTATGTCGGCGGCCTCTACGTCGGCGCGGCTATCAAGCACACCCCCTTCTATGAACGGCGGGTGGCGGAAAGGGCGGCCGGAGCCTCCGTGCCGGACATGCCCGAGGTTGACCCGGACGACCTCGCCGACCTCCTCTGGACCATGCACAGCACCAAGAGCCAGCCGGAAGCCACCTACCCCGCCGCCCTTTCCGGCCACTGACATGAACGGGATCGCGGTCGCCAGGCGAGGCGGCGTCACCGTGGCAGAACAGACCGGCGGGATGGCGGACCGGGAGCTCGGCCTCCGATGCACCCTGGAGACGCGATTCCAGATCGCTTCGGTAAGCAAGCACTTCGCTGCCGCGGCCGTGCTGCTGCTGGCCAGCCAGTCAGAGCTGTCGCTGGAGGACCCGGCCACCCGCTGGTTCGGCCACTGCCCTCCCGGCTGGGAGGCGATCACCGTCCGCCACCTGCTGACTCACACCTCCGGCCTCGCTCACCTCGGTGACCTCCCTGACCTGGACCTCTACCGGCCGATCGGCCCCGCCCAGGAACTGGCCATCTTCCAGCGGAGCCCGCTGCTGTTCGCGCCCGGCAGCCGCTACCGCTACAGCAGCCCGGGATACACGCTGCTCGCCTGGATCGTCGAGAAGACTGGCGGCCAGCCGTATGCCAGCTTCCTGGCCGATCGGATCTTCGTCCCGCTCGGCATGACCTCGGCCAGCGCGGGCGACCCGCCGGGCGGACCCGGAATGGCACGCGGCTACCACGGCTGCGAACCGGTGCCCTCCTTCGATCTCGCCACCGTCGGCCTCGGGGCCGGCGACATCTGGTGCACCGCCGCCGACCTGCTGCGCTGGGACGAGGCGATCAGCCACGGGGAACTGCTGCCAGCGGGGCTGCAGAGGGAGATGCTCACGCCGCACGCGCTGACCGGCACCGCCGCCAACCGGGAAGGCTGGTCGTTCACCGGCTACGGCTACGGCTGGCAGATCGGAACCCTGGCCGGCCGCCCCGCCTACTTCCACACCGGCGACAACTCCGGCTACCTCGCCGTCAACGCCTGGCTCCCCGACGAGCAGATCACGCTCACCGTCCTGACCAACGACCAGACAACCGACATTCTCCAAGCCACGATCGACTTGCTGGAACTAGCCACATAGCGGCACTCCGCTCACGCCGGGATGGTGACCGTCGCGGCTCGGGCCGCCATTTGGCGGCCCGGTCGAAGACCATTCAATCCATTTTCCGGTCGCAGCCGTAGATAAGGCAATATCGCCCGGTCGTGGCTCTGCGCGCGGAAAGTCGGCGGCTCCGCCGTCGCCGACCGTCCAGCTGGCAGCCACGAGCCGTAGGTATCCACCGAGGCGTCAATGGATCGCGTGCAAGGAGACAATTTTGCCATGAGCACAGCCGCTTTGTTCGTTTGGATTGCCACGGTCCTCGTTGGCCTCGTTCTGCTCATCATCTGGCTTATGGAATACGACCGGGATTACCAGAGCGCGGCTGCGACCCGTCTGCCCGTGCCGGTGATCTCTACCCACGCACTGCTGGGCATCGGAGGCCTGCTCGTGTGGGGCCTGTACCTCATCACAGATGAGGAGCGGCTGGCCTGGGTCACGGTCGCCGACCTGGGCGTCGTCGTCCTGCTCGGCCTGATCATGGCGGCCCGCTGGGTGGGTGTCTATCGCGCATATGGTGCGCCGGATTCGTCGCCGTCGAAGGTAATCACCGTTCCGCCGGAACGCCACTTCCCGCGGTCGGTAGTCGCCATTCACGGCATCTTGGCCGCCTCCGCTGTCGCCCTGGTCGTGCTCAGCGTGCTTTTCGATGGGAGCTGACCGGGAGGCCCACCCAGGTCTGCCTGCCTCCGTCACCTGAGCCGCGGCCGCGCCGTTCACCCGAAGGATCTAACTAACGCCATCCCTCGACCCGGCAGCCAGCAACAGAGCCATGACCCCTGCTATTGGAGGCGGCGTGCGCGCTGGTTGGCTCGCGCCGGCCTCGACCGGCTGGCCTTGCTCGCGATCGTGGCTGGCCTGGCGAATTGCCGTCGTGCTGACGCCGGCGACGGCGCCGCATTCGGGGCACGGACCCACGGCACCGTCGAAGGAATAGAGGCATCCGCAGAAGCAGGCGACATCTGTCATCGTTGACTCCGACCTTGGGAGAGCCCGTAGGGCTGATCAGTTCTGTCTGACTGGAGCGGGCTCTACTTCGGCATGCGGCCCGCCCTGAGCCGACTATCCCCGCCTGCCGTGTGAGTCAGCGTGTGACAACTCGCGGGTGACGGCCTAGCAGGCCCGCAAATCCGTCATCCGAACGGACCGTGCCCTCCGCGTCCACCGCCAGCACTCTCTGCGGTCGAGGCGGCGGGCACCTCGAGCCACAGTCCGCCGTTCAGGTTGACGTTGTTGCCCGAGGCCTGACCGGGAGCCGAGTCGCCGATATAGGTGTACAGCGGGTGCCCGTCGTAGGTGAGCTGGAGCGAGCCGTCGGTCCGCTTGATCGTGGTGGTCTTCCCCGGCAGCCCAGCCCCGGCCGCGGAGGTGCCGATCACCGGCGGCCAGTAGGCAGCGCAGGTCCCGTAGCACTTCGACGTGGTCGGCGTGTCCGGGGCGAACGAGTAGAGCGTGAAGCCCTTGCCGTTGGTCAGGACCGTCTTCCCGCCGATCGACATGGTCTTGAGAGCGGTATCGGTGGTGCTGGCGGCCGGTGCCGACCCGGCCGCGTTGCCGACCGCGACCCCGAGCAGTACCACCGCCGCAACCCCCAGGACCGCGGTCGTCAGCCCGGCCGTCCGGGCGATCGGCGTCGGGATCCGATCGGGGAATCCCGCCGGTGCCGCACGTCCGTCGGCCGCCAGTGTCTTCGCCGCCCGCGCCTGCGGTGCAGGAGCAAGCGCGAGCGCGGCCAGCACAACGAAAGCCACCACCTCGATTACGCCGGCGGCAATGCCGGCGGTCGTCCGGACCTCCTTGAACCCGAACAACCCGATCCAGATCGACAGCAGGTAGCCGCCGAGCGTGGCCAGCGCGAAGCCCGCACCTGCCGCGGCAGCGAGCCGGCTGGGTATGACGAGCCTGCTCGGGATCACGAGCACCGCCAGCCCGAGGGCGAAGGCCGCGATCACCTGCAGCAGGAACAGCCAGCCGATCGTGGGGATCGTCCGGTAGCCGGTCACGTACAGGTCAAGATGGATCGACGCGGTGGCGATCAGCAGACCCGCCCCCGCTCCGCGCAGGATGATCTGCAGCCAGCCACGCGCCGAGGGCGCCGGGGTTTCCATCACGCCTCGCCCCCTCAGTAGGCGCCGCTGCCCGAGGTCGGCGCGGTGCCGGTCGGCGCAGCGCTGCCGGACGCCGGGACTTCGTGCCACAGTCCGCCGAACGCGTTGACGCCGTTGCCGCTGGCCGTCCCCGGGGCAGTGTCGCCGGTGAACGTGTAGAGCGGGTGCCCGTTGAAGACGAGCTGGGTCGTGCCGTCGGGCCGCTTGATCGAGGTGTACGGGCTCGTGACCGTCGCCGGCGCCGTCTGCGGCGGCCAGGCCGCCGCGCACGCTCCGCTGCAGGCCGACTTGGTGGCCGTGTCGGGCGCGAACGAGTAGAGCGTGAAGCCCTTGGCGTTGGTCAGGAGCGTCACGCCGCCGATACTCGCGGTCTTCAGGCCCTCGGCGGTCGCCGCAGCGGCACCAGAGGCTGACCCGCTGCTGGCCGACGCACTACTGCCGGCCGGAGCATTGCTGGTGGTCGGCGAACTGGTGGTCGGCGCACTGCTGGACGAACTGCTCGATGAGCTGCACGCCGCCAGTGCCGCGAGGCCTGCCGCGGCAGCCGGGATCACCAGCAGCGACCGCCGACGGCGGTTCGGGACTTTCGGCCGGTCATGAGAGGTGAACATGTCTTTCCCCCGTTTATCGTTGGTTTATCCGCCTTTTCCCCTGCGCTGTGGCGAGCCCGGTCTCGTGGAACACGACGCTGACGAGTCCGCCTTGCAGTCGACGAGATGGGTAGCGTTGGCCGCCCTGCCAAGCGGGAGGCGGACTCTGCGCGGCACTGACCGTGCTGACGTCGGGCACCTGAGGCCGCGATGACTGCGCACGATCAGCCGTACCCAGACCGCCTCTTCTAAAGCGGTCGCCTCGGAACCTTTACGCCACTGGACGCTCACCGTGCAGGAGCTGTCGTACCTGCCGGTCGGGTTCGGCGGGTACCACTGGCTCGCGGTCGACCAGACCGGCTCGCGCTGGTCAGATCGTCGGCTCGATGGACAGTCGGCCTGCCCTGACGCTGTTCCCCCACGTCGACCCCGCTCCCAGCCGCTTTGAGGACGAGATCACGTCGGCGATCGGGCCGCGATCATCGACCCCCATCGCGCATTGCCGCGCTTGCGATGCTCCTGGCTTGTTCGGCACCTGCGGCATACGCGACTCGGTCGAAAGCGAGGGCTGACTCGTTCAACGTCGCGGCGGCGCCTTCGTGGTCTCCGAGGGACTTCAACGCCCACCCTTGGTAAAGGTTCGCCCAACCCACGGCGAGGTCGTCGTTTGTGTCTTGCGCCGCGATCAGTGCCTCCTGCGCGCGGTCCAAGGCGGTGTGGGCGTCACGTTGTTCGACGAGTTCCGCCCACGCGAGATAGCCGAGGTGGATTGATTCGAGCCTCCTGTCTTTCATGCGTCGGGCAGCCTCTACCGACGCCAGGTAGAGCGCCTGCCAGCTGTTCCAGGCCATCCATGTGGGCGCGTACCAGTGCAGCGCTTCTGCGACACTGACGATTTCGAGGTCGTGACCGGTCCGGGCAGCGTGCTGGAATGCCGGCCACCACTGCTCGCGGTTCCAGCGCAGCCACTGGTCGGCGCTCTCGCGATCGGTAAGCCACTCCGGGCGCTCTGCCTCGCCTTCTGGGGCATTCGGCGCGAACAGCCTGCCTGCCATCGCGGCGGTCGAGAGCAGCCAGCTCCGGAGCCGGGCTTGCGCCCGGGCACCGGATTTTTCGTCTTCGTGCTGGAGCTCGTGTGAGGAGAACAGCCGCAGCAGGTCGTGGAGCCGGTATCTTCTCCGGCCGATGAATTCGACGAGCCCGAGTTCGACCAGCTCGTCGAGGCTTTCCTCGACATCGAGAGGGTCAGCGTCCATGAGGACCGCGACCAGGGGCACGTCGAACATGAGCCCGTAGCTGAGGCAGAGGTTGCGGAACAGGTGCGCGGTAAACGGGCCGAGGTCATCGTAGGACAGCCTGAACGCTGCCTCAGCGGAGAGGTCTCCGGCGACCAGGGCGCGTAGCCGCTGGTCGTCGGAGCGAAGCCGTCGGACGAAGTCGGCCGCAGTGCGCGAGGGCTGGCTTGCGATCCGGTTGCCGGCGATGCGCAGGGCGAGCGGGAGGTCGCTGCAAAGGCGTGCCAGTTCGATGATGTCGCGGTCGGTCCGCTGTCCGGGCGGAACGATGTCATGCAGCAGCCGGATGCTGTCCGTGGACGGGAGCGGGTCGAGGTGGATGCGCTCAACGTCTTCAAGGCCGGCCAGGCTCCGCCTGGAGGTCACGACGACGCGCACGCCGCCTCCCGCGAGCACGGGGCGGATCTGAGCTTCTTCTGCCGCATTGTCGAGAACGATGATGCGGTCGCGTTCGGCGCACACTGCTTGCCATCTTGCGACGCAGGCGTCCATTGTTGAGGGCGGGTCACCGTCCTGGGCGTCAAATACCTCCCGAAGGAGCGCCTGGAGCACGGACAGGGCCGGCCTCGCCAGGGCCGGGTTTGGTCCGAGCAGGTCCAGGAATAGCGGGAGCGCGTCGGGTTCGCGCAGCCGCTGCGTGGCTTCGATTGCCAAGGCGGTTTTCCCGACCCCGGGAGGGCCGGCCACGATCACCGTGCGCGGAACTCGGCCTTGGGAGGCGCCGCCGAGGTGTTCCGCGATGGTGCGGAATTCAGCATCCCGGCCCACGAAGTCCTGGACGCGGTGGGGCTGAACAGATTCTGCCGGTGCTTCCGTTCGGGCACGCCTGGCCTGCTCCCGCGCGAGTTCTCTCCGCGTGCCGGCATCCAGCTGGAGCGCATCGCACAGAGCGTCGATCGTCGAACGTCTCGGACGATCGCGCACGCCACGCTCGATGTCGCTGATGCCGCGGACACTGACGCCTGAAGACTCGGCAAGCTGCTCCAACGTCAGGCCGCGATCAAGCCGGATGGCGCGCAGCTGCGTGCCGACACCCCACTCACCCATCAGACGCCTCCCTTCGTCCTGCTCGACCGACGACGATCCACCCGCCACCTCGATCATGCCCTGCCGCGACTGGCCGAGCGCACTTCCGCGACGAAGCTGCCGGTCATCTGCCTGGCCGGACAAGCGCGTGGGAAGAAAGATCGGTTTCACGACAACCGAGAGGCGGAACGCATGGATGGCTACATGGCAGCCGAAACCAAGACTGTCACCATCGAAAGCGGCGAGACCCTCGTCTATCGCGAGGCCGGGAAAGACGACTCGATCCCGCTCGTGCTCCTGCAGCACTTTCGCGGCTCACTCGACAGCTGGGACCCGGCGCTGATCGATGGGCTCGCTACGAACCGTAGGGTGATCGCCTTCGACAACGTCGGCGTTGCCTCATCGTCCGGCCTGACGCCCGCCACCATGGCAGCGATGGCACGCGGCGCGGCTTCCTTTGTATCCGCGCTGGGCCTGGACAGCTTCGACCTGCTCGGCTTTTCCATCGGCAGCTTCATCGCGCAGGAAATGCTGCTCACGGTTCCCGGCCTCGTCAAGTCCGCCGTACTGGCCAGCTCGGCACCCGCCGGCGCCCCCGGCATGCACGGCTGGGCTGGCGACGTGATGGCGAATATCGGCGTGCCGAACCCAACCCCGAAGGGATACGCGGACGTCTTCTTCACCCACTCCCCAAGTGGGCTCGACGCCGCCGCCAAGGCAGTCAAGCGGATCTACGGGCGCGACCAGGGCCGCGACGCGGTCACCAGCTGGCAGACCCGCAACGCGCAGTATGCGGCCGTCTGCGAATGGGGCGAGCCGAATCACGCCCGGCTCCAGCGGGTCGAGGCGATCACGGCGCCGGTGTTCATCGCGAACGGCGACAGCGACCCGATGATCCTCCCGCGCTACTCCCACCTGCTGGCCGGCCTGATCCCCGGCTCGACGCTGAAGACCTACCCCGACGCGGCACACGGCTTCCTCTTCCAGCATCACGCCGAGTTCGCGGACGACGTGCTCTCATTCCTCGACTGATACCGGAGAAAACACTATGACCACTGCA
>Ga0302325_10032687_pt1 | contig 10678 bp, 9 predicted proteins | sample Palsa_T0_2_FD_201948 | JGI IMG/M metagenome (GOLD analysis project Ga0302325, IMG submission 201948) | Peat permafrost microbial communities from Stordalen Mire near Abisko, Sweden - Palsa_T0_2 | ecosystem: Environmental > Terrestrial > Soil > Palsa > Peat permafrost | place: Sweden: Abisko...
TGGTCGGCACGCTGGAGATCACCGGCTTCGCCGCGCTGCTGGCGATACCGCTGGGCGTGCTCGGCGCCGTCTACCTCAACGAGTACGGCGGCAACGGCATCCTCGCCCGGCTCATCTCGTTCATGTCATCCGTCATGACCGGCGTGCCGTCGATCGTGATGGGCCTATTCATCTACATCATCTGGGTGCTGCACTTCGGTTACTCGGGCATGGCGGGCTCGTTCGCCCTAGCCTGCCTGATGCTGCCGATCGTGATCCGCTCCTCCTACGAGATGCTCCGCCTGGTGCCGGACAGCCTCCGGCAGGGCAGCTACGCCCTCGGCGCCACCAAGGCCCGCGTCACGCTGACCGTGGTGCTCCCGACCGCGCTGAGCGGCATCGTCAGCGGCGCGCTGCTGGCCGTCGCGCGGGCCGCTGGCGAGACGGCGCCGCTGCTGTTCACCATCCTCACGGTGGAGCAGACCAACTCCAACCTGTTCAGCGGGCCGGACACCGCGCTGCCGTTCCAGATCTTCTCGAACGCGCAGTCCGCCTATACCGGCGCGGAAGCTCGCGCCTGGGGCGCGGCGCTCACGCTGGTCGCGATTACCTTCATACTGATGATTGTGGCCCGCATCATCACGGCCCTGTTCACCCGCAACACGCGCTAGGGATCCCATGGAAGAGCAGCAGGATCAGCGGAACGTACGGCAGGATCAGGAAGTCCTCCCCAAGCTGGACATCCCCGACACGGCTCCGCGGGAGATACCGACCGGCGCCGCCGTCTTCGACGTGAAGAACACGTCGATCTACTATGGTTCGTTCCGCGCCGTGACCGACGTCTCGCTGAACATCCACGAGAACGAGATCACCGCGTTCATCGGGCCATCCGGCTGCGGTAAGACGACCGTGCTCCGGACGCTCAACCGGATGAACGACCTGATCGTCGGCGCCCGGGTGGAGGGCGACATCCACTACCGCGGTGCGTCCCTTTACCACAAGGACGTTTCTCCGACCGCCGTACGGCGGCGCATCGGCATGGTGTTCCAGAAGGCCAACCCGTTCCCGAAGTCGATCTACGACAACATCGCCTATGGGCCGCGCATCAACGGCATCCGCAACAGGGGCAGGCTGGACGAGATCGTCGAGCGGTCCCTGAAGCAGGCGGCGCTCTGGGACGAGGTCAAGGATCGGCTGAACAAGTCCGGCCTCGGCCTGTCCGGCGGCCAGGCGCAGCGCCTCTGCATCGCCCGCACGCTCGCGGTCGAGCCGGATGTGGTGCTCATGGACGAGCCCTGCTCGGCGCTCGACCCGATCGCGACCGGCAAGATCGAGGACCTGATGAAGGAGATCAAGTCCCGGTACACCATCGTCATCGTCACGCACAACATGCAGCAGGCGACCCGGGTCAGCGACCGCACCGCCTTCTACTCCGTGCTGCGCGACGACAAGAGCGACACCCGCACCGGCGTGCTCGTCGAGTACGGCTCGACCCAGCAGATCTTCGAGGACCCGCACGACAGCCGCACCCAGGCCTACGTGACCGGCCGCATGGGATAACGGCACGGCCGCGGGCGTTAGCCCGCCGGACGTCTTCCATCTCACCCAGCCGTAGCGCGGCCGGGTGCATGGGGCCACCCGCTGCCGAAGGCTTACGGTCGCCGCACGAGCCCTCTCGGGCGGCGACGCGAACACCCGGAGTTTCGTCCGTCAGGAAGCCGTCGGCAATGGATCTGACCGGTATTGGCCACCTTGAAGGCGAGACCTAGGTCCGCTACGCCCGGGGGCCATGGAAGCGGGCACGCTGGTCGGGCTTAGGACGACGACATGGTCGGCCTGCGCGGCGACCGCCTCATCGTGCGTGATGACGATGGTGGTCCGGGCCGCCATGACCGGCCTGAGCAGCCGCAGCATGGTTTGGGCGTCGGCCGGACTCAGCCCGGCGGTGGGCTCGTCGAGCACCAGGATCGGGGCGTCGCGCAGGATCGCGCGTGCGATCGCGATGCGCTGCCGCTGGCCGCCCGACAGCAGGCGGCCACGCTGGCCGACGCGGGTCTGGTAGCCGTCGGGCAGCGCGCTTACGAAATCGTGGGCGCCGACTGCCCGCGCCGCGGCCACGATCTCGGCGGGGGTAGCTCCCCGCTTGCCGTACCCGATGTTGTCGGCTATCGACCCAGAGAAGAGCAGGTTCTCCTGCTGTAGCAGCGTGATGTTGTGCCGGAGCACGCGCAGCGACAGGTCCCTGATGTCGATCCCGTCGAGCAGGACTCGGCCGCCGTCGGGGTCGTAGAACCGCAGCAGGAGCTTGGCGATCGTCGACTTCCCCGAGCCGCTTGGTCCGACGATGGCCACCAACTGGCCGGGACGCGCCTGGAAGGACAGGTTCCTCAGCACCGGCCTGCCCGATTCCGGATAAGCGAAAGACACGTCATCGAACGCGACGAAACCGCTGCCGCGCATCCTCACCCTGACGGCGGTACCGTCGGCCACGGCGGACCTGGCATCGAGGATCTCGGTAACGCGGGAGATGCTCTCCGCCGCCGCCGAGGCCGACAGCCGGTAGCCGGCCAGCCCTTGAATCGGCGGATACAGGTACGTGAGCAGGATCGCGAACGCGAGCAGCCCGCCGAGGGTGATCGCGCCGCGGGTCAGTTCCCACGCGCCGAAGCCAAACACCACGAGGACGCACAGCGTCTCGATGACATAGACGGCGGGCGCGTAGAGAGCGCCGAGCCGGATCTGCGCCATCCTGGCCAGGAGCCAGGAGTCGCCTTCCGCGTGCAACCGCATGGACTCGGCGGTCTCCCTGTTGAACGCCTGGACAAGCGCCTGGTTGGACAGGGTCTCCTCGATCGCGCTTGTGAGCCTGCCCGTCAGCATCCGCTCACGCTCGGCCGCGCGGGTGAGCCTGCCGGAGAACCCGCGGGAGGCCAGCAAGAACACCGGCGCCACCGCCCCTGCCGCAAGCGCGAGCTGCCAGCTCACGACGAACGCGGCCGCGGTGAACCCCGCGACGCTCAGCGCGGAGGTGACGACCCCGAGCACGCCAGACGAGGCGACCCCCTCGATGACCGCCACGTCCTCGGTGAGGCGGATCATCAGGTCCCCCAGGTGCCTGGTGTCGAAGAAGTCAGGCGACAGTCGTTGCGCATGCGCGACCAGGTCATCCCGCAGGCGCAGCGCGAACCGCTCGCTGGCGAGGGAGGTCAGATACTCGGCGAAGAACATCGCCACCGCGGCCACCGCCACCACGACGACCCACCACGCGGCGAGCCGCCAGAACCCGGCGAGGTGCCGTGCGGCGAGCACCTGGTCGGTGATGACGCTGAAGAGGATGACCGTTCCGAGCTCACAGCCGGAGACGGCGAGCGTGGCCAGGCCACCGAGCACCAGCTTGTGCCTGTCGCCGTTGGCGTACGGCCAGAACCGCCGGATCACGGCGGACGGTGCTGTCATGGATCTTCCCCTGTTCAGCCGGGGAGCCGGCGGCACGTGCCGCCGGCTCCCTCGGTTCGCTCGTTTTCTCGCGCGATCTCGCTAGCAGGATTTCCACGGGCCGCTTGGCTTGGCCGAGGTCCCCGGCACCGGCGGCTCCCCGGTGCGGATCGGGCCTGCCTTGGGCGCGCCGAGCGGCTTCGGGCCAGCCGGCTTGGTGCGGGGAAGGGGTGGGCGGAGACTCATGGCTACTCCTACATCGATGGGTGCGCTGGAGTTGTCCGGCGCCTTCATCCATCACAGTAGGAACGTCTTTTCTCAGCGCTGTCTCGGAAGGATGCGACATTTCTGAGGGTTTGCGGGTAGCCGACAGTCTCAGCGGTTACCCAGAGAAAGCCGTAAGCAGACACGGATAGCCGGAGGCAGCGGTGCGTGCGATCAGCTCGACGCTGCCCGTGCCGGGCCCGCGGCCTTACGCAGGCCCGGTACGTCGGTGAGCGTGATGCGGCGCTGGCCGGTTCGGATGAGGCCGCGTTTGCGCCAGCCGTTGAGGGCGCGTGCGACGGTGGCGCGCGAGGTCCCGGCCAGGCTGGCCAGCTCATCCTGGGATAGCGGAAGCGCGATCTCGACGACACCTTCCGCCTGGCCTCCGAGTCGTTCGGCAAGGCCGATAAGCAGCCCGGCAAGCCGCTGCGCGCCATTGGTTATCGCGCGGATGCGCAGCATCGATTCCGCGTCGCTCCAGCGGTACGTAATGACGTGCCGATAGGCGTGGCTACCGCCCTGATGAGTGTCGAGGAAGGAGCTGAACCTGTCGTATCCCACGATTAGCGCGCGCACCGTGACCATGGCCCGCATCGTGGCATTCCGTCGACCGGTGGTTACGCCGGCTAGCTCGCCGACGATGTCGCCGGCGCTGCGGAGCGCGAGGATGGACTCACGGCCGTCCTCGCCCGCCGAGAGGATCTTCACCCAGCCGTCAAGCAGAATGAACACGTGCGTCGCCGGATCTCCCTCAATGCAGAGGGTCGCGCCGGGCGGGTACTCCCTATCCCGGCCAAGAGACCAGAGGGCGCGCCGCTCTTCGTGAGGCAGCAGATCCCAGAATCCCCGGCTGTGTTCACTCGGCCGCATGCTTACATCACCGTCGAAACGCCCATATAGCGACAAGATGGTCACTGTCGCGTTGGTCCTAACGATGAGCTATCCGGGGGTTGCTGACAAATTGTTCGGTTATCACCTGCGGGCTAGGGCCGTGCTCGGCCTGTATCACAGGCCCAGGACGATGATCACGGTCCACGCCAGGAAGCAACTGCCCGCGAGGTAGGTCCATACGTCGGCGAGCCGCATGCGATGACTGGCCAGACGCGCCGCCCCGAGCAGCAGGTACGCACGGTTCCACGTCCATTCCGAGGGGCCGTCGCCCACCGGCGGCAGGGTCAGCCAACCGGCCCGCGGGTCAAGCGGGGCCCCGGTTACCCAGCGAAGCTCGCTGACCGTGTTGAGCACCGGCCTGCCCGCCCGCGCCAGCAGGAAGACGGCCGCCAGCCAGCAGGCGAGCATTCCGCATAGCAGTCCGAGGTTAATGACACCGACCAGGCTCGGCCGCAGTGCCCGGACCGAGAGCCCTGTCTCCAGGGCAATACCGATCGTGATCGCGCTGAGCATGAATCCGTCGGCCATCATGCTGCCCCGGGTATCGCGCAATAGGTCGGCCATCTCACCGATGACCGCACCAGCAGGCCCCTGATCTGGCAGTGCTTGAACTGGCGGGGCTTGCCCTCCGACGTACCCGTCGTCGGGAGGGGTTACCTCGTTCTTTCCTGACGGCCATGCTGCTGGTGCGATCATGCGGCACTTCTCCCTGCTGGTCCTCGACCGTTGGGTTAAGCCAAGCAGGGGTCAGTGCGGCTTAGTTGTGCCAAGCGAGACAGCCTGGCTGTCTCAAGTGAGACAGCAGCTGACAAACGCGCCCCACCGTCCAGTGCGCGTCCGTAATTGTCCACGGGCGTCCACCGGTGTCTTACGCCGGGTTGAGTTTGTCCGTAGGCGGTCGTGACCTTGACGAACCTTTGTACGGACACGGTCTTGTGAGATTGCATGCGCGACGGGTTGGCTCATGCATGTCGCGTCGGCTTGCACTGGCGATCGCATGAGAGAATCACTGAGGTGCCCGTTACTGCTGTATGCTTTATTATACTAAAGTGACCAAATGGGCTTATCGCCGGGGAGAGATGTATGAGCCAGAAGCAAGACCTAAGTTCTGCCATTCCTGACCTGCGGGATCTCTCGCTGGAGAGGCTCGCCGAGCTGGGCGATTCGGCCCTCGCCCACTCGATCGACCTGTATCGTCGGCGGCTTAAGGAGACCGGCGTACCGCTGAACTCGTTCAGCGCGAGGATCTAGGGATACCTGGTCTTGGCTCGGCGGGAAGGTCCACCTTGATCACCACTCATGCGCTGTCGGATCATGCGCTGTCGGACGACGCCTTCATGGAGCTCGCCAGCGGTGCCGGCGACAGGGCGGTCGTCGGGCAGTTGCGCGAGGCGCAGCTCAGCAAGCACCTCATGCTGCTCCATGTCGTGGCCAAGGCCGCCGATGGAGTTGATCCTCCATCGCCCGCGACCGCTGCCTTCCGCGCGGGCTACCAGCTGCTGACCGAGGCGCAGACAGTCGATCCCGCTGCCGTGGCAAGGCTGCTCGGCCTGCCGCACATAGGGAGCTGGGCGCACGACTGCCTGGCCCGCCTGGACAAGGGATCGGCGCCCGATTTCGGGTATCTGGCCGCTGTCGCCGCAGCGGCAGCGGTCCAGCTTGGCATCCGGTTCGAGATAGATATCCCGGTCAGGAACGGCCGGGCGCAGCTTCCCGGCCTCGGCTGCCTAGAGGTAGCCGACCAGGGCGAGTGGATCACGCTGAGCAGCGACGGCGAGCGCCTGAGGGCCGGCCGGGACGTCGACGTGGAATGCGCCCGCCTTGTCCCAGACGACGGCTCGGGCGGCACGGTGCCTTACTGGCGGGGAACGCCGCTGGCTCGGGTGGAGGCCGACGGCCAGACCTGGGAGGTGCTGCTCGAGACCACCGACAAGCACCTCGACCGCTACACGCTGCCCATGCTCGCCGCTATGACGGCAGCCGACATCGCGACGTGGCGGCACCGGATCCAGTCTGCCTGGGAACTGCTTGTCCGCCACCATGAATGGGCAGCCGGACCTATCGCGGACGGCGTCACCGTCATCGTCCCGCTCGTGCAGCGATCCGACCTGGACAGCGCGGCTTCCCCGGCGGCCTTTGGCGCCATCGCGACCTCCATGCCACCGTCCCCGGTCAGCATGGCCGAGACCCTGATCCATGAGTTTCAGCACATCAAGCTCGGCGGCCTAATGGACATGCTGCCTCTTGTCGAGCCGTCAGGCGAGAAGGCCTATGCCCCATGGCGAGAAGACCCGCGCCCCATGGGCGGACTCCTCCAAGGTGCCTACGCGTTCGCGGGGATCGTGCGCTTCTGGAACGTTCAGCGACACATCGAGACCGAACCGGACGACGTCTTGCGCGCTAACGTGCTGTATGAGCGCTGGCGGTCGACCATAGAACCGGCCACGGGCACCCTGCTGGAGAAGGCCTCCCTCACGCCGAATGGCGTTCGTTTCGTCACCGCGTTTAGGGAGCGAGAGCAGCGCCCTGATTCTACGGCCGTGCCTGCCGAGGCGATGCAGGTCGCCCAAGAGGTCGCCCTCGACGACTGGCTAACCTGGCAGCTCAGGCATACGAAGCTCGATGCCACAGGGGTCGCCAATCTGGCCATCGCCTTTCAGGACGGCAAGCCGCTCGGCGACCAAGTGCTTCCTGAAGCCTGGGTCGAGGACGACATCAGGAAGATCGATTCCGTTGCCAGAAGCCGCCTGATAAACATGCGCTACCGGGAGCCACAGCGGTATCAGAGGTTGTCCGCCGCGGATCTATCTGAGCTCGGCGCGGCCGATGCCCACCTGATCCGCGGGAACGCAAGCGCGGCGGTAGCGGCCTACCGCGAGGGCCTTGCGGCCGAACCGGACCCGGCCGCCTGGATTGGCCTGGCGCTGGCCATCAACCGGCTCCCGGCGATGCCATCGCGGCCGGTATTCACCATCCATCTGCCGCTCCTGTTCGAAATGCACGTGCGTCTCGTCGCCAAGGGGATCAGCGTTAATCCGCTGGATTTGGCTGCCTGGTTCGAATGACATCCACTCAGGAAACCAAGCATCCCGCTCGGTGGCCGCTGCTCGACCTTGACGTGGCGATGATCCGGGCAGCAGGGCATCAAGCTATTCCTTTCCAGCAATTTATCCTGAAAGTACACAGCCGCTGCAATTTGTCGTGCTCCTATTGCTATGTCTATGAAATGGCCGATCAGGGCTGGCGGGGGCTGCCCAAGAGAATGACCATGCCGGTGGCCGGCAAGACCGTCGACCGTATCGCCGAGCACGCGGAAAGTCACGACCTTACCAGCGTCGACGTCATCCTGCACGGCGGCGAGCCGCTGCTTGCGGGGGCGGAATGGCTGGCCGGCCTTGTCGGCTCGCTCCGTGCCCGCGTGCCCGCCCAGGTGAACGTGGCCGTCCAGACCAACGGCACTCTCCTGGACCGTCCGATGCTTACCACGATCAAGAGCCTGGGGATCAGGGCAGGCGTCAGCCTGGACGGGGACGCCGATGCGACCGGGCGGCACCGGCGCTACGCGAATGGCCGTAACAGTTTCGATGCGGTCGCCGACGGCCTGGGCCTGCTGCAATCGCCAGAATTCCGGGACTGCTACAGCGGCATCCTGTGCACGATCGACGTCCAGAACGATCCGGTGAGCACGTACGAGGCGCTGCTGAAATTCAGTCCTCCGGCGCTTGACCTGCTGTTGCCGCACGCGAACTGGAGTTCCGCCCCTCCTGGCACCGGGTACGCGGAGTGGCTGATCAGAGTTTTCGACCGCTGGTACGACGCGCCACGGCAGGAGACCAGGATCCGCCTATTCAGCGAGCTTATCCAGCTCATACTCGGCCATCCCGGCGCGGTGGAGGGGCTCGGGCTGCTGCCGAGCACGCTGATCGTGGTCGACACCGATGGCTCCATCAAGCAGCTCGACTCGCTCAGCTCCACCTATCCGGGTGCCGCCGACACAGGCCTGGACGTCATGTCGGGTAGCTTCGACGACGCCCTCGACCATCCGACGACGGTGGCCAGGCAACTGGGTGCCGACGCACTGTCGCTCCAGTGCCACGCCTGCCCCGTGATGGAGATCTGCGGCGGCGGCCTGTACCCGCATAGGTTCAGGGACGGGGATGGCTTCCGCCACCCCTCCGCCTACTGCGGAGACCTGCTCAAGCTCATCACCTACGTGCGCGACCGGGTCATCGCGGACCTATCAAGGCTTGCGGAGCCATCCCTGCTCGGCGACTTACAGGTCATACGGTTCGATTTCCGCGGTCAATCGGGTTCCCGCGGCCGCCGCCCGTGCCTCGGGATGCTCCAGGGTGAGCGTCCGCTCGTACCTGCGGAGTACGTCGGCGAGGTGCCGTTCCCCGGCGGCCTGGTCTCCGGCGGCCACCTCGTCACTGGAGAGGTTGGCCGCCGCCATCAGCGTGTCCGGGTGATCCTCACCGAGGTAGCTGCGGCATTTGCTGAGCGTCTCCTGGCCGATCTGGATCGCCTCGCCGAGCCTGCCGCATGCGGCGAGATCGGAGGCATAATTGATATTCGCCGACAGCGTGAACGGGTGCCTGTCCCCGTGAATCTTGATGAGCCCCCTCCTGGCCAGATCATCATGGGGAAGCGCCTTATCCGGGCGCCCCGATACGCGCAGCACGGACGCGAGGTTCACCAGGAGGGTGTATAGGAGAACGTCGGGAGCACTGGATTCTCGGCAGAGATCATGCGTGAGAAGGGCCAGTTCCTCGGCACCGGCGAGATCTCCGACCGCGCGCCTGTCGTTGATCAGGTCCGCCGCGGCCCGAAGCGTGTACATATGGTCTACGCCCAGGTAGTCACGGCATCGCTGGAGCACATGCTCGCTTTGCTGCAGCGCATCCCAGTGGTAGCCGGCCTTGCGCAGCGCGGTCGCGAACCCCTCGCATGCATGCAGCCAGCGGATGTTCTCCCGGCCACGGACCACCTCGAACGCCGCGACGACCCGGCGTGCGATGTCAAGCGATTCCTGGTATAGGCCGAGGCCGCGCAGGTCACGAGCCACCGCGTTCGAAGAGTTAAGTGTGTTCATGTCATCCGCGCCCAGGATCCGGCGGCGGTCTTCAATGGTGTGCTCGTCGGTTTCCAGCGCCTCACGGAACTGACCGAGCAACCGGTAGTCAACCGCGATGTTGCTCCTGACATTCAGCGTGCGCTCATGATTTACTCCCCAGACAATCTCAAATTTGTCCCTAATGCCCAGGTCAAGCGCCAGCGCCTCGCGGAACTGGCTGTGTGCGCGCAGGTCCGCACCGTAGATGGTCTCGCACAGCAAGAGCGCCTTGAACCCGTCACCATCGATGTACCGCTGCAGCAAGGGGCGGATCCGCAGGATCAACTCGTGGGCATCGGCCGCGCGGCCACCGATGTACATGGCGATGGCGACCTCCACGGACAGGGTCAGCACCTGGAGGTCGTCCTCGCCGAGGCTTTCCCGCCACACGTTGAGCGCGTCCTGGCCGAACCGCATCGCCTCGACATGGCCGCCACGCAGGTGCAATCGCCGGACCTGGTCGATGATGAGCTGACGCAGTTCCGGATTCTTGGTACGCAGGAACCGGTATTCGGACTCGAGGTGCTGCAGGGAAAGGTCATAGATCTGGTCATTGCTTCCCGGATCCGGGTTACAGGGGTTTGACCTGGCCAGCAGCGTATCGGCGGCCGCGCGATACGCGCGAAACACCTCGAGCCCATGCAGCCGGAGCCGCCCCTGAGTGACCGCCTGGACCACCCGGTGCACCTGGATCAGGTCTCGGGCGCCATCGACCCTTGCCAGCGACAGCCGGTCAAGCTGCGTAGCGGCGGCCCGGAACCGCTGCGGTGAGGAGAGGAATTCGGCCAGGCCGGGCGGATCGGCAATACCCGCCACGGACTGTAGGAAAAGCTCGGCGGCGATCGGTTCCGGTGAGAAGAACGAGCATAGGTTGAATAGGTGCTCAGCATCGGCGGTCAGCAGCGTGATCGACATCGCCCAGGTGCCCGACACCGGGGCCGGAAGATCCGAGTCCGTCGGCTGCTCACTGAGCAGTTGATGGGCGTTCTCTGTGAA
>Ga0302325_10032688_pt1 | contig 10678 bp, 13 predicted proteins | sample Palsa_T0_2_FD_201948 | JGI IMG/M metagenome (GOLD analysis project Ga0302325, IMG submission 201948) | Peat permafrost microbial communities from Stordalen Mire near Abisko, Sweden - Palsa_T0_2 | ecosystem: Environmental > Terrestrial > Soil > Palsa > Peat permafrost | place: Sweden: Abisko...
GTGAGCTGTAACCACCTGGCCTGCATAAGGCCGTTTTGTAACTTTGTGGAGAGTAATGATTTGTTACTTTGTGGAGAGTAATGACGGGCGCCGGCGGGGCGCATCGTCCGGCTGGGCAGACCTGGCCCGCCGCTGGCTTCCCAGATGAGAAGAGGGAAACTAGCTCGCGGGCTGGCCGGGATCGTTCATGCTAGAGTGCTGGCTGCTTTCACGGGAGGTGGTGCGCGTGGGATCGCCCGGTAGCCTGTCGGAGGTCCTAGCCGCCCGATCGGCTGAGATCGCCGACGCGGTGTTCGACACGGTGCTCCGCCAGGTCCCCCCTGCGTCGGCACGGGTCGCGTCCGCCTACGAGCGCCACTATTCCGTGATCAGCACGGAGCTGCTGGGGCGCGTCCTGGAGCTAGCGGCCTCAGGTGAGCCGTTCACTGGCGATGACCTGGACTCCTACCGGAACCTGGGAGCGCTGTTCGCCGGCCACCAGGTACCGCTTCCCCTGCTTACCGCTTCGTTCGACACCGGCATCGCCGCGCTGACCAGAGAATGGTGGCGCGTAGCGCCGGCCGAGCACTTCGCCGAGATGGCGCAGTTCACCGAGCGGCTGGCGGGGATGATCAACGAGACCCGCCAGGCGGCCGTCCGCGGCTACCTGGAGGCCCGGGCCGGAAGCGGCGGCCGGTCGGTCAGCTGGGCGGTGGCCGAGGAGCTGATAGGCGGCGAGGTCGGCACTGCCGCGGCAATGGCGGAACGGCTGGCACCCGGGTACCTCGTGCTGGCGTGCACGGTGCCCGACCCCGCACTGGCCGATGCCGGGCGGACCGCCGCGGTCCGCCGGCACATCGAGGCCATTCCCGGCGCCCTGCACTGCGGTGACCTGTCCAGCCTGGTCATCATGCTCCCCGTCGAGGACAGCCAGCGCCTGCCCGAGGCAGCGGCCGCGGACCTGGTCAGCGAGCTGCGCTCGCTGACCAGCCAGATGGTGTACGCGGCGCAGGCGTACCGGCCCGACCTCGCCGGCGTCCCGGCTGCGGTCGAGGAAGCCTGCCGCTCGCTGTGCATTGTCAAGGCCATGCCGGACGCTGAGTGCCGTCCCTACACGGAGGACGTGCTCCTCGTCGAGCTTGCCATCGCGCGGCAGCCGGACATCAGGCAGCGCCTGGCCGCCCTGCTCACGCCGCTTGACGCCGGCTCAGACCTTTACCGCACCCTGGAGGTGCTGTTCGCCTGCGACCTGGACCGGGAGCGCACCGCCGCGGCACTCTGCATCCACCGCCGGACCCTGCGCTACCGCCTGGACCGCATCCGGGACCTGTCCGGCATCGCCCCGGATACGCTACGCGGAGCCCAGCTCCTGCGGGCGGCACTGACCGCCACCCGCCTGCCGCCCTCCGGCCTCCCCGCCGTCGTTTCCGGCGGCGAAGCTCCCTGACCACCGGTTCCCGCCAGGATCCCGGATCCGGGTGCCCGATCCCGGGTGCCGTCAGCTTCCAGGGACGCGGAGTGCGGCTGGCCTGCCATGACGATCCTCCTCGAAGGTGGCCGTCCGAGACACCTGACACTCAAAACATCTAGATATATACGTACCCGCGTATCCCCAATGCCGCCCTGGAAGGTCAATAAGGTACGGCCCGGTCGCTGTCCCGCGCCTCGTCACGTCTCGATTCGGATGCCTCCGCTCTCGTCTCTGGAGGAAGTACGGGGTTCCCGCTCCCGCAAGTAAGCCTGCGCACCGAGTTCTTCTGGCGCTCGGGGCAGGACGGCGTGCTACGGGTGAGCCACTGCGCCGACTGCGACTCGCCCGGGCGGCCTGACGGCAGCTGAACGAGCCGGCAACCACGATAGGAGAAGAGGGCATGACGACACGAAGGGGCTGGCCGGAGCGCGGGTCCTCGTGACCGGGGCATCGGCGGGCATCGGCCGGGCGGCCGCGTTCCCGGCGGCGCCGACGCGGGCCGCAGCGGGCAGCGTGACATCCCGGAACGTGACGCCGGAGAACCGGCGCGTCAGGTCGAGGCCGCCCAGCGGGGCGAGCTCGACGCCGGCGGCATCAACGGGAACGAGGTAGCGCGACCTGCCGCCCCCGCTGCCGACGGCTGTCACCAGCAGGTACTTCGCACCGGCGGCACCCTCGACGCAGCCCGCCCCGCCGTTGAGCACCACCTGCCCGCCAGACTGCCCCTGCCCGCCGGAGTACACCGCGGTGACCCGGCCGGCGCCCCCGCCCGCCGGCCCGCCCGCCGTCTCGTGAGCCCAGGCACCGACGGCCTCGCCCGATAGCAGCTCCGCGAGCGGACCGCCGCGCTGCGGCGGCGACCCCCACTCACCGAGCGCGCAGTTCCCGGATCTCGCCGTCGTTCGCGCCGGGACCTGACGCCTTGCCGCTGATTCGTTGACGGGATGGCTCCATTGGCATACTCCTCGCCTCCGGCCGCACCGGGCTTCCCGACACGGCCATCCTGCGATACATGCAGGAAACATTTAGATATTTACAAGATAGACCGGAGTCTTTTCCGTGGCAATCTTTATCCGCAACTGTTAGTTGTGGAAAATAATGGGCGGGCATCCGGCAGGCTCGCTCCATGGCACGATTGGCGCATGGACCCCTCAGCCAGGAAGGGCCGCGGGCGACCGTCGGGCGCCTCCGACCGCGTTCGCCGCGACGTCTACGAGGCTGTCCGACAGATCCTCATGTCCTCGGGGTACGCATCGCTGCGGATGGATGACATCGCCGCCGCAGCCGGCGTGCACAAGACGACGCTTTACCGGCATTGGTCCACCAAGGCGCAGCTCGTCCGCGACGTGCTGAGCGATGGCGCGCTGGCCCACTACCCGCGCCCCGACGAGGGCAGCTGGGCGGCGGACATCGACGCGCTCTGCCTCGACCTCGTGCGCTTGTTCCGCGATCCGACGACCGCTGCCTTCGTCCGGACCCGGGCCGTCACCGACGACCCTGAGCTGATCAGCGGTCTGCGCGCGCTCGGCACGGCAGACTTCGGATTTGTCCGTGAGCCGTTCAACCGCGCGATCGAGCGCGGCGAGATCGACCCCGCGCTCGACGTTGAACGGCTCGCCGAGCTGGCCATCTCACCGTTCCTGGCCCGCGTCGGCGTCACCCGCCTACCGGTCGACGACGCCTTCGGTAAGTCAGTTGCCGCAATCCTGCAGGCGATCGCCCGCCCCGCCCCTGGGCGCTGACCATCGTCGGCGTGGTCGGCGCGGCCGTGCTGGTGCTCGCCGGCCGGTCACGCACCCGCGGGCGGGGCAGGCGTGTCTTGCGGGAGGTTCCACTCCACCCAGCCGATCCCCTGCCGCCCGTCTGACGCACTCACCCGGCAGGTGGCCCGGGGGAAGAAGGACACCCGCCCATCCGGGGCCTCCAGCAGGACCGGCGCGAAGCTAACCGGGGAAATCACCAGCCGGTGGGCGCCTGGCTCGATGGACTGCGCGGTGTCGCCGAACAGGCCATCCGCGGTGAAGTCGGACGTCGCCGTGATGGACTCAACCTCCGTGACGAGGCCGTCGCGCGAGAAGCAGCCCATTCCCACGCTGGGGAACGCGGGAGTCGCGGCCGAGTGCCACCTGGAACCGTCGTCCAGGTGCACCGCCATCCAGCACCACGCAAACGCCCACCAGTCGCGATTGCCCCAGGAATGGTCTCGCTGGCCGACCCAGTCGATGTCGATCCGCTCACCGTCCACCGCGACGTACCCGGTGACGTGGCACGGGACCTCGTACCGGGTCGTCCGCCGCCAGCGATAGGGCGCCCCGTCGGTGACCCAGGTGAGGTCGAGCTCGAATTCGGCGTCGCGGGCCGACGACCGGCGCAAAGCGTCGGCGGGAGCGTCATAGGCCGCCGCGGCGCCTCGGGCCGTCACCCGCATCCGCGCGAGTGGGTCCTCCAACACCAGCTGAAGAGCGTAGCCACCGGCCGACACGTCCAGGTCCGCGCCGCGCACGGCGGGCAGCGGGGCGTCCGGGACAGCCAGGATCACGGGCCCGTTCCCTGGCCGCACGATCGCCACCATGACGTGCGAACGATCCTGGTTGGGCAAGCGGCCGAGGCGCACGTAGGCCCCGGTACCCGCGTCAGGCGAGACCACGTCCAGATAGTGGCTCTCGCTCCACAAGAGGTCAGTGTCGCCGCCGTGGTCGTGGACTTGCTCGTCCGCGACCTGAACGACGATCGGGTCCGCAGTCGGCTGACGGGTCATGAGGTAACTCCTTGGCTTTCATCGGCTTGCGTCTGCCCGGTCTCGCCGTCGCTGAGGGGCCCCCGCGTCGGCATCAAATCCTTTATACATATAGAGAGGGCGGCTGATCCAGGCCGGGTTCGGCATCAGGGTTCCCCCGGGGAGAGGGCCTCGTGCCAGCGTGCGGTGTCGGTGTACTGGTGCAGCCAGGAGATGCGTCCGTCGGTGACCCGCCACAGGTGGGTGAACTCGGCTTCGTAGGCGTGCCCGGTGGCACGGGCGGTGCCCCGGTAGTGGCCGGTGACGACAATGGTCCCGTCGGTGGTCTCCTGCCAGGTCTCGTCGTAGGGCCGTGTCGAAGTTCTTGAAGACCGCGCCCCAGAGCCGGGTGAGCGCCAGTTGCGGTCCCGGGAACGTGCCTCCGGCACCGCATGGCATGCCCGGTGCGGTGCGGGCCTGGAACTGCGGGTGCAAGATGGCCAGGATCGCGGTCCCGTCGGCGGCCTGGGCGGCGGCATAGAACCTCTTGACGACCTCGCCCGCTGCGGTCATGTCGCTCCTTAATGGGAAAACGTTCTAGAATGAGTCGACTAATACCATCGGGGGTGTGACCTTGGGAAGGCCTGCCAAGTTCAGCGAGGGCCAGCTCCTCGACTCGGCGCTGGCCATCGTGGCCGAAGAGGGACCCGGCGCCGCCACGATGGCCGCCATCGCAGCGCGGCTGGGCGCTCCGGCCGGCTCGCTGTACCACCGCTTCAGCTCGCGGGACCACTTGCTCGCCACGCTGTGGATCCGCGGCGTCCGCCGGTTTCAGCAGGGGTTCACGGCCGCCCTGTCCGCTGACGATGCCGTGGCGGCCGCGCTGCATACGCCGGCCTGGTGCCGTGAGCATCCCGCTGAAGCGGCGATGCTGCTCCTTTACCGCCGGGAGAACCTAGCCCGGCAATGGCCCGGCGAGCTCGGCGATGACCTGGACGGCCTGAACGCCCGGGCGTCGGCGGCGCTGACCGCATTCGCCGCCAGGCATCCAGGAACCGGCCGTGAGCGGCTGGTCTTCGCGGTTGTCGACGTCCCTTGCGGCGCGGTCCGGCGTTACCTGGTGCAGCGCAGCGCACCGCCCGCGCTGGTCGATGAACTGATCGTCGCCGCGTGCCGCGCCGTGCTGCCTGCTGAATCATCGTCACGAGGCCGCCCGACCGGGACATCCCCCGCCTGCATCGGGCATCGATGCAGGCGGGTGAATTATTGTGAAGACTTTTTAGTGTCAGAACACTAAAAAGTCTTCACGATCATGAGAGTGTTCGAGGCTGGCGAGGGGACGGCTTTCCTGAGGACGCATACACCGGTCGTGGGTGGGTAGTTGCGCAGGGCGGTTCCGATGTGGTGCGGCAGATGAGCGGGGGGAAGAAGGCTAGCGTGTTTGAGGCTGGAGATATCAGAGAGTGGCGTGGTCACGACGTGGTGGACGCCGACGGGCACAAGATCGGCGAGTTGGAGGCCGTGTATGTCGATACGGCCACTGACCTGCCATCGTTCGCGACGGTCACGGTGGGGCTGCCGACCCGGCACCGGCTCGTCTTCGTGCCGCTGGACCGGGCCGTTGTCGGCCCCGGGTACCTGAAGGTCGGCTATGACAAGAAGCTGGTCAAGGATGCCCCGGCGATCGGGACCGACGGGGAGCTGCCGGCCGGCGACGAAGAGGGGATCTTCCAGCACTACGAACTGCCTTACCAGGCCGGGGCCGGCGGCGAGCGACGGCTGGCCCGCCGCTAAGCGGCGGCATGAGACGGAGTGCTGATGATTGCCCTGTTCTTGCTTCTAGTGATCGCGGCGATCGTGCTTGGCATTGTCGGCGTGGTCGCCAAAGGCCTGCTGTACCTGCTGATCATCGGGATCGTGGTGTTTGTCATCGCCCTTGTCCTGGCTGGGCTGCTAATGCGGCGGCGACCGAGGAAGCACCCGGCCCGCTGACGACCGAGACCGCCAACGCCTGCGGCCGACGCTGCCGCAGGCGTTGATCGCGCGCGCGAGTCGCACGGGGACGATACTGAGCGTAGTCTTTGGGGACAAGCTAGGCACTCAAGCTGTTGGGTCGGGACCTCGCCCTGCTAGATGCGGGAAAGGCGTCCCATGTTCCAGATGAACCTAGGCTCCGGTGAATCAGACGGCCATGTCGTCATCTCGCTGGACGGGGAGCTTGACCTCATAGACGCCGCCATGGTGGCAGCCGCCCTGGAGACCGTCACCGCGCGCGAGCGGTGGATCATCGTGGACCTGTCGGGGCTGGAGTTCATCGACGCGGCCGGCGTAGCCGCGCTGTCGCGTGGCCGCCGCCAGGCTCGCGACGCCGGAGGCGACCTGCTGCTGGCCGCGCCGCAGCCGCCGGTGCAGCGGATTCTCTCCCTCATCTGGGGGGAGGCTGACGGGGCCGGCGTCCTCACCAGCGTGCCGACGCCAGACTTTAGCGCGGGGAGCCACCGGCAGCCGAGGCCCAGGGTGCCATCGTCGTCGCCCGGTGAAACACCGATCCGTTCGGAAGAAGGATTTTGAGAATCGTTCTTCCGAACGGAAGGCGGGCGCTGCGCACCGGCAGCGCACTGATTGCGGGCGGCTAGTTTAGCGCCCTGACCACTTGATTTCGGCCTGTAGGTTCTTGGCCGCGGTTTCGATGAGCCCGGCCACCTCGTCCGGATGGGAGACCATCGCCAGGTGGCCTGACGGGATTTCGACGGTGGTGGCGCCCATGCGCTCGGCGAACTGGCGCTCGGCGGCCGGCGGGATGGCCTCGTCGGCGCCGGCGACGAGGTACCAGCACGGGTGTGAATTCCAGGCGGGGACGCCCATCACGTCCTGGAAGGCGGCGGCGGCCACCGGCTGCTGCACCGCCCACATGACCCGCGCCTTGACCGGGTCGACGCCGACCGCGAAGTGCCTGACGAAGTCGTCTTCAGGTACCCACGCGTAGCCGCGGGCGTCGATGTCCAGGTGCGCGAGCGCGGGGGTCGGCTGGCCCTGTGCCAGCAGGCCGCCGATCGACTCGCCCTTGTCGAGCCCGAAGGCGGCGATGTAGACCAGGCCGGCGACATTCGGCGCGTCGGTGCCGAGGGCCGTCATGATCTGGCCGCCGTAGGAATGGCCGGCCACGACGACCGGGCCGTGCTGGCGGTCGAGCACCTGCCGGAGCCGGGCGACGTCCGCCGCCAGCGACGACTCGGGGAACTGAGGTGCGGTGACTTCATAGCCGCTGGCCTGCAGTCGCTCGATAACGGCGGCCCAGCACGAGCCGTCGGCCCAGGCGCCGTGGACCAGGACGATTTTCGGTTGAACGGTCATATCGGTGATTCCTCTCATCGGGGGGCGCCGACATCGCCGATGCCCCCCGCATGTTCACGGTCAGGTCTTGATGACGGCCATCAGCCGGCTGAGCTTTCGTTGGCGGTCGCGATGCAAGCCGGCTTGCCGCGGGCGTCGGCCGGAAGCCCGGGGTAGCAACCGCTACCTGCTCGCGGGCGATGGCACCGAGTGCGGCGATGGCCTCCAGGCCGGGTCGGGCGATTTTCGCGGCGTACAGCGACCCGCCTGCCTACACTGTAGATCTACAGTAGATATCACGCTTGGCCTGATGTCAACACTGTAGACCTACAGTAAAGTGGTAGCTAGCCTCAAGTGAACCGAATGAGAGCAGGTGCCATCGTGACTGCCCGGCCGTCAGCCCCCAGGAACGCCGCGGTCGGCGGTGACGGCAAGATCACCCGCGAGCTGGTGCTCACCACCGCGCTTGAGCTCATCGACCGTGACGGGGCCGACGCCCTGTCGATGCGCCGCCTCGCGGCAGCGCTCGACCGGGACCCGATGATCCTCTACCGGCACGCGCCAAGCAAGGCGGCGCTGCTTGACGGCGTCGTGGAGACGGTGCTCGGCCAGCTGCACGTCGACCCGGCCGACCCCGACTGGACCGCCCAGCTGCGCGTCGTCGGCCGTGCCTACCGTGCCCTGGCGCTGGCCCACCCGAACGTGGTCCCGCTGCTCGTCACCCGGCCGCTTGCCACCCCGCTGGCGCTGCGCCCGCGCGGCACCCTGCGGCCCCTTGAGGACATCCTGGCCCTGCTGACGGGGGCCGGGTTCAGCGGGGCGGACGCGCTGCATGTCTACCGGGCCTTCTTCGGCTTCCTTAACGGCCACGTGCTCAACGAGTTGCAGGAGCTTGTCGAAAAGCCGGACGAGACCGACGACCTGCTCCGGCTGGGCCTGAACCGGCTGCCGCTCGGCGAATTCCCGCTGCTCCGCAGCCTCGCCCATACGCTCGTTTGCTACGACGGCGCCACCGAGCTCGAGCGCGGCCTCGACATCCTGCTGACCGGACTGGCCAGCACACTGTCGCCGTCAGCATAATGTCGCGCCGAAAGAGGCTAGTCTTACGACCGCATCCGGTGCCGGGCTGCTGCCATTGTGGCGAGCGCGCCGCCCATGCCAGTCAGCGCACGGGCTGGCAGCGGAAAATTCAGGCCGGCAGAGGAGAGATCAGGCAGATGACAGACCACAGGCTCACCGAAGCGCCCGCTCAGGAGACGCGGGCCACCTCGCTGCGCTGCTGGGAGATCTTGCGGACCGAGCGTGGCTGGGAACGCTGCCATCTCGACGAGCATGACGCGGGTACCCGGCATCATGTACGGGACCGGTCGTGGCTGACAGCGGGGAACACGCCCCGGCTGCGGATGGGCCAGCCCTGCGGGCTCGCCTGCACGTGGCCGGACCTGGTCATCCCCTACCGGAGCGGGACCGGCCGGGCACGGTGATCCGGCGGCGGCCGGCCGGCCGCTAGCCAGGAGCCAGCTCAGGTGCGGCTTCCCTGATCGCTTCCAGCAGCTGGTCCGCTGTCGCCGGCCGGCAGACCAGGATGTCGGGCAGCAGCGGGTGTTCCCTGTTGCAGGCAACAGCCGGCCACCGGATTCAAGCCCGACACCGACGGCGTCTTCTCCTGCGGCGGGCCGGCCGTCAAGGCTGGGGCCCGGCTTCCCGGCCGCGACGCAGCTCTCCGACGTCGGCCTGACCGTCAGCGACCTGAAGTGAATACCGCGGCCTGACCCGCGGTCACACACCGCCGCCGGCATCGCGCGCCAGCTTGGCCCGCGATGCCGGCGGCGTCGCGGCGCCACCGGCGACACCCGCCTACACTGCATGTCAACGATGTAAAGCTACACTGTAGACACGAAGTCTCGTATCCGGGTCGCATTACATCGTCCCACCACCGCGGTCACGCAGAAACGTAGGCGGCAGACGTTGATATCGTTTATCTGGTCCCCAGGGAACCCGCTGCCCGCCGGCACCGGTGGCTCCGAGAATTACACCATCGGCCAGGTCAGGGAACTGACCAGGCGCGGCATCCCGGCGCAGGTAGTCACCGTCGGCCTCGGCGCCAGCGACGGCAGGGACGGCTTCACCGGCATCCCGTTCCTTTCCCTGCCGGCGCTGGCCGGGGTCAGCGACCTTGACGGCACCGTCGTCTTTGTCAACGAGCCGCACGCCGTCCCGACTAGGCACCCCTCGTTCCTCATCCTGCACAACCCGCCGCCCATCCGGGAGCGAGCGTTCGCCATCGAGGGGACCAGGGAGCGCGCAGTGATCGTCACCAGTCAGTACGCCGCCGCGCTGTGGTCGGCGTACCTGGACGTGGACATCGCGACGATCAACGTCGTTTACCCGTTCGCCGAGCCGGGCTTCGCCGTCCAGCCCCGGTCAGGCCGCGAGGACGGGACGACCCGCATCCTGTTCGCGGGCAGGCTGAGCCCCGAGAAAGGCATCTACACACTGCTTGAGACGTTGCACATCGACATCATCGAGCAGGATCCCGGTCTGACCTTCACCGCGACGACGGCCGGCGCGGACAAGCCTCAGGGGAAGATCATCGAGCAGCTGCTGAGAACCCATCCCGGCGTCTCGGTGGTGGCCAGCTGCAAGACACCGTCGACGATGGCGGCCCTGATGACCCGGCACGACATCGTGGTCATGCCGTCCAACAGCCAGTACTGGCACGAGACCTTCGGCATCGTGTCGATCGAGGCCCAGCACTCGGGCTGCCGGGTGGTCGCCTCCGACGACGGCGGCTTGCCCGAGACCAACTGCGGCGGGATGGTACTCGTCAGCCCGGACAACGCCGAAGCCCTCGCCTGGGGCATCCGCGAGGCCGTGAACAGCGGGCCGCTGTCGGCGAACGCCCGGCGGGACGCCGGGGTCATGTTCACCGTGGGGCAATCCGTCGACGCACTGCTCAAGGTGTTTGCCCAGCCGCTGCCGATCCCGCCCGCGGCTATTGTCAGGCAGCTGGAAGAGCTGATAGCGGCGCCGTCGTCGGGCACCCGCGCACTCACCGGCCTGGCGGCGTGCTGAGCGGGAGCGCTCCGTGGGGGTGTGGCGCCCCCCCCCCGGGGGGGGGGTTGGGGGGGGGGGCGCAAGCACCGCGGGGGGGGCGCCCCCCGGGGCAATGCCCGGGC
>Ga0302325_10032689_pt1 | contig 10678 bp, 10 predicted proteins | sample Palsa_T0_2_FD_201948 | JGI IMG/M metagenome (GOLD analysis project Ga0302325, IMG submission 201948) | Peat permafrost microbial communities from Stordalen Mire near Abisko, Sweden - Palsa_T0_2 | ecosystem: Environmental > Terrestrial > Soil > Palsa > Peat permafrost | place: Sweden: Abisko...
CAGGCGTAGGTCAGGCTCCCGTCGCGGATACAGTCGAGCAGCCCCGGCGTGCCCAGTTCGTGCGCTGACCACTCATAAACCTGCTGCAGCCTGGGAAAGATCACTCCGAAGTCGAGGAGGCGGCCGAAACCGAGCTCGTCGGAGAGGTAGTCGCCGACGCTGCCGGTGAGCGGGTACTCGTCCGGAAGGACACGGGACAGCTGGAGGAAAATCCCGGTCATCCCGAGCCTCGGGTCGCCGAGGAGAGGAGCGAGCGGACGAAGCCACCCGAGCGAAATCCGGGGCGCAGCGACCAGCGCGTGGGTGTAGAGCACGCGACAGAGCACGACGTTCATGAAGAAACGCTCGGCGGCATTCTCCGACTCAGCCAGGTCGCGATGATCGAGGTAGGCGGCGACGACACTCGCGTTGTGCGCCCGGTACCAGGCCCGGGCGGTCGGGTAGTCGGCGAACGACATCCAGTAGTCCACCGTCCGCGACGAGGACGGGCCGGCGAAGTCGCCGCTCAGCGCCACCGACTCGCACCCGTCGCGCAGCAAGCGCTCATTCACCATTCGCCACCACGGGCTGCCCGGCCGTTCACCGCTCGGCGGCTCGAGCACGCCGCGGCGGAGCTGCCAGCGCATGAACGCCAGCGCCGCGCGTCGATACGGCAGGTGCCGGGGAGCCCGGCCGAACGGTCCGCGATACGTGCGCTCGACCAGTGCGAGCCGGGCCGCCGGGTCATCGCGTACCGCGGCGACCTGCTCCGCCGCCCACGCAGCGGCCGGGGCCTCAGTCTCCACCTGGCTATCCTGCCACGCCGCTAAGCCGCGCTTCCCTCCATGCCCGGCGCGGCCGCAGGTGCGGCCGGAGCGCGGCAGGCGGCCAGCAGCCGGCCCGCGAGCGCGGCGGCCTGGTCGCGGATCTCCGGAATGGCGGTGGTCTCGTACAACTGTCCCCGCAGCGGCGGGCCGAGGGTGAAGATGCGGTCGCTCGGCGTGCCGGACGCGGTCAGCAGGGCGCCCCGGGCGTCGGCCTCGATGCCGAGCCGGAGCGGGTCAGGGCGGGCCAGTCCGGCATCGAGCAAACCGCGCAGCAGCGGGTCGGTGGTGGCGGTGACGTCCGGCGCGGGCCCGGTGGCGTTGATCAGCCAGCCGGCCGCCAGCTCGACCACCCGGGCACCCTGCTCGATCCGGACGCGCAGGCCGGTCGGCGTCTCGCTGACCGCGACGAGGCGGCCGGGTAGCACCGAGAGCCGGCCCGCGGACCGGAGCTGGTCGATCCTGCGGGCGGTCGCGGGCGGCATCCGATGGCGGTGCACTTCCCAGTAGCGGGCGACGTGGCCGAGGAACCGGCGCTTATCCGCCGGCGACAGCCGCTGCCACAGCCCGGGGACGTGCGGCCGCAGGGCGTCGACGAGGTCCTGCCAGCCGTCACCGGCCTGCGCCGCGGCCATCCGGACGTGCCTGATCAGGCCGGCCAGGTCGACCGGGCCGCCATCGCGCGCCGCCAGGGTAGGAGGCTGGACGGCCCCGTCGGGCGGACATCGATGCTCGCGCGGTAGCAGCGCGTGGCGCGATACCGCGTGCACGACGGTCTCCGGATTTGCGCCGGTCAAGGAGATCGCCACGTCCAGCATGGTGAGGCCGGTGCCGAGGACGACCACCGGGCTGCCGTCGGCCACGCCGTCAAGGGCCCCCGGCAGCCAGGGATCGCCGACGTAGCGAGGCGAAGCCGGCACCGGGCACGGCGCGGCGGGCGTCCGGTTGCCGGTGGCCAGCACGGCCGCGTCCGCGTCGAGGCGGCCGTCGGCCGCCAGGTGCAGGCGCAGCGGCCGGTGCAGTCCGTTGCCGGTCAGTCCCACGACGTCGCAGGTAATCCGGGTGACGGTGGCGGTCGGTGCGGCCAGGCGCTCGGCGTCGGCGAGCAGCTCGCTTAGGTAGCGGCCGAAGTCCGCCCGGGACAAGAAGCCGTCGTCGGCCCTGATCCCGTTCGCCGCCGCCCAGCGGGCCAGGTGGCCGGGGTCGCCTGCGACCGCGCTCATCCGGTCGGCGGGCGAATTCAGCAGGTGGGCGGGGTTCAAGGTGGCGTACGCCTGGCCCAGCCCGTGCTGCCCGTGCCGGTCGATCAGGGCGATCCGCAGCGGGATCCGCGCCGCGGCGGCCGCCCGGAGCAGGTAGATGGTGGTGAGCGCCCCGCTTGCGCCCCCGCCGATCACGGCCACGACGGCCCCCCGGCCGCCAAGTGGCTCTGAGTATCCCACGAGGTCAGAATAACATATATTCTCAGTAGGTTTAATAGCTAATTCCGAAGCCTGACGACTGAGGACCGCTGGCGTCAGCCGCTTGTCCGTGAACTCTGTGCGTGGCCGGTGTCCGTGTGCGTGGCCGGAATTCTGCGCCGATACCAGCCAGACTACGTCCCGCTCGAGCGGTCTGGTCGTGGCACCGCTGGTCATGAGGTAAGCCTATTAAGTCGATCTGATTTATTGACAAATGACCGATGGGCGTGCTTGCATGCAAGACAGAGGGTGCATACGCCGCAGGACGACTCCAGCTTGGCCGCGGCAGGGCAGTCTGCTCTCGCGGCCGCGCCCTGGATTTCGGGCAACGCAACGGCAGGGGGCAGCAGTGGCCGACATCATGACGATCCCGACCCCGTCGCTGGGCGACCGGAGCTATCTGGTCACCGACGGCGCGGTCGCGTTCGTCGTGGACCCGCAGCGCGACATCGACCGCGTGCTGGCCCTGACCGGCAGCCGCGGGATCGTGGTGACCCACGTGTTCGAGACCCACATCCACAACGACTACCTCACCGGCGGCCTGGCCCTGGCCCGCGCGACGGGCGCCGCGTACCACGTGAACGCCGCCGACGCGGTGGGGTTCGACCGGGTCGCGCTCGCCGACGGCGACGTGGTGGCGGTCGGCAGGTCGATGCGGGTCCGGGTGCTCGCCACCCCCGGGCATACCTTCACCCACCTGGCGTACGCGCTGGAGGATCCGGTCAGCGGCGAGGCGGTCGCGGTGTTCACCGGTGGCTCGCTGTTGCACGGGTCGGCCGGGCGGCCCGACCTGCTCGGCGCCGAGCATGCGCCCGCGCTCGCCGCGGCACAGCACGCGTCGGTCCGGCGGCTGACCGCGGAACTCGCCGACCAGGCCGCGGTGTACCCCACGCACGGGTTCGGCAGCTTCTGCGCGGCCACCGTGTCCGGCGTCGACGGCTCCACCATCGGCGACGAGCGGCGCGTCAACCCGGCGCTCGCCCTCGACGAGGACTCCTACGTCGCGGGCCTGCTAGCCGGGCTGGACGATTATCCGGCCTACTACGCCCGGATGGCCCCGGCCAACGCGGCCGGCCCGGCTGCGCCCGACCTGACCCCGCCGGCTGCGTCCGGGGCTGACCAGCTCAGCCGGCGCATCGCCGCGGGCGAGTGGGTGGTGGACCTGCGTAACCGCCGGGCGTTCGCGGCCGGGCACGTGCCCGGGTCGCTCAGCTTCGAGTACGGCGACAGCCTGGTGCCCAACCTGGGCTGGCTGCTGCCGCCGGGGACGCCGCTGACGCTGATCGGCGACAGCCCCGGCCAGGTCGCCGAGGCCCAGCGCGACCTGACCAGGATCGGCATCGACCCGATCGCGGGCACGGCCGGGCCGCCGCAGGACTGGCATGACGGGGCACGACGGCTGGCGTCCTACCCGGTCTCGGACTTCGAGCGTCTGGCGGCGGCGCGGCGCGATCAGCCGGTCGCCGTCCTGGACGTCCGCCGCCGGCTGGAGTGGTCAGGCGGTCACATCGAGGGCGCACTGCACGTTCCCCTGCACCACCTGCCCGGCCGGCTCCCCGACCTGCCGCCCGGCCCGATCTGGGTCCACTGCCAGGCCGGGTACCGGGCCAGCGTGGCCGCCTCGATCCTGCACGCGGCCGGGCGCGCCGTCACCGCCATCGACGACGACTTCAGCCGCGCGGCGCTCGCCGGGCTGCCGCTCACCACCGCCCAGGCCGCCGTAGCGGTCGGCTCGCCGGCGAAAGGTAACCCGTAACCGCTCAGGAGGGACCGATCGATGCCCGTTGAGTTCATCGGCATGATCAGCACTCGTGACCAGTCCGAGACCCGGCGCTCCCGCGGGCCGGTCGTGGACCGCGAGTACGTCAGGCGCTTCGCCCGGGCGCACGAGGATGCCGGATTCGATCGCGTGCTCATCGGCTACAGCTCGTCCCAGCCCGACGGGACCCAGGTGGCCGCGTACGCCGCGGCCCAGACCGACCGGCTGAGCTTCCTGGTCGCGCACCGGCCCGGCTTCGTGGCGCCGACGCTGGCGGCCCGGACGTTCGCCACCCTGGACCAGTTCGCCGACGGGCGGATCGCCGTGCACATCATCACCGGGGGCAGCGACGGTGAGCAGCGCCGGGACGGTGACCACCTGTCCAAGGATGAGCGCTACGACCGCACCGATGAGTACCTCGACGTCCTGGTGCAGGCGTGGACGTCGGACGCGCCGTTCGGGTACCACGGTCGCTACTACCAGGTCGAGGACTCCTACGCCGACGTCCGTTCGCCGCAGCAGCCGCGGATCCCGCTGTACTTCGGCGGCTCCTCGGCTGCGGCCTACCGGGTCGGCGGCAAGCACGCGGACGTCTACGCGCTGTGGGGCGAGCCGCTGGCCGAGACGGCCGAGCAGATCGCCTCGGTGCGTGCCGCCGCCGCAGCGGCGGGTCGTGACACGGCTCCGAGGATCAGTGTGTCGTTCCGTCCAATTATCGGCGCCACGGAGGAACTCGCCTGGGACCGGGCGCATCAGATCCTGGCCACGACGCGGGCGAACATCGAGGAATTCCGCGGTCAGTGGCGCCGGCCGGCCGGCGGGCTCGGCGGCGCTCGCCCGCAGAACCGGGGCTCGCAGCGGCTGCTGGCCGCCGCGGCCAAGGGCGAGCTGCACGACCGGGCGCTGTGGACGCCGCTGGCCGCCGCCACCGGCGCCGCCGGCAACTCCACCGCGCTGGTCGGGACGCCGGAGACCGTGGCCCAGGCGCTGCTCGATTACGTGGGCATCGGGGTGAGCACCCTGCTCATCCGGGGCTATGACCCTTACGACGATGCGATCGACTACGGGCGTTACCTGCTGCCGCTGGTCCGTGACGAGATCGCGCGCCGCGAGCGCCGGCCGCTCGCCGCGGTCCCCGGCGGGGCCGCAGTGCGGGAAGGGTAGGCCGCCGGCGGATCAAGATCGGCGGATTACTACTAAAACGGTAGGATAGGCGGAATAATGGCGAACATGGAGATCGATCCGCGAGGTCCGCGCATCGCGGCCGTGATCACGACCGTGGTCCTGGCCGTGGTCCTGATCACGGGCAGCGTGTGGCTGCTGGCTTTCCAGGCGCTGGTCTTCGCGGTCGGATCCGCGTTCGGCCTGCGCTACTCGCCCTATGGCCTGCTCTACCGGCGGCTGATCCGGCCGCGGCTGGGGCCGCCCGGCGAACTCGAGGCCGAGGCGCCGCCGCGGTTCGCCCAAGGGGTCGGCTTGGTCTTCGCGCTCGCCGGGGTGGCCGGTTACGCGGCGAACCTGGTCTGGCTGGGCCGGGCGGCGACGGCGCTCGCGTTGGTCGCCGCGTTCCTGAACGGGGCCTTCGGGTTCTGCCTCGGCTGCGAGATGTACCTGATCATCCGGCGGATCTGGCCGGGCCGCCAGGCGCTGGTGCCGGCCCGCGCTGACGAGAAGGTCTGAGGCGCTCGGCCTCAGGCGGCTGGCGCGGGCGGCGGCAGCAGGATGCCGCCGTTGGCGCTCAGGCCCCCGTCCACGGGGATGGTCGCGCCGCCGCCCGCTGCGCGGAGCGCGGGCACGGCGGCGCGGATGCCAAGCAGGACACCCCGCAGGTTCACGGCCACGATCCGGTCGAACCGCTCCACCGCCCCGGACGCCTCCAGCGGGCCGCCACCGCCGATCCCGGCGTTGAGCAGCGCGGCGTCCAGCCGGCCGAACCTGCTCAGGGCGAGGCGCACCGCCTGTTCGTTGGCGTCCTCGGTGGCCACGTCGCCGGCCAGGGTCGCCACCCGGTCCGGGCCCGCCACCCCGGCCAGCGGACCCGGGTCGATGTCCATGGCGACGACGCCGTACCCGCGATCGGCGTACAACTCGACCGCGGCCCGGCCGATGCCAGAGGCCGCACCGGTGATCAGCACCACCGGACCTGTCATGGCGGGGGCTGGGGACCCGAGGTCGCGGAATGCGCGCTGGCCCGCACGAGGGTGATGATGGCCGCGAGCTCCTCGGGAGAGGCGCCGCGCATCACGTAGTAGGTGAGACCCAGACGTCGTCTTCGTTCGAGGATCTGGCCGGCGATCTCATCGGGCCTGCCGATCAGGATCTTCGGCGAGGACCTGACTTGCTGGGGGGATAGGTAAGTGTGGACGGCGGCCACCTGCTCGGCCGTGGCCGCGGCGTCGTCGGTGAGGATTACCTCTACCCCGGTCCCGATCACGAGCTGGCCGGCCCGCTGGCCGGCGTAGCTGCGTAGCCGGGCCAGGAACGCCTCGGCGGCGACCGGTTCAGGCAGCACCAGCTGGCCCGGCGGGAGCTGGATCCTCGGTACCGGCGGAACCGAGGCGATGATGAACCCGTCGGCGTGTTCGGCGGCGAGCCGCAGGGTGCGGTCGGCGCCGCCGGCGATGAGGAGCCGGTGCCTGCCGACGAAGCCGGGGGCGATGCCCGGGGCGTCGAAGGCCGCCTGCAACGCCGCCACCGTAGCCTGGAGGCGCTCGAACCGGCCGTCCCGGCTGGCCGGGATGATCCCCTGCAGCGAAGGCCGCGGGATGCCGCTGCCCAGCGCGATTTCCAGGCGACCGCCGCTGACCTGGTCCAGGGTGGCCAGCTCGCGAGCCACCGTGGCCGGGTTCCACAACCCGGTGTTGAGCACGAACGTGCCCAGCCCGATGTTCTGCGTCGCCCGGGCCGCGGCGGCCAGGGCCACCAGCGGGGAAAGGGCCCCGGGGAGGTCGGGGACCGTCACCGCGTCGAACCCGGCCTGCTCGGCTCGCACCGCCGCCTCGACCAGGGCATCGACGCCCGCGAAGGTCGAACCGGAAAGACCGAAGCGAAAGTCCAATCGCGCACTACCCCTTTCAGGTTGGTGGCCGGGCCCCTATACCTGGCCCCACTCGCGGGCCAGCAGTTCGTAGGAGCGGACCCGGTCGGAGTGATCGTGGGTGATCGTGGTGACCAGGATCTCGTCAGCGCCCGTCGCGTCCTGGAGCACCCGCAGGCCCTTGGCCACCGTGGCGGGCGAGCCGACAAACTGCGTGCTGACCCGGTCGGCGACGAGCTCCCGGTCTTCCTCGGTCCACTCGTATGCCGCCGCCTCCTGGGGGCTGGCGAACCGCATCGCGCCCCCGCCGGTGCGGATGCTGCGCACCCACAGGCCGTACGGCGCGGCCAGTTCCCTGGCCGTGACGTCGTCGGGTGCCACGACCGCGTCCGCCGACACCTGCAGGAACGGCCGGTCAAGGACGGCCGACGGCCGGAACGCGGCCCGGTAGGCTTCCGCGGCCTCCAGCACCGTCGCCGGGCTGACGTGATAGTTGGCCGCGAACGGCAGCCCGTGCCTGCCCGCCACCTCGGCGCTCTGACCGCCGCTGCTGCCCAGGATCCACACCTGCACGTCGGCTCCCTCGCCGGGAACGACGTGCGCATCCAGCCGTCGGCCGAGCGGTAGCTGCCGGCCAGGAAGGCCAGGATGTCGTCGACCTGCTGGGCAAAGTCCGGCGACTGGGCGCCCGGCTGCTGCAGCAACGCGGCGTACAGGGCGAACCTGGGCGAGGCGACCAGGCGGGCGAAGGAGAATCGCGGCGGGATCAGCAGCCCGTCGACCACGCGGGCGGACTGCGGCGGGGACGGCGGGCCGGCGGCCAGTTCCCTGGCCGCCTCCTGCCGCCGCTGTCCCGAACGGCCCAGCCCGAGGTCGATCCGGCCCGGGTACAGGCCGGCCAGCGTGCCGAACGCCTCCACCACGGCCAGCGCCGTCTGGTGGCCGAGCTGCACCGCGCCCGAGCCCACCCGGATCCGGCTGGTAGCCGCGGCCACGGCCCCGATCAGCACCGCCGGGGAGGAGCTGGCCACGCCGGGCACGAGGTGATGCTCGGCGAGCCAGTAACGCCGGTAGCCGAGTTCCTCAGCGTGCCGGGCCAGGTCGAGCGTGTTGCGCAGCGCCGCTGCCGGGGTGCTCCCGGCGGTGATCGGGGCCAGATCCAGGATCGACAGCGGGACGGGCATGATCGTGTCCCTTTCTCCTAGTGCTACCGGCGCGGTCACGTCCAGAGCGAGTCCGGGTAGCTGCGGCGCAGCTCGGGAGCGATATCCGCGGCGAACCACTCAAGTTGCTCGCGCTGCCAGGCGAAGGGCAGCGTGTCGACGCTGATGCCGGTGAGCTGCTGGCCGAAGCCGGCGGTAAAGCGGTTGATCTTGTCCAGCACCTGCTCCGGGCTGCCGATGACCGCCGAACCCTGCTCGATGAACTCCTCGAGCTCCCAGAACGGGGATCCGTTGTGCTTGGCCGCCGGGCTCTGGCGCTGGGCGTTCCAGAATGGGCGGTAGGCATCGATCGCGTCCTGCGAATTCTTGCGGATGAGCAGCGCCGGGAAGCTCGCCCCCACCAGCGGCCGGCCCGGGTGACCGTAGTGCGCCCAGCGTTCGCGGTAATGATCGATGAGCTCCTGATACTGCGCCGTCCGGAAGAAGCCGTTGGCGGAGAAGAGCGGGTCGCCGAACCGGGCGGCCAGCTCCGTCGTCTGCAGGCTCGTCGCGCTGCCGTGCCAGACCCTGATGCTGGGCTGGAACGGGCGCGGCTGCGTGGTCAGGCCGTTGATCGGGTCCCGGTACTTCCCGGACCAGGTGACGTCCTCCCGCGACCACAGCTGGCGCAGCAGTTCGTACTTCTCGGCCAGGACATCCCACTGCTCCGCCGGATCCAGCCCGAACAGCGCGAAGTGCGGGGCATGGTTGCCCTTCGCGATGACGAGCTCCAGCCGGCCCTCGCTGAGGTGGTCAAGCAGGGCGTACTCCTCGGCCACGGTCACCGGGTCGTGGATGCTGAGCACGGTCACCCCGGTCAGCAGCCGGACCCGGCTGGTCCGCTGCGCGACGGCGCTGAGCAGCACGGTCGGCGAGGAGCAGAGAAACGGCGCGCCGTGCCGCTCGCCGATCTGGTAGGCGTCGTAGCCCAGCTGCTCGGCGAGTTCGGCCTGAGCCAGTACGCTCCGCAGCTTGTCGTGCTGGCTCAGCGTCTGGCCGGTCCGGGGGTCAGGGGCATTGATGATCAGGGAGAGGACGACGAACTTCATATCCCTACAATAACCATCGGCTTAGGGGATTTTAAAGCGGTTGGGGGACCATCAGGGTCTGGCGCAGCACGCGGAGCGCGGTCCCGGTGACCTCACGGTCGGTACCGGGCCGGAACCGCGCCGTCAGGCTGACGGGTGGCGCCGCGGGCAGGTCGTATCGCTCGACCAGGCCCTCGGGCGGCGGCCCGGCCAGGGCCAGCAGGGTAATGCCGAGCCCGGCGCGCGCGGCGTTGAGCACGCCGGCGAGATAGGCGGCGTCGCCGACCACCTTGGCCCGGATGCCGTTCTGGGCCAGCACGGCGAGGGCCCGTCCCCGGATCGCGCAGGGTTCTTCGATCGCGATCAGCGGCCACGGCTGGTCCTCCGAGGGAGGCGTCCACCCCGGCGCCGCGCACCACGCCAGCCGGAGCGAGCCGACGAGCTGGCCCGGCTGCGAGCTCGCCTCGGTAATGAAGACCGCGAGGTCGATACTCCCCCGGTCCAGCGCGTCGTTGAGCGGCGTGGTCCGGTCGAAGCGGAACTTGACCTGAAGATCGGGGAACGACTCGCCCAGGGCCGAAACCACCGGGGGCAGCAGGTAGTCGGCCGCGTGGTCAGTCGCGCCGATGACGAACTCCGGGGTTTCCACTAGGGCCAGCCGTCGCAGCGCCTCGTCGTGAGCCGCGATGATCTGGCGCGCCTCGGCGAGCAGGGCCACCCCCGAGGGGGTGAGCCGGGCCCGGCGCCCGTCGGGTTCGACCAGAGGCCGCCCGAGGACCCGCTCAAGCCGGCGAACGTGCTGGCTGACCGCGGACTGGCTCAGCTGAAGGCTCGCGGCGGCGCGATGGAAGCCGCCGGTGTCGGCCACCGCGATTAGGCTCCGCAAGGGAGTTATGTCGAGCACCTTCGTCATGTCACCCAGAGTAACCACATTGATAAGCGTTCCCGATCAGTCCGATTCGCGATCGTCGTTGGACGGGCTCCTCCATATCCTACTATTTTAATCGATATAAGAGGAAAATCACTTGTTCATCACCTTTCCCATTGGGCTAGATCGAGCGAGCCGCTGCCAGTCGCTAGCGGGCCACTGGCCGGCGCTGGCCGGCCGCCGGCCGCTGCCCGGCCGCGATGATGATCCGCCCGCCCCAGCCGAGGGACTTCCATGACTCTGCTAGATCAGCACATACCCGTCGTCACCTGGACCGAACCCGAAGGCATCGTCGCCCGCGGCACGCTCGTCGTCATTCCGGGCCGCGGTGAGCAGGGTGCGCACTACGAGCGGTTCGGCCGCCGCGTCGCCGCCGACGGATATCGGGTGCACGCGGTGACCGACCCCACGGTGGACGCCGCGCTCACCGCGGAACAGGTAGCCGCCCAGCTCGCCGACGC
>Ga0302325_10032691_pt1 | contig 10677 bp, 9 predicted proteins | sample Palsa_T0_2_FD_201948 | JGI IMG/M metagenome (GOLD analysis project Ga0302325, IMG submission 201948) | Peat permafrost microbial communities from Stordalen Mire near Abisko, Sweden - Palsa_T0_2 | ecosystem: Environmental > Terrestrial > Soil > Palsa > Peat permafrost | place: Sweden: Abisko...
CGCAGCACCAGAGCAACTTTTTCAATAACGCGTTCACGGATTGCGCTCCGAATTGCCAGAACTTTGGTCCCTCTTCGGCAGCGGTAACTGGCGGCCTCATCGAAGAGTACATCAGCGACCGGTTCAAGGTGACCTCTTGGTTGACGCTGATAGCCGGCCTGCGCGAATCGCATTTCTCCGTGGGCGCTATTAGCGGGACGCAGCCGGGAATTGTGGAGAATGCGACGGACCCGCGCTTTGGCATTGCCATCCGGGTTCCCCGCTTGAACTGGGTTTTCCGCGGATTTTACGGACGCTTTTATCAAGCGCCTCCGCTGTTAACCGCGACCGGTCCGGTGCTGGATTTAGCGAGCAGCCAGAGTCTGGCTTTCGCGCCGTTGCGCGGAGAACGCGACCGGGAATATCAATTCGGCGTCTCGATTCCTTTCCGTGGATGGGTGCTGGAAGAGGACACTTTTCAAACCAACGCGCGCAATTGGCTGGACCACAGCAATATCGGCGAATCCAATCTTTTCTGGCCTCTTACCTGGGACAAGGCCTTGATCCAAGGTTGGGAGACTACGCTGCGCTCCCCGCGTGTCTGGCATCGCGCTCAGGCGCATTTGGCTTATTCCAATCAAATCGCGCAGGCCGCGGGGCCTTTCACCGGAGGCTTGGTCTGCCCGATTGCGCTACTGGCGGTCTGCGAGCCCGCCCCGGGATATGCGCCGGTGGACCATGATCAGAGGAACACTTTGAATTTGGGGTTCAATGCCAGCCTTCCGGGGCAGGCGTTCGCTTCGGCGAATGTGTACTACGGCTCGGGCTTCACCAACGGCCTGCCGGACGCGGAATATCCGGGCAACTATCTGCCGCAGCACACCACGTTCGACATTTCGCTGGGAAAGAGTTTTGGCGAAAAGGAGAAATACCGCGTGGCCTTGACCGCTCTGAATGTGGCGAATCGCCGGGTGTTGCTTGACAACAGCTTGACGTTTGGCGGTTTTCACTATAGTGATCCACGGGAAATTTATGTGGAATTCCGTTATCGATTTCACTATTAAGGAGTGATGTGCCGACACTAGACCGGCGTTCAATGAGGCGGTATTCGAATTTCTTAGCACGTAAGGGCATCTTTGTGGTACAAGTCTGAAGAGTCCGTTGACTGATGAAAACTTTCCTCTTCTTCCTCCCTACGCTTTTGACCGCCGCCACACCTTGCCAGATCTTAGGAACTCTTTCTTTACCGGACACCCGGATGGAGTTTGCACAAGTCATCGCTGCCACTACGATGCTGGGGCCGGGCAGCGTCCTGGTGAAGACCCCGGACTTTTGCCGGGTAGGCGGCGTGATCAGGCCATCCAGCGATTCCGAGATTCACTTTGAAGTCTGGCTGCCGGCGTCGGGCTGGAACGGCAGGTTTCGCGGTACCGGCAATGGCGGCTTCGCAGGTTCTATCAACTACTCCGAAATGGCTGCCGCATTACGCGATGGTTACGCGACCGCGTCCACGGATACCGGCCATCGGGCCGACGGCATAGACGCGGATTGGGCGCTCGGCCATCCCGAAAAGATTACCGACTTTGGCTACCGCGCGATTCATGAGATGACGGTCAAGGCGAAAGCGGTCATTCAAGCCTTCTATGGCGAGGCGCCGAAGCATTCGTTCTTTTCCAGTTGTTCTAACGGCGGCCGCCAGGCTTTAATGGAGGCGCAGCGGTTTCCGGACGACTATGATGGCATTCTCGCGGGAGCCCCGGCCAACTATTGGACGCATCTGCTGGTGGCAAATTTCTATGCGTCCGGAAAGCCGATGCTGGAAAATCCGGCAAGCTACATCTCAAAGGACAAAATTCCCGCGATTGCGCAAGCGGTTCTCGCCGCCTGCGATGCCGCCGATGGCTTGAAGGACGGCATCTTGAGTGATCCAACCTCGTGCCATTTCGATCCAGATACCATCCTTTGCAAGGGCCCCGAAACCGATAGCTGCCTGACTCAGCCACAGGCCGATTCGTTGAAACGCATTTACGCCGGTGCTGGAAACCCTGACGGAACGCTCATCTATCCAGGCTATGAGCCAGGAGGGGAAGACGGCGGTGGCGGTTGGTCCGGGTGGATCACCGGCCCAAAGGCAGGGCTCAGCGCCGGAGTTCTGTTCAGCACCGGCTTTCTGCGCAATATGGTCTTCAGCAATTCTTCGTGGACCTATAAAGGCACCAATCTCAGCGATTCGCTCAGCGCCGCCGACAGCAAGATGGCCGAGACTCTCAATTCCACCGCCGCCAATCTTAAGCCGTTCCAGGCTCGCGGCGGCAAGCTGATTCTCTACCACGGCTGGAGTGACGCAGCTATTCCGCCCGTGAACGCCATTTCCTATTACCGGAACGTGACGCAAGCGATGGGAGAAAGCACGGCCGACAGCTTCTTACGGCTGTACCTGCCGCCGGGCATGCAGCATTGCGCGGGTGGCCCTGGGCCCAATCTATTTGGACAGTTCGGCGTGTTGAAAGCCGGTGACGCGCAACACGACATCTTCACATCGCTGGTAGATTGGGTGGAGAAGGGATCGGCGCCCAGCGCTATCGTCGCGACCAAATACGTGAAAGACGATCCGGCCAATCCTGCCGAAATGACCCGTCCTGTTTGTCCCTATCCGCTTGTGGCCAAGTATGACGGCGGCGGCGACGACAAAAAGGCGGAAAGCTTTACCTGCGCCGCCGCGCATTAAGCCGCGCTTTACAATCAAGTCATGTCCGCAAGTGCGCTCGCCGAGAGCATTCTGACGAAATACGAGCCGGTGATCGGACTGGAAGTTCACGTTCAACTCGGCACCAAGACCAAAATTTTCTGTAGTTGCCCGGTGGAGTTCGGGGCTGCGCCGAATACCAACGTCTGCCCGGTCTGCCTAGGCTTGCCCGGTGCGTTGCCGGTGCTCAGCCGGCAAGCCGTGGAACTCGCCATTAGTGCTTCGCTGGCGCTGCATGCCAGGATCAATCCGTTTTCGCGCTTCGCCCGCAAGAATTATTTTTATCCCGATCTTCCGAAGGGATACCAAATCTCCCAATACGATCAGCCGCTGGCCGAGCATGGCTATCTTGACATTGTTACGGAGGCGGGCAAGAAGCGCATCGGCGTGACTCGCGTCCACATGGAAGATGATGCCGGGAAAAGCATTCATGATGGCTTCAAAGATTCCGACCGCTATACTTACGTCGATTTGAATCGCTCAGGCACGCCGCTGATTGAGATCGTGAGCGAGCCGGACATGCGCTCGTCCGATGAAGCGTACGCGTATCTCACTGAATTGAAGCAGGTGATTCAATTCATTGGCGTTTCGGATGCGGATATGGAAAAAGGCCAGCTTCGCTGCGACGCGAACGTCTCGGTGCGGCTCAAAGGAACGGAGAAGTTCGGCACCAAAGTGGAAGTGAAGAACGTCAATTCATTCCGCTTCGTAAAGCAGGCGATTGAATACGAAATTGAACGGCAGGTGGCGATCGTCTATGGGGGCGGCACAATCGAACAGGAAAGCCGATTGTACGACGCGGTGAGTGGCGTGACGGTTGGGATGCGCAGCAAAGAGCATGCGCACGATTACCGCTATTTCCCGGAGCCGGATCTGGTTCCGTTGCGCGTAAGCGATCACTGGCTGCATGAAGTGCGATCGCGCCTGCCTGAGTTGCCGGCCGAAAGGCGCGAGCGCTTTGTTAACGAATACGGTTTACGCGAATACGACGCGCAGGTGTTGAGCCTGACGCGCGCCACCGGCGATTATTTCGAGATTGCCGCAAAAGTCAGCGGCGACGGCCGCGCGACGGCGAATTGGGTAGTGGGAGATCTCATGGGCCTGCTCAATGCGGCCGGTAAGGAGATTGAAAGCTCGCCCGTCTCCGCAGTGCATCTCGGCGAATTGGTGGCGCTGATCAACAAAGGCGAACTTTCGGGCAAGCTCGCCAAGGAGATTCTGCCGAAGATGTTTGAGACAGGCGATGCGCCCTCCGTCGTCATGGAGCGCGAAGGACTGAAGCAGATTTCCGACAGCGGCGCGCTAGAGAAGATCGCCGACGAAGTGATTGCCGCCAATCCGAAACAGGTGGAACAGTACAAGGCGGGCAAGACTGCGCTGCTCGGTTTTCTGGTAGGGCAGGTGATGAAAGCGAGCCGGGGGCAGGCGAATCCAGCGGCGGTGAATGAGGTGTTGAAGAAGAAGCTGGGGTGAGGTGATAGTCTCAGAATCAAAGAGGCAGCCATGGTAGAGGAAGCTATTTCAATTCAGCCGCAAGATGTTGCGGGCTTAGCTGAAGTGAGTCGCCTGCTCGAGAGCGGCTCCGTCAGCCTTACGGGATCCAATGGGGAGCAGGTAACCCTTCCTGAGGAGCTTTGTAAGTTGCTGAATAGTGCTATCCGGCGCAGGGAAGATGGTAAGTCTATCGTTGTTTTAACGGAAGACCAGGAATTGACGACCGAGCGAGCCGCCGAGTTGCTGGGGATGGCTCATCATTACATGCTCCGGGAACTCGACGACGGGATAATAGCATCTTTTTTGGTTGGCAAGGACCGGCGCGTTGCTCTTCAGGATGTTTTGGCATACGCGAAGCGTCAAGCGGAAGTGAGGGCGGCGCTTAACGAGATGACCCGCGACGCGTTCGAAGCTGGCCTCTACGACAACCATATTGGGCTTTTAGAGGGACAAAGCGACAAGTAGCGCGGCTCTGCGGTGAATAAGCGCTCGCTCGTTATTCTGGACGCCTGCGTACTGGTTCCCATGCCTCTCGCCGATACTTTACTACGGCTGGCGGAGTTTCCTGCGCTGTACAGAGCTCGCTGGACCGATGAAATACTGGCTGAGGTTACTCGGACGCTCATCGGTCGATTTGGTCGACCGCCTTCAAAGGCTGCTTATCGAGAGTCTCGAATGAGGGCCACTTTCCCTGAGTCGATTGTCAGAGGCTATGAGCATTTGATTCCGGCCATGGAGAACCATCCAAAAGACCGGCACGTTTTAGCTGCGGCAGTGCATTGCCAAGCCGACTACCTCGTTACCTTGAACCTGAAGGACTTTCCAGCAAGAGCGGTCGAAAAATACGGCGTAAAGGTAATTGGTCCATCAGCTTTTCTTGAAGAACTCTGGGCGCTCGACCGCATCCAGATATACGAGCGGCTGGCCGAACAAGCGGACCAGATTCGCGTTCCGATCCGAAAGCTTCTCGACCGGCTCGCTCAGTCCGTTCCCGCCTTTGTTGCTGAAATCCGCGACGAGTTTGATTAACGCGTCAATTCTGCTGTGTAGCCACGGCTTGCGTGCGCTCTTCATTGTGATGACGCACGTCGATGCCTTTGACCAGAAAGAGCACATCCTCGGCAATGTTCGTCGAGTGGTCGGCGATGCGCTCCAAATTGCGCACCACCGAAAGCAAATACAGCGCTTGGCCAATTTGCCGGGGATTATTTTCCATGAAGCTGATCAGTTCGTGATAGCTGGCGGTGCGCATGTTGTCCACCGCGTCGTCGGAGGCGAGTACGCTGCGCGCCAAGTCGGCGTCGCGGTTCACGAAGGCGTCCAGCGCCTTGCGCACCATGCTTTGGGCCAAACCCGCGATATGCGGGATGTCGATGAGCGGCCGGATCACGGGCTCCTTCATCAAAGCCATGGCACTCTGGGCGATGCTGACCGAAAGATCGCCCATGCGCTCCAAATCGTTGTTGATCTTGATAGCCGCCGTGACCAGCCGCAAATCGGCCGCGAGCGGCGCTTGCAAGGCGAGCAGGCTGATGGCAAGCTCGTCAATTTCAATTTCGAGCTCGTTGATGCGGCCCTCGTTTTTCAGCACTTGCTGGGCCAGTTCTTCGTTCTTTTCGACAACGCCTTGCACGCTGCGATAGACGGCGCTCTCCACCAGCGCGCTCATCTCAAGCAGCTTTGCCTTCAACTTTTCTAACTCTTGTTCGAAATGGCGCACGTTTTCCTCAGGCTCTATTCAGTTCACCGCATCAGCCGAAGCGGCCGGTTACGTAGTCTTCCGTTTCCTTCTTGCCGGGGTTTTGAAAAATCTTCTTGGTATCGTCAATTTCAATCAACTTCCCCAGCAGAAAGAAGCCGGTGAAATCGGCCAGGCGAGCGGCCTGCTGCATGTTGTGAGTCACGATGACGATCGTGGTAATGTCTTTAATCTGAAACAGCAGCTCTTCGATCTTTAAAGTTGCGATCGGATCGAGCGCGGAGCACGGCTCGTCCAAGAGAAGCACTTCCGGCTCGACGGCCAGCGCGCGCGCGATGCATAAACGCTGCTGCTGGCCACCGGATAGCGCCGAGGCCGGCTTGTGCAACTTATCTTTGACTTCGGTCCACAGCGCCGCATGCGACAGGCTTCTCTCCACCGCTTCGGCGACCACTGAACTCTTCTTGATCCCATTCACGCGCAAGCCATAGGCAACATTGTCGAAAATCGTCTTCGGGAACGGATTCGATTTCTGAAAAACCATGCCGACCCGCCGCCGGACGTCGGTGACATCCATGCCGAGGAGATCCTGGCCGTCCAGCTTCAAATCGCCTTCGACGCGCGTATTGCGCAACGTCTCATTCATGCGATTCATGGTGCGCAGGAAAGTGGATTTTCCGCAGCCAGACGGACCAATGAAAGCCGTGACCTTGTTAGCCGGGATATCGAGGCTGATACCGTATAGTGCCTGGAACTGACCGTAGAAAAAGTTAATATCCCGCGCGGTCAGTTTGCATTGAGAACCCGTTTTGGGCGGCGCGGGCTTCGTCTCAGGAGCCGTCAATGGCTCGTTCACGGTTTGTGGTTGTTGTGGTTGGGGCGTTGCCACGAATTATCTCCTTTGCGCCGCCGGTCCGCTGGCGATGATGAGGCGCGCCGTTACGTTAATGATCAGGACCAGGGTCAAGAGGACAAATCCGGCCGCCCAGGCTTGTTGATGCAGATCGTCCTCGGGAGCAGTAGCATAGTTGTAAATCATCACAGGTAAAGTCGCGATGGGCGCCAGCCAGCCGCTGCTCCAAAACTGATTGCCGAGAGCGGTGAACAAAAGCGGTGCGGTTTCGCCAGCCACGCGCGCCAGATTCAACATCATGCCGGAGGTGAGACCGGAAATCGCCGCTGGTATCACCACGGTGAAGATAGTTGTGGCTTTGGTGGCGCCTAACGCCATGGCGCCTTCGCGAATGTTGGTGGGCACCGCGCGCAGAAACTCTTCCGTGGTTCGAACGGCAATCGGAATCATCATAATACCCAGGGCAGTGCCGCCGGCAAGCGCGGAGAAGTGCCGCATGGGCCGCACCACCAGCGCATAGGCGACGATGCCGATGACGATCGACGGGACGCCGTTTAGCAGGTCAACCACATAACGAATCGCAAACGCGAACGTTTTTCCGCTATATTCGGCCAGATATACTCCCGCCATAAACCCGATGGGGACGCCAATCACCGTAGCCATTAGCAATACCTTCCCGCTGCCGACAATTGCATTGGCCATGCCGCCGCCGGTTTCGCCAGAAGGCTTTGGCAGTTTGGTAAAGAAATCCCAATTCAATGAAGAAGCGCCGTGCAGCAGAAGATAGCCAAGGATAAAGAACAGCACGCTCACCACCAGCACAGTGCAAACACCAGAGAGCGTGAGCATAAAGCCGTTGACGATGCGCCTGGTAGCGGAAATCTCCATCATCATGGGGCTAGATTCCCTTTCCTTGCGTGGTCATGATGAAGATTCTGGCAACGGCGTTAATAACAATAGTCAAGCCAAACAGCACTAATGCCATAAAAATCAACGAAGAAATATATAAATCGCCGTTCGCCTCAGCGAATTCGTTGGCAATCACCGCCGCAATGGAATAACCGGGAGATAACAAGGAGGCTGAGATTCTGGGCGCGTTGCCAATTACCATAGTAACCGCCATGGTTTCGCCGAGAGCGCGCGCCAAAGCCAGGAATATGGAGCCGAAGATTCCGGTGCTGGCATTGGGCAGCACAATATCCCAGGTGGTTTCCCATTTCGTAGCGCCTAAAGCGAGAGCCGCCTCGCGCTGTTCCACGGGAACCGCCATAAGCACTTCGCGCGAAACCGAAATGATGAAGGGCACAACCATGACGGATAAAACAATGCCTGCCGACAAGAAACTCAGACCGTAAAACGTACCCTCGAAAATCGGCAGATAACCAAAGGCGGCCTTGAGTGGCGGAACGAGATAGGTTCTAATCGCCGGCACCAAGATGAAGATGCCGATCAATCCGTAAATCACACTTGGTACAGCGGCCAAAAGCTCAATCAAGAAAGTCAAGAAATTCGAGAGCTTGGGTGGCGCCATCTCGGCCAGAAAAATGGAAGCGGCCAGCCCTAACGGCACCGCGATAAGCATTCCCACAAATGAGGTGACGCAGGTACCGTATATAAACGGTAATGCGCCGTACTTATCGGCATTCGGGTCCCAGGCTGAACTCGTCAGAAAACCGAAACCAAACGCTTTGAAGGTAGGCCGCGAATTTGCCCACAATTCAAAAACAATCAAGCCGACGATCAGCAGAATAGAGACGGTCGAAGCCAGCGTGACCAGATACGAAATCTCGTCGCCGCCGCGCAGGCGCGCGAAGAATCCGCGGTTGGTGCGGCGGCCTAAGGTCTCGGCGATGTAACTGGTGGCTGCCACGAGACTACTTGATTAGGGCGATGCGCTTTTCCACTTCTTGCGCCATTACGAGCGGCAACCGCGCGTAGTCCAAAGATTCCGCCTGTTCTTGTCCTTTGGTCACGGCCCACTTCAGGAAGCCCTTGATGGCGGCAGCCTTTTCGGCATCCTTAAAGGTATCCGGCACCAACAGCCAGGTAAACGTGGAGATCGGGTAGACACCCTTTCCCGCAGTGTTGGTGATGGACAGCTGCGTATCGGCGGCGCCCCCTTTCGAAGCGGCAGCGGCAGCGGAAACGGTTTTCAAATCGGCCTTCACAAATTCGCCGTCGGCGTTTTGAACTTTACCGTAAGCCAGGTGATTTTTGACGGCGTAAATCAGCTCCAAGTAACCCACCGCGCCCACTTGTTGCTTCAGCAACCCGGCAACGCCATCGTTTTTTGAAGCACCCAAGCCTACCGGCCAACTCACTGACGCGTTGCGGCCCACTTGCTTTTCCCATTCCGGACTTACTTTTGACAGGTAGTCGGTGAAACAAAAGGTCGTGCCGCTGCCATCGGAGCGGTGCAGCACAACAATATCTAGATCCGGCAATTTCACGCCCGCGTTCACCTTCGCCAGCGCCGGATCATTCCATTTCTTGATCTTGCCCAGGAAAATGTCGGCCAAGATTGGTCCAGTGAAATTTAGTTCGGCCGTTATTCCGGGAATGTTGTAGCTGGGAACAACGGCGCCCAGAACGGTGGGAAAGGTCAACAAGGTATGGCCGCCGTTCTTGGCTTTAAACGCCTCAAGCTGCTCTTTGCTGAGAATCGCATCGCTTGCGCCAAAATCGACTGTTCCTTCGGTGACGCCTTTGATACCTCCGCCCGAACCGTTCGCCTGGTAGTTAATTTGAACGTTGCCAATCGATTGATAATCGTTGAACCACTTCTGATAGATGGGCGCCGGGAAAGTAGCTCCAGCAGCCGTCATCTGTACCGCAGCCGACGCAAGCATTGCCGCAAAATTGACGATGGCAACTGCGCTTGTTGCCTTCCATAGCATGTGAGAACTCATTCCGTTTTTCCTTATCGAAGTTTGGCCTGGAGCGGGCGAACTAGCCCTACGCCGCACGCCTACCTTGGTCGGCCTTGCCTCACCCAGTATCGATAAGTTGTCATAAATAGAATATGAACGATGTGTTACAGCCGTGTGAACAATAGTTAAGTTGTTGATTCAGAGGAGCTATTTTGCACGGTCGTTACGGTAGACGGCACCCTCTTTCATCACAAAGAACACGCTCTGGGTCACTTTTATGTCGGCAAGCGGATTTCCCGGGACGGCCACCACGTCGGCCAATTTTCCGGTCTCAAGCGTGCCGAGCTTGTTGGACAAACCCAAAAGCTCCGCCGCTATGGAAGTGCCCGCGCGCAGAGCTTGGGCCGGTGGCATACCATCGGCATTCATGAGAACAAATTCTAAGGCATTATCGCCATGTGGATAGACTGCGGCATCGGTACCTAAGGCAATTTTCACGCCCATATCCAAGGCACGCCTCACCAGAGCATCTTGCGCCTTCATCGCCATATCGGCCTTTTCTCTCACGAGCGGCGGAAACTTGGCTTCGGCAATTCCGCTGCGAACGGAAAGAGTGGGGACCAGATAGGTGCCTTTCTCGCGCATGAGGCGCAGTGCCTCGTCATCGAGGAATGTGCCGTGCTCAATGGAATCGATCCCCGCCCGGATCGCGCGTTTGGCGCCTTCCGATCCGTGCGCGTGGGCGGCAGTTTTGCGCCGCAGTTCGTGGGCCGCTGTCACCAGTGCTTCCAACTCACCTTGGGAAAGTTGCGGAACATCTACATCGTCGGTAGGGGAGAGAACGCCGCCGGTAGCGCAGGTCTTGATTATGTCCGCGCCGTACTTGATATTCCAGCGCACGGCATAGCGAGCCTGGTCGGGCGAATTAATGACGCCATCTTCCGGGCCCATTTCATGGTTGAGCAGCCCAAACTTAATTCCCGCTCCGCCATCGCAGTGGCCGCCCGTACCACCCAGCGCATGCACCGAAACCAGC
>Ga0302325_10032692_pt1 | contig 10677 bp, 9 predicted proteins | sample Palsa_T0_2_FD_201948 | JGI IMG/M metagenome (GOLD analysis project Ga0302325, IMG submission 201948) | Peat permafrost microbial communities from Stordalen Mire near Abisko, Sweden - Palsa_T0_2 | ecosystem: Environmental > Terrestrial > Soil > Palsa > Peat permafrost | place: Sweden: Abisko...
CCAACCGGCTGGCTCAGCAGCAGATCGAGCCCGCCGAGATCATTGCCTGGTCTCTATGGCGAAGAGCCCATCAAGCTGCAGCTCGACGGGCTCACATCAAGATTAGAGTGCAACTGTAATGTTAGGACCAATCGACATTCAGGATGCTCTGGCTGCGCTGAATGTCGAGTCGTCCTAGTACGCCGCCGCGTCGTAGATCGAGGCGAGGTCTTCGTTCCAGGCGCCGTAGTAGAGTTCCAGCCAGCGATCGGCGGCGGTGACGCCGGTCTCGGCGATCTCGTCGAGCGAGGCCAAGAAGCCCGCCTCGTCGGTCATCGAGGGGCCGATGCGGCCGCGGTTCTTCAAGCCGCGGCGGGAGATGGCGAGCACGTCGAGCGCCAGGGCCCGCAGGCTGCGGCCGTCGACGATGGCCTTCAGCCCCACCCGCGCGGCGTCGGCGCGCAGCCGTTCGTGGTCCTCGATCTGCCAGTGCTTGACCAAATCCCAGGCGGCGGCCGTACCGGCGTCGTCGTAGAGCAGGCCCATCCAGAACGCGGCCAGCGCGCACAGCCGCTCCGGCGGGCCGGTGTCCGCGCCGCGCATCTCCAGATAATTCTGCAGCCGCACCTCGGGGAACAGGGTGTTGAGGTGGTCGCGCCAGTCCTTGATGGTCGGGCGCTCGCCAGGCAGCAACGGTAGCCGGCCGTCCATGAAGTCGCGGAACGACATGCCGGAGGCGTCCAGGTAGATCCCATTGCGCTTGACGAAATACATCGGCGCGTCGAGCGCCCAGCGGGCGTAGTCGGCGAAGCAGAAGCTGTCCTGGAACACGAAATCCAGCATGCCGGTGCGCGCCGGATCGGTGTCGGTCCAGACGCGGGCGCGGCTAGAGAGGTAGCCGGTCGGTTTGCCTTCGACGAACGGCGAATTGGCGAACAGGGCGGTGGCCAGCGGTTGCAGCGCCAGCGACAGCCGCATCTTGGCGACCGCGTCAGCCTCGGAGGCGAAGTCGAGGTTGGCCTGCACGGTGCAGGTGCGGAACATCATGTCGAGGCCGAGTTTGCCGACCTTCGGCATGTAGCTCGACATGACTTTGTAGCGGCCCTTGGGCATCACCGCGACGTCGGCGCGGGTCCATTCGGGCGTGAATCCGAGGCCGAGGAAGCCGAGGCCGAGTTCCTCGGCCACCTGCCGCGCCTCGGTAAGGTGCGCGCCGATCTCGACGCAGATGTCGTGCACGCTCTCAAGCGGCGCGCCGGAGAGCTCGAACTGGCCGCCGGGCTCGAGGCTGACCGAGGCGCCGCCGCGCGAGAGCCCGATCAGGGTCTCGCCGCCGTCCGGCCGCGGCTCCATGATCTCGCTCCAGCCGAACCGCTTGATGCCGACGAGCAGGGCGTGGATGCCGGCCTCGCCGGCGTAGGGCACGGGGGTATGGCCTGGAATGCGGAAGACGAACTTCTCGTGCTCGGAGCCGACCCGGAACTCGGACTTCGGCTTGAAGCCGCGGTCGAAGTCGGCGACCAGGTCGTCGAAGGTCAGCGGCCTGTCGTCACAGAGCGTCTCGCCCATCCGGTTACCCGTCTCCCACCTATTGCGGGCGGTGAGAGCCGCCGCACCCCGTCTCTCGCCCATTCATACGGGCGTTGGAAGTTCATCTGGGCGCCGGCGCCGTGAAGCTCAAGCCCCCTTGAGATCGCGGGGCGTGAGATCGCCGGTCATGTAACATCGGATCAAACGCGGCCCCCACCGGTTTCACCTATGGCGACAGGACGAATATGCTTCGGCGATGAGCAAGACCCCAGGCTACAAACAAGAGCTCCGCGAGCTGCAGATCGGCCTCGTGCGGTATCAGCAGTGGGCGGCCGAGACCGGCGTCAAGGCGGTGGTGGTGCTCGAGGGCCGCGACAGCGCCGGCAAGGACGGCGCGATCGCCCGCATCACCGAGCACCTCACCGCGCGCCGCACCCGCGCCGTCGCCCTGCCCAAGCCGTCCGAGCGTGATCGCAGCGAGTGGTACTTCCAGCGCTACGCCTACTACCTGCCCGCGGCCGGTGAGTTCGTGATCTTCAACCGTTCCTGGTACAATCGGGCCGGCGTCGAGCCGGTGATGGGTTTTTGCACCGCGCAGGAACACAAGGAATTCCTCCGCGACGCGCCGACGTTCGAGCACATGCTGACCGAGGCCGGGATCCGGATCGTCAAGCTGTGGCTCGACATCTCAAAGCAAGAACAGGCGTCGCGGCTCGATGCACGGCGCAAGGATCCGCTGAAGGCCTTGAAGGTCAGCGAACTCGACGGCGAGGCTCAGAAGCGCTGGAAAGCCTACTCCGAGGCCCGCAATGAGATGCTGCTGAAGACCTCCAGCGCCCACGCGCCCTGGTCCTGCGTCCATACCGACCATAAGAAAGAAGCGCGGCTCAACATCATCCGCCACCTGCTGCACGACCTGGCGCCCAAACAGATCGCCGGCGATTTCCCGAAGCCGGACAAGAAGGTGCTCTACCGCTTCGAGAAGAGCGCGCTGATGGACGGGCGGCTGGAAGAGTAGCGCCTCGCGGCCTCCCAGATCGCCTTCGCCAAGTGCCTTCTCCTCCCTGACGCCCGGCCATGACCGGAGTTTGGTTGGCGCGTCGTCGTGGCGAGCGGGCTCTGAGAAAATCTGCATTGCCCGCCGCGCGCCCGACGCGCATCCCGCCGCCGCAGCGATGGAGGAACGGCGATGGACTACGTCCGGCTTGGCAATACGGGGCTGAAGGTCTCGCGGCTGTGTCTCGGCTGCATGACCTATGGCAGCTCGAAGTGGCGGTCCTGGGTGCTGGACGATGAGGCGGCCATGCCGTTCTTCCAGAAGGCGATCGAGGCCGGGATCAACTTCTTCGACACCGCCGACGTCTACTCCCAGGGCGAGAGCGAGCGGGTCACCGGCAAGGCGCTGAAGGAGTACGCCAAACGCCACGAGGTGGTGCTCGCCACCAAGGTCAACGGGCCGATGGGCGCCGACGTCAACAACCGCGGCCTCTCGCGCAAGCACATCCTGGACGGCATCGACCGCAGCCTGACGCGGCTCGGCGTCGACTATGTCGACCTCTATCAGATCCACCGCTTCGACTATGACACGCCGATCGAGGAGACGCTGGAGGCGCTGAACGATGTCGTGCGCGCCGGCAAGGCGCGCTACATCGGCGCCAGCTCCATGTACGCTTGGCAGTTCATGAAGATGCTGACCGCCTCGCGCGCCAACGGCTGGACCCCGTTCGTTTCGATGCAGCCGCAGTACAACCTGGTCTACCGAGAGGAAGAGCGGGAGATGCTGCCGCTGTGCGCGGACCAGGGCGTTGGAGTGATCCCGTGGTCGCCGCTGGCGCGCGGCTTCCTGGCCGGCGGGCGCGGCAACCCAGGCGAGGGCAACACCGAGCGCGCCCGCACCGACGAATTCGCCCCGCGGCTATATTACAAGGCGCCCGACCACGCAGTGGTCGACACCTTGAGCGGCCTGGCCCGCGAGCGTGGCGTCTCCAACATGCAGCTGGCGCTGGCCTGGGTGCTGAAGAACCCCACCATCACCTCGCCGATCATCGGCGCCTCCAAGCCCCACCACCTCGACGACGCCCTGGCCGGCCTGACGATCAAGCTGACCGACGACGAGGTGAAGGCGCTGGAGGCCCCGTATGAGCCCAAGCCGGTGCTGGACCACGGCTGAGGGCGGCGTCACTTCGTCAGCCGGATGTCGAAGCCGATCGGGCTGGGCGCGATATGGCTGGCGGAAAAACCGGCTTTGCCAATCATGCGCACGAAGTCGGCCGCGGTGTAGGCGCGCCGGCGCAGCGATCGCAGCGCGCCGCGGGTGATGAGCGCGTCCATGCGGCCAAGGCGCATCTTGGCCACCTCCGCCGCGATCTCGCTATTCGAGGCTTCGCGGCGCATGTCGATGATCAGCGCGTGTCCCTTGGGCCGCAGGACGCGCCGTATCTCTTGCAGCGCCTCGACTGGCCGGCTGAAGTTCTTGAACGCGGCGCGGCACACGACAAAGTCGAAACGCTCCGCCTCGAATGGCATCGCCGAGACGTCGCCCTGCCTGACGTCGACCGCGACGCCGCTCTTGCCCGCGTTGTCGGCGGTGATCCGCACGAAGGCGCGACTGATATCGACGGCGCTGACCCGCAAGCCGAGCCGGGCCAGTTCGACCGCGAGATAGCCAGGGCCTGGCGCCACTTCCAGCACCCAGTCGCCCCGATCGACCTCGCTGGCGACTCGCGCGGCGAGCGCGTGGAATTCCGGAAGAGCGGAGGCGGTGTTCTTGGCGTACCAACTGGCGATCGGCCCTTCCATGCCGACGCCCTTGAAAGCCTTCGCAGTGCGTGCTGTTGCGGTCGTCATCTTGAGCGCCTTATATCTTAGTTACTAAGATAATCAGCGAGTGAGATATCTGGGGAACGGAGTCAAGCGGTTTGGAGCGGCAAGGGCTCGTCGCGGCGCTGGGCGCCGCGTTGCGCGAAGTGAGCGGTCTCGGCGTGCTCTACAGTCATGCCGTGGCGGCTCGGGTTGGACTTGCTCCGACCGACCTTGAGTGCCTCGGCTACCTCGCCGACGGACCGGTGAGCGCCGGCGCGCTTGCCGAGGCGACCCGGCTGACGACCGGAGCGATCACCGGGGTGATCGATCGCCTAGAACGCGCGGGCTTCGCGACGCGACAGGCGGATCCGGCGGACCGGCGCCGGGTGCTGGTGCAGGCGACGCCGGCCGCGATGGCCCGCGTCGCACCGCTCTATGCGCCGTTGGAGCAGGCCGCTTTGGGCGCGCTGCAAGATTATAACGATGCTGAACTCTCGCTCCTGCTCGATTTCCTCCAGCGGAGCGGAGAGGCCGCCTTGACCGCATTGGCTGAGCTGCTGTCAGAACCGTCGCTGCCCGAATGAAACTTGGACTGATGACTCCAGCCCCGCGCGACGCTTAAGGTCCGCGCCCAAGTCCAAGGGAGGGTTCGCCGCCGCATGGCGTCGCAGGTCGACATCGACAACCGCTTTCCGATCACCGGGGCCCTGATGCTGGCCACGCTGATGAACACGCTGGATTCGACCATCGCCAACGTCGCGCTGCCGCACATGCAGGGCAGCCTCAGCGCCAGCCAGGACCAGATCACCTGGGTGCTGACCAGCTACATCATCGCCACCGCGATCATGACGCCGCTGTCGGGCTGGCTGAGCCTCAAGATCGGCCGCAAGCCGATGTTCCTGGCCTCGATCGCCGGCTTCACCGTCGCCTCGATGCTCTGCGGCGTGGCGCAGAACCTGCCGGAGATGGTGATCTTCCGCCTGATCCAGGGCATCGCCGGCGCGTCGATGATGCCGCTGTCGCAGACGGTGATGCTCGACATCTATCCGCAGCGGCAGATCCCGCAGGTGATGTCGATCTGGAGCGCGGCGGTGATCATGGGCCCGATCATCGGCCCGGCGCTGGGCGGCTGGATCACCGAGAGCCTGTCGTGGCGCTGGGTGTTCTTCATCAACCTGCCGGTCGGCATCCTGGCCTTCGCCGGCTGCTGGCTGTTCATGTCGCATGACGGCGGCGGCAAGGAGCGACCGTTCGACTTCCTCGGCTTCGGCTCGCTGGTCACCTTCGTCTGTTCATTCCAGCTGATGACCGACCGCGGCCCAAGCCAGGACTGGTTCGGCTCGCGCGAGATCTGGATCGACGCCATCATCGCCGCCGGCGCCTTCTGGATCTTCATCGTCCAGACCGTCACCGCCAAGCAGCCGTTCTTCCACCGCGACCTGGCCAAGGACCGCAACTTCGTCGCCTGCACCGTGTTCGGCCTGTTCGTCGGCGCGCTGCTGTTCTCGACCACCGCACTGCTGCCGACCTTCATGCAGAACCTGCTGGGTTATTCGGCGCTGCAGAGCGGCTACGCCAGCATGCCGCGCGGCGTTGGCTCACTCTGCGCCTTCCTCTGCGTGCCCTACCTGATCCCGCGCATCGGGGCGCGGCGGGTGCTGGCGATGGGCCTGGTGGTCGCGGTGATCGCGCTCTACCAGATGGCCCACTTCGACCTGTCGATGACCGCCATGCCGATCATGACCACCGGCATCCTGCAGGGCTTCGGCGTCGGACTGCTGTTCGCGCCTCTGAACACCCTGGCCTACGCCACGCTGAGCCCGATCCACCGCACCGAAGGCACCATCGTCAACACCATGGCGCGCAGCCTGGGCTCCAGCCTCGGCATCTCGATGATCATCGCCACGCTCACCAGCAATACGGTCGTCGCCCACGCGGCGCTGAGCAGCCGCTTCAACTGCGGCGACCCCGTGTTGATCGCGGGGCTGCCTGCCGCGATGAACCCGTGCAGCGCCACCGGCAGCCTCGAAGCGCTCAACGGCGAGGTCACGCGACAGGCGGCGATGCTGGCCTACGACAGCATCTTCGCCTGGATGGCGGTCGGGACGCTGCTGCTGGCGCCGCTGCTGCTGCTGATGCGCCCGCCGCCGCCGATGCGGACGCTGTCGCACGAGGAGATGGCGGCGGCGGACTAGCTGACTGAAACGGGCTGGGACTCTTGCTAGCGTCGCCGGATGAGTCGCACGCTCTCCGCCAGCCAGGCGCGCCGGATCGCCCTCGCCGCCCAGGGCCTCGCCGCGCCAAAGCCAGATAGGCCGGTGGGCCCGGCAGCATTCCGCAAGCTGGCGCGGCGGCTGGGTGCGATCCAGATCGACAGCGTCAACGTGTTCGTGCGCACCCACTACATGCCGGCCTTCTCTCGGCTGGGTCCTTATCCGATGGCGCTGCTGGACCAGGAGGCCTGGGGCCGGCGGCCGAGCCTGTTCGAATACTGGGGCCACGTCGCCTCGTTCATGCCGGTCGAGTGGCAGCCGCTGTTCCGCTGGCGGATGGCGCAAGGTCGCGACATCAACAGCCTGCGCAAGAGCGGCCTGACCGAGTTCGCCCGGGAGCGGCAGGGGTACATCGACGAGGTGCTGGCTGAGATCACCCGCCGCGGGCCGGTCACGGGCGGCGATTTCGCGCCGGAGGGTCCGCGCAAGTCGGGCTGGTGGGAGTGGTCGGACGGCAAGTTCGCGCTGGAGTGGCTGTTCCGCGCCGGGCTGATCACAACCAAGACGCGGCGGGGGTTCGAGCGGGTCTACGACCTGACCGAGCGGGTGATCCCGCCGGCGATCATGGCGGCGCCGACGCCGAGCAAGACAGACGCCGAGCGCGAGCTGACGCTGATCTCGGCGCGGGCGATGGGGATCGCCACGATCGCCGACCTGGCGGACTACTTTCGGCTGCTGCAGGCCGACGTGAGGGCGGGCGTCGCAACGCTGATCGAGGCGGGCGAGTTGGAAGAGGTGCGGGTAAAAGGCTGGCGCGAGAAGGCCTATCTCGACGTCCGCGCCAGTCCGCCAAGGCGTGCGACCGGCGCCGCCCTGCTCTCACCGTTCGACAACCTGATTTGGCGGCGCGAGCGCACCGAGCGGATGTTCGAGGCGCGCTACCGGATCGGACTCTACACGCCCGCCGCCCAGCGCGATGAGGGCTACTACGTGCTGATGTTCCTGCTGGGCGAGCGGATCGCCGCCCGGGTTGACCTCAAGGCCGACCGCAAGGCCGGTCAGCTACTGGTGCAGGCCGCGCATCTGGAGCCCGGCGCGGACGAGGCGGAGACTGCGGCGGCGCTGGCGGCGGAGCTGCGCACGGCGGCGGCCTGGCAGGGCCTCGGCGAGCTCGCGGTCGTGAAAAAGGGCGGCCTTGCGACCGCCCTTTCACGGGAGTTTGACTGAGTTCGGCTCGCCCGACTTAGAAGGGGGCGACGATCCGGCTCAATGCCTGGGGCGGCAGATCGCCGATGAGCTCGAAAGCCGGAGCGAAAAACCGCGCGATCCATTTTCCAATAAACTTGAACATGGGAACCTCATCTAGTGCAGCGCAATATGTTGCAGCGCACATAGGTAGGTAAGGCCGCATAGTCAAGGCCTTACGGGGCCCCGTCGGCTTCCTGTGACGGTTCCGCCGCATCATATGATCGATGATCACCGTGCGATGCAACACAGCGAGAACCGTGCGCGCCGCAGCGCCCCCTCCGTCACGCGTCGCTCCGCGCCGCGCGCTACTTCCCCCGTTTCGCTACGCTACTCGGTGGAGGAGCGAGACGATGCTCCTCCACCGCGAGCCCGAAGGGCGACGCGGGGGTGGCAGACCGCGGAGCGGGCTGACGGAGGGGGCGTCTCGCCGCAACAACGAACCCCTAAGCCCCCTGCGTCACCGCATGCAGCCGCGCATACGCCCCGCCCTTGGCCACCAGCTCGCCGTGGCGGCCTTCCTCGACGATGCGGCCGCCCTCGAACACCAGGATCCGGTCGGCGCTCCTGATCGTCGAAAGCCGGTGGGCGATGACGATGGTGGTGCGCCCCGCCATCAGCTCCTCGGTCGCCGCCTGCACCTGCACCTCGGTCTCGACGTCCAGGGATGAGGTGGCCTCGTCCAGGACCAGGATCGGCGCGTCGGCCAGGAACGCTCTTGCGATCGCCACCCGCTGCCGCTCCCCGCCAGAGAGCTTCACCCCCCGCTCGCCGACCAGCGTCTCGTAGCCCTTCGGCAGCACCGAGATGAAGTCGTGGGCGCGGGCCCGCTTCGCCGCCAGGGCGATCTCGTCGACCGTCGCGTCCGGCCGGGCGTAGCCGATGTTCTCGGCGATGGTGCGGTGGAACAGCGCCGGGTCCTGCGGCACGACGGCGATGGCGCGGCGCAGATCGCCTTGGCAGACTAGGGCGATGTCCTGTCCGTCCACCAGGATGCGCCCACCCTGTACGTCGTAGAGCCGTTGCAGCAGTTTGACGAACGTCGACTTGCCCGACCCGGTCGGCCCGACCAGCGCAATCCGCTCGCCGGGGCGGATGTGCAGCGAGAAGCCGTCGTAGATCGGCCGATCGGCGGACTTGTAGCGGAAGCTGACGTTCTCCAGCGCGATCTCGCCGACGTTGGGCAGGAAAGCCTTGGCCGCCGGGGCGTCCAGCACGTCAGGCGCGGTCTGGGCGAAGCGGGCGACATCCTCCACGTCAGCCAGGCCCCGCTGCAGCATGCGGATATTGTCGCCCATGTTGCGCAGATAGCCGCTCATGATCAGGAAGGTGGTGATGACGAAGGCGACGTCGCCGGAGCTGGCCTTGCCCTGCGACCACTGCAACACGACCAGGCCGGTCAAGCCGGCGGCCAGCACCGCCATCACCAGGTTCTGCACGATCCAGGCGGTGGTGTAGCGGTTCCAGGTGGTCAGCGTCGCCGCGCGCCAGGCGTCGGTGACCAGCCCGATCCGCGCTTCCTCGCGCGCCTCGGCGCCGAAGCTCTTCACCGCCGGATTGGACGAGATCGAGTCGGCCAGCGCGCCGCCGATGCGCGAATCCAGCGCCACCGAGCGGCGGTTGGCGCTCATGACGTAGAAATTGGAGAAGCTGACCGTGACGGCGATGTAGACCAACACCATCATGAGCGAGAAGCCGCCGATCAGCGGCCAGCGCAGCATCACGCTGACCGAGAGCACCGTCAGCACGATCAGCGCCGGCCCGATCCAGGCGATCACCGCGTCGGAGACGACGTCGTAGCCCCACATGGCGCGGGAAATCCTCCGCACCGTGGCGCCGGCGAAGGTGTTGCCGTGCCAGTCGGCCGAGAAGCTCTGCACCCGGTGGAACGCCTCGTTGGTCATCTCTTCCATGTTCTGGGCCGCCATCGGGTTCCAGAACTGGCGGAAGCCGAGGTTGCGGATCACGCCGAACGAGGCGTAGGCGGCCACGAACATCGCCCAAGCGCCCCAGACGCCGCTGCCGACGATCGGCCCGCGGCTAGTGATGTCCACCAGGCGCCGCGCGGCGGTCGGCATGTAGGTCTCGAAGGCGATGGCGACTAGGCCGACGGCGACCGTCGCCGCCACCCGCCAGCGCCGGCGCTTCCAGTAGCCGGCGATGAAGCCCAGCACCTGGAAGTTGCCGAGCACCCGCGCCCGGCCGGCTTCATCATCGTCGTACTGGTCCATCGTGGACACGGCGGCCGGCTCGTCCCCGTTCGTGGTCGTGCGGGGGCGAATTTCGTCTTCGTCATTTTCGCGCACGAGGGTCATGGCGACGCCTTCGGTATTCTGCGGCCAAAGGCTCCCATCGCCGGGCGCAAGATGCCGACGGGAGCGTTCGGGACGCGATGGCTGGGAGACAAGGGAGAAGTCCTTCGGTCGGGGGCGGGGCGCCGACCGGGAAGTGACCTCTTAAGTCAGAACCGGTCGGAGGGGCGGGCGGCGGCGCCAGGCGCTTTGCGCTTCCGCGGGAGGGCGATCAGACGAACAAAACGCATGTCGGCGACCCTCCTTCCTGAGCTTGAACCGTGACCGAAGCGACATTCCTAGGCGCGCTCGCGCCGAAGCGTCAAGGGCGGCCGCAAGCAGACTGAACAGGGTTGCATTTGCGCCGCACCCGGTAGCCTAGGCTTGAGCCATGACCACGGTCCTCCCCGACGCCGCCCCGGCCAACTGGGTCGACCGCCATGCGCCGGCGGCGCTGCGCCCCTGGCTTAAGCTCGGCCGCTTCGACCGCCCGACCGGGATCTGGCTGCTGATGCTGCCCGGTTGGCAGGGGATCGCGCTGGCGGACGCGAGCGTGGGCCGGCCGCCGGACGCCTGGCTGCTGCTGCTGTTCTTCCTCGGCGCGACGCTGATGCGCG
>Ga0302325_10032694_pt1 | contig 10677 bp, 8 predicted proteins | sample Palsa_T0_2_FD_201948 | JGI IMG/M metagenome (GOLD analysis project Ga0302325, IMG submission 201948) | Peat permafrost microbial communities from Stordalen Mire near Abisko, Sweden - Palsa_T0_2 | ecosystem: Environmental > Terrestrial > Soil > Palsa > Peat permafrost | place: Sweden: Abisko...
TGACCTGATCATAGGTCAGATATCCCTTCTCTTTGCCTGCGTCGATCAGCTTCTTTATATCGTCGTACTTGTCGTCTAGTGCCAAACCAGATTATCCTCGAGGCGTTCGCCGGTACCCGGACGCCCAATCAGCGGTGGGAGTTGTGACGGAGCTGTGCGCGAGGCGCACAAACCTTAAGAGTATAGCACGCGGACAAGTGTCCCCGCCCGCGCAAATCGAGGTTTGTACCCGTTTACCGCTCGCGCAGCCAGCCGTATCCCTTTCCCCGCTTGATATTTAGATGTAGCGAGCTGCCATTTCGCTCCAAAGTAAGGAACCGCCCGCGTACGGGGCAGGTGCCCTCACCTGCCCCGCGGGCGAAGCCCGCGCCGCGCCTATCGGGCTCTCCATCAAGAAGCCCGCCCAGAAGCCTCCGCCAGCCCCGGATCCATCAGTGCTCGCTTTAAACGCAGGTTTTCCTGCAAGAGCGCCCGTTTTTCTTCCATCGAGATCCCCGGGCGCTGAAAGGCGCGCTGCACTTCCTCTTGCCGCCGCCGCAGGTAAATCCTTCGCAACGCCCGCACCGCGCCTTCCACGGTCTCCGGCGTCAGGTCTTCTTCCTCGTGCATCAGCACGCAGGCCAACAGCCGGCGATCTTCTTCGGTCTTGGGCAGCGCCATGACGTCCGCCGCTTCTGAGCCCGCATCGAGCAGCGCTTCGATCAACGACTGCGCGGCCAATCCTTCGTAGAGATGCTCCGATTGCAGCGCGTATTGCGCCTGCCGGGCGGGATCGAATTCCTCATCCGTTCCGTCTCTTGCCGAGCTCCGGGTGTCGCTCGCTTGGATCTCTGCAGCAGACGCCAGCGCCCTGATCAGGACGCGCTCCGCGCCCGTGATCTGCATGTCGGCTGTGGTCTTGACTTCGGTTGCCGAGCGGTTGGTTGCGACATTCTTTAATTCCTGGCGCAGCTGCTTGGAATCGATGCCCAGCTTCTGCGCAATTTCGAGCGCCAGTCCATCGCGCACGATTCGGTTCGGCACCCGCTGGATGTGCGGCAGCAGATGGTTGACCGCCTTAATCTTGCTTTCCGCGTTTCGCGGCGGAAACTGCATCCGCGCCCGATCGATCAGATAGTCAAAATATTTTTGCGAGTTCTTGATCGCCAAACCGTAAGCGTCCTTGCCCTTGCGTCGGACGTAGAGGTCGGGATCAAAGCCAGCGTCCAGAGTGATGATCTTGACGTGGAATTCCTCTTCGACGAGCAAGCCGAGGGTGCGCTCGGTGGCGCGGGCTCCGGCGGTGTCAGGATCGAAGTTGACCACCACATTTTTGGAGAAACGGCCGAGCAATTTCGCCTGCGGCTCGGTGAACGCCGTTCCTGAGCTGGCAATCACGTTGTGGAAGCCAGCAGCATAGACGGAAATACAGTCCATCTGGCCTTCGACCAGGATCGAATAGTCGAGCTTGCGAACCGCTTCTTTTGCGTTGTCGAGATTGAAGAGCACTCGTGACTTGGAATAAATCGACGTCTCCGGAGAATTCAGGTACTTGGGCCCGGCTTTTTCGTCGGTCGAAAGTGTGCGTCCGGTGAAGGCAATCACTTTGCCCTGGTCGTTGCAGATAGGAAACATCACGCGATTGCGAAATTTGGAGTAGATGGCGGCGGAGCTCTCAGCTCTCAGCTCTCGGCTCCGAGGAACCGCTTCACGACGATCATTCGATTCCGCTTTGTCACCGTTCCCGCTGTCGTCATCCTGACCCTGAGCTTGTCGAAGGGGAAGGATCTGTTTCTCCTGAGAGCCGAGAGCCAGGGCCGGAGAGCTGTCTTTCCACGAGAACAGGCCGCTCTCGCGCAACACCTTCTCATCGAATTCGCGGCGTAGAGCATCGCGCAGCAGAAATCCTGAATCCGGAGCATATCCAATGCGAAAGCGGGCGATGGTTTCGTCATCGAGTCCGCGGCCCTTGAGATAGTCGCGGGCATTCGCGCCTTCCGGGCGGCGCAGGCAATCCCGAAAAAACTCGGTCGCGCGCGTATGCACGTCGAGCAGCGCCATGCGCACCTGAGCATCGCGCGCTTCGGCTGGACTCGAGAAAGTCAGCTTCGGCAACGGCACGCCCAGTTTCTGCGCTATCAGGCGCACGGCTTCGGGGAAGGTGATGTTCTCGACCTTTTGGACGAAAGTAAAGACATCTCCCGACTCTCCGCAGCCAAAGCAGTGAAAAAACTGGCGCGTGGCATGCACGGAGAACGAGGGTGTCTTCTCGGCGTGAAAGGGACAGAGGCCGGAGAAATTTTGCGCTCCCGCCTTCTTCAGCTTGACGTAGTCGCCGACGATACGGACGATATCCGCCTGCTGCTTGAGCGTCTCTTTAAAGTCGGTGGAAGTTGATGTCATGATCGATCGTAGTCGTAGTGATTATGAGCGCGGACGAGGCTTACTGGAAGATAGCCGCGCGGGATTGCTGTGGGAAAGGTGTGGAAGAAATGCGGAACGAGTTGCATACCGCTTTTTATCCCGTCCGCGTCATCCGGCTACCTGTCGCTCCAGCTAGGACCGTCCGGGTCCAAGCCTCTCCGGATGGCTAATTGCGACTTCGCGCATTCGCGCGTTGGACATCACCCGTCGGTCGCGCTCAATCCGTCCTCGCTTTTTGCCGTCTCAGACGTGCCGATGTGTTCCTACGCTATCCCCTGATTTGCCGACGGTGTATCAGATTTTTTGTCATCCCATCCAGAGGACCGTACAATATATAGAACACTTATTATCAATCACATGCAAGCTTTCAGTCACGATCAAGCGCGGAACGAGAAGAGGAGCCTTGCGATCCTTCCATGCGAGCCCGGCCGGGCGAGCGAGAAAAACAAATGCGGCCCGGGCCAGCCACCCAAGCCGCACTGTTGTCGCGGACGTTCTGACTGCCGTCTTTCGCATTTGGCGAAAGATCGTCGCACTGCACTCCTGAGAGTGCTCTGCATCGACGCTAACTTGAGGCTTGCGCCTCAGAGTTAAGATTCAGCATTTTCCGTCCTTCTGGGGAGAAGGACTTCCCTAAGAGGCCGCAAAGCCCGGGCGCCGGTACACTGGACATGCACCGATTTTCCCCCGGTGACTCACTCTCGAAAATCACCGGCAACGCTAAACCCTTCTTCGGAACAGATTCAGAACATCTCACGCTTTCGGCTTTCAGCACTGTGCGGCAGCAAGAGAATTATCGCAACGTCAAATTGGAGTTCGACTGTGTAAAAACTGTGGAGTTAAGAAACTTCCTGTGGATGGGAAAGGAAAAGTGCGGCTTTATTTGCGCGCAAGAACCATCCCGGTAGCGACAGCCGCCTCGAATATCCGGGTGTCCAGCCAGCGAAGCCCGAAGCCCACCGGCCTCTTCGGCGCACGCGCTGCCGTACAATAGCGGCGATGATTGCTCATCTTCGCGGAACTTTGCTGGCGAAACGTCCCAACCAGGCCATCGTGGAAACTCACGGCGTAGGCTATGACGTTGTGATCAGCGTACCCACGTTCTCGGAGCTGCCGGCGGCAGGGGAGGTCGCGCTCCACATCCACACTCATGTTCGCGAGGACGCGCTGAGTCTTTACGGATTCCTGCGTCTTGCCGAGAAACACCTTTTTGAAAAGCTGCTGACGGTGAGCGGGATTGGTCCGAAACTCGCGATCACGATTCTCAGCGGGATGCCGGCCGATGAAATGACCGGCGCAATTCGCGGAGGCGACGTGGCGCGGCTTACGCGTATTCCCGGAATTGGCAAGAAAACAGCCGAGCGCATGGTGTTGGAACTGCGCGACAAACTACCGGCGGTTTCGGGAACGTCCGAGGTGAGCACGGCGGCCGCAAGCCCCGTGGAAGAAGATGTTATTTCCGCGTTGGTGAATCTCGGTTATCAGCGCGCAGTGGCGGACAAGGCGCTCGTGGCTGCAAGGACTGCGAAGAGTTCTCAGAGTTTTGACGTGCTCTTTCGTGAGGCGTTGGGAATGCTCTCGAAGTAGGTTTGCATCGGAAGGACGCCTGCTTCGACTTCGCTCAGGACCTGTCCCGCCGAGCGAAACCCGGGAGTGTCTTTTCCGCGCCCGTTGAGGAACAAGGAATGCAATTACTGGGAACAGCCGGGGGGGTTGTGCGTAGGGTGGCTCAAGGTTTTCTGTTGGTCGTGTGCATCGCCGCCGCGTTCTTCTTTGCGATACCGCAGCTCGTGGATGAGGCTCGGAACAAAGTCCTCAGCAAGCCACCCTATGCCGCATCCGAGCGGGCGCTGAATCTTCACAAACAGCTTGCCATTGCAGATCTGCACGCCGATTCGCTGCTCTGGGGCCGCGATCTGCTGGAGCGCGGCACCTATGGGCAGGTTGATATTCCGCGCTTGGCCGACGGCAATGTCACGCTGCAGGTTTTCTCGTTGCCCACCAAGAGCCCGCGCGGATTGAACATTGAGAGCAACGACGACAAGAACGATAACATTTACTGGCTGGCGATTGTGGAGCGGTGGCCGCCCCGAACCTGGAATAGCCTGACCGAGCGTGCCCTTTATCAGGCGCGGCGTCTGCATCAGTTCGCGCGTGGTTCGGACGGAGGCTTTGTGGTGATTGAGAGCACCGCCGATCTCTCCGCCTATCTCGAACGCCGCCGTAGCAATGGCCGGCTCACTGCCGGTCTGCTTTCGATCGAAGGCGCGCACGCGCTCGATGGCAAGTTGGAGAATCTCGACGTACTTTACCGCGCCGGATACAGGATGATGTCGCCGAGTCATTTTTTCGATAACGACATTGGAGGATCGTCGGCCGGACTGCATAAGACCGGCCTCACCGAAAAAGGCCGCGAGTGGGTTCGGCGGATGGAAGCCCGCCACATGATCGTAGACCTGGCGCATGCATCGGCGAAGACGATGGAAGATGTGCTGGCGATGGCTACTCGTCCGGTGGTCGTTTCGCACACGGGTGTAAAAGGGACGTGCGACAACAACCGCAACCTCAGCGACGAGCAGATTCGAGCGGTAGCGGCCAAGGGCGGCCTGATCGGCGTTGGCTATTGGGACACGGCCACCTGCGGCACTGATGCGCATGCGATCGTGAAGGCGATGCGCTATGTTTCGGATCGGGTGGGGGTAGAACACGTGGCGCTTGGCTCGGATTTTGACGGAGCCGTAACTGTGCCCTTTGACACTTCAGGATTGGTCGAGATCACCGACGCTATGCTCGAAGCGGGCTATTCCGAGCAGGAGATCCGCATGATCATGGGAGAAAGTACGCTGAATTTTTTGGCGGCGAATCTGCCGCTTCGCTAAACAAGCTCGCGTGCGACGGACACCCTCTTTCGACTTCGCTCGGGACCTGTCCAGCCGAGCGCCGCGAGGCAGCCCAACGTCGGTAGGATTGTGCTCGATGCTTCCGCCCTGCTGCTCTTGCTCAATCACGAATCGGGAGCGGAGAAGTTCCCGGCCGAACTCTTGAGCGATGCCATCTGCAGCACGGTCAATTTTGCCGAAGTGCAAACCAAAGCTGGTAGGTGCGGGCAGCGATTCCGATGAAGCTTGGGGAGGATGCGCTCAGCCCCATGCGGGACGTGGTTGCCTTCACGGCTGAGCACGCGCAGATCGCCGGACGCATGGTCGCGCAGACGCGCGCATTGGGCTTGTCCCCGGTGGATCGGGCGTGTTTAGCGCTTGGGCTGGCGCAGAAGGCTGCGGTGTATACGGCAGACAAATCCTGGAAACCATAGAAGCTTGGAGTTAGGATTCACCTGATCCGAGAACGGTATTCTTGGGCCTCAGCTAGCTGGAAGCCGCCGAGTTTTGTCCCCACACAAACACGCTAATTGCCTACGAACCGCAGATAGAGGTCGCGGTCCTGGCGGCAGGTTTCTGCCATCTCCTTCACCTGTTTCCAGGCCTCCAGCTGATTCTCGTCGTGCACGCGATCCTTCACGCGATCCCATTCCTTGAGGAAGGCTTCCATCTGCCGGTGATTAAATACAGTCTTGCCGAAAGGATCAATTCCGGTGAGGAGCAGGAAATCTGCGTCGCTGGTGGCGGGCAACACGCCGTGCAGCATAACCCACTCGCTGCGTTCACCGAGATCGTCTTCCAGTTTCACGACGAGTGACATCGCTGGCCTCACTCACTGAGGGATGCAGAGGTACTGGCCGCAATGTAACAGCCCCGAAGCGCATTGTCCAAGCTGCACGGGTATCGAAGGTAACGGCGGATCAATGACCCGGCGCTCGCCCAACCCGGCTCGCCGACCCAGAGATCGTCGACGCAAGACTTGCCCCAGCTGATTCGTGGGGTGACGGGGCTCTGCCCCAACTCATTCTTCCAAGCCCGTGAGTTTAGGCCTCGCCGGCGCGTGCGCCGTGCTGGAAATGGTACTGCAGGATCTTGGCGGCCAGGGCGGGAATGACTCCCTGAGACAGCCCTTGACCGTGACCCTGCCCCCGTTTCTGCGGTTCCACGGAACGGACGATTTCGCCGCGGCAGATGACTTCCGTAGCCGCCAGGCCGGCAATCTCCGGCGGCAGCACCAGGCTAATTTCCAGTTGCACGGTAGGATCGAGCGATTCCTGCGCCTGGAAGAGCAATCCGGAACGGCTGATGTTTTCGGTGGTGCCCGGACGCCAGCTTTTCTCCCCCAGCGGGCGATAGCGGAGCGGGAGATGAAGATTGAAACGGCGGGCGCGAAAGGGTGGAATTTTCTTTTCGCCAGGGGCGAGGCTGGTGGACATGATGACCTCCGTCGGAGCGGGCTCGGAATCCATCACCTCGCGCACGCGCTCTTTCAGTGCGGGAAGGCTGAACGGTTTTTGCAACAAGTTGATGCCGACATCGATCATCCCATCGTGACCGACGGCATTCTCGGCGTACCCCGACATATAGAGAACGCGAATGCCTGGCCGCAGCTTGACGATTTGCCCCGCCAGTTCGCGGCCACTGAGGCCGGGCATAATAACGTCGGTGAGCAGCAGGTCAATCTGATTCCGGTAGCCATCGACAATCTGCAGAGCGGCAGCTCCATCTTCGGCTTCGAGAATCTTGTAGCCCTGCGTTTCCAGATACTGGCGGGCCAGGCGGCGGACATTGATTTCATCCTCGACCAGGAGGATGGTTTCGCCGCCGCGATCAGCGCGGGGAAGGCCGAGAAAATCCTGCGCGGACGTGGCGTCTTCCCGGCCGTTGACTCGCGGGAAATAGGCGCGGAACGCGGTGCCATGCTGCGGCCGGCTGTCCACGAAGATAAATCCACCGCTTTGTTTCACGATGCCATAGACCGTCGAGAGACCGAGACCTGTTCCTTTTGCACCCTTGGTCGTAAAAAAGGGCTCAAACATACGCGACTGCGTGTCGTTATCCATGCCGACCCCGGTGTCGATGATGGCGAGCATGATGTAGTCGCCGGGGATAACGGGAGCGTGAGTGCGCGCGAAAGCTTCATCCAGAGTCACGTTTGCAGTTTCGATCGTCAGCTTGCCGCCCTGAGGCATGGCGTCGCGGGCGTTCACGGCAAGGTTCATGATGACCTGATCAATCTGCCCGGGGTCGGCGCGGACGGCACCGAGCGCTGGCCCCGGAACCATCACCAGATCGATGTCCTCGCCAATCATGCGGGTGAGCATCTTCAGGTTCTCGGCCACCACCTCATTCAGGTCGAGCACCTTGGGAGCGAGCAGCTGTTTGCGGCTGAAGGCCAACAACTGGCGGGTCAGGGAAGTGGCTCGTTGCGTGGCATTGGAAATTTCCTGCGCCGGTCCGCGCAGGCGCGGGTCCGGCCCCATGCGGTCAAGCAGAAACTCCGAGTAGCCCGAGATCACCATCAGCAGATTGTTGAAGTCATGCGCGATACCGCCGGCCAAGCGGCCGATCGCCTCCATTTTTTGCGCTTGACGGAATTGCAACTCCAGCGTGCGGGTCTCGGTAATGTCTTCCATGAAAATTTCGAAGCTGTTTCCTTCTTTTCCGTTCGGAATCGACCGGCCGGAAATGCGGGCCACGATGGGCGCCCCATCCTTGCGCACGCACTCCGTCGACAGATTGTTGAATTCTTTTCCAGTGTGAAAATAGTCGGCGGTCTGAAACCATTGCTGGGCGTCGGCATACAGACTTCCGAGATGCCTGCCTCTGAGCTCAAAGGCGCTGGCATAACCAAACATAGCCACCATCGCCGGGTTTGCGTCCTGCAGGATTCCCAGGGCATCGCAGCGGCAGATGCCGTAAGGCGCGTTCATCACGAGCGAGCGGAAGTTGCTCTCCGAGAGGCGCAAGCGCTCTTGCGTGGCGCGCAGGGCGGCATTGAACCAGCAGATCAGCAATGCCACGGCAATGAAGAGCCCGAGGTGCGCGATCGCCCTGCGATAGTCGCCCGGAGTCTGCCCTCCGATGAGGGAATAGTAGACGCTGACGGTGAGAGCGAAAGAAGTGGCCGCGAGACCGGGCTTCCACCCGCCATACCAGGCGCTCACCATGACGGCGACCGCGAATACCACCAGGCGGCTCTCCGCGATATCGGAGAAAAACAAGGCTGGGATTAAAGCCAGGACGGCGCTGAGCAACGCGACCCCGTAGCGCAGAATGGAAGCGCGCGCAGGAGCTACCGCCAAGCTGCGGATGAGGGGGAGCTTCATTCGCATGGCCTCATGCTATGCGCTGGTTTACGCGCAGAGCGAGTTACGACAGTACAGTGCACCGCACTTTCTTGCGGCAAGGTGGCCAGGGGTACGACCAGGGGCTGCAAGCTGCAGAAACAAACTTCCATTCCACCACTCGGGCCACATTCGAGAGTGAAGCAAAAGCCTTGCCCACAGCCTAGTCTGAGGCAGCGGGTTCAGCAAAACTTTCTCCTGCAAATCGGCGTAAAGGGAACATAGTTCTACAACAGGACTTGCCAAGACCGCCCGCTACGATGACACTAGCGAGCACCTTGGAAAGTCTTGGCAGCAAGGTCTTGGAGAAGATCCTGGAATGAATATCGGCCTTTTCGGCGGCAGCTTCGACCCCATACATCGTGGGCACCTGGCATTGGCGCAGGAGGCCGCCGGCCGTTACTCGCTGCGGCAGGTGCTCTTTGTGCCGGCGAATGTCCCTCCGCACAAACAGCTCCACCCGCTTACGGCGTTCATTCATCGCTATGCCATGGTGACGCTCGCCACCCAGGACGAACGGGGATTTGTGCCGTCGCTGCTGGAGGCGCCGGGGCCGCCGATGGCAGAGTTCTTCGACACCGTCAAACCTGCGGCCCGCTCGGCGAAGGCGTCGGTTCGGAAAACCTCGGGCGCAAAGACCTCGATTCGTTCTTCGAGGGGACCGGGCGCGACTGCTTCCGCGCCAGTTAATTATTCGATCGATACGGTTCGAGTTCTGAAAAAAACCCTCAAGAAATCCGACCGCCTTTTTTTTCTGATCGGAATCGACGCTTTCCGCGACGTTGCAAAATGGCGGGAGGCGCGCGCTTTGCTGGCGGAGTGCGATTTCATCGTGGCCAGCCGCCCCGGATTTTCCTTGCGCGACGTGGCCGAATCGTTACCCGAAGATTTGCGGCCTCCGGCAGCCGTCACCCGCCCTTTTCATAAGCAGCCGGCAACCGGCGATCTGATTCTCCCGGGAGTGACCGTGCATTTACTGGAGGGAGTCCACCAGGCGGCCTCCGCAACTGCAATCAGAGCGGCGGCGGTGGCGGGCAAACCGCTAACGCGCTGGCTCGACGTGCGGGTCGCAGATTACATCAAGAAGCACGACCTGTACCGGGAAAGAATCTTGTAGGGAACAAAGTCATTCGCCCGCAAGAGGAACCACGCAGGGACAGACACCCTCGTCTGTCCAGCCGAGCGAAGCTCGGCGCCGGCGTGCAGCGCCAGGCAAACCATGGGGAGAACCTGGTCTTGCCGCCTCCCTCTTCTCCGCAATGGCACGCGCCCGTCGCCGCGACCCGGGTTACAATCAATGGGCCTATGAAGAAAAAGGACGACCTCAAACGCCAGGTCAATGAAGCCATCCTCGCTTGCCAGGATAAACAAGCCCAAGATGTTTCAGTTCTGGAGCTGGAAAAAGATTCGGGAGCATTCACCGACTACTTTGTGATGTGCAGCGGCACCAATCCTCGCCAGATTCAGACGATTGCCGACGCGGTGGATGAGCGACTGGAGGCATTGGGCCTGCGCGTGACGCACTCCGAAGGCTACAAGCAGGCGGAGTGGGTGCTGCTGGATTACGTGGACTTCGTCGTCCATATTTTTTCGCAAAAATCGCGCCAGTTCTACGACCTGGAGCGCCTGTGGAAGTCGGCCAAGCGGCTGGAGCCATCGGAATTGCTGGCCAAGCCGCGCCGCACGCCGGCCGCGAAATCAGCTGTCGCAAAATCAGCGACTACGAAATCAGCGGGCGCGCAATCGACGATTGCCAAAACCGCTCCCGCGGAGCCCAAGAAGACGCGAAAAAAGAAGGCGTGACCGTGTCCGGAGTGGGGTTGTGGAGCGCCGGGCGACCCGGCCCGGCCCCTACGCCTTCGACTTTCAGAAAGGATGGGCGAGACGCCCGTCGCTCCTTCAGGCCTAGAGATTGTGAAAATCAAAATCGCATGGATTGGAAAGACCAAAGAGCCGGCTATCCAGGCTCTGACCGATGAATATTTGGAACGCATCTCGCGCTACGCCGAGATCGCCGGTCTGGCCTTGAAAGATGAGGCTGCAATCCT
>Ga0302325_10032695_pt1 | contig 10677 bp, 9 predicted proteins | sample Palsa_T0_2_FD_201948 | JGI IMG/M metagenome (GOLD analysis project Ga0302325, IMG submission 201948) | Peat permafrost microbial communities from Stordalen Mire near Abisko, Sweden - Palsa_T0_2 | ecosystem: Environmental > Terrestrial > Soil > Palsa > Peat permafrost | place: Sweden: Abisko...
GCTCGAGTTCTTCATCTTCTTCGAGCTGACGCTCGTGCCGAGTTACTTCATCATCTCGGGCTGGGGCGGGGCGCAACGTTCCCGAGCGGCGTTGAAGTTCTTCATCTACACCTTCACCGGTTCGGCCTTCCTCCTCATCGGGATCTTGTACCTGGGCTTCTTGAACCAACACCAGACCGGGGGAGCGCTGAGCTTTTCCTACAGCGTCTTACAGTCGGCGGCCCTGAGCCACGGCACCGCGGTGTGGCTCTTTCTCGCCTTCGCCATCGCCTTCGCCGTCAAGTCGCCGATCTTCCCCTTCCACACCTGGTCACCGGTCACCTACGCCGAGGCCCCGACGGCGGGTTCGATCGAGCTCTCGGCGCTCCTCGCCAAGCTCGGCTCCTACGGACTGTTGCGCTTCGCCGTGGGACTCTTCCCCCTGGCGTTGGCGACCCTGCGGCCACTGATCTTGACGTTGGCGGTCATCTCGATCCTCTACGGATCACTGGTGGCCTGTGCGACGCCCGATTTGAAGCGCCTCGTCGCGTACTCCTCCTTGGCCCAGATGGGCTTTATCACGCTCGGCATCATGACCGGATCGAAGATCGCCATGGTCGGCGCGGTGCTCTTGATGTTCAACCACGGCGTCATCACCGCCGGATTCTTCTTGATCATCGGCTTCTTGGAGAAGCGTCGCGGTTCGTACCAGATACGGGACATGACCGGTCTCCAGGGTCCCGCACCCGTCCTGGCCGCGATCTTCACCGTGGTCATGCTCGCCTCGATCGGCCTGCCAGGTCTGTCGGGATTTGTTAGTGAGTACCTGATCCTGATCGGCGCCTTCGGAACCCACGCCTGGTGGGGTGCCGCCGCGACGCTGGGCGTCGTGGCCGCCGCCGCGTACCTGCTCTGGGCGTACCAGCGCGTCTTCCAGGGCCGGGCCACGGGCCCGAACGCGGAGATCGCCGACGCCTCCGCCAAGGAGCGGTGGGTCCTGGTGCCCGTCGTGGTGCTGATCGTCGCGCTCGGGGTCTTCCCGCACCCGGTGCTAGAGCGCATCACGCCCTCGGTCAACCAACTCATCCACCACGTCGCGCCGGCGGGGGTGAACAAGTGAGCGGTCTGGTGATCCCCTCGATCCACTACCTGGCAATCTTGCCGGTGCTGATCTTTTTCGGCGCGTCGCTGCTCCTCCTCGTGGCGAGCGCTCTGGTGAGCACCAAAGTCACGAACTCCCTCGCCACGGCCATTACCGCGATGGCCGGGGTGGCGACGATCGTGATCTCGGTCATCCAGTGGTCCTACGTCGCGCACCACGGGGCCAGCACCACCGTCGCGCACGCGGTGGTGCTCGACGGCTTCGCGGTGGTGGGGACCGTGGCGATCGCGGCGAGCGTCGTGCTCTCCTCCTTCGTGGCCTACGACTGGGCGAAACGTGAACGCATCGCCGGGGCGGACTTTCATATTTTGGCGCTGGCGTCCGCGGCCGGGGCACTGTTGATGGTGTCGGCGAACGACCTCATCGTGATCTTCTTAGCTTTAGAGATCCTCTCCATCGGTCTCTACGTCCTGGTGGGCTTTGACCGTCACCGCGCCACGTCGGCCGAGGCGTCGCTGAAGTATTTTCTTCTGGGCGGCTTCGCGTCGGCGATCTTTATCTACGGTGCGGCCCTGGTCTACGGCGCGACGGGCTCGACCAACTTGGGCTCTATCGCGTATTTTCTCTCGAACAACGTCGTGCTTCACCCCGGGCTCCTCTACGCCGGGGGCGCGCTGCTCTTGATTGGCTTCGCCTTCAAGGTCGCCGCCGTGCCGTTTCACCTCTGGTCCCCCGACGTCTATGAGGGTGCTCCGACGCCGGTGACCGGGGTGATGGCCTCGATCGTCAAGGTCGGGGCGTTCGCCGCGCTGTTGCGCGTGTTGATCTCGGCGCTCGGCACCCAACTCGACACCTGGCGACCCATCCTCTTCGTGCTGATCATGGCGACGTGTGTGGTCGGGGCCGTCGTCGCGCTCGTCCAGCGCAACGTCAAGCGCCTGCTCGCCTACTCCTCGATCAACCAGGCCGGGTTCATGTTGCTCGGCGTCTGGTCGGGCAGTGCCCGGGGCGTCGCGGCGACGTTGTTCTTCGTGCTGACCTACGCGCCGGTGGTGATCGCGACGTTCGCGGTCGTGACCTTGATCGGCGGCCGCGGGGACGAACTCCACAGCATCGACCACTACCGCGGTCTGGCCCGGCGCCAACCCTGGTTGGGCGGCGCGCTGACGGTTCTGCTGCTCAGTCAACTCGGCGCACCGCTGACGGTCGGCTTCTACGCCAAGTACACGGTGCTCGCCGCGGCGATCGACTCCGGGGGCGGCGCGTTGGCGCTGGTGGCGATCCTCTCGGCGGCCATCGCGGCCTACTTCTACCTGCGTTGGGCGATGTGGCTCTACGCCGATGACGACGTCGAGGCGACGCGCGTGTCGGTGCCGCCGCTGACCGGTGTGGTGATTGGCGTGGGGGTCGTGGTGGCGATCCTCTTCGGTCTCTGGCCCGGTCCCTTGGTGACCTGGTGCCAGCACGCGCCGCTGCTCTTCTTATCGTGAGTCGCGTCGCGATCGCCACCTGCCTCGGGGTCGAGGACCCCGACCAGGCACTGCTCCACGAGGCCCTCGTGGTCGCCGGCGTCCACGCGCAGCCCTGCGTCTGGGATGACCCGTCGATCGACTGGGGTCACTTCGACCTGGTGGTCATCCGATCGACCTGGGACTACACGTCGCGTCGCGCGGAGTTCCTCACCTGGGCCAAGAGCGTCAAGCACCTAGCGAACCCCTACGCCGCCATCGAGTACTCGACCGACAAGCACTACTTGGGCGACCTCGCCAAGCACGGGTTGACGATCATCCCGTCGCACTTCTGTGACGTGGGGAAAAAGCCTCGCTTCTTTGACGGAGACTTCGTCGTCAAACCCTGCGTCGGTGCCGGTTCGATGGCCGCCGAGCGCTACCACGCGAGTCAACACGACCAGGCGAGCGCCCACGTGAAGTCCCTCCACGCCCAGGGTCGCGACGTCCTCGTCCAGCCCTACGTGGCCTCCGTGGACACCTTTGGTGAGCGCGCCTTGGTCTTCCTCGACGGTGCGTACTCGCACGCCATCACCAAGGGCGCGATGCTCAACGTCACCGAGCTCGACCGCAGTCGCCTCTATCGCCACGAGAATCTCTCCCTCGCCGAGGGCGAGCCAGCGGCGATCGACGTGGCGCGCCACGTGCTCGAGGTGAAAGGTTTCTCGCACCTCCTCTACGCCCGGGTGGACCTCGTCAAACTTGACGGAGGCTGGGCGGTGATGGAGGTCGAACTCGTGGAGCCGTCGCTCTTTCTCACCTTCGACCCGTCGGCCGCGACGCGCTTGGCCGCAGCGATCGCGCGCCGCGCGGCGTAGGTCGACGTCAGGGTGTGGTCCTCTGTGGCGACATAACGCGCCGAGCACCGAGGTGCTCGTCAGATCGTTAGCGAACGCCGGTTTGCCTATGCGGGAACTTCGACCATCAGGCCAAGTCGGAGAGCCGCCTCGGCCAATCGAAGGTCGTAGGTGACGAGGGAACGAAGTTCCGCGCCGACGATCCCCGCCGCGGCGAGATGGACCGCGTCGAGACTGCGCAGGCGCGTGTCGGGCGACAGGGTCGCGGCCTGATCCAGCATTGAGGCGTCAAGCGCAATCTGATCGAGGCGCGACAGTTGGCGACGAGCGTGCTGGATTGCCTCGCTCCCGCCACCCAAGACCGCGCGGACGACTTCAACCCGAGAGAGCGCGCTGGTGACGAAGCGGTCCGTGCGATGTCGTCGCAGATAGCGACGCAGGGCGTCTGTTTCGGGTTCGACGTGGACCAACTTCACCAGCGCCGAAGAGTCAAGGTAGATCTTCAACGTTCATCGTCCCGTAGCGCCTCTAGTTCCGCGGACGCGTCAACGCCGTAATCCCCGGGAGGCTCGTCGAGGACGCTGCCCTCCACGGTGGCGGCGATGACACGTCCGCTCGCGAGCAAGTCCTCCCAGTAGTTCTCTCTGGTGGGAACCAACAGCGCTACCGGTCGACCGCGATCAGTGACTTCGATGGTTTCGCCGGTGGCTACGCGCGCCAAGTAACGACTGGCGTGTTGTCGAAGTTCTCGTATTCCTATCCGCTCCATGTGCTACATAATAGCACATGGAGCGGATAGGGCAATCGACGCCGGGGTGCAGCGTCAAACCCATCGGTCGCTAAACCTCGCGTGATCGATCGAGCAACCCAGTTTGAGGAGTGGCTCACCGCAGGATGTCGGGGGCGCCGCGTTGCGTCACGGGACGGCAGATACGCCTACCCCGTTAACCTTCGAGCACCGGAAAGGGGATACCGATGACTTCGATGACGCTGCCAGGCGGGACGTTCACGATGGCGCAGGGCCTGACGGTGACCCGCGTCGGCTACGGCGCGATGCAGCTGGCCGGCCCGGGGGTCTTCGGTCCGCCAGAGGACTACGACGGCGCGTTAGCCGTCTTAAGTGAAGTGCTCGAGCTCGGTATCACCCACATCGACACGAGTGACTACTACGGGCCCTCGGTGACCAACGCGCTCATCAAAGAGGCGCTCTACCCGTATCCGGACTCCTTACACCTCGTCACCAAGGTCGGCGCCCGACGCGACGACCAGGGCGCGTGGCTGCCCGCTCGCGAACCCGAGGAGTTGCGCCAAGCCGTCCACGATAACCTCGACCACCTCGGACTCGACGCGCTCGACGTGGTGAACCTTCGTTGGGGTGGGCTGGCCCGCGCCACCGACGACTCGATCGCCGAGCCCTTCGCCGTCCTCGCCGACCTCCAACGAGACGGGCTGATCAGACACCTCGGCCTGAGCACCGTGGACGCGAAACAGGTCGCCGAAGCCCAGTCGATTGCGCCGGTGGTGTGCGTGCAGAACTTCTACAACGTCGCGCACCGCGAGGACGACGAGTTCATCGACGACCTCGCGGTCCAGGGCATCGCCTTCGTGCCGTTCTTCCCGCTGGGTGGATTCTCACCGTTGCAGTCCGACGAGTTGACCGCCGTCGCTGCTCGTCTGGAATCGACGCCGATGTCGGTGGCCTTGGCCTGGCTGCTCCAGCGTTCTTCGAACATCCTCCTCATTCCCGGCACCTCCTCGGTCGCACATCTGCGCGAGAATGTGGCCGGTGCGGCGCTGGTACTGGGCGAGGACGACCTAGCGATTCTCGACCGCATCTCGGCGTAGCGGTCCCGTTCCGCGGTTCGGTACTGATCGCCCGGAGATCATCCACGGGTCTCGCGCGAGCGTTCGAGGACTTGTCGAAGTATGGGCAGGACGGCTCGGTCCTTCTCGCGACCGGCGGCCTCTTTGGAACGAATGACGTCGGCCAGGGCCGCCACGGAGATGGTGACGGTGTCGGTGAGTTCTTCTCGAGTCGCCGCACGCCGCAGGTCGTTGTAGCCCGTGGTGCCGTCGGGCACGAGCGCCACGTCGAGGTAACCGTGCTTGGTCACGTAGGTCCAGGTCGAGCCCTGCTCAAAGGAGTGTTCGTCGAGTGGCACACTCAGGGGCTCCCCGAGGCCGGGAACCGGAAGCGCGGCCTCAAGCTCGCGGAGTGCGGCGGCCAAGCGCCGGAAGTTCTCGCGGGTGCGCGCGGGGGTCACGTCGACGTCGCGGGTGACGTAGGGCGAACCCCGCAGTTCGGCGGCGAAGCCACCGATCACGATGTAGAGGACCCCATGACGTTCGAGCACCTCGAGGAGTTCATCGGGACGGTACGGGACGACCTTAGCCACGACGCTCGTTTTCTCTCTGCTCCCAACGGTCATAAAAACTGACGCGCGTCATGAGATCGGTGAAGCGCTCGGCGGGCGTCATTCGTAGGTGCTCGTCAATGATCGTGACGTTCGAATCGTCGAAGCGAGACATCGAGAACGTGAGTTCGAGTCCGCACGCTCGCACCACGTCGCGCAAGGTCTCAAGGCTCGGCGCTACGTCGTTTCGCTCCCAGCGGGCGATCACCGACTGCGCCTTGTCGAGACGTCGTCCCAACTCGCTCTGCGTCAACCCGGCGCGAAGTCGGGCCTCCTTGATGAGATCACCACTGACCATTCCGTCAAGAATAGTACATATGTGTTATATATACCGCGCCACTGCGCACAGATACTCACCGCTGTGGAGGGTGTTTTCGGGCGGCGGGAGAGGAAACGGGAACAGCGCTCGTGGCGAGTGCCGCTTATGACGCGGTCTTCTCGGTTTCGCGGGCGGCGGCCATGACCTCTTCGGGCACTACGGTGCCGGGTCGGTTCGACGGGTCGTTGACTAAGAATCGTCCGACCAGTGGCAGTTCCGTGATGCTCTCGGCGCGTAACGTCGCCGCCACCACGGGCACGAAGCTCTCCGCGGCGGGGTAGACCAAGTGACGCGGCAGCCAGGTCGGGTGGTACTTCGCGTTGAAGCTCCAGAGCGTCTCCAGGGGCAAGATCCCCGACAGTCGCTTGATGGCCCAACGCTCCACTCGGGTGAAGGTGCCCTCGCCGCGTTCGCCGTCGAGGACCGAACGGAAGGCCGCGAAGTTCAGACTCAGTCCTCTCGCACCGTGGGTCGAGAGAAACTCGATGGTTGAGCACAGCGCGTAGTCGAGCAGGCCGTTCGGATGTTCACCGGGATCTCGGCGCATCAAGTCGAGTGAGTAACCGTTGATCGCCGGTGACGGCACGAACTGACAGACCGCGGCCGGGACGCCCGTCGGGTCGTAGACGACGGTGAGCAGGAGCCCCTTGTCCTTTGGATCAAAGAGTCGTCCGAGCATCATCGAGAAGCCCCGCTCGTCGCCGCCCCGGCGCAACAGCGAGATCAACTCGACGATCGGGATCACGCGCGACGGCTCGATCTTGGCCGGATCGAGGAACTCCACGGTGTAGCCGTAGCGTGCGAGGCGCGTACAGGCCTGGCGCAGGCCCTTCATCTTGTGGCCCGCCAGCGTGAACTGTTGGCAGTCCACGATCGCCTCGTCACCCAAATAGAGGTAACGAAGCCCGGCGGCGTGATAGATCGGCAACCACTCCTCGCCGGCGGCCATCACCCCGATCGTCCAGCCCCTCGACTCCGCGAAGTCGCGAAAGGCGCTAAAGACCTCGGTGCGTTCGGTGGAAGGCCCGACGGGGTCGGGTGAGACCAACGCCACGCCGCCGTAGACGGCGTAGGCGACGAGGGAGTCGCGGAAGAAGAAGAACTGCTTGTCGTCGCGCAGGGCGAAGTAGTCCAAGGTTCCTCGCCCGTGGCGACGGACGATCTCGCGCGCGCGCAGCTCGGCGAGTCGTCGCTCGGTGGAACGCGCCGAGGTGGAGAGTCGACGGTCGACCACTGGTCGCGTGAGGAGATAGAACACCGAGACGACCAGCGAGACGCCGATGGCGAGCAGCGTGGGGTTAAGGAAATCAGCGATCCGGTCGGGCAGCGTCACCGAAGCCTGACCGGCCAGACGTTCGAGACACGCCAAGTAGACCACCGCGACGTTGGGGAGGTGGGTATGGCGAGACGTCGCTTCCACGCCCAGCGTCGCCGCGACGGTCGCGACCAAGGCAATCAGCCCGAGTCGGGGCAGAGCGGAGGCCACGCTGGTGCGATCGGTGGTCGCCTGGAAGTAGCGACGTTGGCCCACCAGGAGTACCAAGATTAACACCGCGATCAGGAGTGACACAATGGTCCCGCCCCGCAGCGCGTGGGCGACGACGGTGATCGCCAGCAGCGTGGTCGCCAGGAACCACGATCGACGTTGACCCCGGCGAATCCCCCGCGCCAGCATGATCATCGCGATGCCCGCCACCGCGGTCACTGCCGCCGCCGAGGTGACGACCGCGAGCGGGAGCACCGAGAGCACGAGGTGCAAGTGACTGCGAAGTGGTCGCACCATGGTGACCGCCACGTTCAAGAGCCCGTCGAGAAAGACGAGACCACCGGCCCAACGTCGAATCGATCGCTGACGATGTTGCGCACTGACCAGCTCGGCGTTCTCGGGGAAGGGGCTCCCATGGGGCCAGGACGCAATGCTCTCGGTGACGACGGGCGACTCCGGCTGCACCGCCGTGCCCGCGACGAGTCGCTCGATGGTGGTGCCGCGTCGCAGCGGGGACTGGCCGCTCACGAGTCGCACCTGGAGGGTGCTGGCCGCCTCGATCTCGACCACGCCGAAACGTTCGAAGGAACTAAACACTGGCGGAAGACCGAATCGACCTTTTCGTTCGACCAACACGGTCCGTGAAGGGCCTGGAGCGGCGCACACACCATCCTCTAAGAAACTCAACGCCGCCCGCGGCGCACCACCCACGATGGCGCCGGCTCCGCCGCGTTCGACAATCCGTCGAGCCACCTCCAGCGCGTCAACATTCCCCACCGTGGTCTGCGCGAGGGATTCGCTCACAACCCTCGCCCGAGAGCCTCGCGCCTGCCGGGTGAAGCGTCGACGGACCACCAGTCCTGCGAGGCCCGCCACGAAGGTTTCGACGATCGCGATGATGACCAGGTCGAAGAAGAGGTTCACCCAGAAGTGGTGGGAGTGCAGAACGCGGACGCTGTAATCGCGATGCGCGAAGTGGCCGACGAGCGCGGTAATCGCGCACCACAGGTCAAAGAGCACGACGGCAAAAATGGGAAACCAGACCCAACCGGCCAGACGGCGATAGAGCACTCGCGACGCGACGAAGCGTTCGACCGCCGGGGCGTCCTCGAGGCGTTCCGCGTCGGCGCGGTCGGCGAAGTCGACCGGCCGCACGTCGAGCTCGTAGGTGCCCGCCACAATCGCTAGGTCGCGGACGCCACTCGCGGTGGCCACCTGCAGCACGAGGTCGGTGGCGAGGGCGACGCCGAGTTCCTCGAGCAGTCTTCGGCTGCGCGGGCTTTCTCCCAGTTCGTAGTCGTCACTACCCGGGAGCACGTAGAGCCGGTGGCGATCGCTCGCGCAAAACGACGCGAATTCCTCACGCACCGTGGGGAGTGCCGCCCACGTGGCTTCGACGAACTTCCCGAGGTCCGAGGTTTCATCGGGGCAAAAGAGGTTACCCGCGACGACCACGACGGCGGCGTCATCAATGTCACGCAAGAGCCCGAGCAACTCGCGTACTGGTCGGCTCGTGACGTCGGTGGTCGGGGAGAGCGCGAGGTCGCTGACGACGAAGACGTGATGACCGTAGGGGACCGGAATCGTACGTCGTTCAGTCCCCGCCACGAGGTCTAGTCTCGCAGACATCACCCCACCGCATCTACGACCACATAAGCACTGATGGCGATCGAGCAACCACGGGAGAACTGGCACTGGCGAAATGAGCGTCTCGCGCCAGGTCCCGCAGTGATCTTTGACATCGACGGCGTGTTGGCCGACGCCGCCGGTCGACAGCACTACCTCGACTGGGGTGACTGGAAGAGGTTCTTTGACGCGGTCGGTGACGACCCGATCATCGAGGAGATCGAACGACTCTTAGAACTCTTGGATCAGTCCCTCGCCGTGGTGTTGGTGACCGGGCGGCCTCGCCGCGTTCAGTCACCGACCATCGCGTGGCTGGAGCGCTACACGCTGCGCTGGGACCTCTTGATCATGCGCGAATACGGCGACTACTCCGGCGTCGATCGGTTCAAACGAGAGACGCTCCACGACCTATTGACCCACGGCTTTGACGTGCGGCTCGCGCTCGACGACGACCCGAAGAACCACGCGATGTACGTCAGCGAAGGCGTGCCGTGCATCTACATCCACTCTGGCTACTACCTCTAGGTCGTCTCGACATCCGCACCGACTTGACGAGCAGATTGCACTCCGCGACGTCGCGCTTCATTCGCTCGCGCCGTGGACGTTACGTGAGGTCGAACCGGTCCAGATTCATCACCTTGCTCCACGCGGCGGCGAAGTCCTGAATGAACTTCTCCTTCGCGTCGTCGCACGAGTAGACCTCAGCGATCGCGCGGAGCTGGGAGTTCGAGCCGAAGACGAGGTCCACCCGGCTCGCCGTCCACCGATGAGCACCCGACGCGCGGTCGTGGCCTTCGAAGGTCTCGGCGGCGTCTGAGGTGGCTCGCCACTCCGTACCCATGTCGAGAAGGTTCACGAAGAAGTCGTTCGACAAGGTTTCGGGCCGATCGGTGAGCACGCCGACGGGGGACTGGCCGACGTTGGCGTTTAAGACCCGCAGGCCACCCACCAGCACGGTCATCTCTGGCGCACTCAGGGTCAAGAGATGGGCCCGATCGAGGAGGAGCTCCTCGGCGGGACGGCGATGTACGCCACCGAGATAGTTTCGGAACCCGTCGGCGGTCGGCTCCAACGGCTCAAAGGACTCGACGTCGGTCTGTTCTTGGGTCGCGTCGGTGCGGCCGGGGGCGAAGGGCACCGCCACCTCGCGCCCGGCGCGCGCCGCGGCCGCCTCGATCGCGGCGCCGCCGGCCAAGACGATCACGTCGGCGAGAGAGACCGCCTTGTTGTCGTTCTGAGCGGCGTTGAACCCTCGCTGAATCTCCTCGAGTTTCGCCAGCACGCTCGCGAGTTGGTCCGGCGCGTTGACGTCCCACGACTTTTGTGGTTCCAAACGCAGCCGCGCGCCGTTGGCGCCACCACGCTTGTCGGTGCCGCGAAACGTCGACGCCGACGCCCACGCCGTCGACACCAGTTGGGCCGTGGTGAGGCCCGACGCAAGGATCG
>Ga0302325_10032696_pt1 | contig 10677 bp, 16 predicted proteins | sample Palsa_T0_2_FD_201948 | JGI IMG/M metagenome (GOLD analysis project Ga0302325, IMG submission 201948) | Peat permafrost microbial communities from Stordalen Mire near Abisko, Sweden - Palsa_T0_2 | ecosystem: Environmental > Terrestrial > Soil > Palsa > Peat permafrost | place: Sweden: Abisko...
CCGGTCGGTGCGACCGGCAGCCGGCTGATCACGACGATTTTGCACGAGCTCGAGCGCAGCGACAAGACGTACGGCCTTGTGTCGATGTGCTGCGGCGGTGCGCTGGCGACCGGCACCATTATCGAGCGGCTGTAGGCGAGCCCCGCATCTTCGCCGGCATGGGCGATCTGCTCCACCCAACATTCATTCCGGCGCCTACCTCTGGAGGGGACCGTGGTTACCACTGAGCACCTGACGTTCGAACGCGACGGCGCCACCGCCATCGTCACCATGAACCGGCCCGAGGCGAAGAACGCGCTGAGCCTGCCCATGCTGGTCGGCATGAAGGACGCCTGGGACGAGATCGACGGCAACGACGACATCCGCTGCGCCATCCTCACCGGCGCGGGAAGGACCTTCTGCGCCGGCATGGACCTCAAGGCGATGGGGAGCAAGGACGCCGAGAAGTATCAGCCACGCATGGCGGAGGACCCCGATCTGCACTGGAAGGCACTCCTGCGTCACTACGACCTGCGCAAGCCACTGATCGCCGCCGTCGAGGGCTGGGCCGTGGCCGGGGGAACCGAGATCCTGCAGGCGACCGACATCCGAGTGGCGGGGGAGAGCGCCGTCTTCGGTGTCTTCGAGGCCAAACGGGGCCTCTTTCCGCTCGGCGGCTCGACGGTGCGCCTGCGCCGGCAAATCCCCTACACGCTCGCCATGGAACTGCTCCTGACCGCCCGCGAAGTGCCGGCGGACGAGGCCTTGCGCATCGGACTCATCGGGCACGTCGTCCCCGACGGCGCCGCGCTGGACAAGGCACTGGAGATCGCCGCCGTGATCGGCGCGAACGGCCCGCTGGCGGTGGAAGCGATAAAGCGTTCAGTGCGCGAGACCGAGGGCATGTCCGAGGTGGACGGACTCGCCCACGAGCTCGAGATCGGCTGGCCCATCTTCGCCAGCAACGACGCCGCCGAGGGCCAGAAGGCCTTTGCCGAAAAGCGACCGCCCAACTACACCCGCACGTGAGCGGCGAGGGCCGCGAGCTCGAACTGCCGCCGGGAGGCGGCTACCCCGGCGTCGACGGCGTAGCGGAGACCTGGGGCGACTCACCGCTCAACCGGCTGGCGACTGCGGTACGCCGCGTGACCGCTGTCGGGGTCGGCCAGCCTCTCGACGACGACATCGTGTCTGAAGCTGCGGCCGAGGTGGAGGCGGTGGCGGACCTCCTGGAGAGGGCGGCCGAGGCGGACAAAAGGTCACGCAACTATCCGGACCCCGACGGGCACCCCCAGGACGCCTTCTCGACCAGCCCGATGATCGGTTTTGCAAACCCGGTGGCACCGCCGGCGGAGGTGTGGGCGGTCGAAGGCCCCGACGGGGAGCGTGAGGTACGGGGGCGGGTGACCTTCGGCTATGCGTACGAGGGGCCGCCGACCTGCGTGCACGGCGGCGTCATCGCAGAGCTGTTCGACGAGTTGCTCGGCATGTCGAACATCCTGGCCGGAGAAGGAGCCATGACCGGCACGCTGAAGATCCGCTATCGGCGCCCCACGCCGTTGCTGACGCCGCTCGAACTCGCGGCCCGCCATACGGGAAAGGAGGGGCGCAAGGTCTTCGCCTGGGGCGGCATCTTCGTCAACGGCGAGCTGACGGCGGAGGCCGAGGGCATCTTCATTGAGGTACCGCCGAACCGCATGCTCGACATCGTGTCGGGCAACGCCCACAACAGCGAGGCACCGCTGGTGGATCCGGACTGGCGGCGGGTGATGGCCCGCGGCAGCGTGACCAAGGACGACCAGCCCGGCTGAGGGACGGCGTCGACGTCGGCCGCGGGGTGGGGTTTGTCGCAGTTTTGTGAAAGAACTCTTATCGGAACGGCCTGGCGTTCCGAAGTCTCTTGTAAGGGATGGGGAAGCATCATTTGACCGAGGCTGTCGTTCCTCAGCATCGGCGGGAAGGAAGGCGCAGCATGGAACACCGACGGAGAGTTCCACGCCGGTCCGCGGGTTGGTTCGGGTTGTGCCGGATCGAAGGCGAGACAGATCCGGAATGGCGAGACTGCCTGGTCGCCGATATCTCGATACTCGGCCTGGGGATCACGCTCCATCACTTCTGGCCGTCCGAATTGGTCGGACGTCACATCTCCGTCGAGGCTCCTGCGGTCGGTGACTCCATCAACGTCCGACTCGAAGGCGTGGTCAGGAACGCCGATCGCGCTGCTGGCGGTGTCGTTCGTGTCGGAATCGAGTTCGATGGGCTCTCTGAGTCAGAGCTGGCAGTGGCCGATGTCCTGAGTTCGCTGATCCACGTCTCTGCACCTCCCGTGGTCGGCGAGGAAGTCCCGGACTACGCGATAGCGAGACCCATCGCCTGATTCGGGAGCCGGCTCATCCCTCAGGCGGCGGGCGAGTGGATGAAGCTGAAGCGCACGTGGCGCCGGGGATTGTCGACGTTCAGGTCCACGAGGACAACGGACTGCCAGGTTCCCAGGGCGACCCGGCCCCCGAGTACGGGGAGGGTCACCGACGGGCTGACAAGGGCGGGCAGCAGGTGATCCGCACCGTGGCCGGGCGACCCGTGGGAGTGCCGGTACCGGTCGTCGCGGGGCAAGAGACGTTCCAGCGTTTCGAGCAGATCCCCCTCGGAGCGGGAGCCTGTCTCCATCAGGGCGACACCGGCGGTGGCGTGAGGTACGAAGACGTTGACCAGCCCGTCACCCAGCTCGGCGCAGAAACGCTCGAGCTCGGTCGTGAGGTCGATGATCTGTTCCCGAGAGGCATCGATATTCAGCACGACCGTCTGCATGGAGCACCCATTCTGCCGTAGCGTGCCGGCGTGCGGCGCCTCTTTCTCGCAGTGGCGGTCGCCATGGCAGCAATGGTGACCGCGGAAATCGGGTCCGGCCAGGCGGCTGCGACAGGTGTCGCGCCGGGACAGGACCACGCTTGCATAGTGGGGACGCCGCCTCCCTCCATCGACTGGTCCGCGCTGACCAACCCCATCCTCTCCTTTGCCACGGTCGGCGTGAAGGACCAGGCGCTGCAGTGGTCCGGCGGGGCGTGGCACATGCTGTACAGCGACATGACGGAGACCACGGCGCCTCCGCATGTGCACTTTGCCGTGGCCGTGTCGTCAGGTCCCGACCTGCGCCACTGGACGGCGCCAAGGGTCATCGCCCAGAACGCCGCCTCACCGGACATCGTCCGCGCACCTTCGGGGCGTTTCATCGTCACATATCAGACCCCGCAGGGTCTGGCCTACCGCACGAGCAGCAACGCATCATTGCGGTCCTGGTCGGCGCCGCATCCGCTCGGACGCGGTCTGGCGCATCGCATGATCGATGGCGCCCTCGCATTCACCGGCAACGGGGTGATTCTGGGTTTCAAGGCGGGGACGAGCACACAACACTTCGAAGTCGCATGGGCGCCGACGCTCACCGCGACCTTTCGCCTGGTGGGCCGCCCCGACATTTTGCTGTACAACGATACCGTCGAGAACTACGAATTCGTGACGGTCGACGGCGCGTGGCATCTCGTGGCGACCTCGAACACCCTCGACCAACCCTTCATCTTCACGTTGGGCCCGGGTGACCCCAGATCACCGTCCACCTGGTTGCACTGGAGCGCCGGGCGGCAACTCTTGGTGCCGGGCCAGGCGTTCAACAGCGGCCAGGGGGTATCGAGCGTCAGCAACGAACACGCCAACTCCGCCTTCCTCTGCGTCGGTCTGCAGGGCGAGGACTACCTGACGTACGCCGGGAGCACGGAACTCACGCAGTTCGGGGGGTGGGGCCACGCCCGTATCGGTCTGGCCCGGAGTACTGACCTCGTGCACTGGGAGGTGCCACCGGGGTGAGGAGTCGCCCCGGTGGCACCTCTACGGCCGGCGGCGTCGGGCGTCGAGAGGCATGTGGGTCACCCGGAAAAAAGAAGCAGGTGCGCTTCGGCGCGAAAGTCTGCTCAGATGGAGCTGACCGTTCAGTCGAGGAGAGACGATGCCGACGTCCAGCGAGGACATTCCGATCATTGAAGAGCCCGATGCATTGGACCCCGAGGATGCTGCGGAGATTGCTCCGCTCGACAGTGAGATCGACTTCGACGACGAGCAGGAAGAAGATCAACTGCCGCTCGACGAGACGGAGGCTGCGGAGGCGGGGGTTCTCCTCGACGACCCCGAAGCCCTGTCCGATGAGGACGAGTAGCGCTCCGTGTCTGCAGCGCACCGGAGATCGACCGCCTTCGGGGTCGGGGAGACTGGGCAGCCGATGAAGGATTGGATCGATGAGGATCGACCCGGATCCTGAAGGCTCCGAGCTCACCCTGTTGGTGCAGTACCTCGACTTTCAGCGTGAGACGGTGCTGGCGAAGACCGAAGGGCTCACACAGGCACAGATGGTGCAAACGAACCCCCCGTCTGCGCTGACGTTGGCCGGGCTCCTCTACCACCTCGCGTTGGTCGAGGAGAGCTGGTTGGAGGTGCGGTTCAGCGGACTCCCAGAGCGAGAGCCATGGGGCGGCGTCGATTGGGAAGCGGACCCCGACTGGGAGTTCCGCACGGCGGAAGGCGTGGATCCCGAGGAGCTGCGTGAGCGCTACCGGGAGGCCTGTGCGCGGAGTCGAAACGTTCTCTCCGCGGCGTCTGGCCCTGACCAGGTATCCGCCCAGCCGCTCCGTGACGGCCGCCACTTCTCACTTCGGTGGGTCTTGCTCCACCTCATTGAAGAGACCGCCCGTCATGTGGGCCACGCTGACACGTTGCGCGAGGCCATCGACGGCACGGTCGGGGAGTAACGAGCCGAACCGAGCAGAGAGGCCTACTCGAGTTCCTTCCACTTCTCCCGCCCGAAGAGCCGACCGAATCGCGCCGTCAAAGACGGTCCTTCGTCACGGGGGGTGTCGGGATGCAGGACGAGGGTTCCCCGAGGTGCCGGAAGGTTCGCGGCTTCCTCGTCCGTGAGAGAGGACCGGACGACGGTCGTCGTGATGTCGGTGATCTGGTCGCGATCGACGAATCTGAGCCCATGCGTGGTTTTTACGGCGATGCCGTCGAACACATCCTCCTCCGGGATCTGCAGGACGTGCTCGACGGTGCCGAACTCGGAGCTGCTCGAACTCAGGACCGGCGTGCCGACCGACAGGGCCATATATGAGATTGGGCGACCTTCATCCACGTGCGACCTCTTTCCGTTTCCTCGTAAAATCTAGCCAGTGGCGCTCACCGTGCGTCCAAACATGTGGAGGAGCGACCCGTGGACCAGCCGACGTCTCGGAAGGCGCTGACGAAGCTGGAGCCCCTGATCGGCACGTGGATTCTGGAGGCCATACCGCCCGGTGGAGAGCCTTGGCAGGGCGGCGGACGATCCATGTTGGAGTGGCACCCCTCGGGAGCCCATCTGATCCAGCGAACGACGATGGAGATCCCCGAGGCGCCGAACAGCCTCTCCATCATGGGTTGCGATGGGGGCAATGGGACGTACTTCCAGCTCTACTCGGACGATCGCGGCGTGTGCCGCATGTATGAGATGAGCATCGGCGACGGCGAATGGAAGCTCTGGCGGGAGGGTGAGCCGTTCGGTCAGCGCTTCATCGCCACCATCAGCCAGGACGGAAACACGATCTCCGGCCGCTGGGAGAAGTCAGAAGACGGAGACACCTTTACGACCGACTTCGAACTGGTCTATCGCAGGAACCTCGAGTGACCGACGAATGCACACCTGCAGAACGTGTCATTCCGGGTGCGAGGAAGGAATCGGTCGTTCCCGGCGTTGGTGAGGATAAGCACAGGGGAAGGAGATCAGCCATGGCCAGAGCAGTGCGGTTCGATCACTACGGGGGCCGCGACGCCCTCTTCATCGCCGACGTGGAGATACCGAAGCCCTCGGAGGGTCAGGTCGTGGTCGAGGTGCGTGCGGCGGCCATCAACCCCGGAGAGGCGTCCATCCGGTCCGGCGCTTTGGAGAAGGTGTTCCCGGCTACCTTTCCATCTGGCGAAGGCAGCGACCTGGCCGGCACCGTCAGCTCCCTCGGGCGGGGGGTGACCGAGTTCGCCGTTGGCGACGAGGTGCTCGGCTGGTCGTGGGAACGCTCGAGTCATGCCGAGTATGTGGCGGTCCCAGCGGACCAGCTCATTCAAAAGCCGCCATCGCTGAGCTGGGAGGTGGCGGGTTCGCTCTACGTCGTCGGCTGCACCGCTTACGCGGCGGTCCGGGCTGTCGACGTACATCCGGGCGACACGGTGGCCGTATCCGCGGCTGCGGGCGGCGTGGGCACCGTCGTCGTCCAGTTGTTGGTCAGCAAAGGCGCGTCCGTGCTCGGCATCGCATCGGAGACCAATTCTGACTGGCTGTCCTCGCACGGCGTCACGCCGATCGCCTACGGGGAAGGATTGGCAGATCGTCTGAAGGCAGCCGCGCCGCACGGCATCGACGCGTTCATCGACCTCTTCGGTCCTGAGTACGTGCAGCTCGCCGTGGACCTCGGTGTCCCACCCGACCGCATTGAGACCATCATCTCGCGCGAGAAGGCTCAAGCGGTCGGTGCGAAGACTGCGGGAAGTGGCGACGCATCGACCACGGCGGTGCTTTCAGAGATGGCGGAGCTTGTCGCGTCAGGGCAGATCGAGATTCCGATAGCCGCCACGTACCCGCTGGAAAAGGTGCGCGATGCGTTCGCCGAGCTCGAGCGACGCCACACTCGCGGCAAAATCGTCTTGATCCCCTGAGAAATCGTTCTACCTGGACATTTTCGGGTGCCAGATCGGCACTGATCTGTCGAGAACATTGGCAGCCGACGTCTGCATTTCGGCAGTGTCAAATGTGTGCCGATGAGCGGCGGCCCGCTCCATGACGGGCCAAACCAGAGTTACTTTTGGACATGACCAAAGCGGTCCTGCTCGATATCGACGGCGTGCTGACCACGTCATGGCGACCGCTCCCGGGGGCAATCGAGGCGATGGCTTGGCTCAAGGAGAACGATGTCGACTTTCGGCTCCTCACGAACTCGTCGTCGAAGACTCGCCATGGAATCGCGCTGCAGCTCGACGAGTGTGCGATGCCGGTCGATGAGTCGCAGATTCTGACAGCTGTCACCGGCGCAGCCCGCTACCTGAAGGAGCGCGGGTGGCAACCGAATTGCCTGGTGCTCAACCAGGGGGACATCACGGAAGACCTCGAAGGGCTTGTGGTCTCCGACGCCGGCTCGGCTGACGTGGTCCTTCTCGGAGGGGCTGGTCCTTCTCTGGGCTACTCCGACTTCGAAGCAGCGTTCCGGTTGGCGTTGCAGGGCACCCCCATGGTCGCCCTCCATCGAAACCTTCGCTACAGAACAGCTGATGGCCTCGCGCTCGACATGGGGGCATTCATCGTCGGGCTGGAGGCGGCGGCAGGGACCGAAATACCGGTCGTCGGAAAGCCGGCGCCCGCCTTCTTTCACGCTGCGCTCGACCAACTGGGAAGAGAGGCCGCTGATGTGGTCGTGGTCGGAGACGACATCGAGGCCGACGTGTTCGGAGCGCAAGGCGTGGGGGCGATCGGGGTATTGGTGAAAAGCGGCAAGTTCCATCCGTCTGACCTCGAGGGCAATGGAGGGTGCCCGGACCACGTGATCGAAAACGTGGGGCAGCTTCCCGTTCTGTTCGAGGAAATGTCTTGGCTGTAGGGGGCGAATGCCTGGTCGATGCACCCTGTTGACGGAACCTCGCGCCAGGTTGAGTCTGCCCGGTCGATACCTGAATTGATTCGATATCTGAATTGATTCGATATCTGAATTGATTCGATACCTGAATTGATTCGATATCTGAATTGATTCGGGCCCGGCCTCAGTTCTCCGGAGTGATCGCGCCGATGCCCGACGGACTTCCAGTGGCGGTCGGGCCCCGGCGGACAGATACTGAAGAGCCGTTGACAATGGAGGACCTCATGGCTGTTCAGCTCAACCACACGATCATCCCGGCGCACGACAAACGTGCCTCTGCCGCCTTTCTGGCCGAGATCCTCGGTCTGGAGTCCCCCACGCGATTTGGACCGTTCATGTGCGTGGAGACGGCCAACGGCGTCAGCCTGGACTACTCCGATCATGATGCCCCCATTGAGCCGATCCACTACGCGTTCCTGGTCGCCGAGGAGGAATTCGACGGCATCTTTGCCAGGATCACTGACCGAGGGCTGAAGTACTGGGCCGATCCCGGCCACACCCGGGCGAACGTCATCAACAACCACGGGCGAGGCTTCTACTTCGAAGACCCTTCCGGCCACAACATGGAGGTCCTGACCCGTCCGTACGGCACCTGACCGGGGAGGCCCACGGCGGTCTTGGGCGGGGTCCCGCTGTCCCGGGAGGCCGTCTTGTGCCGCGGAACCCGCAGTCCCCGATGGTGGCCCACTGGACAGGAATGAGAGCTCCGGCGCGGCAGGCACGGACCGTGTTGCCCGATCGCAGATACGATCCTCGGTGTGACGCCGGAAGAGATGGCCGACCTCGCCCACCTGCGCCGCGCGCGCGACCTCATCGACCGCGACTACGCGCAACCTCTCGACGTCCCGGCGATGGCGCGAGCCGCACTCATGTCGCCGGCCCATTTCTCGCGCAAGTTCCGGGCGGCCTACGGGGAGACGCCTTACTCCTACCTCATGACGCGACGCATGGAGCGCGCCAAGGCGTTCCTGCGCCAGGGGTTGTCGGTCACCGATACCTGCCTGGCCGTCGGGTGCACTTCTCTCGGATCGTTCAGCTCGCGCTTCACCGAGATCGTGGGTGAGACGCCCTCGCAATACCGAGGGCGTGACCACCCGCACAGTGCGGTGATCCCTTCGTGCGTGAGCATGGTCGTCACGCGTCCCCGGCGCGTGCCGGTCCCGGCCTGAGACATCGATCTGCGCCGGCAATCCGGCTCCCAGGTGCCGCGGATGCGGTCCAACCGCCGGAACCTGGGCTCCACCGAGCAGGATCGGAGAAGCATGCGACGGTGCGGGCTCCGTACAATCATCGAATGCCAGTCACCGTCGCCGCAATGTTCATCTCCGTCCACGATCCCGAGGCCGCGCTGGGCTTCTACCGGGATGCGCTGGGCTTCGAGGTCCGTAACGACGTCAAGGCCGGCGACTTTCGCTGGGTCACCGTCGGCGCCCCCGGGCAGGACCTGGACATCGTCCTGTCCCAGCCGCACGGCGGGCGTTCGCAGACGGAAGGCGACGCCCTCCTGTCGCTCGTGACCCAGGGGTCGTTGCAGGCTGCGATCTTCCGCTCGGACGACCTCGACGCCACCTTCGAGAGGGTACGGGCATCGGGTGCCGAGGTGCTCCAGGAACCCGCGTCCCAGCCGTGGGGCGTGCGCGACTGCGCCTTCCGCGACCCTTCGGGCAACCTGGTCCGCATTCAGCAGGCGTCGCAAGAGCGATGAAGACCATGACCTGTAAGCAGCTGGGCGGACCATGTGAGCACGTACTCCAGGGGAACACGGCCGACGAGGTGATCAAGGCACAGGACCGCCACTTGAACGATGTGGTCGTCGGCGGTGACGATGCGCACGAAGGAGCCCTGAAGGAGATGAAGGGCCGGTGGAAGCATCCCATTTCGGGAATGGGGTGGTACCGCAAGGCAAAGCGGGATTTCGCCGCACTTCCCGAAGACTGATCATCACTTCGCCACGAAGCAACCCGACTCCGTCGTGATCGTCAGCTGCCCACCCTCCTCGGCGAAGCGCGTGGCTACGGCCTCCTCGAGCGCGAGGCGCTGCGCAGGTGTCGCATTCTGGCCGGCGGGGGAGGATGCGATGAACGCGAGCACGTCGGCGGGGTCGGTGCAGATCATGGTGCTCGGGTGCAGGTGCCAGGTCACCGAGCCGAAGGCCGTGCGGAGGATCTCCTCCCCGGTCGAGACGCCGAACCGGCCGTCGACGGAGTCGAGGGAGGACCAGCCCAACGCCACCCGCGAGACCTCCGCCACGGCGTCGAGGTGCCGGGGCCCGTTGGTCGCCGCGAGCAGGACACCACCGGGCCGCAGCACGCGGGCGAACTCAGCGGCGGCCCGTCGGCGGTCGGGGACGTGGTAGAGCATGTGGTTCGCCACGACCACGTCGAACGTGTCGTCCTCGAAGGGCAGGTCCTGCGCGTCGCAGGTACGGGCGTCGGCCAGCTCGATCCCCGGCAACCCGGCCACCGCGCCGGACGCCGTCTCTACCATGCCTTCCGACAGATCGGTCAATGTGAGCCGGAGGCCGGGCAGGAGCGGCGCCGCGCTGACCCACAACAGTCCGGTGCCGCAACCAACCTCGAGGACCAGTCCACCCTCTGGCCAGTCGACCTGACCCATAAGCCACTCGAACCAGGGCACCTCCGCCCGCGAGTACTTGGCGTGCAACGCAATGCGGGCGTTGAGATTGCCCGGGTCCTTGTACTGCCGCTCCCGCAGGTAGTCCCGATCGGTGCCAAAGCCCTCCTGGCTCGTCACGACAGCGGCGGCACTGTCGTGATCATCTGCAGCGCCTGGTCCGCACCCCACAGGTCGGGAGCGACAGACCGGCGGGGCGGCTCATCGCAAGTGCACTCAGACGGAAGGTCGGTCAGACCGCCCGCTGCACCCCTTCCCAGTAAGGGTCGCGCAGCTTGCGCTTGTAGAGCTTGCCGTTCGGGTCGCGTGGCATCTCGGTCGTGAAGTCGATCGTCTTGGGGGTCTTGAACTTGGCCAGCTTGCCGGCGCA